>Ga0302321_100000190_pt1 | contig 54183 bp, 43 predicted proteins | sample Fen_T0_1_FD_202505 | JGI IMG/M metagenome (GOLD analysis project Ga0302321, IMG submission 202505) | Peat permafrost microbial communities from Stordalen Mire near Abisko, Sweden - Fen_T0_1 | ecosystem: Environmental > Terrestrial > Soil > Wetlands > Permafrost | place: Sweden: Abisko... | reverse complement strand
CGCGGATAAACGCTGATCTAGCGGATAGAAGAAACGGATTTTAATTTCGACAAGTCGAAATGATTTTCAAAGACTTGCGGTCTTATCAGTCATGCTTGCATGACTTAAATCTGTTTTAAATCCGTATGAATATCATCCGTTTTCATCCGCTAGATCCGTCAAATCCGCGTTCCATTCTTTATGAAAAATACGACATTATATTATGACTACTACTTATATCAAACAACTATCGTCTCCGCTAGCGTAGTTTTGTGAACTGTGAGGTGATAGGACCATTTACAGATAAGGACAAATGGAGGCGTTATGGGCAGCAACAAAATATAACAGCCAATAGAAAGGCTATATTAAAATAAAGAAAGCATACAAGAGAAAACATGAGATTTAGAGAGAAAATAGGATTTGTGCTACTTCTTCTGACATTTAATTTAGCAGGAAATTCGCAGAATAAATCAAATAAGCTTGCACTCACAATTGATGTAGCAGGAAACAGTGGTTTTTATAGTTTAAATGGTGAGTATTTAATCTGTAATATAAAGGATTATAAATTAAACGCACGAATAGGTGTTGGATACTCTCCATTGAATAGAGGTGAGTTTATGGGAGTACCCTTGGGAATCAGCCTGATAACAGGAACAAAACAACATCATCTTGAGTTTGGATTGGGGACATCGTATATCAAAGGACTTGATAAATCGTATTTCCCTGACTTTGACTATGGTTATCAAATGTTCCCGAAACGATCTGAGGCTATTTATTTTGTTCCCAGCATAGGATATCGTTACGATAAATTGACAGGTGGTCTTATTCTGAAAGTATATTATTCACCCTTAATTAAAGTATACGATTTTTTTGATCTGGAAAAATTGTTCGCCAATCCATATGGATCAAATGGATATGGGAGTAGCTATTATCAAGGCACAAATTTCACAGATGCAGAGAAAGATCCTCGCTACGTATATCCTACAGCAAAGAATAAATTTGGATATTTTGGAGTATCTGTTGGATATAGATTTCACTAGTTGTCAGAACCACGATGAATCAGATGAAAACAAATGCTCTAAAATCAGCTTTATCCTTTTAATCTGATATAATCGTGGTTCAGACTATACAATGCAAAACAATTAAAAATCATATTATATGAATCGTCGTTTTTCAAGTCTATTCTTTATTTTACTTATAGTGGTCATTTGTCAGTCCTGTAAAACTGACAAGCCGAAAGAGACCGCTCTTCCTCAGAAGCAATATGTGTATCTGACTTTTGATGACGGACCTTTGGATGGTAGTCAGGATGTTGATAGTATTATTTTGGCAGAGAAGATAAAAATCAGTGTATTTTTGATTGGTTCGGAAGTAGTTGCCGACCGGGAAATGGCGACCTATTATAAGTACTACGAAGAGAATCCATATATCGAGGAGTACAATCATAGTTTTACACATGGCAACAATGAATATAAAGTGTTCTATGGCAATCCGCATAAAGCAACCGAGGATTTCATGAAGAATCAGCAATTTCTGAAAATTCAGTTTAAAATTATACGCATGCCGGCTTGTAATACCTGGCGTTTTAATCATAAGAAACAAGATGATTGTGAAATTAATGCGGTGGCTACTGCCGATAGTCTGGCTGCAAGAGGATTTAAGGTTTTTGGTTGGGATGTAGAGTGGCAGCATCATGCAGAAGACGGTACTCCGATACAAAGCGTTGATGAAATGTACCGAAAAATTATGCAACAGCTGAATTCACAAAAAACATTCACGAAAAACAATATCGTTGTCCTGTTGCACGATGAAATGTTTCAACGACGTTGGGAAGAAAGTGACCTGAAACAATTAATTGACCGTCTGCGAAAAGATAAAAATATCGTTTTCGAACAACTGAGGTTTTATCCTCAGAATTAAAAACAGTCCGGTTTTCAACCCTTGCTCCCGCGCGATATATAACCATTACTTGCTTAAACAAAGGTGCGGGGTGCTTGGTGGGTAATTGTATGAACTGGGATGAAGCAGATGAATCAGATAAAGACAGACACCTTGAAAATCTGCTTTATCCTTTCATCTGATATAATCGTGGTTCGGACAGTAGAACAAGTGAATACCTTTGCTGGTTCCATACATTATAAAGCGAATAATTCAAAACCCATGAATTATTCGCTTTTTTTTCGGCCTTTATATTAGTAGCAATAAAGGCTATACTTACCCCATTATTTCATCCAAAAATACCATGAAAGTTGCGGTACAATTTATCACCATGCAACTTTCATTTTACTTACTTTTTGTTGTTCCAACCCTACATATTTATACGACTTTTCTTCCAAAAATTAAGATGTCCCAAAAAAACATCAAAGTCACATTTTATTCGGCTGATAAACAGATACATAAAAATTAAGATGTCCAAAAATTAATTTAATAAATAGTAGGACTGTGTTATTTTTATACTTAAATTTGCGTGATAACATATACTATAAACAATCTCAATATTTTAAAACGAATAAATTTTCAAAAAACAAATTAAATCATTAATTCATTTATCATGAAAAAAATCAGTAAAATTTTCATTTCTCTAGTTATGATTCTGTTAGTTATCCCACAAGTAAAAGCACAAAAAACAGAACCGGATTTTGACATTAGCGTGGGGAATGCTATTATGAAAACAAGTGTATTTTTACAATCGGCCAACGGAGATATAATAGCCGCTAACGATGCTAGATTGTATGGCATTGACCCTTATTCTAAAAAAGTACTATGGGAGACCAGTGAATTTCTTGCGCTTACACCAGCAGATGTTACGGCTATTGACAACTCGCCTTATATCAAAATAGAAAGACAAAAAATGCTTTCGATCGCTAAAAACAAAAACACATACATCATAGAGTCGCATACCGGTAAAGTAGTGTACGACAGCAAAGGAGAAGGGATAAAAGTACAGAATACCTTTACAATACCGGAATTAAACGGATTGATGGTAGAAAGTATAAATGCCGGATTCTTGTCATTGTCCTTAATTGACATGGGTACAGGTACTACCCTGTGGACGGCACCTATCGATAAAGTAAAATCAGGAGGTTTTGGTATTGGAGCGTTGGCCCGTGCAGTAAAATCGCAACTGGTAAACAGTAATTTCAAAACCATTCCGTTGGTTGATGCAAAAGGTAATGTTATAGTGGCTTACAAAAAGGAACTGATATGTCTGAATGGTAAAAGCGGCTCACTTCTATGGAAACTGACAACCGAAGATGATATCAATGAAGTGTATATGAACAGTGATTATACTGCTGCTTATATTGGTATCTCTAAATACATTGATAAAATAAATACTACCAGCGGCAAAAGTGTTTTGAGCGAACCATTAAAGATGCGTGATGAATTGAATGGATTGATTGATATGGGTAGCGATAACTATTTGGTATTAAACCAGGCGGGTATCAACATTCTGGAAGCTAACGGAAAATTCAAATGGAAGAAAGATTTAAAGCTCGACAAAGTAAGTGATGCTAAATTTAATGCCGATGGTATTTTGGCTGTTCAAACAGTGAAACCGGGAGAAGAGGTAAAACTATTCTGGATTGACTATGCAGGAGAAGTAAAATGGGATGTAAGCCTTAAAGGCGACCTGATTATGTCTGAATTGACCAACAAAGGCGTGATGTATGTTACAAACGAAAGAGCAAATGTACTTACCTACGATAAAGGGAAAGACGTGTGGAACAAAGATATCAAAATTAAAGGGTACCCTTATTTTGGTATTGATGCAAAAAACAAGATCGTTTATTGCTTGGCTAAAGACATCATCCATTCCTTCAATTTTACTGATATGTCGTACAAGAAAATAACCGAAGATTTCAAATTGAAAGATTATAATCCGGAAAAAGAATCGGCGATGTTGGATATCAGAAACGATGGAAAGGGTTTATTTATTAGTACTGCTCAAAATGTGGCTTATATAAATATAGCTGATGGCAAAGTAGTGTATAATAATTATTATACCGAAGCAAAAATGGCCTTAGCCGCTCGTATCGGATTAAAAACATTTGCGGTAGCTACAGCTATGTATGGTGTAAAGCAACAAGTAAAAGGACAAATATATCAACAATATGGAGCAGCAGAAGAAGGAACAAAAATAAGAAATAACGGTGAAGAATTGAATAACTCCGCCATTGAAATGATGAATGTGGCTAACAAAAGACATTTGGCTACTCAACAAACCAAAGATAGAATCTATATTCTTTCTAAACTGGAAGAAGGCACCGGATTGGCAGTTTGGGACAAAGATGGTGGAAAAGAACTCAAAAGAATTATCTTTAATGATATCAACCCTAAATACATAGTGGATGAAGCTGAGAATATGTTGTATGTAATGATCGACAATTCGATAAAGGTCTATAATCTGTCCAGAAACTAAAACAAGAGAAACCCGCTCTGGAAATCTCCGTTGGCTGACGGATTACAGATAGAGTTGAGTAACTAACAATGAGCAATGCAATTATCGATACATTCGGTAATTGCATTGTTTTGTTATATCAAAAGAAAAAAAATGATTAATTAATAGTAAAACTATATTTAATAATCGATTCATCTTTGTTTATAAATTTCAGCATATATTGTCCTTTTGCATGAGGAGTAAATTCATATTTTACAACTATTGGCACAGCAGCCAGCGTGCACATAGAGTTTTTAGTTGTGTTTCCATAGGCTTTAATCGAAATTGTATTTCCGTTACTGTCATCCGAGACAAAGGTTGAAACATAATCACATCCACTCGTAGTAGGGCAAGACACATTAAAAGTGATAGCCTTATTTACCTCCCCGATAGTTGGGCCTTCCACACTAAGAACGTTCCAATGAACAAGTCCTTCGGGTGCCACACCTTTAAATGAATTTTCAACTGAGTCTTCACAACCTGTTAGCAGGCTTATAATCGTTAGCAACAGGAACGTTTTTGTTTTCATACGTTTTTCTGACAGTTTAAATAGTAATGCTTCTCACCTACTTTAGATGCAATATACTGCCTTATTGTTGCATGAATGGTTTATGTGGGTCTACTGATAGACTCAGTCTGTTTTTTCAAGATTAGATTACGGTGCGCTGCACCTCCGGACTTATCCGTAAAATCAGACTCCTACAAAGATTCCGCCACTCTGTGGCTTTGCATCAGGTGCAGCGCACCGTTATATTTGTAGCTATTTACGACAGGAACAACCAAAGGTGCAGCGCACCGTAATATCACGTGCAAAGAAATTGAGAGAATCATCGCTTAAGCCTTGCACATTAAATGCAAAGTTTGATTGTATTACATTTAAATATAACACATCAAAGGTTTTTCAGAAAACCCTAAAAACCAACAGTATCTGATGCAACAAATCATACTGAATATGCATCATATATTAAATCAGTTAGAGAAATGAATATGCAACAAGTTCATTTAAACAAACATATACTATTATGAAGAAAAAACTATGTTTATGTATCCTGTTATTTACGGGAGTACTATTATTTAGCTCGTGCGAAAACGAAGATTTCAATTATCAGAGCAATTTTGAGAAGAGTTACAAAGAGTGGTTGAGTTTTAAAAGCAGCTCCGGAAATTCATATAGCTATGTGGCTGCAGGCGGTTCGGTGTTTGGTCCTGCATGGCAAACCACTATTACGGTTAGCAATGGAAAAGTTACGCAACGTCATTTCAAATATACTTCAACGTCAGGAATGATAAATGTACCGCCTCAAGTTGTTGAATGGACGGAAAATGGAACTGAAATAAGTTCACATACTTCCGGAGCCGCAGCCTGGACCTTAGATGAGGTTTATGATAAAGCCCGTAACGAATGGTTGATAAAAAGAGAAAGTGCTAAAGTGTATCTGGAGACAAAGAACAATGGATTGATATCCTCCTGCGGATATGTAGAAGATGGTTGCATGGATGATTGCTTTTGGGGAATTAATATCACCTCTATAAAGGCGTTATAAGTAATATCCTAATAAAACGACCTAAGTTTGACGATTGAAGGCGTTAGTAGTCCCTCAAAAGCTTGCAAAAAGCCCCAATAAAAATAACTGACTTTAAAACCCTGACAGCGGTCGAAGACCCTGTTAGCGGTTTATGAGTAGGCCTGGTTACATAAGATAATAACAACATCCAATGCAATTATCGGTACAGCCGGGAATTGCATTGGTTGTATAATACTAATTAGTAAAGGGGCTTGTTTTCATCGTTTTTAGTATCTTTGTCATCTAAATAACGGTTCGTTTTTTTATCGATAGTAAACATCTGCCTCCCCACTTGTTGCCGTATTGTACAACTGTGGCGGACTCTAAAAAGTCAATTCCAAACACCTCCAAACTGTGTTTGCTTCTGCTTATATCTCACTACCCGATTGAAAGCGATATAATTCATCTATTTAATATGATTCATGAGATATTTCCACACCAGCTCAATAATCATTTTGTAATCACCAACGATATTGCTGAAAATGATTACATTCTCCAATACAACGAGCAGGGTGTATTATTAAAGGTCAATGAAGAAGAATTTGACCTACCCCGAAAAAAGGATATTTCGAACCTACTCAGCACTACCGAAAGTACGTATTTATTTCTGCTGAACGATGTGCGCTGTTTTCTTGTTTGGGACAATCCAAAGAATACCAACGACCAATTTATTTACAAAGACATTAGTTTCCTACGCAACTTTAGACCAAAAGAAATAGCCTGGGTAGGTGTTGTTGGCTTTCAACTGAGAAACTGGTATTCTCAAAACAAATTCTGTGGTAAGTGCGGATCTGCAACACATGAGAAAGCGGATGAAAGAGCTGTTGTCTGCCCCCACTGCGCTACTATTGTATACCCAAAGATATCACCAGCCATTATAGTAGCTATTCTGTGTAAAGATAAAATACTACTGGCTCACAATTCTAATTTCCAGGATAACTGGTATTCACTTGTGGCAGGTTATGTAGACATCGGCGAATCGCTCGAAGAAACAGTGATGCGCGAAGTAAAAGAAGAAGTGGGTTTGGACGTAAGAAACATTCGTTATTATAAAAGTCAGCCCTGGCCATTCTCGGGTTCTATGATGATAGGCTTTTTTGCCGAAGCAGATGACACGCAGCCAATTTGCACGGATAATGTAGAAATAACCGATGCTCATTGGTATAGCAGGGGACAACTTCCCAACCATCCTCCGGTAATAAGTATAGCAGGAGAGATGATTGATAAATTTGAAAAGGGAGAGGTGGGATAAAACGACTTCGTAACATTTTAAATCAATACAAAAAACAGGCTGTTCCAATTACTATGGAGCACCCTGTTTTTATATGATATTGTAGTATGATGTTTTCGTTCTAAGAACAGGAAAATCATCACTTACCAACGGTTATTCAATAGGACTAGATTTGTACCACTAAGTATTTAGATACGCTCCAGAATTTTGAAGGATTAGTAATCTCGATAGTAACGGTCTTATCGGCACCAATTACCAGGCTATAACTGCTTTGTGGGTGCAACGAAAGGATTTTTATTTTCTTGCTATTGGTAGGTATTGATGAGATGTTTCTTAAGTCGACCTGTGTAAAGGCAGAATTATCAAAATCAGTATTCAATACTTTAGTGCTTTTAAATAATCCACCTGCTGAAATAACTTTTGCTTCTTTTAATTTTTTAGCATTAGCAATACAGTACCAAACAGTATTCAGGTTGTTGTCCTGTGTTTTCAAGGTAGATTTTTGTTGTTCAATAGCACTTTGTTGTTCGGCTATGCTTTTGGTCTGAACATCCACAGTAGAGGTAAGCTCGGTGATTTTAATGTTTTTCTGATCAAGCTCAGTTTGTAAGGCTTGAATCTGAACACCTTTGGCATCCATTTCGGTTTGCAAACGTTTGATTGTTTCAGCTAACATACTGTTAGCTCTTCCTTTTTTAGAAGACAAACGACGTAGTTCTTCAATTTTCTTTTTGTTTTGTTCGATGTTTTCTTTGATGGCAGTCATCTGAGCAGCAATAAGTTCTCTTTTAGTAGTAGTTTTACCTTCAGCACCTTTGAGGTTCACTTTCATTTCACTGGCACTATGGTTTATTTCAGAGAAGCCGGTTTCAATGTCGTTCAGAAGAACTAATGTCTGATTATAATTGGAATCTAAGGCCTGCTTTTCTTGTTGCAGTGAATCACGTTCGGCAATGGCAGCTTTATACTTACCTGAGTTCTCAACACACGACACCGACATAAATGCCAATGCAGTAATAATTGCAAAAAATTTAATTGTCTTCATTTTCTTTGAGTTTAATGGTTTTTTGATTTACATTAAGTACTATTACACTACCTAATGTGTTGATTATAGATATGAAATTATTTTTTAAGCTCTGGAATAGTGTAGATAACCCACAACAATTCCGGGAAATTACGTTATGTTTTGAATGAGTAATAATTATACAACAAAATTGCGTAACTTTTGGAGATTAATTGTTACATAACTTTTGTTATAAATTATACAATTCACACATTCATAACAAAGCAAACCGTCAATTGCCATGCTAATAACTGATAAACTATTACTACTATCTATCTGAAACAGATAAGAAATGGCGATATTCAAGACTGTGCTTTCGTTTCTTTGTTATGCATAACGGATAAATGTTCGATGTAGTATCTGCAAATTTATATAAATACATTATATTTAATTATATGAAATATTTTTACATAAAAGTAAAGCTCCAAAGCAGTGTTTTTTGTAAGTTTGTACCGCAAAAAAATAAGGGGTATATCACTTGAAGTCATACTATGAATAAAGAGGGAGGAAGAAACCCTTCGCCCACCAGTAGACGGACACTTCCCTTAAAAAAGGGAAGATCACCGGATAGCAGAATTTCTGAGCTGGAAGAGATTTTTCTATAAAACACGATTTAAAATTCTATTACAATTAAAGACGGTAAAACTATCTGAAAGTTTTGGACGTTATGGTGGTAAGTGTTTTATTATACATTTCTATTCTAAAAATTAAAACAATAAATGAAACTCAAAAAAATAACCAAAGGGCTATTCATCATTATAGTATTAGGTGCAGTTTTATTAGGCTATGCCTCGTTGGAAACAAGATGGGTAAAGATAACCCATGTAAGCATCGAATCGCCGGATATACCACGAGCATTTGATGGGAAACGGATTGTATTTGTGTCGGACATTCATCATGGTGCTGCGCTGTCGATAGAACGGGTGCAAAAACTGGTGGAACGCGTCAACGACTTACAGCCAGACATTATTATACTTGGTGGCGATTATGTTTCGCTGAACGAACAATATATCAAACCGGTTTTTTCGGAATTGCGCAAGTTGAAAAGTAAGTATGGCGTTTTCGGGGTAATGGGTAATCACGACTATTTTGTAAATGGTGATTTATCACGAAAAATGATGGTGCAGAACGGCATCAAACAATGTGATAACAAATCGTATTGGGTGAAGATAAATAAGGACAGTATAAAAATTGGAGGTGTTGATGATCCGGGCGGATCTACTCCTACAATAGACAGTACTGTTTATGATGTAAAGAAGAAAGATTTTTGTATTCTGATATCGCACCGACCCGAATATATAAAGGAGCTGAAAACAGATTTAATTGATCTGACGCTTTCGGGGCATACGCATGGTGGGCAAGTAACATTGTTTGGTTTATGGGCACCTGTTCTTCCTTCCGATAATTCATCGTGGGCAAGTCTTTCTCTCACGAAAGAGAGTCAGAAATACAGCTACGGACTTACACATCCTCAACCCAATATGCAGTCGTATGTCACGTCCGGCATCGGCACCCGATCGCCGCATTTTCGTTTCTTTCGCCGACCTGAGATTGCGGTATTGGAATTAAAGCGAAAGTAAATTTTAGATGCGTAGAGCCAAGGCATGTCTTGGCTTTACGCATCTCTTTTAGAACGGATACCCAATAGCAATATTCAGTACCAGGTTTTCGCTTCTCCAAGTACCGCTCCCAAAGTTGATTTGATTAATGACCCAGTTTTTGTTATTCACCAACCAGGGTGTACGTAAAGGCATGGCCACGTCGAAACGTAATACAAAGAACGAGACATCAAAGCGCAACCCGAAACCTGCACCTACTGCCATCTCTTTCATAAAACTACCCACTGCAAACGGAGTTCCGATAGACGAACTATTTGATTTCTGCAGCCATACATTTCCGGCATCTACAAACAGAGCTCCTTTTATAAACTTATAAATACCAAAACGGTACTCGGCATTAGCTTCCAGTTTGATATCACCACCTAATTGTAGAAACACACTGTTGGTTGTAGTTTGATGATAGATTCCCGGGCCCAATGCATTAATCTGAAATGCCCTAATACTGTTGGGACCGCCGCTAAAGAACTGTTTGTTGTAAGGCAAAACAGATGAATTGCCGTAAGCATCAGCCAATCCTGCAAACAGTCGGAATGCTAACTTGTCTTTTGTATTGAAATTATAATAAGCCCGACCATCAATGCTGGTCTTAGCATATTGAGAATAAACTGAACCAAGTATCTTTAATGGATTGTTCGCTGTGGATTTATTTCCTGCAATCAGTTCGGCCAACGAAAACAGATTTCCCGCCGTCTCGGCTGTGAAATGAAGGTAAAACTGTACCTTTTTATTTTGCAATACCTGCTCATTATAGGTAAACGAATAATTCGCACCTACGATAAATTGTTCTTCATAGCTCTTTTCCAAAAAAGGATTGGATTTGAGTAAGGCTTGAAACACATCCGATTTATTGCCTATGGTAGTATAACTGATGTTCAGTGGCATTAATTCATGTTCTGTTCTGAAACTGGCTTTCCACTTAAAACCATACCCAAGCTGAATGGTGCTCATATCAAAATAGTTTACGCGCTTCAAATAATTATACGAAAGCAATAAATTGGTTTTGGGAATATAAATGCTGTTGGACGGCTTAACATGAAAGGGCACCAGAAATTTTGGAAACGTCAATTCAATCTGCGGATTTATGGCATACGAAAATGCATTTTTATTTGCACCGCTTATTTGCGCTTCGAACGAACCGGCAAGTGATAGGTTTAATAATTCAGCTCCTTTGAAAGTGTTTCTGTTCAATAAGCTCAGGTTCATCCGCGGGCCTGTGTAGTTGTTGGATTTGGTAACCACATCCAGTTCGGCACGAAAAGTATGCTCGGTCATGGGTGTCATCAATATGGTGGCATCCAGGTATCCAACAGCAGCAGTATCACTTTCGGCAAATAGCACCTGAACAAATTTAAAGTTGCCCATAGACATCAACCTGTTGAGGGTAATAGTATGGTTTTCGCGCGAGTACAGTTCATTTTTACGCAAATAGACCGAGCGCAAAATAACTTTTGGGTGGATTTTCATATCTGCATCCTTCCCTTTAAAAACTGCCTTTTGAACCACTATTGTGTCTTTGAGACTATCGGTGGGTTGATCTCTCAGCGAATAGTTCTGATCGATATACACATTATTGATATGATACGCAGTTTTCGCAATTACAGGAATACTGTCTTTCAGACTCAGCGTGAATGAGATGGTATGATTCACCGAAGATGTATCTGCCTTGAAAACCAGATAATCGGGATTAAAATAGAAATAGCCTCTGTTTTTCAATAACTCATCGATCCGGATTCGTTCTTCCTTTAGTTTTAGCAAATTATATTCGTCGTCTACATTGATGAGCGAATTTTCTTTGTCCGAAACAACTATTTTCCGCAAGCTATCATCAGCAATATTATAAGCAAGTGCTTTGATTTTGAAAGGCTGATGAACGTGAGTGGTGTAGACAACACTGGCAGTATGCTTTTTTTCAACAATTTTGAATACTGTATAACTGTTGAAAATGCCGATATTAAATAGTTTAGCATCAATTACGGCAGCTGTGGCACCAGGGTTTACGTTGCTTATCAGTACCGGAGCTTCTCCGTTGTTCTTGAGCCATTTTCTATATTTGCTTTTCGGATTTGGTCCGGCAGTTTTGTACAACAATAATTGAGGGCGCATCCCAAAATAGCTACTGTTCGGCTTAGGACGCATGGCTCCTTGCGTTGCCGTTTTTATACTTTTGCTATTGACCTTCTCTGTTGAAACTATTTTTAGTTGCGCACCGGTATATAGCTTTTCGTTTTTATTTAAAATGCTTAGACCACTGCAGGCAGCAAAAAACAGGCAGAAGAGCAGGATGAGAAAAGATCCCCAAAAGCCTAATGCACGAAAGAGAACTAAGTTCCTATTACCTTTTATGTTGTTCTTCGAATTCATCTTGTTCTTTGATTTTAACGCGAGTTCGATATAAATATTAGTCCGTTAGGACTTAAATATCAATAGAAACCCCATCCCGTTTAGATTAATTTCCCGTAGGCTTCGGCGTGAGCTCAGTCGAACGGGAATTGATATATTTATCCCCTAACGGGGAATTTAATCACTGAAATGACATATTCTATGGATATAAATTCCCTACGGGAATGATGATGCTTATATTTCAATTAGTTATGTAAATTATCATATCGAGTTCACGTTAATTTTGATAATCAACACTAACGTAATTCACTTTCAGTACTTGTCTTACTTTTGGTGGACTCCAATGGTTTTACTTCTTTAGTTGCCTTTGTGGGCGTTGTTCTGACTCTCTTTTTGGGAGCTGCGAGAAACTCTTTCCACTTGTCGAAATCGCGCACATACAATACACCTGCACCCGTCTCAACAATCTGACCTTCAATGGCACCATCGTACAGATTGTGTCTGAAACCTTTCAAACGGTAACGACCATCCTTGGTCAATTTATATTCTACCGTCACATCACTGGTAATTTCGCTGGCCGAATTTTGCTTGGCCTTTTCGCCTTCTACATCTATGGTTCCACCCAGTTGCACGCTTAATCGCTGATTGAAAAGTTGTTGTTTCAGTCCGATTTCAACCTGCGTTCTTCCCTGTGCTTGTCCCGATTGAAAATCGTTATAAGATTGAACATCAAAATTTAATGACATACCCGGAACTATCTTCGAACTCAACTGATTTAATTGTGCCGACAAAAAGTTGCTAATGGTAGACCGAAGTAAAGTAGAAGTTCCACCCGATTCGGTTTGCAAAGGATTTTCCTGCACAAACCTACCCAATACCAATAACGCAAAGACCTGTTTATTCAACAAGGATGGGTCGTCGTTAAGCATGGTTAGCTTCTGATTTACTGCGCCACCCAGGATACCTTTATCTTCGGGTGATAACTGAATCTCGAACGTAATCTCGGGTTTTAAAATGGGGCCACGTAGTTTCAGCAATACGATAAACGGGTACAACTGTTTATATCCCCCTTGTTCTACAGCGCTCAGCCCTACCATCTGATCCGCCACCAGATCGAAAGGTGCTGCCCGAACTGTATAGCTGGCGTTCAGGCTAATATCAGCATCCAAGGGGTCGCCGTTCCAGATAATGGTACTACCCGGAATAATAACAAACTTACGTTTAATAACCGACTCTATTGAGATAAGATAACTTCCTTCATTCAGATGATAAGCTCCTGTCAGACTCATCTTCCCACTTTTGTCCATGGTGAAACTTAATGCTGCATCACCCCTCACCACCAACGAATCGGATGATGTAGGATCCATTAGTAAACGAAGCGTTGCTTCTTTATCCACCTCCACAACCGAGGACAGGTCGAAACCAGTAAAGCCTGACTTCTTAATCACTTTTTTATCCGTTTTGTATAAAATTGAGTTGATATTTTGGGCCTCATTAAATTCGACCACATCTTCACCTTTGTCCGTAGTAACCTTATCTTCGGGCACTGCGAAAGTAAAATTGGAGCCTTTTTTCATTTTTAGTTTCGCAGTGATAACCGGCAATGACATTGGGCCTTTAATGTCTATCCGACTATCAATAACCATGCGTCCGTAAAACTCCTTGTTATCGTTCACGGTGGTATTAAACAGCAGAAAGTTTCTTGAATTAATATTCATGTCAAAAATATAGTCCGTGAAGCCTTTCATTTGAATTTTTCCGTCGATAACAGCTTTGTGCTGATTGACATCCAACAAGGTAAAGGCATTGAAATAAAGACCATCCTTTTTCAACTGAATGGTTTCATGCTTTAATTCGTAGCGATTGTTGAAGTAGGTCGGATTCATAAATGCATTGTTGAACGTAAGTTCTCCGGTCACGTCAGGCAAAGTAGTATTTCCGGACACAAGAAAGTTTCCACTTACAGTTCCCGCTGCTTGCGTTATCTGACCCATCGAAAAAGCCTCTACGGTTTTCATCGACAGCGACTGAATATCCGCTTTTATATTGAGTGAGTTGTCACCACCATTGGGAATAAAATAGCCCTTGGCTGTCAAATTATTGTCGGTGCCCGATAGTTTCGCTGTGATATCAAATCGTTGCGTTGTTGGGTTATCACCCTTCACAGCCAGGTTTCCAATGGGTACATTCCGAACATTCAGGTTGGTGATGTTAGCATCAGCAATGATACCATAGGAGTTGTTGACTCTTTTCAACAGTACATTTCCATCTACATTTCCTTTTACCAGGCTGCTGTCTTTTTCAACAATACGCGATAGATCCTCCAACTTAAAGTTTTTGATACCAATATTCAAATCATCATTGAATGTATCGTGAACCGAAGCTATATTCAACTGACTCTGCCCGTTGTTCATAAACAGGTGGTGAATCATAAAGCCCTGTTTGCCAAAAGCAATATAATTATCGGGAGCAATAGCCCAATGTTGATCCATGATATAGAAATTAGCCGGATCGAGTGCCAGTTTGAAATTATTATTCTCCTTGGTTATTTGTGATTGAATGACTAACCTTTTTATTTTCTTATCATCAATGGAAGATATATTGGCCAATATCTTATTATTCGCTATTTCCCCGTCGAACAAAAAGTTGGCAAAGTTGATTTGACTGTTGCCAATAGTTGTACTTGACACCTTATAATTTAATGCCGTTGAATCAGAGATAACCTCCACCGCGAGACCGTTTATTTCAGTACTTCCATACACAATTCTATTCATGCCGGCATTCAGTTTCAGTTCACTCTTCCCGCTATCAAAGCTTCCGGTAATAATTCCGGGCTCAAACTCTTTGAGTTGTGGCAAAAGCACTTCCGACAAAATAGGGTGATTGTGTAGTTGAATTTCAAAAGTAAAATTCGAAGGTGCAATATTCTTCTTTGTTGCCGAAGCATCAGCAAAAGGAAAGTAGTTATTCAGGAACTGAGTCAGGGCTGCCGGAAGCGATGTAGGAGAAATGCTACCGTTGTATTTTAAGCCAATCAGTGCACTTTCAAAATTGAATGCACTTTTGTTTGCTTCATTAATCGAAGCCACAAATACCGAATCGAGTGCATACTTCTTACCGTTTTGCATCAATACAAGATTGCTTATTCCGGCCTTACCATTGATCTTATCCACTGTACCTCCTTTTAAGTCGGCGGTGGCCTCCAATCCAATTCTCAAATCCTTTTTAGTGAAGTTCAGTTTTTGAAGATCGGCACCTTTCAGGTTTAAATGGAATTTATATTGTTCCTGCTTTGGGGTCATATTTACCAGTCCATCGAAGTCCAGCACCGCGTTTTTATCGTTCAGGTTTACTTTTCCACTAAACTCTCGCCCGCTTACATTCCCATCTACCAGCAGATTGTGATATAAATACTTGTTGAAATAAATTTCTGTTGCATTTACTTTTACGTTTGCCTTCATCGTTTCAGGCTTGAGGCCTGTGCCATTTACCTGTGCCGTTAATGATACCGGGCCATACATATTTTTGTCGTTGAGCAAGCTTCCTACATCAAAATTATCAATGGTAATGTTGCCGTTGAAATTCTCTTTCGGATCGATGGTTGCCACCACATTAGCAGCCCCAAAACTACTTTTTACAGCCAAAGTGGTTGCAAAAGCAGTTAACCGGCCTTTGAAATTAGCAAGTAAGCTGATATTATCGGGCAAACTTATATTTTTAGGTATCGATGAACCGGCTATCATTTTCAAATCCTGCTTACCCGAAACCACTCTCATGTTTGGAAAATTGTACGACGCCGTTTTTGCGTTCGGTAAACCTACAATACTAAAATCGCTATGCAACACCGTTTTCTTACCTGTTCTGACAACAATCTTTGTTCCTTTTAAATTCTTTACCGGACCGTTTATCTGCCCCGAAAAAGTCGTGACGTTTGTTTTGTTTTTAAAGAAATCCTGCTTAATCAGTTGAGGGTTGAAATAGAGAATATCTGCATTTTTGAAGCTGGCGTTCTTCAGGTTGACATGCAACACCAGGTTGGGTAATGATTCCGACAAGGTTTGTAAGGACTTAAACCGCAGGTTCACCTCTCCGTCAATCGACGAATTGGTGGTCTTTACTTTCAGCTTTTTGGCGGTTATGGAATAGTGATCCATGTTGAAATCGGTCGAAAACTTAGTAATGATAAAGTCGTTCTTATCAATGGCATTGAACTTCAAAAGGATGGCTTTGGTCTGGGCTGAAGTGTAACGAATATCCTTTGCTTCCAGATTGAAATATTTGAAGTAGATGTGATTGGGGTCAAATGAGTTTTTTAGCACCGGCGTGTTTGCTACATCATAGCCGAAGGAATTGTCTGTAAGTTCAACTCCTTTTACACTCACATCCCAGTCATTTGCTACCACAACGGCAGGTTCAGTATTTTTAGGTTTTGTTTTTGAGCTTGTATTGACGCTGCTATATTTTACATCACTTTTTGTCAACCGGATTTTATCCAGTGTCACCAACTGTTTTCGTAAATCTACAGAACCATCGTTTAATTCAAACTCCTGAATACCGGCAAAAACAGATTGGTGTTGAACGGAATCCTCGTAAGTGATAGTGGAATTGTTGATTCGAATTTTATGAGCAGAAATCAGAGGCAGTGCACTTCCGGAATTTTGGGTCTTCACCTTTTGTGACTCAGTCATCAGTACCTTAGCCTTTATACCATCCACCAACAAATTATCGATGCCATAAATGGCATTTTTCAGGTCGAGTTTATCTACCGATAATTCAAGATTTTTGAGAAGAGCAGTTACATTCATTCCACCATATTCGTCATCGTAACGAAGTTGGATATTTTTCAAACTCACATTATCTATTGAAAATGTCCACTTGGATGGAGTTTTTGTTGTATCCTTTTTGGTAGAATCGGCAAAAGCGGTTATCAGAAAATTGTAATTAAACAGCGAATCAGTTTTGGTGCTGTACAAGTTTAGTTTCACATTTTCCAAGCTAACATTATTTACATTTATTCTGCTGACGAATAAATCTTTAATGGCTACATTAATGTTCGCTGCTCCCACATAAATCATCGTATCCTTTTTTTGATCTTCCAAAAAGACACCTTCCAACACTACCGTTTTGGGGAAGGAAATGCTGACACTTTCAATTTCGACGCGCGTATGCGTTTTGTTGCTCACAAAGGTCGTTGCGTAATTTACAATTTTGGTTTGAACAAAGGGGATTTGAATGATGGCGGCAATGAGAAGGAAAATAAGCACGAAGATGACAACCACCCACAAGATTGCTTTCAGTATTTTTTTTATGATGGGAAGTACTTTATTCATCGATGATTATTGTTCATTGGCATTATATATCAATTGACTGACGGGTAAGTTTATGGCTATTAAATCGGCTGAAACCGATCTGTCTTTCCCCTAAATTGATTCACTATTCATAGATTCCCAGCCTGTTTTTGAGCATTGTTAGTTCGTCTTGCAAAGCATTAACACGTTCTAATAAATGGCTGATGGTTTCAATACCCTCAAGATTAATGTCAAGTTCGTAATAGAAGCGAACAAACTTTTCCAATTGAAGAAGTTGATCGGAATCAATAAACCAGGCATTTTCAATCATGGTAATTTCAATCAGTCCGTTTTGTTGCAACGAATCGATAAATGAAATTTCAATTTCGTGTTTTACACAAAATTCATCCAGGGCTATCAAATTTTCTATTTGCATTTCTTTCTTTGTCTATGGTCTACAGTCGATTGTCTAGATTTATGTCTTTCGTCCTTTGACCTTTGTCTTTGATCTCTTGTCTTTAATCTTTTGTCTTTAATCTTTTGTCTTTCTCAGTTCTTCGAACAATGCCTTCTGTTTCTCGGTCAGATTAGTTGGAACCATAATGTTGTAGGTTACCTGTAAATCACCAAATTGTCCTTCGTTTTTATAAACAGGAAATCCCTTGCCTTTCAAATTCACTTTCGTTCCGTTTTGGGTTTCGGGTTTTACTTTTAACTTTACTTTTCCATCCAGCGTGTCGATTGTAATTTCGCCACCCAGCACAGCCGTATACATATCTACATCAACTGTTTGATATAAATTATGTCCTAAGCGTTTTATTTTGGAATGATTGGCAATGACGAATGAAATATACAAATCGCCATTCGGACCACCGTTGATTCCTGCACCACCATGTCCGGAGATCTTGATGATTTGCCCGTTTTCGACACCTGCAGGGATGGTAATACGGATGGTTTTACCATTTACTGTCAGCGTTTGTTTATGAGTAGTATAGGCATCAATCAACTCCAGATGAATCTCGGTAGTGTAATCTTCACCCCGGTATTTTACCTGTCGGCCTCTACTGCTACTTCCGCCACCTCCAAACATTGATTCGAAGAAGTCAGAAAAATCATTTCCTCGTTGTCCGCCGGAGAAACCTCCACCACCATACGAACCTCCTGATTGCGACTGCTGTTGTTTTTGCTTTTCAAACTCTTCAGCATGTTGCCAGTCCTTACCGTATTGATCGTATTTCTTCCGTTTTTCAGGATCGCTCAACACTTCGTTGGCTTCATTTATTTGTTGAAAATTGGTCTTTGCATCTGCATTGTTCGGATTTAAATCGGGGTGATATTTACGAGCCAATTTTCTGTAAGCATTCTTGACATCTTTGGCAGATGCCGATTTATCTAATCCTAATACCTTATAGTAATCTATGAAATTCATAATTATACAATTAAATGAAGACAAACAGAAAAATTGTTTGCGCTCGAAGAAGCCATAGGAATAATTGTAACCACTAAAGCACTAAGTGCACAAGGAATCTCTAAGAGTTTAATATAAATACAGAATACTAAGGTAAAACCTGAGAATATCTGAAGTTTTAAACTTTGTGTAACTAAGTGTTCCCCCGATTCACGGGATGTTCCATTAGTGACCTAGAGTTGTTTTCTTAATTATCCTTGATGGTTTGAATCAGACTAATGCCAGAAACAAAGAATACAAGACCGAGAACAGTATAGATAACAACTTCTTTTATAGCGTGTGTACCACCCGATAAATTGATAAATAGAACAGCAGCATAAATCAGGCCACCAATTCCGAGCACAGTTAGTAATGCTCCAAAAATTCTCTTGATATTCATATTGTTTGGTTTAAAAAAAATCAGTTTGAATGGAAATTTCCCACGGTACAAAGATGATATATATCAGAGGGTTTTGTGTTACATAATTTCACAATAAAGTTACATAATTCACACTTGCTTTTGGAGGCACTCCGGGAATGATGACTGTCTGTCTATTTAAACAGAATCTATTTCTTATTGTTTATTGTAATGGCTTTTAATTCAATACCTATTTCATCTACATGTTGATTCATGGTAGCCTTAAACAATTCCCATTTCAGCTTTTCGTCTTTATTGTTTTCGTCCAACAATATCGATAAACTGTTATTTTGTTTTTCCAGTTCGGTTATTTTCTTACTCAGATCACCTTTGTTATCCCGACTGTTCTTTATCTCCACGATTCTGTTCTGATTGAACTGGATTCTTTTTGCAATTTCCAGTTTAAATTCGGTTCGTTCGTCTATAATTTCCTTTCTTACCACCGATTTAGGTTTGGCAATCTCAAAAGTCATGGCATCATTCACCACAGCACTGTCGTTCGTCTGTTTCTTTTCCTGCTTCACACGATTGAAAGCAGCGTCGTTTTTCTGTTCGCGCGAAGTGCACGAAACAACCATCGCCATCAGGAATAAAACAGCAACTTTTGTAAGTATTTTCTTTTTAAAATGCATATGTTTAATATATAAGACTCGTAAGCCAGTTGTTCTTGTAACTATTTACAAGAACTGATATTGCAACTACTTATGTTGTGTGGCTTTCGTCGCATGAGGATCGGGAGTCCATTGTTCCATCGTGAATATCTCCTTGTACGCTTTTGGTTCAATATCCATACTGCCCGAATAGGGATGATCCAGCATGATAATGATGAAGAGAATCATGCCAATAAAAGCACCCATTAATCCATTGAGGGTTATGTGCATGATGGAATGTTCGATGTCCATGAGCATGGCACACAACAACGTAACCAATGCTCCGAAAAGAATGGGTAACCACAGAGGCCCCGGAATTTCGGTTTCCATGGAACTAATCCTTAGTTGGCGGTAGGCTGCCAGCTGGTTTAAATGATTAAACATCTCGGCAACCAATTGTATCTGAAATGAATTTTTAGGATTGAGATTTTCCATCTTGTCAAAAACCCGATTTAACGATTCTGTAGTTTTACGACTTGTATTCAGTTGCCCCATCTTGGGAAATTCATCATCGATGACATTAAACACAAAATCGAGGTACACGATCATAAGTTGTTTGGACTCCAGTGTATCAGGATAATATTTTATGTCACGATACATGCCCATGGCCGAGCTGCCTTCTTTTATCACATTGCCCCGCGTATCGTTCAGTTGGCCCCACACCATAAACACCACGAAACTAAGAAACATGGAATAGAAACTGGCGATGGCCAGAAACAAAAAGCCTGTCACTTCGTTGTGTGAGCGTAAAATTCTGACGTTGATGTATCTGCGAAAGAAATAGGTTCCAAGTGCCGCTACTACGCCTCCAAATGAGAGCAATAACAGGAAAAGCAAATAAGGCGGAATCTGCAACATATAGTAAGTTATGGCCATTTGCTTGTCTGATTTTCTAATGAAAATGAAATGATAGTCTGTCTCACAAAGGTAGTCGCTGTGGTATCAAATCATGTTACAGAATATTGGGCGTGATTTACATGATTCACATGTTTTCGGGGAGTAAATAGTATTTAGCCTCTACACAGTTTCGCTAAATTTTTATACACGAAAAATACTTTTTGGCTTTTACATAAGCCAAATTAAAATAAAAAACTTTCCTACTCAACTACTAACTTACTTTGTTTTTTGTGGGTATGATGTAGAGCGGGATAACCGTTTTCTTTAGCACTTCTTCAGTTTCGCTTCCCAAAAGGATATTTTCCAACCATTTACGGCTGTGCGATCCCATAACGATAATGTCAACATTCAGTTCCTTTGCTGTTTTCAGGATGGTTTCTGCAACTTCTCCTTCTTTTATCACAGTTTTAATAGACTCGTCGGCAAGATGCTCTTTGGCTTTATGGAGAAACTCCCTGGTTGATTTATGCAAATCATTCAGTACTTCCACCTGGAATTTGTGCATGTAACTGTACCCTGAGTAATAGACCAACTGTTCGGATATTACATGTAGCAATATTGTTTCGGCATTCATTGCGTTTGCCATCAAATAGCCTTCATCAGCAACTTTCAGCGCTGTTTCATCATAATCCAATGCGATCAATACTTTCTTTGTTTTCATGACCATTGAGTGTTTAAGGTTTGAGAATATGTTTCAGGCCGCAACTATGTATATATGAAACAATTCTCAGTCAATTTTTGCCATGAAAATTCAAAAAAAACATCACATTTAACGCAAATTATTTCATTTCCCGATACCTCCCGGATTGGAAAAATCAAGATTAAAGACTACACGTACCCTGTCCTTGATTGATCCTGTTATTGATTGAATGTTTGAACTAACCAGCAATGGAAAATGAATCTCGAAGAAATGCCATAAGCCCACTTTTATACCGGCTTCTGCAAAAAATGGAGAACTATGATTTCCTGTCAGCCCATGGTCGTTAAGCAATAGATTGATAAATGGTTTTATTCCTAGCTTACTTGCTTTTCCGGGCAGGCTGCTTGACAAAGAAAGTGACACCAACCAGTTACTATACCCAAGTTTCTCGTTGATTGGAGATACTAAACCACCTTCCGAAATCGTCATTTGTCGCGAGAAAAACGTTGTTGGATAAGAAGTAAAACGGTCGGGATACATGCCTTCGAAGAGGTATTGCTCACGTCCGCTTCTGCCACTTGGTGCAAGTGCGTAAAAGGTATTTGAAGCAGTATTTCTCAACATAGCACCGGCAAACAAACGCACTTCAAGTCCGTTTTTTCTGCCGTTGTAACTTTGCAGATAATCGAAATCGACTGCTGCTTTTTGAAATGAACTACCAGATTCTAATGAAACCAACAAATTGTAAGGATTAACCCAACTTGTTTTCTGCAAATTATAACCCAACTGAACATATCCATTCAAGCCTGCCTTCTCATTATTCTCTATCTGATAAAGATCGGAAGCCAGAATGTATCGTCCGTATACTTTTTGACGCAGAGGGTTAGTGGGTTGGTTAGCTCTGAAATAAATATCCAAACCGGCCACCACTTTTCGGTAGTTTTGATTACCCGGAGCCCCAAACTGTGTTCCTTCAAGGGTCAACTTCGCCAGACGAATGAAATTATTATAGGGCGTTATGTTGTATGAAATTTTTCCAAAACCTGCTATATCCGCAGTATTGAAAGTATAAAAAGGCATCATAAAATACTGAAGCCGTTTGGGAATCACGAATCCGTTGTGCAATGCCACCCCCAACATAAAACCATCTTCGCGGGTCCAGTTGGCAGCGGGCAGATACATGAGCGAGTGCTTCTCCGTATCTTCGATACTGAGTAAAAGCTGTGGTTGTATAGGGTCGGCTTTGGGGAAAAGACCGGTTGTATGAATATTGTTATTGAGCCGATACAGTTCAGGCATAACATGTACGGGGTCAATTTTCAATTCGGTAAAATGACCTTGTGGAATGTCTATCCATTTCTGCCCAATAAAACCATCTTCCCATTTTTCAAAACGTACCGAATCACCCACCAATCCGGCAATAAGTAAGGGCGAAGCCAGTTCACCTACATTCTCAACAAGTACCCGTTGGTTTTCGTAGCGAACCATTTTATAATCCAACCGCTTGGTAGTGCGCAATACATCATCGAAAAACCAACTCAGATTTTTATTCGTGCGCGACTGAAATGCCTGCCGAAGATCATCAGGCTGTGGGTGCTTGAATTTCCAATTCCCATAATAATCATGCATTATCGAATCGAACAAGGTATCACCCAGATAGGCTCTCAAATAATTGAACGCAAGAGAAGATTTGTTATAAAGAATAAGACTGTAATTCATATCATCAAAGTCGGTGGAGCTGATATCTATCGGTTGCTCCAGATTGTTTCGAGCAGATACAAGCCACTCAAGTTCGATCATTCTTTGTTCGGGTATTTTATCGATATGAAAAAATCTGGCTTGTTTCTGCTTGCTCAGATAATTCTCCCATAGTTTTTTATCGGGATATCTTTTGGCCAGATAGCGCACCTCGTAAGCAGTTGTAATTCCTTCATCCATAAATGGAAACCTGCGTTCGTTAGAACCCAGTGCCCCATAAAACCAGTTGTGACAAGCTTCGTGTGCTATTACTTTGTCCAACGAGTAAGCATCTTTGGTAAGTCCGATGACGGTAATGCCCGGATATTCCATTCCTAAACCGGCATTAAGGGCGCTTTGCACTGCTGTGAAACTGTTGTAGGGATAATCACCTACCCATTCCGAAAAATCAGCGATGGCATGATTGATATACGGTATTGCCTTTTTCCATAGTCCGGATTGTTGATTGGTAAACATCAACCAGGTGGTTACTTCTTTGCCCGATGTGGAGAGCAGCACATTCCCTTTCAATACATGAAAGCGTTTGTCGGCAAACCAGGCAAAGTCGTGAATGTTACTGCCGGTGTAGTGTAAGGTTTTAGTTTGTGAGGAAGAGATGGGGAAGCTGACAGCTCCTTTCTTTGAATTGCTCATCCAACTAGTATCGGCAGCAAGTTTGTTGAGTCGTACCAGTTCTTGTTTTGTTTGTAAATCTCCGGTTGCACCTACGGTATAATTTTCGGGTAGCGTGATGCGAACATCAAAACTTCCAAATTCCGAATAAAACTCACCCTGATCGAGATAGGCCATTTGATGCCAACCGGTTTTGTCGTAAACAGCCGGTTTGGGATACCATTGCGATACCTGGTACGATTCACCAATATGCCCAAGACGAGAAGTCACTCCTTTGGGAATATTGACATGAAAAGGCGTAGAGATAAAAATAGATTGACCGGGATACAAGGGTTTATTCAATATGATTTTGCAAATATCCGGTTGGTTGGGCAGTAAGTTCCAAACTACTTCCTTGTTATCGACCTTGAAGTTCAACGAGTCAATAGACCCTCGCAGTTGTGGATCGTTAAACAAGCGCTGCTTGCCTTTTTTTTCGAAAAGCTGTTTCGCCAGGTCGGTTGTATTGTCCGAATAAGCATTGGGCCAAAGGTGAAAATATAGAAACAGGAGTGTATCTTGTGAGTTATTGAGGTATTCCACCTTTTCGAAAGCAGACAACTCATGACGTTTATCATTGAGTGTAACGTCGATAGTGTACTTTACTTTTTGCTGAAAATACTGTTGCGAAAAAGCCTTTGGAAGCATTCCAACTATCATCAAAAAAACGAATAATGTCTGTATCCGTTTTCCGGTATCGAAATGTAGGCATGTATTTTTCACGGGTATTATATTTGATTCAATTAGTTTATTTTTTGAAAATCAACTGCTATTGCATTATAAACATTAAATCAACAACACATAGTTATCATAGTTTTTCACATAGTGACACATAGCACAAACGTTGGATATCTATTGAATTGAAGATTAGTCTAATCGTTTAACAAGCATCAAACAATCAGTACACATAGTAAAAACACCTATCGGTATTTTTGAAAGACAAGCTATCCTTCTATGTGTAAACACTAGAAGTGTTTCTATCTAAACTTCAAAAAAAGACTATGTGGTACTATGTGAAAAATGGTACATCCCGAGCATCGGGGCTATGATAACTATGTGTTGAAAATCTGATATTGTTTCAACTCAACTGCTTTTATCTAAAAATAGAGCTCTGCATAAACACAGAACTCTATTTTATATAAAATAACCTTATTGATTAGATAATCAACAAAATAATGATAATAACAAGAAGGGTACTACCACCAATGTAAATGTAACTACCGTCTTTACGCATAGTTTCTTTGATGTCTTTCAATTCGGATTTCAATTCTTTCTTTTCGGTTGATGAAAGTTCAGACTTATCCATTTCACGAATTTCTTCTACACGTGCTCTGTAATTGCTGATTTCTTCTTCCGTCAATTTAGTCGTTGCTTCAGTAGTTTTAATGGCCGAAGTTTTAGCTGCAAAAGCCGGTGCTGCACTCAACGAAAATATCGCTAACAGTGCAATAAAAATTGTTTTTTTCATTTTCGAATATTTTTAAATTGTTTGTTTCTTGATAGTTGTAAAAGTAGTTGGTGATGCTACCGGAGTTGTTACATAATTAAAAGAATGAATTACATAATTCACAGATAGTGATAAATGGCGAACAATCACTTATTTCAATTTTTAGTCTCTGTCGTTACGATGTCCACGTTCTTCGCCGCTAACAACTATTACTGCATTCGTTCTGTGACGGTGGTTATCATGTTTATGAAACCAACCTCTATGTCTTCCATTATCAGTATGAGCTGTTACTTCACACGATGTCATGCCTCCCAGTAATAGGGCAAGAAAGAAAATTGTTACAATACTCCTTAGCTTTTTCATCTTTGTTGTTTTTTTATAAGTTGTGATAGGTGACATGCTGAATAACTTTTTAGGTTCGCATGTGGTTGCCTTAGTTTATGCTCGTTTCATATCATTTATTCTTTATACAAAGATCGGCTACTTGCCCTGCTAATGAGTTACATAATTACCAAAAGAAGTTACATGATTCACAGTTTAGGTAGGTTGAATGGCTTTGACATCACCGTTTAGAATCCGAAGAACCCTTATTCGCCTTACAATTTATAATCCGGATAATCGGTATAACCCTTTTCTCCAACTGTATAAAATAAATCTGTTTTCAATGTTTTGGATAACGGCCAGTCGTTTTTCAATCGATTTACAAAATCCGGGTTATTGATAAACGGACGCCCAAATGCTATTAAATCTGCCTTGCCACTTTCAACATCAGTTTCTGCCCGTTCTTTATCATATCCTCCCGAAAGAATGAGTGTATTCTTGAAACGTGTACGAATAATTCCTTTTATTTCGGATGGCACTTCGGGAGCACCCATGGATGAATGATCAACCAAATGGAGATAAACGATTCCCAATTTATTCAATTCTTCAGCCAAATAAGTATAGGTTTCATTTATTTCAGGATAGGCAGGCATATCGCCGGCTATTCCATAAGGAGATAGACGAACCCCTGTTTTCTCTTTGCCAATACTGTCGGCAACTGCGCTCACCACTTCAATTACAAATCGACATCGGTTTTCAATACTTCCACCATACTTGTCGGTTCTGACATTGCTTATGGGCGAAAGGAACTGTTCCAATAGATATCCATTGGCAGCATGTAGCTCCACCCCATCGAAACCGGTTCCAATAGCATGCACTGCCGATGCAATATATTCAGTCAGGGTAAGTAATATATCTTCATCATCCATTTGCTTGGGAATGGGGAAATCCTGCATTTGTTCAGAGTCTGTCCACATCTGTCCGGCAGCTTTTACTGCCGAAGGTGCAATTATTTGTGCTCCTTCGGGTAAATTAAGCGCATGGCTTATTCTTCCCGTGTGCATAAGTTGTATAAATATCTTTCCACCGGCTTTATGTACAGCCGTTGTTGTTAGTTTCCAACCGTCCACCTGTTGCTTGCTAAAACAACCGGGGATGCGCGAATATCCCAATCCATTGGGTGAAGGTGCTGTACCTTCGGTAATAATTAATCCGGCACTTGCACGCTGACAGTAATATTCTGCCATCAATGCATTGGGAACATTATTAATGGCACGACTACGTGTCATGGGCGACATCACGATTCGATTTTTTAATTCTAACTCTCCCAACTTGGTCGGTTCAAATAATTTATTATTTTCCATAACTAATTTATTTATAATGGCGTAATTGCATGCTGGATGTGGAATGCAAGAGTGCAAATTTCAACAAAACAAAAGTAAGGATGGAACCCTATTTATTTGTTGCAAAATTTTGGTGAATAGTTATATGATTCACACGTTGACAGGAAGGCGAAGGCTTTTTAAAACGAAAAAACCTGAATACGAATATCAGCCGATGGACGGATATTCGTATTCAGGTTTTTAAACAATACAAAGGCATTGCTCTATATTGACATTATTCAATTTGAATAAATGGAACTTAGATTTTATTGTCTTTTAAACAAGCTACTACTGACAACAGGCAATTACGTTCACCCGATATTACAACTCCTTCCATCTGTACATGGTTTAGGGTTTTAGTATCATAGCCAAGCGTTATCTCACACGATATTTTATTTTTCTCGGTATAAACCTTTTTGAAAAAGTCGTTAAACACATCTCTCGATTGTTCGGAAACAAACAACTTGAAGTTACTGTTTACCAAACTAAAACGTCTGTCACCCAACATTTCGGCACCCGTAAAGTTTAATTCCAAAATGGTACCATCGGCAGCCAACGTAAAATAGCCCATTGGTGCCAGATCGTACAACATGGTATATTTCTTTAATGCAGATTCTGCTATCTCGTTCGTTTCGCGCAATTCTTCGTTTTGCATTTCCAGTTCTATCTGATGCACTTGCAATTCGTGCAGCAGTTTCATTGTATCATGCTCTGCTTCGATTAGACCTTCGTCCTGCTGTTTTACCTTCAGTTGTTCTTCTGCTCTGATTCGAAGCAATTGAGCATCAGTCAAACTATTTGGTATATTATTGATCATAAGCTATTTGTATTTTTAGCAATTAAGATTATTCCGGATGGAGTATTTGTGCCATTGAACAGCACGTTTACAGTCCACTCCAGTTCTGTAGGTACAGCTTTTGCAGCCACAACCTGCATTTTACAACTGCCGTTTTCACCTTCATTCAGTATTTTAGAAAGGTTCGCTTCAGTTATTTCTTGTTGTCCTCCGGGAACGAAGAGTTGGAAATAGTTTTTATCCTGTACGTCTCCAACCTTTTTACCAAAGAAACTTTCGGCAGCTTTATTGAACTCTACCACTTTCCATTCGTGGGATAATTTAATTATAATATCGGAAGACAAGTTCAACAACAAATTATGCATTTGTCGTTTTTCGTTTAATTCTACTTCTAACTTTTTATGATCGGAAATATTAAAGAACGTAATCACCAATCCGTCTATCCTGTCGTCGAAAGTGCGATAAGGCATGATGCGTGTGGAGAACCATCGTCCATCAGAAGTGGTAATTTGCTTTTGAATAAAGGTCAATGTGCGCAATACTTCCAATGCATCGGTTGCCAGTTCGGGATAGTCTAAATCCGACACCTGATCGGTGAAAGGTCTTCCAATATCACTTTTAATAAGTTTGAAAATCTTAGTGGCCTGATTCGTATATCGTCGGATATTCAGATCTTTATCCAGGAACAGAGTGGCAATATCGGTGCTGTTAAGCAAGTTCTTCATGTCATTGTTCACACGCGTAAAGTCATCTACCTTCGACAGCAATTCGGCATTTACCGTTTGCAGTTCTTCGTTCAGACTCTGCATTTCTTCTTTCGAAGTAGTCAGTTCTTCGTTGGTTGATTGCAACTCCTCGTTGGTCGATTGCAATTCTTCGTTGGTCGATTTCAATTCTTCCTGCGAAGTTTGCATTTCCTCCAGTGTGGTCTGCATCTCTTCACGGGCATGTTGTAATTCTTTTTCGAGTTCCAATTGTCTGGCCGTATTCGAGATCTTATCTCCTTTTTTTTCTAATTCATTCAGTCCTTCAACCTTGGCAATATCTTTAAAGATAATCATGACCATGCCTGCCAACGCTTCTGGTTTCTCTATACATTGAATAGTCACATCTAAGTATTGAGTGCCACCATTAGTTCCCACTTTGATATTGCGTAGTTGCACTATTTCCTTTTTCAATATTGCCTGACGGAATGCTGCAGGGAAATCATTTCGTAACCCATCACGCAGCATAGCAAATATATTCATATTGGCCTTACCAACTGCCGGTTCAAGGTATTTCCCGGTACGACCGCTGATATAAATAATATCACCCAGGTTGTTTACCAACACACCGGGGGGCGAAAAGTACTGTAACAGCAACTGATCTGCCAGTGTTTGTATATTAGTAGGAGGTTTAACCGGAGGCTGATGTTCAATATAAGCTTGTTTTGTTCGTGAAAAAGAAGATGGAAAATCAAACAATTCAGGAGTTTGATTGGTAATGGTTCGTTGATATATTTTTAGTTTACTCTCAATTGGTGTAAAAAAATGACTTTGCGAACCAAGTGTTTCAGCACTTCCAAGCACCAAAAAGCCTTCGCGGTTTAAACTATAGTAAAACAATCCCAAAATCTTCTTTTGCAACTCGCTATCCATGTAAATAAGCAGATTACGACAAGTAAGAATATCTAGTTTGGTAAAAGGCGGATGCAGGATGATGTTGTGCTTGGCAAACACCACCATTTCGCGAATCTCATTATTGATACGATATCCATTATCGGTAGTTGAGAAAAAACGCTGTAGCCGTTTGGGCGAAACGTTCTCTTTGATGTCAACTGAGAATAATCCTTTTCGGGCAGTTTCTATGGCTTCATTATCCAGATCGGTAGCAAATATCTGTAAAGAAATACCGCCATGTGGATTTATTTTTTCAATAGCTTCTTTAAATACGATAGCTAAGGAATAGGCTTCTTCACCGGTAGAACAACCGGGCACCCATGCTCTTAATAAAGCACCTTCCTGCTGGTTAATAATTAGTTGTGGCATGACCACTTCTTCTAATTTTTCCCAAACAGCAGCATCACGAAAGAAATTGGTTACACCTATCAATAGTTCCTTGAAAAGGATATCCACTTCTTTTGGATTTGTTTGTAAAAATGTGACGTAAGCAGCTATTTTGTCAATTTTGTGCACGCCCATACGCCTTTCTATCCGGCGATAAACGGTATTTTTTTTGTACAACGAAAAATCATTGCCGGTGTGAGTCCGCAACAGAATGATTATTTTATCGAGTGCACTTTGGTCTTTTAATTCAATCTCCATTTCTGATATTAATTCGGGAGTATATTTGAGGAAGTCAAGTAGTTTTAATGGCAATTCGCTTGCAGGAGCCACTATATCAGTCAATACAGCATCAATAGCATTGCGTGGCATACTATCGTATTTTGCCTCAGTGGGGTCCTGCACCAACACAAGTCCATTCTTCTCTTTTATTGCCCTGATTCCTGTACTACCGTCAGAACCCATTCCCGAAAGAATGACTCCGATTGCATTTTCGTGCTGATCATCAGCCAGTGAAAATAAAAAATAATCGATAGGTAACCTTAGTCCTCTTGATTCTAATGGTTCGAACAGATAAAGTACGCCATTTAAAATAGACATTGTTTTGTTCGGTGGGATTACATACACCCGATTGGGTTCCACGGTCATGCGGTCTTCCACCTGAAGCACTTCCATACTGGAAATGCGTTGAAGTAATTCGGGTAACATCCCTTTTTGCGTCGGGTCAAGATGCTGAATAACAATGTAAGCCATTCCACTATCTTTGGGCACATTGCTTAAGAATTGTTCAAATGCTTCTAATCCACCTGCTGAGGCACCAATACAAACGATTGGAAATTGGCTGGAGTAAATATTAGTTACATTTACTTCAGAAACACCTGTCGATTTTTTATTTTGGGGTTTCACTGCGGTCAGATTTATATGTTAGCTTCAAGTTATTAACGAAAGGATTGTTCTAAAAATGATTACGTACAAATGTAACTAAAATATAACTAATAGAGCGTAAATATCTTACTTATTAGCGGTATGCTTACAATTGAGCTTTCATTATTCCGGTATTCTTTCATCTCTATTCCTTCAATGCCGGTTCTGCATTTACTATCTTTACTATTTGTGCTGCAATTTCTTCGGGCGAAAGGATATAATCGATACAGCCACTGGCTATTGCACTTTCGGGCATATCGGGATGAATCGCGGTATGGGGTTTTTGTGCAATAGTTACACCACCCACATCTTGTATGCTGCACATGGCATCTGCACCATCACCATCGTAACCCGAAACAATGACTGCAATAAGCTTTCCATCCCAGTTTTGGGCAAGCGAAAGCATAAATATTGTAATCACATCCGGCCAGCCATGAGGTTTGGATATCGGTTTCAACCGAAACTCGCCATCAAGCACGTGTAAGTCACGTTTTTCGGGAATAATAAATACATGATTGGGCTCAAGATCCAACTTTTCGGTAATCAACTCAACAGGCATTTGGGTATATTGTGGTAAGATTTCGTGAAGCATAGTGGGTACTGTTCGCAAATGATTGACAATCACAAAAGCCACTCCCATATCGGCCGGGAGATGTGTCAATAATCGAATATATGCATCCAATCCGCCGGCTGATCCGCCAATGCAAACCACCGGAAAATCTTTTTTATGTTGTTCTGTTTTCATAATCGTTTATTTTATCAATTGATAAGGGTCAGGCAAAAAGACAACGCTGTTGCCCTTCACTTTCAATGGCATGTAAATTATAAATGTAGCTATTTTCTGAACCGGTTTTAAACGTTTCGTTTTTGTATTCGTTTTGCCTTTTCTCAACTGTTCCATGTCAATTTCTCCCCGAAGCAAATTTTTAGCCAACTCAAACGGTTTCTGCAACCGAATGCAGCCATGACTCAGGAAACGGTCGGTTTTGGCAAAAGCACTTTGCGAACTGGTGGCATGCAGAAAGATACTAAAGGGGTTGTGCATATTAAACTTCAATACCCCCAATGCATTTCCGGCACCGGTAGATTGACGAAAGAAATAGGGAAAGTTTCTTGCCGTATAGCTCCTCCATTTCAAATCCGCATCTTCAATAACCGCCCCCTTGCTATCCACCACTTCCAAACTGTGTTGCTCCAGGTAATTGGCATTTCTCTTCACTTTGGGCAATATCTCATTCACCGCTATGGAGCGCGGCACATTCCAATTGGGGAAAGTCACCACATCAGTGATGTACGAAGCCATAACAGGAGTTGGAGTCAATATCTTACCAACAACGGTTCGCATTCTTACTTTCAACGAATCGTTTCTGTAATAGCCGGCCTCCATCTCGGGTATATTCACCAGAATGTACTCCGATTGATGATTGAAAGAGAGATACCTTCGGTAGTTCATCGCCAGTTGAACGGTTCTGTATTTTATACTATCCGTTATCGAAATCGAATCGCGCAGGAAATTTCTCAGCACCTGATAAGTGCTGTCTTTACATTCCAGTCGTTTTACCATTTGCACTACCGATTCGGAGGTTTTCATGTTTAATAATTCATCGCAGTACACCGAATCATGCGAAACACTTATTTCATCATATTTAAAACGAATATTCCCCTGTTGCAGTGTTCGTATATAGGTTAATATCAAAGCACTTATTTGCCAGTCGAACCTCATGCGATAAAGACTGTCTTCCACTATTTTTTTATTGTCCAGTTCTGCACGCAACTTGCCAATGTGCAAGTGATTTGGAATGATGCCATCTTTCTCGGCCGTTATAATCTCAGCAAGCCATTCACCTGCCCGGTTTGCTCTTTCGGGCGAAGAAAACCAATACAGTTTTTCCTTATTGAGAATATAAAACTTCTGCACCAACGACAGAGGCTTAGGCAGCGGTGGAGCCATTATTGCATCGGTTTGCACAATAGGATTGGTAGCCAGCGCAGCAAAAGAAACCAGCACCAACATGCCCAGCACAAAGAGAGTTCGGGCAGACCACTTACGCTTTTTTATCGGCAAGTTGGTGCGGTTTATATCTGTTGCATTAACGACAGTCATAATCATATAAAGTGGCGAATCGAATTTACTGTAATACATTGTTGCTTAATTAGCTGAGTTTATCTGTTTTGAACTAAATGACAGCGAAAATTCCCGCTGTGCAAAAAAAGATTGATTAATGAGAGTGACTAAGCCTGATTTTCATCCTTTGTAATAACCCGCTTCCACTTTTGTTTTCTATTTCACCAATCAGAAAACCGTAAGGCTTTAGTGCTTCTATATGATCGCACACAATTTTAAACATACCGATAAGTGGAATAGCCAGGAAAATTCCGGCAATACCCCAGATTAATTCTCCAAGAACCAGGGCTATAATGGTTGTAAATGCATTTATTTTCACCTGTGGTCCTAAAATTATTGGACTCAATATCCATTCCTGAATAAGTTGCACAAGCATATAAACACCGATAATACCGGCCACTAAAGGTAATCCGGCTCCCTGAACAATAGCAACCAATACGGTCAGTGTAGTTCCTGTCAGATTTCCGATAAACGGAATAATTTCCAGCAATCCGCAAAGGATGGCAAAAAACAATGCATTCTTCACTCCAATCAGGCTAAAGCCAATGCCATACATAATCCACAGACATACAATCATTTTTGCAAGTCCAACAAGATATTGTTGCGATACGTTGGTAATACTCGAAAGCATTTTTTTTGTTTCGGTTTGCTGAGCCGGAGGAATAAGTTTAAGAATAAAATTTCGGATATGTGATCGGAAATAGAGAAACAGAAAAATGTATGCCAACACCAGTATAAAATTGGTAAGAATAGACGCGAATGAACCCGCTAACACTTGCACAACTCCGGTTATGGAAAGTTCCTCCTTACCCAACAGTTCCGACTGCTTTTGAAGAGTTATTCCAAAATTTGTGAAAATATATCGTTGAATGCGACTGACGATTTCAATTATCTTTTCCGACAACAGGGAAAATTCGTTCGTCAATTCATTTATCTGCCAGGTAAGCAACGCACCCACTCCGGTAATTACCACCAGTAGCACTAACAAACAACTGATGACAGCAAGTGCTTTGGGAACTTTCCTTTTTTCCAACCATTTACACATGGGAATGAAAAGTGTAGCCAAAATACCCGCAATACACAAGGGAATGAGAAACCCTTGTGTAAAATACAGTGCCGCAACGACCATAAAAAGAAGGAAAAGAGGCTGAGTAACAGCTTTCGAAACAATTGTCATAATTAATGGTTATCAGTAATAGTATAGTCTTTCAATTTAGATATTTACTCTCCATCGATTTTAATAATTCGTCGTAACGTGTATGAATATCCAGCCCGACAAATTCGTCGTTGATTAGTTTAAATTGTTTTGAGATTTCCTTCTGAGCTTCTCCACTTAAAGCTTTATTGGCCATTGGAAAATACTCATTTTCTTCTTTTTGAATATGCTCCTGAATTAACTGCACGTAATTTGCCATACAGTCGGCAATTCTTTCGCCGGAGAATGAGCTTCCTATTTTACAGTTTTCTACACAACAGCTTATTTCAGCCAGATAACCCTTACCCATCGAATGTTCATTTATTATCATACCTATATTTTCGATTGGCGAATTGCTCAACGAAAGTGCCGGATAAAAAACTTCTTCTTCCTTACTCCTGTGACATTTATCGACATAAATGGTTAGAAAATCGACTATTTTCTCCACATCATTTGTATAAAACACTTTTTTGTCCTTAATACTACTCGATATATTGGTCATTACGTTGAGTATTACTTTTATGGCTTTGTGCTCGTACATTAAATCTTCTGTTGGTTTCATAATTTCGTTATTTTTAGGTGTATTGGTTCAGTAAACAAAACAATTTATATTATTGGTGCCCGGTGAAATTTTTAAATAATCCATTAAATATATTACAGATAGCAATTTATATTAATGTCGCCCTTACAGGGCTTCAATTTTCTTATTGTTGATTATTCTACCATAATTTCGTCCCTATGGGACTTTTGTATTAGCTGCAGAGCAGCGATATTATGGTAGTTAATTAGTTATAGTTCAAATCTAAGCCCTGTAAGGGCGACATTATAATCAGTTGTTTTTACCAGACAAGAATAAATTTTTATATAGAATCTAAATGCCTGTTGCAGGCAGATTTCATTCAACTACTTCTTATAGCGCTACGTGCTTTTTGAATTTTACTAACTTGTAAACCTCGAACCATATTATAGTAGAGATTCCCGCTGCGCTACACAAAAAAATGTTGATCAACGAGAGTTGCTGAAACTGAAATAAGTCCAGAAAAAATGGAATATTGAGTATCAGCGTCAAAAAGAAAACTGCACCGCCCACTACCCACAACACAGCTTTATTGGGGGTGGCTATTATTCTGAAAATATGATCGGTCCATGACCGGTTGGTAAGGATGACTGCTATATTGGAAACGATCAGGGTGGTAAATGACATGGCTCTCATTTCTTTGGCGTCGTACCCCCAATACCTCGCCAGAAAATAGACCGCCAGTGTTGCCAGCAATATTCCCACGCCCTGCAAACAGCTAAAAACAATTTTGCTTGCACCAAAGAAAGGTTCGGTCAGGCTTTTGGGTGGACGGTTCATCACATTCTTTTCTTCTTTTTCGGCTTCGAAAATAATGGAACAGGCAGGGTCGATAATTAATTCGAGAAACACAATGTGTACCGGCCAGAGAATAATGGGTAAATGAGCAAGCAGGATGGGTAGTAATGATAATCCCGCTATGGGAACGTGTATGGCAAAGGTATACCCAAAAGCCTTTTGCAGGTTATCGAATATGCGCCGTCCCATGCGGATAGCTCCAACTATGGATGCAAAGTTATCGTCCATTAATACCAACGAAGAGGCCTCGCGGGCTACATCCGTTCCTTTCTTTCCCATGGCAATACCAATGTTGGCAGCTTTTAGTGCCGGTGCGTCGTTTACACCATCACCGGTCATGGCAACTATCTCCCCATTTCGTTTCAGAGCTTCTACTATCTTTAGTTTCTGTTCGGGCACCACACGTGCAAAAACATGTATGTCTTTTATCTTATGGCATAATTCTTCTGACGAGATAGATTGCAACTCTGCACCCGTCATGCATTTGTCGGGATGTTCCAACCCTATTTCCATAGCAATATGTTGTGCTGTGACAGGATAATCGCCGGTAATCATGATGACCCTGATACCTGCATTATGACAATCCATAACTGCTTGTTTTACATTTTTGCGGATGGGGTCGGCAAGTGCTATCAATCCCACAAAGTCGAATTTGAAATCGTGTTGTTCGTCGGGTAGGTTGTTCGCTTTTATCATGGCTCTGGCCACACCAAGCACACGTAATCCCTGCGACGCTAATTCTTCAACGGCTGCCGACAGGCGTTTCTTTTCACCCGCATCCACATGACACAGGTCGAAAATAGCTTCGGGAGCCCCTTTGGTGGCAATAATTTTCTCTTTGGTACTTTTTTCGGAAAACACGCGCGACATAGCCAGTAGTTCTTTCGAGAGCGGATACTCTTTTATCATTTCCCAACTTTTGTGTATGTGTTCAGTACCTTTTAGTCGCAGTTCGCCCATGCTGGTGATGGCTTTTTCCATGGCATCAAACGGATTTATCTGACTGGCCAAAATGCCAAATTCCATTATTTCATGAAAGTCCTCATTCAGTGCTGTGCCTTTTGCTATTGAATAAAAGTCTTTTCCATTGTAGAGTTGCGCCACGGTCATTTTGTTTTCGGTAAGCGTACCTGTTTTGTCGGTACAAAGCACAGTGGCCGAGCCAAGTGTTTCGATAGCCGAAGGATTGCGGGTGAGTACCTTTTGTTTGGACATGCGCCATGCTCCCAGTGCCATAAATACGGTAAGAATAACGGGGAATTCTTCGGGTAATATTGCCATGGCGAGAGTAATACCGGCCAGAAAACCATTAATCAGGTTGCCACGTGTAAGCGTATACCCAACAATTACTAATAAACAAAGCACGCCCGCAGTAATGGTCAACCCTTTTACCAGTTTGCCCATTTCTTTTTTCAGTCGGGTGGACTCTTCTTTTACGTCGGACAATGCCTGTCCTATTTTACCCAGTTCGGTATGTATGCCAATGCTTGTTACCCGCGCAATTCCGTTGCCCTGCACAATCATGGAACCCGAATACACAAAAGGTAAATCGTCGCCACCGGGTTGTGCTATTTCCAGCTCATTGTCCCAATTGCATTTGCGCACCGAAACAGATTCGCCCGTCAGCAATGATTCATCAGCCAGTAAATTGACCGATTGCAACACCGTTGCATCAGCCGGAACACGGTCACCTTCTTGTAATACAATTAAATCGTCGGTAAGTACCTCTATCCCTGCAATGCGTTTTTCCACCCCATTGCGTATCACCAATGCTCGCGGACTGGCCATGTCTTTAAGCGCATCCAATGCCTTTTCGGTTTTCTTTTCCTGAAAAAACTCGATGCCCATGATTACGAATACAAAACACAAAAGCATAATACCCTCGCGAAAATCGCCCAGCATTAAATATAAGCTACCGCAAGCCACCAAAAGAATAAACATTGGTTCTTTGATAACACCCAATGCCAGCGTCAGAAAACTCTTTGGTTTGGACGACGGAAGACTATTAGCTCCTTCCGTGCGCGTCTTTTCCAGTACTTGCGCAGAAGTTAAGCCTTTTAGTTGCTCGTAGTTGATAATAGTATCTTGTTTCATTGTTATTTATTTACCCCCAACCCCCTAAAGGGGGCTTGAAGACGAAGAATTTATCGCTGCACTCTTAAGCCCCCTTTAGGGGGTTGGGGGTCACCTTTGCAATTTCATTTGGTGCTACTCTACCCGAAAACATATTGGCATAAGCATGGGTGAACTCAGCACCATACAGCACTATTGCCGACGAATAGGTTACCCAAAGCATAATAAGAATAATGGAACCGGCAGCACCGTATCCGATACCGGGATTCACGCGACTAAAATAGATGCCCAGTGCATATTTTCCTAAACCAAACAGCAAAGCCGTAACAAATGACCCTATCCATACATGTTTCCATTTGATGTTGGCATCGGGTAATATCTTAAACATAATGGCAAAAAGCACCGATAGAATCAAAAATGACAATACCGTGTTTAGCCCCTGTAGTAATAATAAAAACGAATCGGAAAAATGACCGCTCAGCCACGCTCCAAACCCGGCAATTAATGCCGAAACCAATAAGGACACAATAAGCAGAAAAGCAATGGAAATAATCAGTCCGAAAGAAAATAAACGAATGCGTATCACTTGCCAGATACCCGATTTTGTAGTATCCACTTTCACTTCCCAAATAGAATTCAGCGCATTCTGAAACTCTACAAACACACCGGTTGCCCCTACCAAAATAGTAATAATACCTACCACGGTAGCCAGCAAAGAATTTCGCATTCTACTGGCCTGAACGATGATGTCCTGAATCTGATTAGCAGTTCCCACTCCCATGGTGGACGTAAACTCTGCCGCCACCTGATGATTCACTGCCTCGCGACCAAAGAAGTAACCCGCCAGTGAGAGGATAGCCACCAATAATCCAGGCAAAGAGAAAATAGCATAATAGGCAATGATACCACTCTCGCGAAGCGGATCCTTGGCATACCATTTAATGAAAGCATTTTTCAGAACGGTGAATATCTTTTGAATATGAGTTCTCATCTGTAGAAAGTAAATATAAAAACGATGCAATAGTCAGGCACCGCAACCGGAGTCTCACTATCATTCCACTCAAGCATGAATGTACCTGACTATTACTTTACAAATTTAGGAGGATTTGTCAGTGCAATTGTTACATAAATTTCGGTAAAAGTTACATAATTCACATATTTGAATGCATTAGTGAGGGTGCTGCTTATAGTTATACTTCCATTCAATAAAACAGATAAGACAACATATGCTAAGGAGCGATAAAAGAATCCAAAGTGCCCATGTTTTTACCCAAAGTTGGAGCATCTTTACTCATAGTCAGAGCATCTTTACTCAAAGTTGGAGCAACTTTACTCAAAGTCAGAGCATCTTTACCCAAAGTCAGAGCATCTTTACCCAAAGTTAGAGCATCTTTACTCAAAGTCAGAGCATCTTTACCCAAAGTCAGAGCATCTTTACCCAAAGTTAGAGCATCTTTACTCAAAGTTAGAGCATCTTTACTCAAAGTTGGAGCAACTTTACTCAAAGTTGGAGCATCTTTACCCAAAGTTAGAGCAACTTTACTCAAAGTTGGAGCATCTTTACCCAAAGTCAGAGCATCTTTACTCAAAGTTAGAGCATTATTTGACTTCAAAATAAAGTGTCTATTGGGTCTATTCAATAAACGTTGTCAGAAAGAATAATTAATTAAGATTATCTATTGTGAATGGAAAATAGTTTTCACCTTTGGGGATTAAATTATTTTTAGGACAACACTTTTTTTGTATGCTCAATTGTATAAAAAATGTAATGTATTGGGGTAGAATAGATGAAAAAACGCAACCATCAAGTAGTATGATGATTGCGTGTTGTTCTTTCTTGAAAGTTGACTGTTACTGTCTGAACCACGATTAAATCAGATTAACGTGAGTTGTTTTCCCACGCGATAAAATCGCGCGGGAGCGGAGGTTGAGATATGATGAGTTTATATCGAACTCACGTCAGATAAAATGATTTATCAGATTTCAGAGCATCTGTCTTTATCTGATTAATCAGCTTAATCCTGGTTCAGACGATTGCCTACCTGTTACTGTCTGAACCACGATTAAATCAGATTAAATGATTCATCAGATTTCAGAGCATCTGTCTTTATCTGATTCATCAGCTTAATCCAGGTTCAGACAATTGCCTACCTGTTTCAGTTTTCGCTTTTGATTGTTCTAAAATAATCGGAAATTAAAAGTAGCAATTTATTTGTAATGGTAGTCTCATCATCGTCAGGCGACAACACAATATGAGTATTACAATATATTATGCATTTATCTAAGTCCTCAGCTTCTAGTTTACTTATTTCTTCAATTAACTGGCGATTGATTTCCCAGTATATATTATCAGAGAAAAAGGCATTGTTCGACTTGAGTTTTGCAAATCGGCGCTTGAATCTTGCATCTCTACTGAAATAAGTGAAGGGGTGCGACATGTCGGACAGCGTATTCAAAGCCTTTGATATTTTAGTTTTCTTTTTTTCGGCAACTACCTGTACCGAACGAAGCTGATAAGTAAGTGGTTGCATAAGCACATTACACTTCGACGAATCAGTAAGCAAATCCTGAACGTTCAACAAACGAGGACAATAACCTATTGCAGTGATCATAATAGTATCCTCGCGCAAACAGCTGATTTCGAACTTTCCATCAAACCCAACTACAGTTATCCTGTTTTTCGACAACTTGATTGTTGCATAAGGAACAGCATTTTTAGTCATTCCATTCAACACAAAACCCCTGATTTTTATCAGTTTTTGAGCAGAGATATGATCTACTAAAACAATTTGTCCAATTAGAACTAAAATGCATGTAAAAGTTACAGCCCAACGACTACTTACTGAATTCATATATACTTTTGATGTTTATTTATGTATATAAAGTAAAAATGACTATCGGCTTTTGCAGCAATAGAAAATTCTTAACCTTGCAAGTGAAAAAACATGAATTTACTCCCGTCCTACCGGATTTACTCATTAAATGTACAAAGCCTCACACCCGCTGAATCCAGGTTCAGACAATTGCCCACCTTTTACTGTCTGAACCACGATTGTATCAGATGAAATGATTTATCAGATTTCAGAGTATTTGTCTTTATCTGATTCATCAGCTAAATGTAAGTTTAGACAATTGCCTTGCGACAACATTATACGCTACACTCAACAAGGGCAAAGAAAATGATTATTTTATATTTTCAATTAATCCTATTTCAAAAGCATTGCTATTATTTACTTCGAATAATTCGACAACTTCAAAATCTACAATAACCGAAGTTTTGATATGAGTTATAGCGTCTTCTTCTGAAATCTCTTGTCCGTCAACATATTTCCACTTTAACGGTTCTTTATTCAATTTTTCTTGGGCTATTATGTCAGATACTAATTTTATATCAATTTTCAGTTCATTTTCAAATCCATTTTCAATTTCACGGTATAGCATAGTGAAAGCTTTACCAAAATCTGCCACAATAAACCTATTCTCCAATAATCCGGCATTCACAAAGAAAACAGGAATAGAATCATATGAACCTGCAGAAGAATCTATTATTTTTTCATCGTTCCATTTTTCATCCGTCTTTAATCCCATCCAACCAAAAGTAGAGTCAGCTAAAATAATTGTAGGAGTATATTTCTTATTTTTGATATTTTTAATGGACTCTTGCAATCCAGTAATAATTGAAGGGTAGACTATTTCTGTTTGTCCCTTTAACACCGTTTGAAAGAAGAAGTCATCTTCCCAGTGACTTAATTTTGCTCCTAAATCTTCAACTCCATATATACGTTGACAGTGTTTTCCCCCTAAAAAAAGTATTTTTGCTTTTTCAAAAAACATATTTTGTCCAATTAAAAACAGCTTTCGATCTTTATCTTTACATATTTTTTTAGTATCAAAATATTCAAATATTTCACGTATAAATTTGCTTTTTTTCCATCTTTCGTAAAATTTCGTACGAAATTCAGTTACATTATTTATATCTAATTTTTCGTTTGCAATTTCGTTTGCTTTTTTTATTTCAATAATAGAACTAATCTGGTTTAGTTGTTCACTTATGGTTTTAATATTATCATTAAAGTGTATTTTATTGAAATATTCAAGCCAAATATCTTTATTTTGAATTTTCTGAATTTTGTCTTTTAACGTACCAATAAGTAAAGTTATATTTTGTGGGGCGTTATTAACTTCGATTAAATCAATATTTACGTGGGGGGTAATATGAATAGAACCTTGTTGTATGGAATCAATAATGTACCCACAGAAAAACCAATCGAATACACTTGGCATAGTGTATGATTCACCTTCAGGATGTGTCTCATAATCCCATCCCTGCCAATTAAAATACCGAGTTGAATGTGTCGAATTTAATTTATTGAACAGCAATTCCATTTCCCAAAACTCAATTGATATTGGTCTTTTTTTGAACTGATTTGTCAATCTAATAAATTGTGTAAGGTCTTCTAGTGAAATTTGCTTGTTTCCATACAAAAAGTATAACCAATATCGTATCCCTAAAATAGCATGTTTTACATATATATTCGTTTGTATATCTTCTATATAGTTTTTCAATTTTTCCGTATCAATTTTTGCAGGATTTCTTAACGTCATATCAAATTCTGACATACTTATTGTTTCTCCGAGGAAAACATTTTCAATTTGATTGAATGTAAGTTTAAAGCATTGAATATCCTTTCTTTTGATTTGTTCAAAAAGCAGTTGGCTAAATGCATTAAATGCCTGAAGTTTAAATCTATTGTATATTTTTTTATCTTCTAATTTTGATTTATTAAAAACATAGTTCAATAAAATGAATAATTCTCTTATCCTTCTTGCCGACCTATCCGAACATATTTCAAAAATTTTATTATACAATGCATTATTTTTATATTCATAAGAAATAATGTAATATCCAATAACAATGTCTAGATATTCTTTAAAGTGAGTGATATGTTTATTTTCAATCGACAACATTAATATTTTGTTACAAAAACCATCAATCTTGTAAAAAGATTCAATTGAATTTGATTGAACCGCTTTTGTTATTTGTTTAAGAACATCCGTTCCTATCCCAGCAGTAATATCATCAACATTTCTATTTAGTGTAAAACCGAAATCCATATCTTATATTTTAAAATTCTGTTGTAATTTATACATCTCAAATAACATATTTAGATAACTCTCGACAAGTTTTTCATCATTAGAACTTATATTTTCTTGTAATTTTTGTAATACATATTCTTTTGCTTCTGTATGAATTTGGTCACCTTTTTTAGATGTGATTATGCAATTATTTAACTCCTTAATTTCATCTTTTAATTGAGGATAATCATTCTCATCTAAATAAAAGAAACCGTCTTCACTATTTGGAACTACTTCTCTGTAAAGGAAAATATCTTTGACAAAAACCTTGGGTTTTCCCACGATCTTCTCTGATATTTTTCTAAGCTTTTTGATTTTAATATCAGAAATTACATTATGATCGTTGGGTAAAACAAATTCGCCTTTTGTCATTTTTATCAAGAAAGCCATAGAATATTGATAAAAACCAAGTTCAGTAATTTTATTTAAACTAATTACTTTTCTTCCAATCATTAATAAATTTTTCTTTGATTCTGAAATTAATTCTTTTTCAACTAAATCTAAAATGTATTTTTGATTTGTAAACCGAACCAATTTAGTAAATAAATAACCAATAAGAAATATTACAATCAAAATCAGATATGTACCAACCAACAATGTGTCACTTTGGTAATCAATAGACCACCAATCACTAAATGTAGATAATACAATAAAAGAGGCAATTAAAGATAAAGCAATAAAAGCAACTGGGAAAAAGGTTGATTTTTTAAATAAAAGATTATATGTAAAACTCTCTTTTATAGCTAAGTTTGCAATCAAGAAACCTATGATTGCAAAAGTAACGCTTATCATAGTTACAATATTATTCGTTCGACTATTGATAAGATTCTTTACTGTATCATCTTTAATTGGAATAAAATTTAAAACTGGAATATCTAATAAATGCATAATAAAGAAGATAAATAAGACACAAAAAACGACAATATACCAATTATTATGGTCGTTTATGAAATCCATGAACCTATCTTTATTTGATTCATAAAGATTTGGGTTCTCGATATTTAATAATTTGTCTGCTTCTTTTTTAATACTATCACTCATATATTTTCATTTTATATTCTATTTGAAATAAGAAGTATGTAATTAATCTTTCATTTATTTATGATATTAGTTATAACGCTTAACCCCAATATATGCAAACTTAATGTTCGTATATTCCTCCATATAGCTGGATATGTGCAATAGAGTTGCGCATATTTCTACTTTATAAGTACTTGTTTTTGCCTAACTTATTTTTTAGCACTCCAAAAGTACAAACTATAATTAACTCATACAACAAAAGTTCTGTTTATTTTGGAATTTGAATTAAAAATAATTATTTATCTTAGATTTTAGTACATTTAGAAGCTATAGGGATATATAGTTCTGTTTTTGTAGTAGATAGATGTTTCGTACAGGCATATAGCTGTTGCTACAATCTACACGGATAGGATGTGCTAGTGCAAGAGTAATATAAGGTAGTGCATTTTCGGCGCTACAGAGTGTAATTTTAAAACGGTTTAGTGCTTTTTTTAGTCTACATAGTGGCTTGAAGAAACTACAAAGTACCTTCAAGGAACTACAAAGTACCTTGAAGAAGCTACAAAGTACCTTCAAGAAACTACAAAGTACCTTCAAGCTACTACAATGTACCTTGAAGAAACTACAAAGCACCTTAAAGGAACTACAAAGTACCTTGAAGAAACTCTAAAGTACCTTGAAGAAACTCCAAAGAACCTTGAAGGAAGGGTCTATAATTATCAATTTACTTACTATCAGTATTATATGCTGATGACCTACTATGATAGGCTTTGATTGTGGTCTATTCAATAAACTGTGTCAGAGGAAAGAAAATCAATCGAAAAGAAAAGGCTACTTAGCACTAAAACGAACACGCATAGTGGGTCTGAACAAAAGAAATACAGGATTGTTTGGTGCTAAGTAACAGGAAAGATATAATATCTTATAATCAGACCAAAATAAATAGAAGAATAGAACCTGCCTACCGCAGGCAAGTGTATCCTTTTCCGCTAAATCGGCGAAAATCAGCGTTCTATTAAAGATTTTAAATGCGACATTAAATATTTCCAGTTACTTATATGCTGCTCTTGATGCAGAATATACATATATAAAATCTCAGTCGAACGCTCACGCCGAAGTTTTACACTGAAATCTATCGGAAAATCGTTGTATTTTAATGCTTCAATACCCTCTTTTATATTGCCACGGGATATCGGTTTCTATATCCAATTCCTTTGCAGCATTGATGGCAAAATGTGGATTGCGTAAATACTCGCGGGCAATGACTACTACATCGGCTTTTCCCCGGGTGATAATGTCATTGGCTTGCTGTGCGTTGGTTATCATTCCCACGGTTCCGGTCAGAACGCCTGTTTGTTCTTTGATAGCCGTTGCAAAGGGAAGCTGGTAGCCGGGGTGAACTAAAGATTTATCTACATGAGCAAACCCACCACCCGATGCCGTAATAAAATCCACTCCGTTTTCGGCAAGGATACCGGAAAGTTTCACACTATCTTCCAATGTCCATGTTTCCGGTGTTTCCAGATAATCAACAGCCGATATTCTGACAAGCAAAGGCATAGTCTCCGGAATTTCCACCCGTACTGCCTGAACGGTCTCGATCAAAAAGCGGATTCTGTTTTCAAAACTTCCGCCATACTCATCAGTACGGTGATTAATAACTGCCGAATAAAACTGATGAAACAAATAACCATGTCCGGCATGTAATTCTATAGTATCAAAACCGGCTTCTACAGCTCGTTTGGCTGCTTCTACAAAATCAGTCTTTATCTGTTGAATTTCTGCAACGGTCAATTCTGCAGGAACAACACCGCTCATGGTGGTAGGTGAAGAACTTTTGGTTATCCAACCCCCGTTTTCTATTGTCATGGGTTTGAAACCTTCGTTGGGGTGCGTATGACTCCCCTTGCCTCCCGAATGCCAGAGCTGTACGGCAATAGCCGCGCCTTGTTCCCGTACAAACTGCACAATGGGTTTCCAGGCTTCTACCTGTTCGGTGTTCCACAGACCTACATCAGCCAGGGTGTTCATTCCTTCGGGCGAAACCGCCGTACATTCGGTAATGATTAATCCGGCACCACCTGCGGCACGACTGCCCAGATGTACTAAATGCCAATTGGTTGGTTTGCCATCCACAGCACTGTATTGTTGCATGGGCGATAGAGCTATTCTGTTTTTAAGTGTAAGACTACGGATAGTCAGGGGCGTAAATAAATTAGTTGTATTCATATTTTTATTATTTAAATGTTCTTTGTTGAATTGACTGTCGGGTCTCGCGAGTTCCAACTCGCGGTATTTATGAATAATCGCGAGTTGGAACTCGCGAGACCCATTTTTTAAACCGTTTTTTCTTTTGTTTCGTTCGGAGTACTCCATTTGAAATATCCTCGGAGATTGGTAATCAGAAACACTGAGTTTCCAACAGCGATAGCATAACTTTTCAGTAACGTAACTCCAATAAGTATCCAAAGAATGTTAGCAGCAAGGAAAGCGATAAATCCCCATTTTACCCGATTGCCGAGTTTAATCACTGCAATAATGCTTAATAGTATCGACAACCAGTCGAGCCCATAGTATTTAAAAAGTATTTCCATATCCAGTTATTTTTAGTTTGATTTAATGATGCAAAGGTACGGTGCGCAAACCTTCGGAGTCCGGCACTATTTACTTCTATTCGGGTAAAATTTACTGAAAGGGTTATTTTTGGTCTTTAAAGTCGGACGGAGAGACGCCTGTAGCTGCTTTAAAGTACTTGGCAAAATAGGATGGATCGTCAAACAGCAGAAAATAGGCCACTTCGGAAACGGTAAGTCGTGTATTGCGAAGCAAGGATTTAGCTTCGAGAATGGTTCGTTCTTTTATAATTTGGGTAGGGGTTTTGCCGGTTTCTTTTTTTACCATATCGCTCAGGTAATTGGAACTTACATGTAGTCCGGCTGCAAAATCGGCTACCGCTAATAAGCTTTCGGCACGTTGCGAAGCAATATCAAAGAAATGTTTCTCCAGCAAATCATCAAAGGCTTTGGACAACATCACCGGCTTAGGGGTTTCGGGTGCAATCATATGTTGTTCGGAATACCATTTGCGGGCTTTAAGCAATACCAACGACATATAATGGAAAAGATATTTCAATTTATCGGATTCATTGCCGTTGTAATACACATGCAGTTTTTCCAATAAAGGTATTAGTTCAGCCAGTTGCTCTTCATTTAGTTGGAGTTGTACATTAGCGTCCAGTTTGAAAAAAGGATATTCCGCGTAAACGGAAATACCCGAAAACATGCGGATAAATTCTTCCGAAAAGACAAATACATAGCCTTTCCAGGGTTTGACTTTTTTATAGTACCGCAACTGCTGTGGCGACATAAAATAGAAAGAACCGGGTTTCATGCTGTACTCCCGCATACCTATTTTATAAACAGCTTCGCCATCGGTTAATAATGAAACTGAAAATGTATTGGTACGAAACAGCTGTGTTTCCTCCGAATGCGTCCCGGGAGCATCTTCGTGACGGTGGATATGGAACAGATTGGATTGAGGTACAAAAGTTTTCAACGCTTTCAAAAAAGCGGTTATATCCTGAAAATAGGAGATAGAATTACTTGCGTCCATACATGCTCTTTTCTTACATCTGTTTTCTGACGCAAATATACTATTTCTTTATCTCAATCCGAAAGCCAGTTCTTTTTTTATTGCATTCTTGGTGGCGTTATCAATCAAACGTTCGGGAAGTAATGAAATGATATAAGTCTGAATGGCATGTGGTAAATAGGGAATAATGCTTTTTCGTCCGCAACCCACTATTCTCAAAACATGCTTCGCATACGTAGAAGCACTGGGGCGCATAAATGACACCGGTTTTTTATTTGTACCCGTATTTACACTACCGGTTATTAACGAAATAACTTCCGTATTATCCAGTTCGCGCGCAAGTGAAATGGAAAAGGCATTGTTATATGCTTTTGTTGCAGCATATACAGCCAAATAGGGAGGCGGAAACAATCCGGCATACGAAGATACGTTCAGGATAAGCGAACTCTTCTGCATGTAGGGTAATAAATTTCGTGTAAGTTGTGATGGAAACGCTGTGTTCAACGTGATGGTTTCATCAATCTCTTTATTCGTAAAGTTGACCAGTTCATTTATTGGTCCTACGCCTACATTATTTACCAACACCGTTATGGGTAATTCCTGAATCGATGAAATATCCAACTGACTGTTTTTGCTTCCATCGTGCAACAGGCAAATGACTTTAGATCCTATCTGCTTCGCTTTAATTTCACACTCAACGGATTTCAACTTTTCAGGATTTCGCCCGTGCAGAATCACATTAAAACCCTTATCGGCAAGCTCTACGGCAATGGCTTTTCCAATTCCATCGGTGGCACCGGTTATTAAAGCGTACGCATCTTTCGTCCGATATTTTCTTAGTGTAGATGGACGCATATAGGGATAAAAGAAACGAATGATCCGATACAGGAACCATGCGCAACTCACTATCCCAACAATATAAAAAACTGTATTCTCCATTTTATTTTTTTTCTGCAAAGGTATTAATCACTCTTGCTTTTTAAGATGGATAGATGAAGGTATGTATTGGATTATTTGCGGTATTGTAGTCTGAATTGCAACGGAGCTTGTCCTTCTGCATTAGAAAAATAGCGGGTAAAATAAGCCTGATCCTCAAAGCCTAGGTGATAAGCTATCTCTTTTACGGTCTTGTCTGTGGCATATAACAACCTTTTTGCTTCAGTCAGTATCATTTGCTGAATCCAGAAACTAACCGTGAGTCCTGTGATTTGTTTCAGCACTTCATTGAGGTAAGCAGGAGTAATATTCAACATTGCCGCATAGTCGGAAGTGCTTTTGTGTGTATTATAATTGAGTAGGAGTAAATGCTTAAACTGTTGGGTAATGATATGCTTGCGAGATAAGACCGACTCCTTTTCTTCCGACTGTTTATACACCGAAGCAAACATACCTACACATCCATCAATCAACGAAGCCGTGACTTGTGGAATCATATTTAATTGTTCCTTGTTTTCTTTGCTTGATAGAATTAATTCAATGCAATCATTCAGTAATCTGCTTTCAATATTCCCGATGGCTAAAGCTTTCTGTTGAAAATAGTTTTTTTCAAAAATGGCTCTGTAATCATTACTGACAAAACGGGTATCCAATGTAATTAGCCAGGCTTCGGTGTTTTGTTCAACAGCCTTAGTATAATGAACCTGCCCGGGAAGCACGCACAACACAACACCACCATCCAACTCTATTTCTTTAAAATCAAGAACAATCTTACTTCTTCCCTTCCGTTGGAAAATAAACAGAAAATGATCATCTCTCCTGTGTGCCGACTTTTCATACAAAACATCATTGTTTGTCGAACCAATAAATTTATGGATACTTATCTCCTGATTCGTAGCATCCTTTAACGATTGTACAGAAATACTATTTGTTGCCATCTTATTTTTCTTTTTTTCGGCTTCTAACCAACACTCTGATAAAATTGCCCTCGATAATCCTATTTGTGCATCAGTCCTAATATTTATCAATTTAGCTCCAAAGATAAAAATATTATTTTGTATTAACATAGATATTTCATCAATTAATCCATCATAGTTTAGAGGGTCTATTCAATAAACTGTGTCAGAGAACAGAAAATCAATCGAAAAGAAAAGGCTACTTAGCACTAAAACGAACACGCATAGTGCGTCTGAACAAAAGAAATAGAGGATTGTTAGGTGCTAAGTAACAGGAAAGATATAATATCTTATAATCAGACCAAAATAAACAGAAGAATAGAACGCGGATAAACGCTGATCTAGCGGATTTTAAAACGGATTTTAATTCTGACAAGTCAGAATGATTTTCAAACGCTTTCGCTCTTATCAGTCATGCTTGCATGACTTAAATCCGTTTTAAATATAATCCGTTTTTATCCGCTTAATCCGTAAAATCCGCGTTCCATTCTTTTTGAAAAAAGCGACATTATATTCAGACCATTACTTATATGTAAAAACGCCCGGCGAGAATGGTTGCATTTCACTCGCTTATGAAACGAACATTTACCTAAGCCATGTTATTTAAAATAAATTCGCAATGAAAATAGTTTTAGCGTTATTAGGTTTAATCAGTCTGGGACTGGGAATTATAGGGGCTTTTCTGCCCTTGCTTCCCACCGTTCCTTTTGTGCTGCTTTCTGCTTATCTATTTGCCAAAAGCTCCGACAGATTACATAACTGGTTACTAAACCATAGAGTATTCGGACATATAATTCGGGATTTTCGTGAAGAAAAAGGTATTTCTATTCAGGGAAAAGTGACTGCTATCAGCATGATGTGGATTTCCAATATTATAAGTATTTGCTTTATAGTGAATGATAAACGCTGGTTGCAGATTTTGCTGACGCTTATTTCTATCGGGGTTACGATACAGATTTTGAGGTATAAAACAAAGAAGATTACCCCAAACCCCTGAAGGGGCTTAAGAGTGGTTTTCGAGAAGATATACCTTTAATCAAAGGTGTTGATTAAGGAAAAGATATAAACACATGGAATTTATAGAATCAGCTCTTAGGAGACGGTTGTAATTATAAAGTCCCCTTTAGGGGATTTAGGGTCGACTTAGCAAAGACGGTTGTAACTACAAGTCTCCGTCAGCTGACGGAGATTTAGGGGTAGATATAAGAGACATATAACTACCCCAAACCCCTAAAGGGGCTTAAGAGTGGTATCCGAGAAGATATACCTTTAATCAAAGGTGTTGATTAAGGCAAAGATATAAACACATAGAATTTAAAGAATCAGCTTTTAGGAGACGGTGGTAATTATAAAGTCCCCTTTAGGGGATTTAGGGGTGGATATAGAGATACAAAAAACCACCCCAAATCCGTCAGCTGACGGACTTAAGAGTGGTTTTCGAGAAGATTTACATTTAATTAGGACGGGTGGTAGGAGACGGTTGTAACTACAAGTCCCCTTCAGGGGATTTAGGGGTAACTTAGGGGTGGACTTAAGACTGGTTTTCGAGAAGGTTTTTAATCAAGTTCTGTTCGCTTTTCTCAAAAACGACAAGTACGTGTTCGGAATTAATTTGCTACTTGAACTGGATCCTTTATGTCGAATAATTTGCAGGCCTCAGCATAAGGCATGTTTATCAACGCGCTTTGTGTTGGGTATTTTGTTGCCGCCGACTTTAAAGCTTTTGAGGTACCGGGTATAACTACAAACCTGAATTTGTGTGTAGTAAGTGGTCTAGCAATCAGATCGCTGGTAAACTCTATGCTTCCATATTCGTGAATTAAAAAACTCCAGTTTGCACCTACACCGTAAGCGGGTAATGGTCGGATAGAAGTGGAAGTATATATATCACCGTCCAACCACACATAGGCCAACACTACTCCATTCTCAACATTATTTTGAGTAAGATCGGGGGCAGAAGCACTAAAGTACCAATCTCCTGAAGTCCCTGACCAGCTAGTTGGTGTAAACCATTCGGAGTAATACACTGCTGCATTTTCTCCATCAGCTCCGTCAATTCCGTCTTTTCCACATCCGGTGAAGGTCAGCATTGCAAATGCAATGAATAAATAAGCGATTTTCATTTTTGTTTTCATAATCAATTGAATTAATAGTTAGTATTATAAAGTTCATTTAGAAACAAGAGTAAGTAGTAAGTGTAAAAAGAATCCCTAAAAGCTGCACAACTAACAAATAGAAATGCCTGAAATCTTCACTTATCGTAAATTATTATACTGTCAGATGTATGATCGTCAGTATAACAAACTTTTAAATTGTTTATCAAAAACTCTGCCAGATAAATTTCAATCTTTATCTATCTTTTTGTTGGCACAATAAACATTGGGATAGTGATGTGTTTCAATACATCGGCTGTTATGCTTCCAAGCAGAATGTGCTCCGTTCGGCATAGTCCCACGTATTAAGTAAGTGGACATCAATAATGTCTTGTTTTAATTTTATAGAGAAAATATGTTTATTTCAATTGCCATCCCATTTATGGGACAGATGAAATAATATAGACTTACAGGGCTTTAGCCAAATTTTAAATACTATTTGGCTAAAGCCAATATGTTCTTTTACCATTAGCCCGCCCCATAAATGGGACGGAAATTGATACAAAAATACGACATTATATTTTGACCACTACTTAGGCTTAGTCTTACAACAAAAAAAAGAATGCAATGGGCGACAGTGTCGGTTATTGCATTCTTTAATTATAAAGACTCTTCACTAGTCCTTGTTTTCGTCCAGGTTATCGTGATCATCACCTCCCAAGCTATAATAGTTGTTCTCTTCGTCTTCGCTACCAATGCTTTCCTGTGCATCATCCAGTTCAGAACCGGGCACATCCAGATCGTCGCCCGACATGTGATCCTCAAAATCTTTGACATTAAATTCGTCAAATCCATCGCCTCGCTCGATATTCTTTTTCTTTTCTATTTCTTCGGGATTTATTTCCGACTCTTCTTTGCACTGACTGTAAATATCTTCGCTGACAGGATATGCCGGATAACCGGGAAGCGGATCTTTCTCTTCGATGCTCTCCACTTTCACGATCAGGTATTTCTTTTCTACTAATATGTTCATAATATAGGGGGTTGTTTAGGTGATTGATATTCAATTATCGATTTCATTTCGTAATACTCTTTTTCGGTAATCTCACCACTTGCAAATCGCTTTTTCAGAATATCGAGAGCCGTCTCTTTTTTATGACGCTGACCGGGAATGTTGTAAGGGGTTGCAAAAATCCAGATAATCAGAATAATCCATACAGCCCACCAAACGAGAGCCATTCCTCCATAATAATTGTTGTAGAACATGATGTTTTAAGTTAGACGTGAATACTAATTTCTTTATTCTTTCGCTCTGATTGTGGTGGTAGCGAGTATGTCAAAGGTCTGACTTTCCAGGGAAAGAAAATTACATAATTATGTCAAAATGTTGCAAAATTCATATATTGCTTTTGCAATTGAAGAGTGGGTAGGATAGTATGTGAGATGTAAATCATTTCCCAAAGGGGATCAACAATAAAAAAGAATAGAACCTGTCTATGGAAGGCTAGTTCTATTCATTTATTCATTTATTCTTTTATTCTTTTATTTAATTATCCGATTTCTCCCGCATCTCGTCGAAAAACGGGGTGCATTTATCTTCCACACATTTGGCAGCATATAAATAAAGTGCAGCACTCCAGGTTTGCCATTCTTGACCCATTACTTGTCCATCCTGTGCTTTTATCCATTCATTGAATCCAAATTCAAGTTTGTCCGATTTGGTTATCTTTATAAAGTGGGTAAGCACCTCCAGTTTTTCCTGCGCCAGTTTATACTTTTTAGCGGCTACCAATGCGGCAATATATATTCCACTGATAAATGGCCAGATACCGCCGTTGTGATAATCGCCGGGATTATTGAATAAAGCATATCGTTCGTTCCAGTCGGGGTCCTGCGGTTGTACATATGGAAAGAAGTTGGGCGGTAACCCTACTACCAAATCTCCTTTTTCGCGCATAGCAGCACATTCATCTTCTATCCATTTTATCATGTCATTGGCACGCGACGGTGATGCAATACCGGATAAAATAGCAAGACTATTTCCCAGCAAATCGAAACGTTCGCTACTGAGTATCTTGTACGACCAAAGGGCATAATAGGGTTTGTGTTTTACCACCAATCCTTCGTGAACATGATGATGACCTGTTCCGGCAATTATGGTGAATTTACTCATCTCATTGCGAACTTCTTCGGCTCTATCGTCCAATCCAAACAGTCGGAGGTAACTATACACTATGGTATTTACAAACAATCCGTAACCAAGTACCCATTGTTCATCGCGCCAGTCGCTGGTAGGTTGTTGTGCCACAAGATACCGATCGGACGGACTTTGGTATTCCATCCAGGAGAGTGCTTTTTCTACAGCTTCATGCAAAAACTCAGACTCACCGCTTACCTTGCGGAAAATACCAACACCCAGTAGAAACAAAGGGGTGGTATCGCTTGCACCACGATCATCTTTGTCGTGTACCAATGACTGAATATGTCCGTGCTCAGTTTGGTTCTTTGCCAATGTCTGCAACACTTTACGAATACTATCCAACAATACTTTATTGCCGGATACTGCAATTCCAAAGATAGAAAACATTAAATCGCGCGTGTAAGGTTCGGGATAACCCCAACCTGCTGTACGTGGAAGTCCCATATAAGGACCATGTGCATTATGCAGCAACACTTCCAGTGCAGCCTTTTTCGCATCTTCAATTTCTTGTAAACTTGTTGATTTCATTTTGATTTGGTTTCAGTTGGGTCTCGCGATTTCCAAATCGCGTGGATAAGCAATACAAC
>Ga0302321_100000189_pt1 | contig 54644 bp, 41 predicted proteins | sample Fen_T0_1_FD_202505 | JGI IMG/M metagenome (GOLD analysis project Ga0302321, IMG submission 202505) | Peat permafrost microbial communities from Stordalen Mire near Abisko, Sweden - Fen_T0_1 | ecosystem: Environmental > Terrestrial > Soil > Wetlands > Permafrost | place: Sweden: Abisko... | reverse complement strand
ATATGGTCAAATGAAGTGATAGTGCTTGACAGGACGATAGATGTGAACATCACCCGCTTGCGTAAAAAAATCGGACGTTATGAAAAGAATATCGTTACCCGTCTTGGGTATGGGTATTGTTTCGAAGATAAATAATCAAAAAAGAGAGTTTCCCCGAAACTCTCTTTTTTACTACACAACATTCAACAATGAGAAAGTTGATGCTGGTCATATGTATTTTTAGTTGGTGTAACATTAGTTTATTTGCACAGAAAGTGGGTCTGGTAATGAGCGGTGGTGGTGCGCCGGGAATTGCACATATCGGTATTATAAAAGCATTAGAAGAAAATAACATTCCGATTGATTATGTAACCGGCACTTCTATTGGTGCTATTATAGGTGGAATGTATGCCATGGGAATGTCGGCAGAAGAAATGATTGCAGTCATAAAGTCGGATGATTTTAAGCGGTGGACGAGTGGCAATATAGAGCCCCAGAACAAGTATTTCTACTTTACTCCTACTCCCACCCCAGGTATTATCAATCTGCGATTTGCACTGGACAAAAAAACCGGTATCGATCTTAGAGAAGTGGCACTTCCCACCTATTTAATTCCACCTCACGAAGCCAACCTGGCATTTATCCCCCTTTGTGCACAAGCTAATGCTCTTTCCGTAGGCAACTTTGATAGGCTCTTCGTTCCATTCAGATGCGTTGCATCGGATATTTACAAAAAAGAGGCTGTTGTTTTCCGTTATGGCGATTTGGGCGATGCTATACGCTCTTCTGCCACATTTCCCTTTCTGTACAAACCCATTGAAATTGATAATCGCTTGTTGTTTGATGGCGGTATTTACAACAACTTCCCTGTAGATATAATGCAGGCGGACTTTCATCCCGATTTTATGATTGGCAGTGTGGTGGCTTACAATCCACCCAAGCCCGACAAAAAAGATGTAATGTTGCAATTGCAAAACATGATTATTCGCCCTACCGATTATACTATCCCACCGAAAGACGGATTATTACTAAACTTTGACCTTAAGCTATTTAGCACCTTCGATTTTTCGAAAGTGGATGAACTTGTGAAAATTGGTTACGACTCCACCATGGCACACATGGATGAAATAAGGCGAAGGGTTGCAAGAACTGTTCTTAAAGATATAGTCAATAATAGGCGACTGGCATTTAAGAGTCAGTTTCCTCCATTAAATTTTGAACGTGTAGAAGTGCAGGGTGTTGATAGTGTTGAAAAATTGAATGTAGAACACTTTTTTCGGAATAGACCTACCGTCTTCACAATGGATGAATTAAAAAGGGGCTATTTCAATCTTATCTCTGACGATAAAATAGCTGAACTTATTCCACATGCCATCTTCAACACTACTACCGGACTCTTTAATTTAAACCTTAACATAGAAAAGAGGAATCCCGTTAAAATATCATTAGGTGGTAATATCTCGTCCGCACTGGCCAATCAGGGATATATTGGGATAACACTGAACAAAAATACACAAACAAACTATTTAGATATACATATCGGGAAAATATACAACGCACTTGCGCTTGGAATGCGTGTAGAATTGCCTTCGAAGCAGAATAGTTATATGAAGCTAGCCTTTATGGCTCAGAAATTCGATTATCAACAAGGAACTGGCAGACCCATTTTGTTTGTCACCTGTGCACAACAAGAACTCTATAGTAAACTCTCGCTGGGATTTCCATTGGGCATAAACGGAATAGTGGAGGGTGGTGCAGGATATGGACTACTAGCTGATTATTATAATTCGGACAAAAGTGATTATTCCGTTGGTACAGTTTATGGAAGAATAGAGAACAACACACTTAATCATGTTTTATTCCCAACACAAGGGCATAGGTACACCAGCTCGTTACAGCTGTTGGTGGGTTCGGAAAGTTTGCAGTCGGGTGATCACCCTTCGATCAACTTCTCTGGCAACAAGGCTGCGTGGATTCAGTATCGGGGCAAGGCCGAGCATTACTTTCAACTTACGCCGGCGGTTACCGTGGGGATCTATGGCGAACTGTTTTATTCTACCCATCGAATGTCGGAATACTACACCGACGGGATATTTCAGGCACAGGCATTCACTCCAACGCCTTATACTCGCACAGTTTTCAACAACGCTTTTCGTGCATATCAATTTGCAGCCATTGGATTAAAACCCATCTACAACTTAAGTAAACAACTGCACTGGCGGAACGAATTGTATTGGTTTGTTCCTTATAAGCAAATACAGCTTACAGCCGGTAATTCTGCTACTTATTCCACACCGCTTTCATCTTCACAGATATTGGGTGAAACCTCTTTGGTTTTTAATCTCAAAACATTATCAGCCGGTTTGTTTATAAACTACAGTAGTGCCGGAAACAGCAAGTGGAATGTGGGATTGAATATTGGCCTTTTATTATTCAACACTAAGTTCACTGAAATAAATTAAACACTATCTCAATTTACCGCAACACAGGCATAATCTATTTCTTGCTATTATTATAAATTGGAAGACAGAAATAGATTTCTTTTCAGTAACCTTATTGTCACACGCTTTTATCCCTTTTGAAACAGGTATGTCTTACTTTTGTGGCGTATAAAAAAGATAACAAGATAAATGAAAAATCGATTATTATTGCGTAATATCACTTTAGTTTGCTCACTCTTTCTGTCATTAGTATTGCAAGCTCAGGTTTCCATTCAGGGACACGTCACCGACAAACGATCCAACGAACCACTGACCGGAGCAGCCATTATGGTAGAAGGCAGCAGCAAAGGAACTACCGCCGACATTGATGGAAACTATAAGATATCAGGACTGGCACCGGGAAAGTACACGCTGGTGGTAAGCTACGTATCGTACAATAAACAGAGCATTCCCAACGTAAAGGTGGTAGGTGCTGCCACTACCACTCAGGACATTGCAATGGAAGAAGCCGGACTGGCTCTTAATACTGTACAAGTAGTAGCGCAACGCCGAACCGACACTGAGTTATCGATGCTCAAAAGCGTACGCTCATCGTTACAAGTTGTGAATGGAATTTCATCTCAGCAGATTAGCAAAACACTCGACCGTGATGCCTCCGAAGTAGTGAAACGGATTCCGGGTGTAACTATTCAGGACAATCGTTTTATAGTAGTGCGCGGATTGAACCAACGCTACAATAATGTATGGTTGAACAATGCTGCAACCCCCAGTAGCGAAACGGATGTAAAAGCCTTCTCGTTCGATGCCATACCAAGTAGCATGATAGACAATTTGCTGATTTACAAAACCGGTTCACCCGAGCTGCCAGCAGAGGCAACAGGTGGTTTCGTAAAAATATCGACAAAGAATATTCCCGATGAAAATTTCTTCAATGTGGAATACGGCATTGGTTACAACGATAAAACTACCTTCAAAGACAGTTATCATTTGCCATCCACATCGCTCGACTTTCTCGGTTTGGGAAGTGGTGCACGTTCTGTCCCCGGAAACTTCCCAGCCAATTTAAATGCATTGAATGTAGCTCAACGCGATGCAGCAGCTTTGCAATTGAAGAATAACTGGGTAGCTCAACCCTCTATGGCATTGCCCAATCAGAAACTGACCATTGCTTTTGGTAAAAAATGGTCATTAACCAGCGGAGCGAAGTTAGGCACCATCACTTCGTTGAACTACAGCAACAATTACAGTACCCGCTCCAACATGGACAACAACGCCTACGAACGTTATGACGCAACAACAGAAACAGCTACTCCCCTTTATACGTATAAAGCAAATGTGTACAGCAAAGATTTTAAAGTAGGATTGATGCACAACTGGGCGTATCAAACCAAAAGGGGTACATTGTATGAATTTAAAAACATCTTTAATCAGATAGGCGTCGATAAATCAGCCGACACCGAAGGTTGGAACAATTATCGATTAGGTAACTTCAAGTATTTCAGCAATCAGTATTCCAGTCGTACTACTTATTCGGGTCAGTTCAGTGGCAAACATAGCTTATCCGATAAAATTGAATCCAAGTTGGACTGGAACATGGGGTTTGCCTATGCCAACCGCATAGAGCCCGATCGTCAAAACCGGAGCATGAAACAAAATGCCGCTGGTAATTATGAATATATGTTGCCAACAGTGGCGAGTATTAATGAATTAGGTAGACTTTATCTGACCAATAACGAGTATGTAAGCACCGCCGCTCTGAATTATGAACAAAAACTATCCATAGTGAATGTAAAATCAACCCTTAAGGCTGGTGGTTATGCCGAATATAAAACGCGTAATTACGCAGAACGAAGCCTTTGTTATCGTAAGCTCGACACCGGATTTTTGAGTGATGATGAAATAAATGCATTGCCATTCGAATCGCTCTTTAGCGATAAATACCTGGGACAAGACAAAGTGATTGCCATTGCTGAGGAAACCAACATAGCAAATAAATACAACGCCGCTAATCTGCTTTCGGCAGGTTACGTATCGCTAAATCTACCACTTGGAGCATTGAATATCTATGGTGGAGTGCGGGGAGAATACAATCGCCTGACCCTGGATGGCTACCGTGATGTGAATACGCCTGTGGCTATAGATGTTCCAACGTTCAATTTATTCCCATCGGTAAATATTTCGTACAACCTTACTCAAAAGAGTTTACTGCGCTTTGCCTATGCAAGCACTATCAATCGTCCTGAATTTCGTGAGGTGGCATCACTGGGCTATTATGATTTTACAGAGAAATACTCGGTGAAAGGAAATCCGGCACTGAAAGATGCAATGATTCAAAATCTCGATCTACGCTTCGAACATTATCCTACACCTAACGAAACATTCTCGTTAGCAGCTTTCTACAAGCACTTCACTCATCCGATAGAAATGGTGAGCATAGGCACTGGCTCCGATTTCTCGTTCGAGAATGCTGTAGGAGCTACCAATTACGGTTTGGAGTTGGAAGTAAAAAAATCGTTGGAGACAATGATGGGTTTACGCAATTTCAGTTTAACTATGAATGCCTCTTATATCTTTAGCGAAGTAAACTTTGGCAATTCAATGTCGGAGCGCAGTCGTCCCTTGCAAGGTCAGTCGCCTTTTGTTGTCAACACATCGCTCTTTTATCAAAACGACAAGCTAGGACTTTCGTCATCGCTTATGTACAATGTAATGGGTAAACGTATTCTGGTGGCTGCCGAACTTAATCAGGGCGAAGTAGTAGTACCCGACATCTACGAAATGCCCCGCCACGTACTCGACTTCTCGTTCAATAAAAAAGTAGGGAAACACATGGAACTCAAGCTAGGTATTAAAGACCTGTTAGCACAAAACTTTGTAACTCAACAAACCTACGAGTACCAGAAAGATGGTGCTTCCAAATCGGCTACTCTCAATAACAAAACCTACAACCTTGGTCGTACATGGACAGTAGGTGCAAGTTGGAAATTTTAGAGATAGCTTGAGGAAAGTGAAAGCAAAATTAGAACAAAATAGCACATCACTATCAAAAAGTTCGATGCACAAAAAAAATAACATTGTAACCATTAATATAAAGTAGTATAACAAAATTCAAAAACGAAACTATTGATATATAAGTTTGTTCTAATGTTCACAAACCAATAAATTTATATTAATATGAAAACAAATCTTTTTTATTCTATGATCCTTGCAGTAGGATTAATTTTTGCCGGCTCAGCCGTGACTCTAAATGCTCAGACGAGTACCACCACAACGAAAAAAACGACAACGAAAACCACAATGAAACCGGATGTCAAGAAGTACACCTGTCCAGAACATCCCGATGTTGTAATGAATAAAGCTGGTAAGTGCCCCAAATGCGGTATGGCTTTAGTTGAAAAAAAGATGATGAAAAAAGAAATGATGGAAAAGAAAACTGAAACAACTAAGAAGATGAAAACTACAAAATAAAAAAACATCTTGGCGATTAGTTTCTCTTATATATACAATCAATATTAAACAACAAAGACCGCAACAGAAATGCAGCGGTCTTTATTGTTTAATGAAGAGCGTAATTTATTTCAGATGCGCTCTAAGCATCCAAGCCATCTTTTCATGTGTTTCCATCAATCCGGTAATAAAGTCGCTACTACCCAGATCCTGAAATTCGTCCGAGAAGCGGGTTATGTTTTCGCGAAGAGTAATGATTACCGACTCATGGTCGCTCAATAATTCTTTTATATACACCAGACTAGTATTGCCTTCGCCCGATTTTTCGTTTAAATGTGTCAGTTTCAGATAATCGCCCATAGTTCCTTCGGCATAATGACCAATAGATCGAATACGTTCAGCTACCTGATCAATAATACCCTCCAACTCATCGTATTGAGCTTCAAAAAATTTATGTACTGATGCAAAATCAGGACCTTCAACATTCCAATGTGCATTTCTGGTTTTGATGTACAGTACATGTTCGTCCGACAAAAGCTTATTAAGAGTATCAGCTACCTGAACTGAATTCTCTGATTTCATTCCAATTTGAGTTTTCATTTTTCTTTTCCTTTTTTGGGTAATAATTTTTAATTATTTGTTTTCATCTCCCATCAAGGCAATTGCTTCTTGCCATTGTTCGGAGTTGTTTTGATGAAACAAAATTAAGAATACTTGGTTCGGGATTATTACACAATTTAGGGTAAAAGTTATATGATTCACATGTTTTATTATATCCGTTCAATGATTCTCCTTTCGTTTACAATTTCAACACAGCTATCAAGAAAATAGATAGAAAAGCGAATGTTAGAATCAATCACTCGTAACGGTTTCTAAATACAAATTCAACACTTCCGTAACTCTTTCTACACACTACCGAAACAGCAAGGTAGTACCTTCGTGCAGGTTATAATTATGGGTAGTACCAATATATTGCGACAGTATATTTGGTTCACACATCTTTACAGTTTACACTTTAACCTTAATTGAGAGAAAGAGGATGTTCTAAATGATCATCCTCTTTTATTATCCTGTTTATCTTAGAAAATCAATTCGCATAAAAAACAAATATCAATATCCGCCTTGTTACCTAAAAAAAATATCGATAGATATTCTCTTTTGTAGACTTCAAAAACAATTTACCACAAAAGGCACAAAAGAAACACAAAAGTAGGGAATGAAAATTATAAGCCATATATAGTCTGGCTCTTCGAAGAAACAAAAGCTAAGTTTTTATCTTATAAAAACTTTTGTGTGCCTTTTGTGCCTTTTGTGGTATTTTCTTTTAATCAAGTAAAATAAAGGATAATCGTAAAACAAATATACATCTTCAAATCATTTACACACATCATCTTACAAACAAAAAAAATGGAACACATTTCAAAACTTTCGCTCACACATCTCAGATCGCTGGCTTTTAAATCGCTGCTTATAGCTGCGGGATGTATGGCATTTATCTCCTGCAAATCGGAATCGGTTGATGCTTCTTCGCCGGTGGTTCAAATGGTTTATACTTCGGATTTACATTATGGTATTTCACGCGCATTCAGAGGACAAACTGCTGTTGATGCCAGCCTTGTGAATCAGGAAATGGTAAAGCAAATCAATAGTTTGCCTACAGTGGCCTTTCCCGCCGATGGTGGTGTAAATGCCGGAAAAGTAATTGGCGCAGTAGATTATATGATTGTTACTGGCGATATTACCAATCGTCAACAGGCTCCTTCGCCTTCGGCAACTACCACCTGGGCACAGTTTAATACCGACTACCTCAACGGTATTACGCTTAAAAACAAAAAGAACGTACAACCCGATTTTTTACTTACCTGTGGAAATCACGAAGTATCCAATGCCATTGGTTACTATAAAACCATGACACCTGCCACCGATAATGCAGGTATGGTCAACATTTATAACTACATGATTAAACCGGCTACGCCCAAAACAGCGTCGACCTACAGTTATGCAACCGACAAACCCAACTATTCGAAAGATATAGCCGGAGTACACATGATGTTTGTAACCATGTGGCCCGACTCGGCCAACCGTGTTTGGATGGAAAAAGACCTTGCTACCATTCCCGTAACTACTCCGGTGGTTATATTTACGCACGACCAACCGGACTGCGAATCGAAACACTTTACCAATCCAAACGGAACGCACACCATCAATTCCACTGATAAATTTGAGAACCTGCTCGAAGAGCGTTTTAAAGATGGTGCAACTACTGCCACATTGTCGGTCCTTGAGCAAAGAGGGCTTGTTACTTTCCTAAAAGCACACGCCAACGTGAAAGCCTATTTTCATGGCAATGACAATAAAAATGAATTTTATGCCTACAAAGGACCGGATAGCAACATCAGTCTGAACGTATTCCGCGTTGATTCACCCATGAAAGGTTCTGTTACCGGATTGGATGCTGCCGATGGCAAAGGCGACGAAACAAAATTATCATTTCAGGTAATAGCCATCGATCCTAACACCAAAACACTTACCGTGCGCGAATGCTTATGGAACACAGCAGGTGCCGCTTCCAAAGTTAGTTGGGGTACCAACTCCACCATTTCGTTGAAGTAAGAACGAAACTATTTTTTCTGCAGAATGTAAAAGGGGATAAACAGAAGTTTATTCCCTTTCTCTTTTGGATATATGCACCGACAACACCTCCTAGTCCATCTAAACAGACTGCTCACGCCACTCTACTGCGAACAATAGATACTGACAAACGTCAGAAGTCGACAGGCGAACGTGCGGAAGCAACCGCAACGAAAAAGAATGACACATAACTGAAATCGGATGCAATTGACGGGAAAGAAATTGATTCTGACGAACGAAAGAACACATCTCCCATAGGAAAGAATGCGTCTGCCAAGCAAAAGAACAACACGTGCAGTAGAGTAGAACGCGTCTGCCAAGCGAAAGAACACGTCTGCCAAGCAAAAGAACGCGTCTGACGAACGAAAGAACGACACATGCAGTAGAGTAGAACGCGTCTGACGAACGAAAGAAAGGGATGGTTTGCTAGTTAAATGTCATGAAAAGTATCGGAAATGTAACAGACTCACCTACTGATCACATTCACCAAACAGACCTGTAACCCGCTATAAAAAAGGAACAAAAGATAGCAACAACCCTTGCAAACACCCAACAAACATAAAAGGATCAACACCTGTAGACTAGTAAGCTTAAGTTTATCCTGACATAAATCAAAATTAATAAACAAAAACGTAGTTAATGTGAAATAAAGTATTTATCTTTGGTGTGAATTTTTAATTAAAAACTTATACAATTTTAAAGGCAACCGCAAATATCAAGGTGGAGGAATTAAAAGCAATAAAGGCAAACCCGAAGACTGGGAGTGAATGCTTAACTGAGAACGGAGAAAAGACAAAATACAATTTATTAGACTTTTGGAGTTGGAGTGTGTCTGACATTTTGAGCAATGCGACTCGTGGACGATTTGCTGAATTTATCGTTGGTACAGCAGTTGGACTTGATCCGAAAAATTTACGAGACGAATGGGATGCTTATGACTTGAAAACAGATAATGGAATAAAAATAGAGGTTAAGTCAGCTGCTTACATTCAATCTTGGAATCAGAAAAAAATTTCAATCATTTCATTTTCAATTAAACGGGCAAAGTTTTGGGATGCAGAAACATTCATTGAAGACATTGAATCAAGACGACATGCAGATGTTTATGTGTTTTGTCATTTAAAACACTGCGAACAAGCAACTATTGATCCATTGAAGTTGGAACAATGGGACTTTTATGTTTTACCTACTTTTGATCTTGATAATTACAAAAGAAGTCAGAGTTCGATAACGATTAATTCACTCAAAAGATTGACAGAACCAATTAAATACAATGAACTCAAAACGGAGATAAATAAAGCTGCTGAAGAACAAAAGAAACATGAAGTTCCGCTTTTGTCTGAGCTCTGATGAATCAGATAAAGATAGACTCTACCTCGCTAGCGCGAATCTGCGACCGTGACAAACGAAAAGAAGCACAGGTTTTATTATGAACCAAAACGTTTAAATACAAAGAAATAATCATGCGATCTAACCGCCTATACATATATTTTTTCATGAAATACAATTATTACATTCTGTTCTTGATATTATTTAATGTGGTTAGCTTGTCAATAGTTGCTCAAAATGAGAATGCATTGAAAAATGTAAATACAATTCTAGAAAAAGCATTTGACGATGATCAAAATACCAGAGATTCTATTATTATTTTGCAAACGCGCAATGATATTAATACTGCAGAATATAGAAATTTGTCAATTGAAATGAATAAGTATGATTCTATTAATCAATTAATAGTGTTTCCTATTTTAGATAAATACGGTTGGTTGGGGCAACCAAAGGTTTCTGAAAAAGCATGTCGTTCATATTTTTATATTATTCAACATGCTCAAATTGATAAACAATTAAAATATTATCAACAAGTGATGCAAGCCTATAGAGCAAAATATATATCATCATCCGAATATGCTATGTTTGTTGATAGAGTAAATGTAAAACAGAACAAATTTCAAAAGTATGCAACACAAACTGAGATAGACCAATTAGGAAATATGACCTTGTACCCCGTTATTGACATCGATCGCTTGGATTATAGACGTTCTAAAATTGGGATAGAGCCGATCTATAGTGAATTAAAAAAATCATTTTCAATTTTAAATGTTTGCCAAGATGATAAGGTTCTAATTTTTCGGATAATGGATAAAAATCAAACAAAAGGCATATCAGATGTTGATATATTTATAAATGGGAAGTTAGTTGGAAAGAGTAATGATAAGGGTTTATTTCAATGCAAAATTGCAAAAAAAACGCAATCCTCTATTATTGCATTCAAAAAAAACAATGTCAGTAAAGAAAAGAAGTATGTTATTAAAGATCATAACGATTTTTCTAACTTATACATTGTATGGAATGAATAAAATCTGACTTATTGGGATAACTTCCTCCTCCTTCCGCGCGATTGTATCGCGTGGGAGAATAAAGTGAGGTATGGAAATATAAAACAAAGAGGGGATAAGAGTTGCCACACGATGCAATCGTTCGGCAGCAGGAGCTCCTAAGAAAATAAAAAGAAACACAAAACACATAAAAAATAAATATGAATAAATTTGCACTACTCCCCATTTTTCTATTCCTATTTTTAAGCACGAAAGCTCAGGATAGGATTATCAGTATGAACCATGATACGATTCATTGTACAATACTATCAATAAGCAATGAACGCATCAGGTATGAACAAAAAAATAAGGATGGATCAGTAACCGGCAAATTTATGTCTTTGACACAAGTAGCAGAATATACCCGCTCTCCTCTACTGGGACACAATTCGAAAACACCTAAGCTGAAAATAGTAAAGCCTGTAACCGCACATGAAAACTTGTGGTCCTTGGGTTTGAATATTGGTGGCACTACTATGCCGTGGTACTTCGACAACGTTGAATCCACAGCTGAAATGCCGGATTATTATAATAAGCTAAAAACAGGATTTCATATAAATGTCGACGCTCACTATATGCTAAACAGTTCGTTGGGTGTGGGAGCGGAATATTCATTTTTCAATTCGAGCTTTAGTGGCAGTACGCCAACTCAATATACCCCGACAACCTTTTTAATGGTGTCAGAAAAATACCGGCAGTATATCCATTATTTAGGACCATCGGTTGTTATGGTACAGCATCTGGACGTACAACGGAAGTTTAGTCTTAGTGAGTCCCTCTCGGCCGGGGCTTTGTTCATTCGGTTGGAAAATCAAACTACTTATCCCAATGTTGATTATTACGGTTACACCGACCTTACAAGCAATTCATTACTTACAGGCATCTCCCTGGCAGCGAAATTAGGGCTTAGTGCTGAATATAGCTTGTCACGCAAGGTATCGGTTGGTTTAGGCGCTGATTATATATGGTCTTCATTGAAAAAAGCGACTGTTGAATCGAAGGGACCAAATAACTCCGGTTCGTCAGCAGAAAGTCAGGAACTTCCTAACGCTTTGAACTTATCGCGTATTGATTATTCTCTTGTTTTGCGTTATCATTTCTAATTCAACCCCTAACAAATCTATTTATGCAACGTATCATTAAAAACATAATACTGTTTACACTCCTTTATCTGCTAACAGCTTGCTCCAACGATTTCCTGAATGAGAATCTTACTCCTACTTCTATACCTGTAGGGGCATCAACTATTTATATTTCGCCCGATTGGCAAAGCACCAACTATGCGTTTATGCTGCCAACGGAGAAAAATGCCGATTATGAAATTGTATCGAAACCATCGTGGCTCGATATGAGTTCAGCGAGTGGACAATTGACCGATAGTATCGCTTACGTTGAATGTTCCGCTAAAAAGAATGCGGCTTTCAGTGCGGTGGGCGTGTATATGGATTTTATGACCGTAAAAGCTGCCGGAAATAACTATAAAGTTCCTGTTGCCTATATTACTGAAGGAAATCCTACACTACAGGTACAGAGTACAGTGACCTTATCGTATAGCACGTATGGCTCTCCAGCTTTACAAATTCAGAATACCGGCTTAGGTATTTTAATTTGGAATATCGCCAGTATGCCCGATTGGTTGGCTGTTGATAAAGCCAAACTTGAATCAAATGGTCTTTATATTTCTCAATATAATTCGTATAATATACCTCTTATCATTAAACCCGGCAAAAACGCTACGGGCAGTTTAACCGGTGCGATTGTTCTCACGAGCAATGATAAGGAGCATCCAAGGGTAACGGTAAATGTTTCGGCCGACCTGGGAACACCTCAACTGAACATATATACAAATACAATTAATTTCGCCTCAACAGAAACGTCAAAAAGCTTAAGTTTCAGCAATTATGGTAGCGGTATACTTTCATGGGAATTTAAAGACATCCCCGCTTGGCTAACCATCTCGCCATCAAGTGGAATGTATAATCCTTATACGTCTTACAATAATATTATCTTTAGCTGCGATCGTACAAAACTTTCGCCTGGACAAAATACGGCTATCGTAAATCTGAAAACCAACGACAGTTCACATGCGTCGTACAGCATTACGGTTACAGCTGTGGCACCGGGGAATAATGAGAACACACGTGCTATTGATGGAAACGTTGTAGATGCTGTTTTCAATAAGATTACAAACACATTGTATTATGTAACCGGTGCGCCAAATAAGCTTATAGCTTACGATGTAAAAACAAGAACTATTTTGCATGAAATAGCATTGAGCAAGGCTCCAACCTGTTTTGCCATCTCGGAAGACTGGACAAAAGCAGCAGTAGGTCACAATGGATCATTAAGTGCCATCAACTTATCAAACAATACAGTAACAGCTACCTACAACTCGGACTATTCAATAAATGACATTGCCTGGGCTGAAAACGATTGGTTTAGTTACACGCAAAAAGGTGGCAGTTTCTCATGCCTTCACTGGATAAATACAGCTACCGGTGCTTTAGCTGATGACCCAGATAAATATGGTCTTGATGGTAATTCATTCATCAAAAAAGTACCAAGCCAGGCCTATCTAATAGCTACACGAGGTTATACTTCTCCAAGTGGATTTTTTTGTTATGATATTGCCAGCAAGACAAAGAAAAGCTATGCACATATGGACTTAACCAATTTCTGGATGTCGGAAGATGGTCAATATATTTATGCTCAGAACAGTAATATTTACAGAACGACCAGTTCAACAGGAGTTAATACACTCAGTGCCAATATAAATGCAATAGGTAAAATTAATTCCCCTAGCAGTTATACTATAAATTTCCTTTATCACAGCAATCACTTTTTATGGGTTATCCAAAATGATTCTTATTCATCCGATACATCGTCCAGCATTTACCAGTTCGAAGATAATGACAACACTCTTGTGAAAAAAATCGCATACGATTTGCTTTATCAACCTAACGCACAAACAACCTCCATTAGCGTAAAAGCAAATTACGTTTTTGCAAACAATGAAGGAACCGAAATCTCTGTTTTATGTAAAGGAACCAGCAACAGCACTTGGATAATACAGTTTATTTCTGTAAAATAGTAGACTGTTCTCAATTAAATTGGTCAGGAAAAGAAAATCGACAGACATTCACAGACTGGCTCATCACCGACGCCGGTCTGTGAACCGTGACAAACAAAATGAAAAGAAGCACAGGTCACAAACTATGCTAGCAGAGGAGATGCCTGAGATTTAGGCTAATCTCAACTTAACGCATAACAGCTAACCACAATATAAAATTTAATATATACTTTATGAAAAAGACAGCACTTATTTTTATCACATCAGCATTATTGATTTCATGTACATCAACTAAAGACTTGGTGAGATTAACTGATAGAATTCAATACATGCATAAAGTTGATTCTCTGGAGACTGAAATTGCATTACTAAAGATGAAAAATACAACAGATTCTTTGAAATTGGTATTAGGATTTTATAAAAGTAAAGCAACCGAACAAAATCGGGAGAAATACAAACCATTGTTGACAGATCCAGTAAAACCGAAATTTGATGGAGAACAAGCTAAAATCACACATAAAAAAATATTTGAGCAGCCCAATATTACAGGAACTTTCAAAGATGAAAGAGATGGACAAACCTATAAATGGGTGAAGATTGGTAAACAAGTATGGATGGCTCAAAATATGAATTATATTACAGAAGCAGGTTGTTGGTCATATAATGACGATGCTTCAAATAGAGACAAATACGGATTGCTATACAATTTCTATCAAATCAATTATGCTTGTCCTAAAGGGTGGCACGTCCCCACGGAAAAGGAATGGGAAGAACTGGAAACTACAATAAAATCGGGCACCATAGATTTGCAGAGTGGTACAGGAAATGGTTATGATGCTAATTGTTTACTCTATGGAAATGATAGCGGATTTGCTGTTCTGTTTGGAGGAATTCATCGTCAGGGCAGATGTTCTGATTTAGAAGAAAAAGCTTGGTTTTGGACGTCAACAAGAGTTGACAACCCAATTCATATTCGAATCGTAGACAAAACTACTGGCAGAATAACTCCAAGTGCTTTGGGAACTGCCTATGGTTGTAGCTTAAGATGCATAAAGGATAACTAATTTTTATTCAAAACACCAACGGGTCGGTGAACCGGGACAAGACAAAAAGTGTAATAGTCTGAACTTGGATTCAGCAGATGAATCAGATAAAAACAGATATGCAGAAATCTGATACATCCTTTTATCTGATTTAATCTTGGTTCAGACAGACTAGACCCAATTTTATAAGTACCAACAAAAAAAACAATCAATATGAAAAATCCGGCAAGTATCTCTGTTTTGAGTTTGGTAATTTTGTTTGTAGCTATGTTTTCATCCTGCCAGAACGATCCGGTAGATCATACCATCGGCGCTTTTAATAATGGCGGTAATGAACGAAATATGATTGTAGTGATGAGCGATCTTCATCTAGGTGCCGATTTGACCTATGCTGAGTGCAGCAAGAACCTGGGATCGTTGGAGAAGTTGCTGAAACAGATAAAAGCCGCTCCCAACGTAAAAGAACTGGTGATTGCCGGCGATATGCTGGACGAATGGTTCGTTCCGGCTAACGTAGATACCTATAAGGGAAAAGATCAAGCCGATTTTGTAAAACGTATTGCGGCAACCAATAAAGGAGTGATAGATGCTTTTAATAGCATTATCAAAGAAAAGAAGATACGCGTTACTTATGTGCCCGGCAATCATGATTTGACCATTACGGCCGCCAATGTGGAGAGTATACTTCCAGGAATAAATCAGGCTCGGGATAAGGAACTGGGATTGGGAACGTATTCGCCGGCAGATATACCCAAGATGGCCATTGAGCATGGACATCGCTATAATTTCTTTTGTGCCCCCGACCCTATCTCCAATCAGGATATTGCTCCGGGGACCATTTTGCCTCCGGGTTACTTTTACACCAGAATAGCTGTGCTGTATGTAATGCAAAAACCGGTAACCCCTGCAGACACGCCCCCTGTGGTTACACCAAACCCTTCGGGAACTGCAAGCCAAACGTTGCTATACACGTATTGGTATGTGTGGAGCAAAGCATTAGCTTCCTACCCGATCGCCAATAAATTTGACGAGAAGATCATCGTCACCAATGTGAACGATTTCAAAGGAAACTACGCGGTGAACGATATACTCCCCTATCAAACTACCCCGGGTGGAGTGATAGATGTAAAGTTATACAAAGGCATTCAGGATAGTTGGACGCAACGACAAGCACTCAATCATGTTCCTATACCTATTCCTATCGGTCAGGCAATAGCGGGTTCCGGCAAGGCAAGTGAATCGGAGTTACAAGCACAAAATCAATATTTTCTGAATCCCGGTTCGGATAAAAGAATCGTCATCTTCGGCCATACCCACGATCCGAAGATCATTGCATCGACAAACTTAAACAATCAGAAATGCATCTACGCAAATTCCGGAACATGGATTGATCATAATGGAGTAGCGCCTACCACCATGAGTTTTGTGGTGATTACGCCACAGAATGCAACGGCAACTTCGCAAACTTACGTGAAACTATATAATTTCCAAAACGACGTCATTACCACAATGGCTCAGGACTCGATACGGTATTGAGGATGTGTACCATTCAGAATGCCGGGCAACGAAACACAAACTCAGAACAGCAATGACAGCCAAAATTAAACATATGAATAAGTTACCGGCCATTACGCTTTCGTTTTGGATCATGAAGATATGCGCCACCACGCTGGGAGAAACGGCAGGTGACTTGCTATCGATGACTATGAAAGTAGGCTATGCGGTAAGTTCTGCTATTTTGTTAGGCTTCTTCTTTGCAACGCTTGCAGGGCAACTGTCTACTAAAAAGTTTCATCCCATCATTTATTGGGCGGTTATCCTATCCACAAGTACGGCAGGAACAACCATGTCGGATTATATGGATCGGACATTGGAAATGGGATATGCAACCGGTTCGTTGATTTTGGTGTCGCTCCTTAGCGCAACACTTTTAGTCTGGCGATTGACTGAGAAATCATTGTCGGTAACAGATATCAAATCATTACGTGGAGAAGTATTCTATTGGACAGCCATCTTATTTTCCAACACACTGGGAACTGCCTTGGGCGACTTCCTTGCAGACAATTCAGGACTTGGCTTCTCGGGAGGTGCACTTCTTATCGGAAGTTTATTATCGCTCATTATCTTGGCTTATTACTTTACTAAGGTATCACATGTGCTGTTGTTTTGGTTGGCATTTGTTCTCACCCGCCCCTTTGGTGCCACTTTTGGCGACTTGCTGACAAAAGCATCCGAAAAAGGAGGATTAAACTTCGGAACGATTGGTTCATCTTTGATATTATTTGTAGTACTTATAGTACTAGTAGCCGTTTCTGTCATAAAGCTAAACAGACAAACAAAAGAGAGTTGAACGGTTTCACAAACCAAAGTTCATGACCAAAGGGAATAATTCCAAATCATGTAAAATACTTTTTAATCGCGATTCGGAAATCGCGCCCCCACTTACTTTAACCAATAATATATACGTCAGGATGCTTTCCGAATAATCAACAAAAAGTATTAATGATATTTATCATAGTATCTAAATAATCTTTTTATCTTTGGAATAAATATTATCAAAAAAACAGTTGAATTAAATAATCTTCAAACCACATTTTAAACCATATCATTACCATGACTTGAGATTCTCACCGACGTTAACCAACAATTAAATCTACACACAAAATGAAACAATATAGCTATAGATTATCAGGCATCGAGCATTTAAATGAATTATTGGATTCTCCGGAAATAACACGCTCATCCAATTCTCCTTCTCAATTGGTTCAAATTTATTCGGCAAAGAATGATTGTGAATGGTATCAGTCTATTGGAAATGCAATCCGAAAAGTTTTACCTTCGGCCATTGTTGTTGGTGCCAGTTCTGTTGGCGAAATTATTGACGGTGAAATATGTACGGATTCAACAATAGTTTTATTCACTTTTTTTGAAAGCTCGTCGATAAATATGTTCGCTTACGAATGTACTCCGGGAACTGAAGAAACAATTGGCAATATATTAATATGCAACATCGAATCGGTAAATGCAGAAATCAAAGGCGTCCTGTTGCTTTCAACACCTATCAGCCATGATTCCGGGAAAGTATTTAACAGCATCACAGATCATGACTTTAAGTATCCAATTTTCGGAGGTGGTGCAGGCGATTATGCCAATCAGCGGAAAACACTGGTTTATGATGGAAATAAATGTTACAAACAGGGCGTGGTAGCTGTTGTTTTCTCGGGCAATGATTTGTGTATTGAAATATTTACCAGCCTTGGTTGGCACGCGTTGAGCAAAGAGATGACCATTACTGAGATAGGCGATGTATCAGTAAAAACCATTGACAACAAACCTGCTTTCGATGTATATGAAAAATACCTGGGCATAAAAGCTGATGAGAATTTTTATCAGAATAGTCTTGAATTTCCTTTTCTTATTAGCCGCAACGACCAATTAATTGCCCGCACACCTTTCTTTGTAAATGAAACCGATAAATCAATTCAACTGGTAGCCGATGTTAAGGTTGGGGAAAAGTTTCGGATTGGCTATGGAGATCCTGTATCCATTCTAATCGAATCGGCACAACTTCAGAGCCAAATGAGGGATTTTAAACCAGAGGCCATCTTTTTATACACTTGTATATGCCGGCGTTTCTTAATGCAACAAGAAGTTGATCTTGAAACATTACCATTCAATGAAATTGCTCCCACAGCAGGCTTTTACACCTTTGGCGAGTTCTATTCCAACGGAACTTTTAATTCACTTCTTAATTCATCTATAGTTGCAGTCGGTTTTCGCGAGGGAGTTTGCAAGGATGATGCCGCTCACAACAAGCCAATTCAAAATATAAAAACACATGAGAATTCTGAGTCGGATCCATACACAAATAAACATGCCAGAATACTATCACGGTTGCTCTATTTTATAACTGTGTTGACATCGGAACTGGATGATCAAAATCAACTCTTGCAAACATTAAACGAACAAAAGAATGAATTTTTAGGAATAGCTGCTCATGATTTAAGAAATCCGATAGGCGTTATTTTGGGTATTTCCAAATTACTTGAAAAACAAACCGGCGATGAACATAAAAAATACACAGAAATAATCTCAAGCACCAGTTCTACCATGCTCCAATTGATTAATGACCTCCTGGACATCTCAAAAATTGAAGCTGGGAAGTTGGATCTGAAGAAAAATGAAACTGACTACATTGCATTTATTGAGCGGAATATCAATATGAATGACTTTTTTGCAAAAAATAAAAACATTAGCATTCAGTGCGATTTGGAAATCCAAAATCAAATTCTTTCTTTTGATGAAGGTAAAATTGATCAGGTATTAAATAACTTGATAGGAAATGCAATAAAATACTCGAATTCTAACACTACCATAACAGTTAAAGTATCTATAGAAAACGAACATATTGTCACACAAATAATTGATAATGGGCAAGGCATTCCTGAGACGGAAATCAACGATATTTTCAGGCCATTTAAAAGATCGAGTGTCAGACCTACGAACGGTGAAAGTAGCCATGGATTGGGACTTGCCATCGTGAAAAAGATTATTGAAGGTCACAATGGCGAGGTGGGTGTTTCGAGTGTGGTGGGCAAAGGTTCCACTTTTTACTTTACTCTACCACTATTAAGCAATGAGAGAAAAACGGAGTAGAGAAAATGTTGTTAGAAAAAATGAGTAATTTTGGTGCGTAATAGCACACCAAAAGCAATAATAACTGCCCTCAAAGTGGAAATATGCGAAACTTTTCTACTAAAAAAAGGAATATGTGCAGTAGAAGTGTTACTATACACTGGTATTAGACGCAAGCTTAAAAAATTAAATATAGATACAACATGTCGATAACAAACGAAGAAGAATTTATTGGAATGAGAATGGCAAGCGAAGCAGTTGCCTATACACTCAAAGAAATGAGAAACTATGCTAAACCCGGCATGAGCACCAAAGAGTTAGATGACTTTGGAGGACAGCTATTGATGAAGATGGGTGCAAAATCAGCTCCTTATGTAAGCTATAGCTTTCCGGGGTGGACATGCATAAGTCTCAATAATGAGTTTTGTCATGGTATACCTTCCAGCACTAGAATATTACAAGAAGGTGATTTAATAAACATAGATGTTTCGGCAGAACTAAATGGCTTTTTTTCTGATAACGGTGGCTCATTTGTATTAGGAAGTGATAAATACGAATATCAACGTCTCGTTGATGCTTCTAAAGATATTCTACACAAAGCCATTTATAATATAAAAGGAGGAGTCAGAATTTCGGATATAGGGCTTTTAATTGAAACGGAAGCTAAAAAGCGAGGTTACAAAGTCATCAAAAATCTGACCGGACATGGCGTTGGACGAAAACTCCATGAAGCACCGGATGAAATACCTAATTTTAAAGACAAACAAAATACCGCACGCTTTCGTAAAAACTCGGTTGTTGCTATCGAAACATTTATTTCAACAACTTCGACCTATGCTGAGACTTTAGAGGATGGTTGGACTATGATTGGGAATAAAGGCGGTGTAATGGCTCAACACGAACACACCATTATTGTAACTGATGGAAAGCCAATTATACTTACCGCAATGAACGAAATATGGAATTAGGCAAAACAATATTTCCTTGTAGATGATTTAATTTCCATTTTATCATTAAAAAAGATGCAGCCAATTTCCATGGCAAATAACAGTTTTATTAAAAAACAAGGTATAAATACACGAAAAAAAAATGACATTCGAAGAAATAATACATTACAGACGTTCGGTAAGGCATTACAAAGATCTTCCCCTTGATTCGGAGAAGGTGAAACACTGTATCGAACTTGCTACTTTAGCTCCCAACAGCTCCAACATGCAACTTTGGGAGTTTTATCATATCACACCAGTCCGAAAACTTTAAAAGAACTCTCCGTGGCCTGTCTAAATCAGGAGTCGGCAACTACTGCTCAACAAATGGTAGTGTTTGTTACACGGCAAGATTTCTACAAAAAGAGGGCAAGCAAGATGATTGAACTGGAAACTCAAAATATTCTAAAAAACAGTCCCGAAGAGAAACAAGAAAAAAGAATAAAAAGATGGCAATTGTACTATGGTAAGGTAATTCCATTTTTATATTCCCGCTGTTTAGGAATTTTGGGATTTATCAGAAAAGCCCTTGTAAACATTGTTGGGCTATTCAGAACCACTCCCTATCAGGTATCTGAAAACGACGTCAGGGTGGTCGTTCATAAAACCTGCGCGCTGGCGGCTCAAACCTTTATGTTAGCAATGGCAAACGAAAGCTATGACACCTGCCCAATGGAAGGTTTTGATAGTAGGAAAGTGAAACGTATCTTGAATTTACCCTTGGGTGCCGAAATCAATATGGTTGTTTCCTGTGGAATCAGAGAAGAATGCGGTGTATGGGGAGATAGAATGAGAGTACCTTTCGACGATGTTTATCGTAAAATTTAAGAAAAATACAAATGCTTGTTGAAAGAGCTTCACTCCTATCGTTTTTACGAACGAAAAGGAATGAAGCTTTTAGAATAAGTACCTACCTACTATTTTGTTTTAGAATAAGAATAAATGGCTTTTCCGGTAGCATCGATAAACGATAGCATGAAGGCATTATCGGTCGTAGAACAAATGGCAAAGCCGGATTTGTTGCTGCAAAACTGTGTTCCTGTTATGGCTTCTACCGGACGAGCCCCCGAAGCTGAACTGTTTACAAAATAATTGACCGGCGAATCCGCTTGCTTGATATGTTGAAAGTTATGGATATGTCCGCAAACATAGAAGTCCACCTTGTATTTTCTCAAAATCGGGTCTAAGCGCGCCTGAATATCACTTCTCTCAGTGTCCTCCTTTTTAGTCTGCGCATAAACCGGATGATGTCCAATCACTATTTTCCATTTCTCAGTAGATACTGCCAACACACTATCTATAAAATGTAACTGTGCTTTATAATCTTGTTTATAAGCGTCAGGATAATTCGCACTATCGTTGCGATATTTATCAATCAGAGGCGTAGTATCAATAAAAACCAGTCGGATAGAGGTGTTTTTATCCACCTTTTTTACCATGGTATAATAACGCGAAGGCATTACCCACCGACGGCTTATCTTTGAATAATCAAGTACTGCTTGCGTGTTCCCCCTATACTCGTGATTTCCACAAATAGGATACCAGTCGAGCATCAATGACGGATGTGAGTAAATAAGTTCATAGTTTGTCATCCAAAGCGGATCGCTAACACTGGCTACCCCATTGAAGTGATGAATATCACCTGCAGCAACTACAAACTTGACATCTACATTTTCGGCCATTGTACCCATAGTAGCAGCTATTTGCTTTTGGTCGAAATAACCATTTCTTCCCAAATCGTTAGCAATAATAAAGTTGTAGCCGGAATAATCAACTACTACCGGCTTTTTAGCTACTGTAGCCTGAGCAAATAAACTGGTGCTGACATTTATCAACAGCACAAAAGCTATGAGTAGCGATTGAGATATATTTCTTTTTTTCATAAACGATGTATGTTTTTAGAATAAAAGCAATAAAGAGTTTTCGAGTCTCCTTATTGCTTTTATTATTTATTTACGAATTGACTCTACTTTAGTTCTTCAATCCGAACGCTCCGAAATAAGCCGAAGGTGCCGGTGAAGTATACGTAATCTTATCGACAGTAATGCTTGTAGTGGCAAAATGACGATTAAAGGTTGTTTTTCCACCGGTTAATGCAGGAGAACCTGTTTTTAAATGGAAGTCCCATGCTGCGTTATACACTTGAGGTACATTCCCACTTTTAGTACTTCCGGCGTTGATATCCACATTGGCCTGAACTGTATAGTTGTAAAAGTTCGGATTTTTATCGCCGGCCGAAGCACTTACTATATCATTTGCTCCAAGCAATTGTCCTTTTGCAGCATCAGCAAGATATTGTGTCACACCGATTGCCGTAGAAGCAAAATAATAATTTGGGGTAAATATGGTACGTGCATCTTCAGGATTGGCAGCATCACGTTTACAAGCCCAACGTGTATCTGCCATTAAGTTGTTATACAACTCGGCATATACATTATATTCTAACCATATAGATCCACCCTTCACTTTTGGACGTCTCCAACCACTATTTACTACCGTGTTATTATACACTACGATATGCGCCTGAGGATCCATGGCTCCATTATTCGAAAGTTTAAAACCATTCGAATTAGCATCATAGATAAGATTGTAAGCCACATCGGCCAGACAACCAGATTTATAATTAATAGCTTCTCCACCATCAAATCCAGAGGCTATAAATTTATTATTCGTTACAATAGACTTTCCTCCGGTAATATAAATCTGATCTTCGGCATTGTTATGAAAAGTACAATTATCAATAACTACAGAGCCAGCCGTATTACAGAAATGAAATCCCGGTACGCCTTCACCAGTTACAGTTTTAAATAGCTGATGTTTGAACGATTCAGACTCTTCGGTAGTTTGTGCACCACCGTACTCGATAATGGTATTTTTCAACAACACTTCGTTTGATTTATACCCACAAATAATACCACCCCAGTAGCGGGCAAAACGTTTTGCTTCGGTGCGGTATTTCTCTTCTACCGAAAAACGAATAGGTTTAGCAGCGGTACCATAGCAATAAAGATTACCTAACACAATGAATTCTGGTCGAACAAGGGTATCAGCCATGATAATCTGAACGCCTTCTTCGATATACAAAGATGTTCCTTCGGGCACAATGTAGTGCTTCTTAAGCGTTACCACTGTGTCAGCTTTCCATACGATAGAACCGGCCGGATAAACTTTTCCTGATGTAATATCGTCTTTCTTGTTGCACGATGTAAATGCTACCAGTGTAAATACAGCGGCAAGCAATAAATGTTGTAATTTTTTTGATTTCATTTTGTTTGTTTGTAAGTGTAGAATTGTATTTATCAAATTATAACTTGTAACGGAAACCAACCAAGAAATTTTGGCTGAAATAATCTTTTCGAATGAGCGTATTCTTGTCATTTGAAGCATGCAATGGGAATGAGCTATTGTAAGTATTGGTCGTTTTTATATATTCAATACGTGGAGTATTCAATAGATTATTGGCTTTGAGAAAAAGTGACACTGCCTTACTTACTTTCTTTTCGATCGATACATCCATCTGCACAGAACCTTTTTGCCAATAGTCGGAATTTAGAAAGTGTGACGCCGTAACAATTTTATCACCGGTATAAGCAGCAGCTACTTGTGCATCCCATCCGTATTTAGTGCTTTTATAAAGCAATGAAAGATTAGCAACATGTGCTGCTTGTCCAACTAATGGACGCGTTTGATCGGCCAGGTATTTTTTTGTATTGCCATTTTCATCTTTACCATAATACACTTTAGATGTAGTAATAGCAGAATGTGTATAGGTGTAATTTGCTTTTACTCCAAATTGACGAATATACTTTATGAAGTCAATCTCCGCTCCGAAATTCTTAGCATCCCCAAGATTTACCGGGCCATAACCAAACTGACGTTGATTGACCGAATAGTAGGCATACTCAATAGGCGACTTGATGTTTTTGTAAAATACACCTACCATCAACTGTTCCGAAGGCTTGGGGAATAGCTCCCAACGTGCATCAAAATTCTCAATTACTGCCCGTTTCAGATTCTTGTTACCATATTCTTCATATTCTTCGTAATTCATCTGATAAGGTACTATCTCGAAGAATCCAGGTCTGTTTACTGAGCGGAAATAGCTTAGACGACAATTGGCATTGGGAGTGTATTTAAAATTGATATGAACGTTGGGCAAAAAATCGGTATATACCTGACCACCTTCCGGACTTTCGCCGGCATTGGGGAAATACATAAAGTATCCCTGATTAGTGTTTTCTACCCGTAATCCACCAATCACTTCAAGTCTATCCTTTTCAACTTTGGCCTGTATATATCCGGCTGATATCTTTTCGGTAGCTTTATAGTTCAATGGCCCTACGCTTCCTCTGGGTGTATAAAGTGTCCAATCTATTTCATCAAGTGTGTTGAAATCAATTCCCTGACGTTGAAGATCACCAAGTGGTTTCAGCGTATAACTTACGTAGAAATTATCTCGTTTTTTGTCTCGGTATAAACCACCAGCTTGCCATGTAACTTTAGCAAATGGAAACAAGGATTCATATTTTAAATGAAGAATGCCCGAATAATCTCTATCGGAATTATGTTCCCACCTGCGGGTAGAACCATCTGCATCGGTGTAAACGTCATCTACATAATTCATACGCAGGTTATCCAGATTAATAGTTGTTTGATCCGGTCGTTGCTGGCGTGCATCTGAATATACTGCCGACCATTTCAGGTCTAATTTATCAAATAGCAAATGATGTCCCTGTAGTGTAGAAGTCAGAATCTGTTGTTTAGTCTGACGTAACCGTGTTTGGTAAGAGAAATCACCATTGCCTTTATCCGGCTCATAATTCAATTTAAAGTTGGTGGAATTGGATTGACGAACCTGCTCGTTACTCATATCGATATAAGCATTGTAGAACTCCAACTTATTTCGTTTATTGAATTGATAATCGAACTTAGCATGAACTCCGTACTGAATCTGTTGTTCGGAAAAGGCACGTTCTTTCATTGATGTAATTCTCACCGCACTCTCGGTCTGAAGCATTTCATCTTCAAAAAAAGTGCTACTACAACCTTTATTTATGCTTTGATAGTTGCCGGCTACAATGACTCCAAATCGTTTATCAAAAAAGCGATTGCCATAAGAAAGTCCGGCAATGCCATTTGGGAAAGGTGTTTGTTGGGAAACGCTATTGGTAGAATTACCAAAGTCGGCCATGGTAGCCGAATAATTATTTCCAAACGCTTCATAGGGAGCTGTTGCCAGAACTTTATCACGGCTGAATGAAGTAAACTTACGATCGAAAAACATCGCATTGTAACCTATCGAAGCATTTGCTCTTATCGACAGTTGATTGGGTGCGTCCTTCATTACCAGATTCACTGCACCACCGGTTGCATCTCCTTCCATTTCGGCTGTTTGTGTTTTGCTCACTTCCAATCGGTCGAGCAATTCGCTTGGAAAAATATCCAGTGGAACAAAGCGTTGCTTGTTATCGGGACTTGATATTTTTACTCCATTTACCAGCGTAATATTATATCGTTTGTCCATTCCACGGAGAATAGCATATTGACCTTCGCCGGAACTGTTTCTCTCCATTACAACTCCCGAAACACGACCCAAAACCGCCGCAACAGTCAAATCGGGCGACAATTCGATACTCCTTGCACTTACTACATTGATAACATTTGGCGATATTTTTTCAAGATTGCGTACTCCCTGATCTGAAGTCAGACTGGAAGCAACTACTTCTACACCTTTTAATTCAACATCAGTTGGACTTAGGTATATGGTTAGTTTATTGGGGGTAGCACCAGAGAGAAGTATTTCTTTTTCGAAAGTAGCACATCCTAAATAATGACATTCGATAACAACCGGATTATTGGGTAAATTCCGAAGGACAAACGTTCCGTCCAATCCACTCGTTGTTCCCATCTGCACTTGCCCTTTCATATAGATGGTTGCACCCACCAGAGTTTCACCAGTTTTTGAATCTTTAACAACACCTTGCACAATACCTGCAAATAAACTTACCGAAGATAAAAACAACCCAATAATCAATAAATACCTACTCATTCCTACTTTTTTTGATTTTGAAACAAAAGTAGGAACTTGCAATTACAGCAGGATTTCATTTGTATTTGTTTACTGTAACAGAGTTATTACAAACAACTCCTATACGAATACAAAAAAGATAGAGAAGATTAAAACACTACAGTCCACTCTTAATTAGATGAACTTAATGGTTCAAATTAATCACAGCTTTGCATTCACCAATAAAACCCTCTACATTATATATAAATGTTTCATATAGTGTATTTTGTTCTTGTTCGAAAATGGCGATATTCTTATCCTCATACCATTCTCTTTTCATAAAGTACCGTGCAATACCTTTCATCAGAATTTCATAGTCGTGAATTTCTCCCAATTGATTCTGATATAATTTCAACTTCTCAAGTTTTGCGTTATCAACAGTGTCGAGATATGAAAGTATTTCTACATGATATAGAAACTTAAGGAATAGTGTTCGCAATTTGTGAACATTCTCAGGGTAATCAATAAAGCTTGAATGAACCTTGCTATCCAGTTTTTCTAGTATCTTATTGATCTTACTTAGCGTTTTTGATTTGTTGATCTTTGATTTTTTCTTAATCTCGGGGAACTCAATTTTCTTTTTCTTTGTGAACCGTTGAATTTTCCATTTTAGTTGTAATTCTTTTTCTTTAAGCACAGACAAATAACTAACTAATTCGGGATTTAATTGTGCATTTTCCAGTATTCTTAGTTGACTCTGCACATCCCGCAGTTTCTCGAACAACTTAATGGCCTTTTTCCCATTTTTTACTTTAGCAGCATCTATTTTTAAAGCTGATAAGAGGGAGAATATTTGATGTATAATGTTTCTTCTGTCCTGTATATCGGATTTTAAAGACTCTGCTTCAATTGTTTGATATTTCTCAGTAAGCAAAGCGTATTTTTGTAAAATTGAATCCATAGTTGTTTTATTTTAATTCCTTTTCATATCTTTCTTCAATATGCTTTTTTAGATTAAGAACCCCTTTTGCCAAATTATTAAGCTTGTCTATTGCTTCCTTAATCTCCTCAGCGTTATTCAAATTGTTTTGAAATTGTATCGACCTCTTGCAGTCATGAATAGTGAGTTTCATTATTCCATCTTCCATCACTTTGGCATGATAGCAGGACATGCTTCTATGGCTATCCGGAAGTAAAAAATTCTTTTTGTTGTAAGTTTGTTTTCCCATTTATACAATAAAGTAAAAGTTATTTTAATTGAATTGATATTGAATCGCTTGAAACAAAAGTCAAACGAAGTAGTTAGAAAAATAAAGCTGTCTTATGAATTAAGACAGCTCCGTTTCATAGTGTTTAGGCAAAACTCAAATGCTTGGGGCAAATATTGATGTTTCTTCCGTTTCAATTCTTGTAAGCTCGTACATAAACAAGGACTCAGCAGTATGTGTCCAGTGTTTAAACTCGTTAGTTCGTTTATAGCTTGGAATACAATCGAGTAAAATATCCAAATCAAATTCCTCATCGGTAACTCCTGCTCCCGAACGCATTGCGTCGATTACATTACATTCCTGTTCGATATGCGTTGGCACCATCAACACCGGTTTTTGCATATACATGGCTTCGCACACCGACTCAAAACCTCCGGTAGTAGCGTAGGCCTTACAACCCGCCATATATTCCAAAAATAAGGTATCGCTCAGTTTGTGCATCGTTAAGTTATGAGTCAAACTTACAGTTGTATCAACCTTTTTCTTATCCCAAAAGAAATGCAACGATTCTTTGGGATTAAGACTACTCCACTCGGCCAATTCTTTGGCAAAACCACTGTTGAGCATATAACCGTGTATATAATCGCCATCCGAAGTTTCTTTTTGAAGTATTTCCCGGCGCAAAAGCGGTGGAACAACGATAATGTTTCCGAAAGAAGAATGCTTATCGATACGAAACGAAAGTGCAAGTATTTTAGAGGCATTCATAGCAGTAAGCCTCGAATAAAAATTCAGGAGTTTGAACTGTCTTTCATTCTCACCTGTATATTCGAAATCGGGGGTAAGGAAGTAATACTGATGCGCCACGTTAATCATGGGTGGTTTAGGATTGAAAAGCCCATACGTTACCCCACACAACAATTCATAGAAATTAATGACCACATCAGGCTTGGTTGTTCTGATGGTTTTATGGATAGTAAATAGACTTTGTAGATAAACCGGCACTAGCAACAAGTTATACAAAATACTAACCAACAAAGGCGATTGTTTTCCTTTGGGAGTCGGCAGAAAATTGGGACTTTGAAATCGTACCAGTTCGCTGTTTATCTTTTGTGTAAAAAAGTCGGGCAACGTTCGTTTGGCACTACTACCAACCATTACTGCCACTACTTCGTGACCGTTACGTTCGAGCATATTTTTCAAACTTAATGCTTGTGTAAAATGCCCCCTACCCTCGCCTTGTACTACGAATAAGTATTTCATAATTATAAATTATTAATGATTAATGGTCAACATTATCTTTTATAATGCCTGCGCGTTATTGGCCTTCGGCGATATTAATAGTGATTGTATGCCTATTGAACAATTGAATGTGTGCTTGTTAACTAGTCTACTTGAATTACTATTTACTGATTACTGTTCACTGATTAAAAATAATGTGCAAAAGCTACTTTCATTCCTTCGTACGATGTTTGCGGGGTGCTGATAGCCGATGACTGAACTTCTCGTGCATCAGGTTTAATCGCTGCATCTCGGTGCATATACACTTCCCAAGTACCATCTTCATGTTCCAACAATGCCGACATAGTTTCTACCCAGTCGCCCGAATTGAGGTAATGGATACCATCAATATTCGTATTAGCCGGTTGGTGAATGTGACCGCAGATAATTCCGTCTGCATGTCGGGCACGTGCAAGTGCCACCAGTTCTTTTTCGTAATCGGAAATATACGAAACGGCTGATTTTACTTTCTGTTTAATGCTTTGCGAAAGGGAGAAATAACCAAGTCCTTTTTTAGCACGGTAGATATTGTAAATACGATTTACCCACAACAAAAAGGTGTAACCAATATCACCGAGCTTAGCCAGCCAAACCATTTTGGAAGTAATGCTATCGAATACATCGCCATGTATCACGTAATAGCTTTTGCCATTTTTCTCGTGCATATACTCGTTTACAATCGAGAGATTCGCAAAAGAAAGCGGTGCCAGGTGGTCGATAAAATCGTCGTGATTACCACGAACATAAATAATGTGTGTATTATGATTCTCCATCATTTTCATAATGACTTTGAAAAAATCGGTATGTTCTTTTTTCCATTTTCCTTTGCCACCTTTTTGCAAGTGCCATCCGTCAATGATATCGCCGTTCATAATAAGCGTATTACAATTCACGGTACGAAGGAAATCAGTAAGTTCAGTCGTCTTGGAATGTTCTGTGCCCAAATGAACATCAGAAATAACTATGGTCGGATAAAATTTTTGTGTATACATATGCTACTTATTTTTGATACAAAGTAACAGCCACAATATTGCAAGGATAGAACAGCGGAGTGAAAATGATATGACAAAATATTTTTTAAGTACAAAACTTACAGAACTTTATATTAAAACTAATCATAAAGATAGTCTTTGATAACGTCCCACTCCTCTTCAACATAAACCTGGGTATTCTTAATCAATATGTAATCTTTTTGAAATTTAATTGTAACAGCAAAGGCGTAAATTTGCCTTAATACACTACAAAGAATATAGCAGTAAGCATCTAGCATGATAAAGAAAATTAAAGATAAGAACACTGTCAACCGGGACATTAGTTGGATGTATTTCAACAAAAGAATATTAGATGAAGCTGCAAATGAATCAATTCCATTGCTGGAAAGGCTAACATTCCTTGCCATTTATTCCAACAATCTCGATGAGTTTTTCCAGGTAAGGGTGGGCACACTACGCAGAATGATTGAAATCGAAGAGAGAGTGCGCATAGCCAAGTCCGACTCCAAATCAATACTTCATACCATCCTCAAACTCAATGAAAAGTATTCGAAAGAGTTTGAGACCATATTTTATATTTTAATAGCCGAACTCGAAAAAGAAAATATCCATTTCAGAAATGAGCACAATCTAAATGCAGAACAAATAGAATTTGTTGATACATTTTACAAAGAGGTGCTAATGAACTCGCTTTTCCCAATATTGGTTTCACGTATGGAAGACGAGCCGGAACTAAATGACAAAAGCATTTATTTGGCTGTAAAAATAACAGATCTGGATGGTGAGAAAAAGAAAAAAAGAAAAGAATTTGCTCTTATTGAAATTCCTACTGCCGAGTTTACTCGTTTTCTTATCCTACCGAAAGAGGGCGAGAAAACCTGTATCATGTTTCTCGACGATGTGATTCGATTTTGTTTACCCCGAATTTTTGCCTCACTCAATTACGACAGATACGAAGCCTATAATATCAAATTTACGCGTGATGCTGAGATGGAATTCGATAATTCTGCCTATCAGGGTGTGCTCGAAAAAGTATCTAAAGGAGTTAAAAGCAGAAAGAGTGGTGAACCTGTTCGTTTTGTTTACGACAGAGAGATACCTAAAGATTTGCTGAGATTTATTGAAAAACTACTACGCATAGAAAGAAAGGATGCACATATTGGTGGAGCCAGGTATCATAACCTGAAAGACTTTCTGTCGTTTCCAAAAGTGGGCAGACCCGATTTAAAGTTCGAACCTCAACCACCCATCCCGATTCATGCATTCGAAAATGCAATAAGCATTATTTCACTTATCCGGGGCAAAGACCAATATTTACATTATCCTTATCATAGTTTTGACAATTATATTCAATTACTTCGCGAAGCGGCTATCAGCCCTGAAGTAAAATCTATTAAAATAAGCATTTACCGTCTGGCAAAGAACTCGAAAGTGATAAAGGCACTTATATGTGCTGCCATGAATGGCAAAAAAGTGACAGCTGTAGTTGAACTCTTGGCACGATTTGACGAATCGTCGAATATAAACTGGGCTAAGAAAATGCAAGCAGCCGGCATCAAAGTTATTTTTGGGGTAGACGGTTTAAAAGTGCATTCAAAGCTGACATTAATTACGGCACGAAATGGTAATATAGCTTGTATCAGTACCGGCAACTTTCACGAAGGTACAGCTACTGTCTATACCGATTTCACTCTTTTGACCGCAAAAAAAACAATTGTTGATGAGGTAGAAACAGTTTTTGATTATATTGAGCATCCCTACTTAAATCCTGTATTTAATGAGCTCATTGTTTCTCCTATCTTTATGCGAAAGAGAATTATCAGCCTTATCAAAAAAGAAATCGATAATGCAAAGAAAGGATTGCCTGCTTACATCTTTTGTAAGATAAATCATATTGTTGACGAAAAAATCATCGAAAAGCTTTACGATGCCTCCAATGCCGGTGTTACTATTAAACTTCTGGTTCGGGGTAATTGTTCTTTAGTGACGGGAGTTCCAAAACTCAGTGAAAATATACAAGCTTACGGCATCATCGATCGGTATTTGGAGCATTCGCGTATCATGATCTTTGCCAATGGTGGAGATGAAAAATATTACATTGGCTCAGCCGATTGGATGGGACGCAATTTGGACAATAGAATTGAAGTATATGCACCTGTTTACGATGCAGATTTGAAACATCAACTCAAAAGAGTTATTGAATACGGATTAAAAGATAATTTGAAAGCCCGTATTGTAGATGGATCAGGCAAAAATGTAGTCCAATCCATTCCTGACGACAAACCATTTATATCTCAACAGGAATTGTATAGATCCTACAAAAATAGCCTCTGAAAAATTTATCAACTAACTTATAATTCTCATCAATTCACAAATAAAAAACACTATATGACCAGTATTAAATTTGCAGCAATAGACATCGGATCAAATGCCGTACGTCTTTTAATCATGAGTATATCACCCGAAGATGCAACGGAAACATTCACAAAAGAGTTGATGATTCGTGTTCCATTACGTTTAGGACAGGAATCGTTTATGTCGGGCAAAATAGCTGATAAGAAAGCTAAGCAACTTATCAGATTAATGAAAGCTTTCAAACATTTATTAAAAGTATATGAAGTAACCGACTATAGAGTTTGTGCAACAGCCGCCATGCGCGAAGCTAAAAATGCCAAAGAGATTGTAAAGGAAATCAAGAATGAAACTGATTTGAAAATAGAAATAATTGATGGTCACGAAGAAGCATTGATCATATATGAAAGCCACTTCTACTACAACCTGAACGATAATCAAAACTATGTTTTTGTTGATGTTGGTGGTGGAAGTACAGAAATAAGTTTAATCGCAAATGGTGAACTGATAGAATCCAAATCATACGATATTGGAACTGTTCGACTGCTGAATAATAAAGTAAAGGATGAAGAATACGACAAAATGCACACCAATTTGTCTAAACTAAAAGAACAATATGCTATTAACGATATAATTGGTTCGGGAGGTAATATCATAAAATTAAACGCGCTGGCCAAACTACGCAAAGACCGTAAATTATCGGTAACTGTTCTCGATACTTTAAACGAAACATTGAAACAGCACAGCGTTGATGAGTTGATGGAAATCTATAAACTCAAAGCCGACAGAGCAGATGTGATTACCTATGCTACTGACATATACCTTGATGTAGCCAAAAGTGTGGGTGCTAAAAGTTTTATCGTGCCTAAAATTGGATTGATTGATGGGATTATACACCTATTGTATGCAAAATGGAAATCGAAAAAAAAGAACAAAGTCAACAATGTTGCTACAGAGGAATCGACAATTGATGATACTGTAGAAGTAATAATAGAATAAAATTAAAACCGCCCAAGAGCAACACTTCTTGGGCGGTTTTATATATAGAGCTATCCACAGAATATTCTACTAAATAAGAATTCGCATTTTTGAGTAGTTTTCGCGAAACTCTTTAGGTGTGTAGCCTTTTCGTTTTTTGAAGATACGATTGAAATTGGATAAATTATTAAAACCGCAATCGTAACTGATCTCTGAAATAGTTTTACTCGAATCTACCAGGTAGCGTGAAGCAATGCCTAGTCGAAGATCATTGAGGTATTCGATATAGTTTTTGCCGGTACGCCGTTTCATAAACCTACTGAACGACACTTCTGACATATTGACGTGATTAGCAACATCTATCAAGCGGATTTCCTTTTGATAATTATTATTCAAAAAGTTGATTACCTTCTGAATTCTCCTACTTTCCGAAGAATCATCCTGCTTGTTGAATGTACTACTGCAAAGAATACGGGAATTTCGGTCGAGCGACAGTTCGTATAAAATAGTCAACAAATCCAGTACAGAATAAAATCCGCTATGGTTCTTGTTCAGGAAATCCAATCTCTCTTTCACCTTTTCAATAGCTTCACGTGAAAAAGAAATGCCCTTCTTGGCATTCTCAAGCATCACGGATATCGAGTTGAATTGTTTTTTATTCAACAGGCTGCCAAGAAACAAATCTTTGTGGAACTGAATGGTAATTTCATGAATTTCATTCGACTCACAATGATAGTTCATCCAAGCGTGTTCCAGCGTTTCGTTTCCGATAAGACAGAGTTCCAGATCATCAATCTCTTCAATAGAGTCACCCACAATACGGCGGGCACCCTTGCCATTTTCTATAAAATTAAGTTCGTATTCGGGATGTACGTGCACAGGATAAGAGAATTCTGATTTTACGCGATTAATAATCACAAAACAGTCTTCCTCCGAAAGTGGCGTAACTTCTCTGAATACGTTTGAGGTTTGCATAGTAATCATAATTTTTTCATCTTACAAGTGTACAAATTATCATTGAATAAACATCACACATTTACCATAAAAGATACAAAAAGCCAACAAGATTAATAGTTTGCATATCCTGATAGCTTCAGACACATCCTTATTTGTTTCTCTCGCGTATGGATGAACGAGCTACTTTTCCCCAACTCTTCAAGAGCCCGTCATCCCATTTTCCGGTAGATGAGGCACGTGGCAATAACATAGAACAGGTTTCATTCTTGTCAGAAACCGACCACACACACCAACTTAGCTTAGTTGCATCCATCCAGTCAAGATATAATTTCCACTCTGCCTGATCAAGGGGGCCATCGCCCGTAGCATCCATACCGGCACACTCCGAAACGAAAATTGGAATACCTGCAGCAATTACGGCATCGGTACGGTCGCGCAACCATTTTTTATGCGTTCCGGCATAAAAGTGCATGCTGTACATGATATTTTTCTGACCGAGGATAGGATTACCTGCTACCGAATCGATATCCTGATCCCAATGAGGAGAACCGACAAGAATTAGATTCGTAGGGTCAATGGCACGAATGGTAGAAATAACTTCTTCCGAATATTGTTTCACCACTTTCCACGAATAATAATCGGGTTCGTTCCATATTTCGTAGATGACGTTGGGGTTGTTTTTGTACTTAGTCGCCATGCCGGTGAAGAATGTTTTGGCTTCGGCAGTGTGTAGTTTATGGCTATGGAAATCGATAAGCACATAGATACCGTTTTTGATGGCGGCATCAATAACGGTTGTCATGCATTTGAGTGCATATTGAGGATTTTCCAGATAGCTATCGTCCAGACCCACACCCATTGAAGCACGGATAACGTTGCATTTCCAGTCGGAAGTAAGCCAACTTACAGCACCCTCGTTGTAGAAACGCGGCCAAAGGTTATGCCAACCAAGACTAGCACCACGAAGTACCAGTGCGTTGCCTTTTGCATTTGATAATTGCGTACCAATAACCTGAAGTTTACCATTTAAGGCCACCGGTGAGTTTGTGGGAACTATACTTTTCTTTGTTTTAGTTTGCGAATAGCCAAATGCTACCTGCACTAAGACAAAAAAAATCATACAGATCTTTTTTGTAATTGCCATAATGTATTAGATTTAAAAAGGTTTTATAGAAAATTCCGGAGACTACCCGGGCACTAGTCGTGTTTTTGTTTAGTCGGAGTGCGACTTAAAGTCGCGCCCCGACTAGCAATTTCCCTTTTAGGGTAGGTTGCTATTTTATTCTGTCCATTAATTCTAAACACATCCTACCATTATGGTAAGGACATTTCCAAAACCCTGCCTTGTCATTATTAGTGTCCACTTTACCGGTCGACGAAACCGACCAATGCCACTCTCCGTTTTCAGTATCCACAATGTTTGCTTTTACAAACTCCCAGGCAGCCAGTGTTTTCATGGCATAAGATTCGTCTTTGGATAATTCATAGGCATTGAAAAAACCAACCATCGCCTCGGCTTGTGGCCACCAATCGCAATTAGTATCAACGTGTCCGGTTGCCGAGTTTTTTTCATTTACAATAGATCCATTCGGTTGAACGCCTTCAGCTGCCGCGTCAGCAACCTTACCAATCACCTTGTGCACTTTCTTCAATACTTCGATATCGCCAAGTACAACTGCAGCTTCATCAATCAACCAAGCGGCTTCTATATCGTGACCATAAGAAAACAAGGTCGATTTACAATTCCAGTTTTCATCAAAAAATAAATCGAGATGATGGGTCACCGGATTGATAATTTTATCTAAAAAGAGTTCAATCAGGTTTCGAAGTTGTTTTTTCAACAGGGGACTATCCCACACACGGTATAAATTAGTGTAAGCTTCCAGAATATGCAAATGCGTATTCATGGTTTTCTTCTCGTTGGCATCTTTTTCGCTCAGACGCAGGTCTTCTAACAACACCCAATCTCGACTGTATGCTTCAAAATAGCCATTCAATTCAGTATCAAAACTATATTTCTCGATAAGATTAAAAAGTTCAATGGCTTTATCCAAACAAACTTTATCGTTTGTAACACGGTAATATTCAACCAAAGCATAAATAAAGAATGCCTGACTGTAGATTTGTTTTTTGGTATCAGCCGACGTTCCATCCGCTTTCAACATCCAATAGGTTCCACCGTTTTCGGCATCAAAAAAATGCTCGAAGGCATAGTCTTTAGCACGTTTGGCATACTCGGTGTAAAGCGGATTTTTAAGAGCCAAAGCAGCAGAGGAGAATGTCCAAAGGATTCTTGCATTCAGGATCCCTCCTTTCGGAGCATCAGGCACAAGCTGATTTCTGCCGGTCATCTGACCGTAGAAACCTCCGTTTTTATCATCCGTCATTTTGTCCATCCAAAACGGAAGGATGTTGTGCGTCAACTCTTCTTTGAGTTCTTGTTTGAGTTGAAGAAGTTCGTATTTCATATTGTGTAGTAAACAAATTCATTGTAAAAAGTAATCCGGCTATTTATCACAACCTGCTTGCCAACACGCTTGGCTACCGTGCTATTGCTTATAGCAAGGTAACTAATTCAATTAGCCACCTTGCTATTTCTTTTGGCAAGCTTGCTAATTCCTTTAGCTACCTTGCTATTGTTCTTGGCAAGCTTGCTAATCCCTTTAGCCATCTTGCTATTGCTCTTGGCAAGCTTGCTAATTCAATTAGCAAGATATTATATTAGGTTCTATCTCTCCCAACGTTTAAAATTGGGAAGAGATAGAAGCTCTATTTAATTCATTACCACTTCTACCTTATAGGTTCCACCTACAGGCATCAATGGGATAGTATTTCCTTCAATGGCTTTGCCATCGACGGTTAACGAGGCAACACCCTTCATCGATCCGTTTGGATTTTTGACTTCGATCTGGTAAGTCGCTCCACGGAATTTACGGGTTACGGCAAATCCTTTCCATTCGGGTGCAATACAAGGTTCTATTCTCAAGCCATTGTAAGTTGGTTGAATTCCCAAAATGTATTGTGTAATGGCGTAATAGTTCCAGGCTGCCGTTCCGGTTAACCAGGAGTTCTTCGCTTCACCCGGTTTGAAAGCATCTTTACCTGCAATCATTTGGGCATATACGTAAGGTTCTACCTTGTGTAAATCGCTGATCTCCTCGGTGTATGAAGGACAGATTTTGCGGAAATATTCCCATGCTCTGTCTCCACGTCCCTGAACGGTTTCGCCAATCATAATCCATGGATTATTGTGGCAGAAAATACCCGCATTTTCCTTGTATCCCGGAGGATAACTGGAGATTTCGCCGTATTCGATATAGTATTTTGTAAACGGTGGATTGTTGAGCACGATACCGTGTTCGCAGTCCAGGCGTTCTTTCACCGAGTCAAGGGCTTTTGCTACCATGCCTTCTTCCAAACCGATACCAGCCATAGTACACCAACCATTCGATTCGATAAAGATCTTCGATTCTTCATTGTCTTTCGAACCTATTTTGTTACCAAAATAATCGTAAGCACGAATAAACCAGTCGCCATCCCATCCGTTCAATTTAATGGCTGCCACCATGGCATCGATATGTTGTTGAGCGCGGGCAGCCTCTTCGGTTTTCCCTATTACTTTACACAATTCCACATAATCGCGACCATACACCACAAACAATCCGGCAATCATCAAACTTTGTGCTTGTGAACCTTCCGATTTGTTTTCGGTAGTCTGGAAGCTTTCGTTCGGATCGTTAGAGAAACAGTTCAGGTTCAAACAATCGTTCCAATCGGCACGACCGCTCAATGGTAAACCATGAGGTCCGAGGTTGTTCACCACGTGATCGAACGATACAGTGAGGTGATGGAAAAGTGACACTTCCGAACCTATCTCATTATCAAACGGAACAGGTTCATCCAAAATAGTAAAATCGCCCGATTCTTTGATATAAGCTGTTGTTCCAAGAATCAACCACATTGGGTCGTCGTTGAAACCTTGTCCTATTTCGTTGTTCCCTTTTTTGGTCAATGGTTGATATTGGTGATAGCAACCGCCGTCAGGGAATTGCGTGGAAGCAATATCGATGATACGTTCGCGGGCACGTTCCGGAATCTGATGCACAAAGCCCACCAAATCCTGATTAGAATCGCGGAATCCCATTCCACGTCCGATGCCGCTTTCGAAGAACGAAGCAGAACGCGAGAAACAGAAGGTAATCATACATTGGTACTGATTCCAAATGTTCACCATGCGATCCAGCTTTTCTTCACCGGTCTTGATGGTGAATACATTCAATAAATTATCCCAATAAGCGTTCAGTTCTGCAAGGGCAGCATCCACTTTTGCTGCCGTATCGAAACGGGCAATGGTGGCTTTAGCTTTGGTTTTATTGATAATGTTTTTGCTTTCCCATTTCTCTTCAGGAGCATTTTCTACATAACCCAATACATACACTAACTCTTTCGATTCGCCCGGTTGCAATACCACTTCTACATAGTGTGAAGCGATAGGCGACCAGCCGTGTGCTTCGGAGTTGCATGGCGCACCTTCGAGTACGGTTTGCGGTTCGTCAAAACCATTGTACAATCCAAAGAAAGTTTCGCGGTCGGTATCAAAGCCCTGCATCGGCTCATTTACCGAGTAGTATGCAAAATGATCGCGACGTTCTTTGTATTCTGTTTTGTGATAAATCACCGAATCTTCAATTTCCACTTCACCGGTAGAGAAGTTACGTTGGAAGTTTTCCATATCTGATGCAGCATTCCACAAGCACCATTCAACAAAAGAGAAAATCTTAAGCGCTTTTACCTCATTGGTGGTATTTCTAAGTGTCAGTTTTTGTACTTCGGCCCATGTTTTCAACGGTACAAAATACAAAGCCTCAGCTTCTACCCCATTTTTCACCCCTTTGATGGTGGTGTAATTCATCCCGTGACGACATTCGTAACTATCCAATTCAGTTTTGCAGGGTTTCCAGCCCGGACTCCATACCGTTTCTCCATCGTTGATGTAGAAATATTTTCCACCACTATCCATCGGTACATTGTTGTAACGATAGCGGGTCAGACGGCGGAACTTTGCATCTTTGTAGAAAGAATATCCACCGCCAGTATTAGAAACTAAACTGAAAAAATCCTCATTGCCGAGGTAATTAATCCATGGCCAAGGTGTGCGTGGATTCGTAATAACGTATTCACGTCTGTTGTCGTCGAAATGTCCGTATTTCATTGTCTATTATAAAAAACTCCCCACTCCGTCAATCGACGGAGTGGAAGAGTAGTTAGTATTTATTGCGCTTTAGAATTAGCTCTTTTTACTTCGAGTTGTTCAGAAATTTCTTTTACTCTTTTATCAGAAAGAGGATAAAACAACATTCCTACAAAAGCCAACACACAGCACACAGCCGGCATTAAGCTAATCATGATATGTTCTCCAAAAAGAGTTTGTGAACTTTGTTGTGCAGCATCGGGTACGTATTTGAACACGGCAAGAATCCATCCACTCATTGCCGATCCTAATGCCCAACCTAATTTTTGAGACATAGAAGATGAGGAGAAAATCAAACCCGTGGCACGACGTCCGGTGATCAATTCCTGATGATCCACAATGTCAGCAAACATTGACCATAACAATGGCAAAACATAACCGGCAAAAAGAGAAATCACGAATTGGAAGGCAAGAATCCATGTAATATCGTTAGGAATAAAATAAAAGCCTGTGCTTAGAATTCCTGCAATCAAAATGGCAATCATATAGGTTCTTTTTTTGCCATACTTAGCCGAAACAGAAGGTGCAATCATTACACCAATCAAGTTGGCTGCCTGACCTACCAAAAAGTAAATGGTGGTCATATCCCATCCTGTTCCCGTCATTTTGTAACTAGATCTTACATAATCTCTGAAAAAGTAGATCGCAACGCTATCACGAACCGCATTGAAAAGTAGTGCAGCCAAACCTGTAGCCACTAAAATCCACCACGGTGCATTGTGAAACAGGTTTTTCAAATCTTGTTTCACAGTCACATTTTCTTCGCTTTCGATTTGTACGACTCTTTCTTTTGTCCAGCTGAAGCACAACAAAAATAAGATAACGCAAATCATTCCGATAGACCCAACACCCATCACCCAACCAATAGGTGAAGTACTCATCCCCGATTTTACAGCATGAGCAGCACCAGCGCTACCAAATGTTTTTGAGAAAAAGTCAATCATTGGTTGTAGCAACATAAAAGTTACAAAACTACCAATGAATGCGAATGACATACGATATGAAGAGAGCGAATTGCGTTCTTTAGGATCGGAAGAAATGGCGCCAAGTAAAGAAGCGTAGGGTACATTAATTAACGAGTACACAATCATCATTAATGAATATGTAATGTAAGCGTAAACTAATTTTCCGGATTGACTGAAATCGGGAGCAAAGAATGTAACGGCACCCATTACTGCAAATGGAATGGCAAACCACAAAAGGAACGGACGGTATTTACCATAGCGGCTTTTGGTTCGGTCGCTGATAATTCCTACAAAGACATCGAAGAAAGAATCCCATAAGCGAGCGACTAAAAACATAGTTCCAGCAGCAGCTGCCGTAATTCCGAAAACATCGGTATAAAAAAACAAAGAATACATTCCGAAAATCTTCCAGAACATGGAAGATGCGGCATCACCAAAACCGTAACCGATTTTTTCTTTTAAACTAATTTTCTGAACATCCATATTATTTATTTGTGTGTGAAATTTATAAATCTAAGGCTAATTTTAATCTGTATAATTACGTATCGACAAAAATATCTATTTTTTGCCAATCAAAAAGTATAGGATGTTTCTAAAACAGTACTGTTTTAGAAACATCCTATACTTTATTTGAACAATTTCAGACAGAGTACGTCTCTGCCCGGAAGAGTTGCTTTCAAAGGCTTGCGGGTATCACCCACATTTTTCTTCAACCATAGGTCGCGTAACTTGTACACTTCCTTAGCTGTAGTGTTGAGCGTGCGGTTCGACAATGAGTCGGTCACAGAGACTGTTTTCCAATCAAGCGCTACAACTTTTGGCATATTGCTGCGGTTTAATAAACACACTGCCCATTCACCATTTTTAAGGGGTTTAAGCCAGGTTTCCACACTGTCTTTAGCCGTATGTCTGAATCCCTGAACTCCCAACGAATCCTGATCAATAGCAATTACTTCTTTATTAGCAAGTACCGTCAACGTTTCAGCATTCATAGAGCACAAATCGTTACCGGCTATAAGCGGAGCAGCCAACATACACCAAAGTGAGAAATGAGCTCTCGATTCGTTCAATGACATTCCATTGCCCACCTCAAGCATATCAGGATCGTTCCAATGTCCCGGTCCTGCATTCTTTCTCAATCCGTCTTGTTTGTCTATAATTTGTAAAACACCCCAGGCTTTCCACGTACCATTATTTTGTACACAATCAAAGCAATTGTAAATATCCCCGGTTGTTCTCCAGAGGTGTCCAACTTCCTTCGCCCAAAGCTCCGGTTTATTGTTGCCCCATTCGCACAAACTGAAGACTATTGGACGTCCGGCTGCATGCAGGGCATCACGCATAGTGGTATAAGCACCAATGGCATTCAGGTTTTCAGTATCACACCAGTCGTATTTTAGATAATCAACACCCCATTTAGCGTACGACAAAGCATCCTGATATTCGTGCCCACGTCCGGCTGGACGACCACCACAAGTTTTGTTTCCGGCACATGAATAAATGCCAAATTTCAATCCTTTAGCATGTATATAATCGGCCAATACTTTTATTCCTGATGGGAAACGCTTTGGGTCGGCCACGATAAAACCAAGGCTATCGCGACTTACCTGCCAGCAATCGTCAATAACAATGTATTCGTATCCGGCATCTTTCATACCGCTAGCCACCAAGGCATCGGCTGTTTCGCGGATTAATTCTTCACTTACATTGCAGGCAAATTTATTCCAACTATTCCAGCCCATGGGAGGTGTTAGTGCCAATCCCTGAAATTTTTGAGCCTGTAAAACTGTTGAAGTCAATACAATGCAGACTAATAACAGAAAAAAACGGGTATTCTTCATTCTTGATTCCAATTATATTTAATTGATTTGAATACAGCTTAGTTCTTTGCTGATACTGCTTTTTGATTTGCTAATGCTTTATTTCTTGCAACCAACTCTTTGATAGTCTCAACCGATTTAAACGTGCGATATCCATCAGCAGGTGTATTGATACAATAATCCAATAAGCGATCGATGGTAGAAGTAGCAACATGCATACGGGTATCGGACGAAGCATAGTAAATGAATACTTTTCCATCCTCATCAGCAATCCAACCGTTGCTGAACAATACGTTCGACACATCTCCAATACGCTCCTCGCCTTGTGGAGCCATAAAGAATCCTGCCGGTTCGGCAATCAGTTTTGTAGGGTCTTGCAAATCGGTGAGGTAAAGATACAATACGTAACGTAGACCGGCAGCACAGTTGCGCACACCATGTGCCAAATGCAACCAACCTTTTGCGGTTTTGATAGGATGCGGACCTTCGCCGTTTTTCAATTCTTTGATAGTATGATAGTAACGGTGATTAATGATTTTCTCATCTTTCACTTCGGCGTTTGTCATATCATCAACTAATCCCCAACCGATTCCGCCACCGCTACCGGTATCGATAAATCCATCCTGCGGACGGGTATACAATGCATATTTACCATCTACAAATTCAGGATGAAGCACCACGTTGCGTTGCTGGCTTTTTGTTTTCAAATCGGGAAGACGTTCCCATGTCAATAAATCTTTGGTACGTACAATACCGGCCGCGGCTACTGCCGACGATAAATCGCCTGCCGGTGCATTCGGATCTTTGCGCTCGCTACAAAAAACACCGTAAATCCAACCATCCTCGTGAGCTGTTAAACGCATATCGTACACATTGGTATCCGGTTCGTCTGTTTCTGGCAATGTTACAGGCTCGTCCCAGAAGCGGAAATTATCCACCCCGTTCTCGCTTTCAGCAATGGCAAAAAACGATTTGCGATCGTTACCTTCCACACGTACCACCAAAATATATTTGCCGTTCCATTTCATAGCACCTGCATTCAAAGCTGCATTTATCCCGATACGTTCCATTAAATAAGGATTCGTTTCCGGGTTGAAATCGTAACGCCATTCGATGGGTGCGTGCTCGTTTGTAAGTACTGGATTAGTATAACGGTCGTAAATTCCATTTCCGAATGGAAGTTTCTCGTTTTTCTTACTCAATAATTCTTCGTGGTTTGCTCTGAGGTGATTCAAAGCTTTAATAAAGTCTGTCATTTTCTAGATATATATTATTTAAAACTGTTTTATTATCATTATTTCCGGCTATACATATGTTGCATTTCATTACTCATAAGTATTGTCTTGCTTCTGGTAAATTTTATAAAATCATCTGCCGAAGAGTGCCCGGGATATGGCGCATAAAAATGCGTTTGTTTGTTAAATGCATTTCTCCAAAGCAACACGTAACTTATATTGAAAGGCTCGATAGTTGGTAAGAGAATGTTTGTGAAATAATCGGCTACGGGTATAGATTCCATACCTGTTTCGGCCAAAACCGGGATCTTATTATTGAGTTTTGCATAATCAGTCACTACCTGTAATCCTGCTGTCACCTCCTTTTTATATCTTTCTATAGACGATTTATCAGATCCACAATAATTATCGAAACCTACTACATCCACCCAGTCATTACCCGGATAGCGGCTTAGAAATTCGGTTTCGGTAGTTATGCCTGCGGGTGAAAAAGCGTATAATATGTTATGAACACCTTTTACATCGCGCAAATAACTTACCGTCATCCGATACAATTGATTGTATTCGTCGGGGGTACATTGTTTAGCTCCCCACCAAAACCAACCTCCCGTATGCTCGTGATACATTCGGAAAACGACAGGGAAAGCTTCACCTCTTGAATCCTTCAAATCATGAAAGAAAACGGCCAACCGATCCAACCATGTCAGAAATTTCGCATGATTACTTCCACCGGGCAGCACACTGCTCACCACTGTATTTTGAGCACAATCCCAGGCAGTGTTGCCGGTTACGATATTATCACCATGCCAGCTAATAGTATTAATACCACCACGTTCGTACACTTCGCGCATCATGCGTTTCATGTCAGTAAAATAAATTGAATCGAGATTATACGCTGCACCGATTTCCAAATGTCCTAACTCCCAACCCACCATGGCCGGATAATCACCGGTAACTGCTTTTACATCGGAGCCACCTGCTTTACCATACCAACCGTGTCCGTAAGCCGGATCATCCTGATGGCACAACATAATGCCTTTGCCCAGATTATTGAACATATTATGAAACAATGCCTGTGTTTTTGGCGTAGCGTTCATATCCACCAACGTTGGGATATTTTGCATTTTCATCACATACTTTTTTACCAATTTCACAGTAGCATCGGTATTGAAAACAGCATTCAAGCCTTGTTCTTCCTGTGCAGGATCGCCCAAGTAGTCGTCACCTTTTACCCAATACACATGCTTTGGATTAGGACGACCGAAACCACCCCACGCCCAGAAATTACATCCGGCCAACACATCATTGTTTTTCGATGCCTTTACAATCATTTCAAAAACAGACGAATAATAGGCATCGCGCAAGGTTGTTGAGTCTTGCAAATTATATTGATGATGATCGCGTGGAAAACCAAATTCTTCCAGCACAATTGGTTTTGACAGTTTGCGGGCAACAGCCATGTGGTTGGCCATATACTCCTGTGTTTTATTAATACTATTTTGTAATGTGCCAGGCATATCTTTCACATCCAACCAGCTCCAGTTTTTAGGCCAGATGTGCATGGTCAGGTAATCGACATTTTTATCGGCATGAATTTGCTCAAACAAACTCATATCCATCTCACAACCCCATTGTCCTTCGGAGCCGATGGAAACCATGTGATTTTTATCCAATGACTTAATGTAAGCGGAAATATCTTTCAGCCATGCTGCAAAAAGTGGTTTGTTGGCATCTGAGAAAGCGCGTGGTTCGTTACCAATTTGCCAGGAAAAAATAGCAGGATCCTGCGTGTATTTTTTCTTCGTGTAACGGTTAGTGCGAGTAATAACATGCTTGATGTGGTTTTTCAACATCTGACGACATTCATCGCAACCGGCATATTGTTTCACAAAATCCATGTAAGCCGGCCAACCATCAACCGATGGCACCGGATTCTTTCCTTTGCCTGCCCAGTTAAGGTACTGGCTATATCCGCCCGACCATTCCCATGAGTTGGTAAAAAACAGCACCGCTTTCATATCGCGCTTGCCCAATTCCGACAATAAAAAATCCAATCCATCAAAAATTGTATCATTGTAAACACCCGCTTTTATCTGCAAGGTTGGTTCTACTTTCGATGGAATTCCATTGCTTCCATCAGAGCCAATAAGTACGCGCAAGTTCACCAACCCGTTTTCTTTCATAAAATCCAGCTCCTTGATCAAACGTGCCTTATCGCCACCTTGCCCTTTTGAGCCCAGAATAGCTCCAAACCAGAAGTTAGTCCCTACAAAATAGTAAGGCTTTTCATTCACCACAAAGTGATTGTTTTCTACTTTCGCAAAACCTTGTGCAACTTTAGCAGAACTATTTATAGCCACCAATGTCATGATGCTCAGTATTAAAATCTTTGAAAATTGTTTCATCGTGTGTTTTTCCTGTTGCTAAAAAAATCCTTATTTATATATACCTTTTAAATCTTCTTCAAACAAAGTGTATTCATCCTTGTAAAATTTCAAAAAATCCGGCACCGAAATCTGCCCGGGAAACGGCGCGTAGAAATGATGCTTCATCTGTGTATCGTTCCTCCAAAGCATCACATATACCAATTTTGCTCCTTTGTAACGAAGGACTGGGAGCAATTTAGTTGTAAACCATGCACTATCCGGAATAGATTCCAAGCCGGTCTCAGTCATGGCGGCCAGTTTCCCCTTTGCTTGTGCCAAATCGGAAATCATCTTCACCTTTTCGGCTGCCAATGTTGGATTATTAGCACCATCGGGACGAAAATCCCAATAATCATCCATTCCAAGCACATCCACGTATTTATCACCCGGATAATCCGTTAGATATTCTCCTGCGGTTTTAAACTTACAATCAGTAGAATAGGCATATATGAAGTTATGCACACCAAGATAATCTCTCAAATATTCTACCGTGAACCGCCACAGCTCTTTAAATTCCTTTGGCGTGCGATAGGGTCTTCCCCACCAAAACCATCCACCCTCCATTTCATGAAAAGGCCTGAAAATAATCGGAATCAATTTCCCATCGGAGCCTTTTGCCAATTTAGCCATATCGGCTATTTGCTTTAAATTAATCTTGTAAGCCGCGTGCGCTTTCCCGTCGGGAAGCAATTCTTTTACTGTATTTTCAACAACTTTGGTAGTATCCACCCAGGCCGTTTGCCCGTTGTGCGGATTATTAGCGTGCCAGCAAAAAGTAACTACCCCACCGCGGTCATAAGCTTCGGTTGTTTGTTTCAGCGTCGCTTCAAATCGTTGTTTCGATACTTCATAAGGTTTATTTGTTGCAATTGCAAAATCAAAACCTATCAAAGCAGGGTGCGAGCCACAAACATCTTTTATGTCAGACCGTCTATCATCACCCGCCCAAGTATGACCATACAAAGTTGCATCATGATGACCCACCAGGATATGACTTTCCTGTATTCTCTGTAAATTTAGAAAAAGCGCTATGGTTTCCTTAGTCGCCTTCGGATCAACCACCGCGGAATACTTTCGAGCCTGATTATGAGTATTGCAATTGGCTGCACACATCCAAAAACTGCATGCCAGACAGATCAACATTAAACTTAATCGCTTTTTCATCATTTTCTTACCAACTAAAAAATTACCAACTATCTGTTCTGAAAGGTATTAATGGTAAATCATTGACATCAAACAAGTCGGGCATAGCATCGTTTGTAAAGCAGTAACGAACTGCAACGGGGATTTTTACGTCTTTGCAGCTTACAGTTATAGAACCGTCCTTTTCGATTTTTGCTACAGCGGGATAAAATTGCTGATCAGCTCCTGCCAATTGAAAATTAGCCGGAGTTTTGGCTTTACAAATCAACTTTCCACTAGGTGTAAACCGAATATTGATTCTATCCTTCTTAACGCTTGAATCTTTATAACGAGGAGAATACGGATTTATATCCTGAAAACCGTAGTGTTCTTTCAGTGCCAGATTCACCAGTCGCATTCCTACCTCTTTCTTTATTCTGGGGTGGATATCTTTGATGTTGTCTACTAAATCGCCCACTGTAATCATTCCTGTTTTAGGCAAGTGAAGTACTGCCTCTTGTTGCTCGCGCAGATAGGCCGCACTGTTTTTCCAGTAACCGCTCCATGGCGCAATTTGTACGAAATAGAATGGGAAGTCGGCTTTAAATGCCTTGCGCCAGCCGTTAATCATACCTGCAAATAGTTTTCCGTAATTCTGTGGTTCGCCAGTATTAGCTTCACCCTGATACCAGATAGCACCTGCAATTTTATAATTAATCAAAGGCTGTAGCATTGAATTATAGATAACTGACGGCTGTACAGGGGCCCAGTTTACGGGTTTAGTATCATCTGCAAGTTTTTTTAATTCCGCATCATTTGCATAAACTTCATTCGGTGTCCATGCTTGCACACAGGTTCCACCCCAATACGAAGCAATAAGCCCCACCGGAGCTTTCGTTTTTTCATTGATTGTTTTGCCGAAGAAATAGCCGGCAACACTCATGGATGGAGTAGTTTCGGGAGAACTGATTTTCCATTCACCATCCGAATTATCTTTGGGGTAAATGCTGTAAGTATGCGAAAGTTGAAAGAAGCGCAACTGGTTATTGGCCGATTTAGCCACTTCGTCACCAACGTCGATGGGCTTTGATTCCCAGTTAAAAGCATATTCCATATTCGACTGACCTGAACACAGCCATACTTCTCCAATTAAAATATCTTCAATAACCACTTTTTGCGAACTACTGATAAAAGTTATCGTATAAGGACCGCCCGCTTTCGGTGTTTTTACAATAGCATCCCACGTCCAGTCTTTGCGAGGTTCAGCTTTCACTGTATCCGTTGGATTCCAACTGCAAGATATTTTTACGGTGCTGCCACTTTGAGCCCAGCCCCACAATTTCACATCACTCGATTGCTGAAATACAGCGTGATTACTGATAATAGCAGGTAAGCGAAAAGCCCATTGCGCTGAAGCATTTAAAGCAAGGCACAAGAAAATTGGTACAAGTAGTTTTTTCATTATGGCATATTTCTATAATATTAAAATGAACTCTTTAAAGGTCGTTTACAAAACTTTTGGACAATATTATTTTGCTCGAAATTAGATTTGTATATAAGCACTAATCCACTCAGAAAACAATTCATTCTTGTATGCAAAAGTAATCCAACGCAAACAATAAAAACCATATTTTTTTAGCCCATCATAATACTTTTATTATATTTTTACGACAAAAAAATCCAAAATATAGACTATTTCTGTCTCTAGCCTATATTTTTTTATCAATCAAGATTATTTCAAATTCGGCATTTTATCCCTTGTAATCACATAGTCGTAGCTGAAGAATTTCTTCCACCAGGTAGCTCCGTTATGCGAGTCGGATTCGGTATAATCACCATTCCACGGCATAAACCACGACCATGTATCGCCATATTCTTTCATCAAAGCAGGATCGGGAGTCGAACCACATTCACTCAGTGTAATCAGTTTTTTTCCTCCGAACATTTCCTTCACCTTCAGAAATGAAATGTATTGAGACCCATGCTGATTCGCTCCCGGGTAAATATCCATACCCAATACATCTACATATGTTTCGCCCGGATACCAATTCACCGCATCGGCATCTGCATTGGTAGTCCATACCCAAATCAGGTTATTGAGTCCGTGAACATTTACCAAACGATCGAACATTAATTTCCACAACGCTTTGCATGGTTCAGGCCCTTTAGCTCCCCACCAGAACCAACCACCTGCTGCTTCGTGTAATGGTCGCCAAATTACTGGAATACCTGCATCTTTGAATTGTTTCAGATATCCCGCAATAACATCAATATCAACAATCATAGCTTTATATTCGGCTGAAGTAGGATCAGAAACTTTGGTGATATCAAAAGTAGTTCCAAGATCGGGCGAGGAGGCTGCAGAAGGCACATAAAAGCTTCCGGATTTGGTCAACGGATCGCGCCAGTGCCAGGTCATAGCTACAATTCCATTATTATTCCACCATTCTTGTCCTAAAGTAAAAGGTGCTGAATATTTCACCCAACTTTGGTTTGGATTCGTATGGTCAATAAGATCGAATCCGGTAAGTGCAGGCCATTTACCTGCATTATTATACACCCAGGTAGCCTCGCTAATGTTGGTACTGTAGTTGGCCATTGTACCTGATATAATATTCGTCCCAAAATTAGTTTTTAGGAAATTGTACAAATTTACTGCCTGGGCACTTGGACTTGGTGTTACAAGCGAAGCTGCGATATTAAATGCACCCATCCCGGCGGAATTGTAAACGGCAGTCATATAGTCGAGCTGAATATATCCCCAATTCTTAATAATAGCAATGGTGTGCTGACCAGTCGAAAGCTTCACTTTACCAGCCGAAAGTGTTGTCCAGGCATTTACTGCGTCGAAAGTCAACGATGACAATTTCACACCATCCAAATACAAATCATTCACTTTTTTGTTTCCGGATGTTGAATATCTGAAGTTTAAATCGTAATATCCTGCCGTGGCAGCCTGAACCGTGAAAGTAACATTTCCGGTGTTTGTATTTACATAACCGGCACCCGAGTAACCGGCGAGAGTTGTAGCTATTGCTGCATCTCCACTAATGGCAGCTTTCTCTGCCTCAAAAACACCATCCACAGGATTACCTGTTGTGGTGAATGTAATTTTAATTTCTTTAGCGTAATTTCCTGACACATCGCTTACAGCATTGGCGGGAATGATTAATGTATAAGTAGTGCCAGATTGTAGAGTTGCACTGATGGTGAGCGTTTGAGCACTAACCGCACCAGTAACGGCTGCACCATTTAAGAGAATTGGAGCAGAAGGAGACAATACTATTTTGTCATTATAATTAAAAGAGATAGTTGCTTTCAGATCAACAGCCGTTGCTCCATCGGCAGGATTGCTCGATATAAGCAAAGGAGCAGTAACATCAGCATTTCCATCCGATTTACAAGCTGAAAATGAGACTAAAAGAACTACAAGGGAGAAAATAAATACCAATATTCTGTTGAACATAAACGCAAATGGATTAATGTATTGGGAAAAAGGAGCTGAATTCTAAAAAAAAATGAATCCCCATAAGATACTAAGCAATAATATATTCTATACTAGAATAAAAAGGGGAGCTACCACTGGGTGATAACTCCCCTTCATAAAAAACTAGTTCATTTAGAATCTACATTCCTATTAATTTGAATTTAGGAGCATTAGCAGCACTAGAAACTTTTTCGTAGCGAATGTTGTCTACGCAGAAGCCTACAAAGTTAACATTATTAGGATTCCACCCTTTAACAATACCCCAATCTCCACTATCTACTGTTGGATCTGTTAGGCCAGTTGTTGGCAAAGTAATTGTTATCCATTCACCACCTGTAGAGTATTTATTATCAACAATAGGTAAATATGGAATAAAGTTAATTTCTTTATTCCCAGATATTCTTAGCTTGATCTGAACTTGATCATCAACAGGAATTCCTTGACGAAGTCGCACATCCATTTTTATAACATAATTACCTATTCCTGATATTGTTGGATAAGGTTTTTCTACCCAGTTATCCGCTACCCACCAATAAGCACCAGAATTCCAATTGCTCGCAGTGATTTCAAAAAAGTTGCCGGAAACTCCATCGCCAGCTGTACTTTTTCCGTTTGCAATACCGCCCCAACCACCAGCATTGTTGGCTGAATTATCTGTGCCTCTGTCTTCAAAGTCGAAGATGACCAAAGAAGGATCTGAAATTGGATCGGTTCCATAAGCAAATACAGGTGAAACGATTTTTTCTCCTACAAAAGAATTCATCGTAAATGTTATTTTACCATGTTTTGCTTCTTTTGGAATATAAACTGTAATTGAAGATTCTGTGCGCACACCATAAAGCACTGCTTTCACATTATCCTCGAAATAGATCGATTCTACAAAATTTAAATTTTTACCGGTAATAGTCATCAAACCACCAGGAGCAACTCCAGGAGTAATATTAACAATTGCTGGAGTAGTAGCTGCTTTAATAGCAAGTTGATCGGTTGATGCGACTTTAGTTCCGTTTACCGTTTCTAAGGTTACAGCCCCGGTTCCTGCACAGGTTGTTGGCACTGTTACTTCCAACGAAGTTGCACCAATAGCTGGAGTTACCGCCACAGAACCACCTAAGAAAATTACTTTACGAACCAAATCAAGGTCGGTTCCTGCAATGGTTACTTTATCACCGGCGGTTAATGCCAGTGGAGTGATACTCGTAAATGCTGGTTTCACCATCGTTAAGGCAGCAGAAGTTGCAGTCAAGCCGGAATTAGTATTAAGCACCACAGCACCATCAACAGCAGTCATAGGTACATTCACAGTCATACTTGTTGCCGATTGAGCAGTAATTTTCCCTTCAACAGCTCCAAAAGTTGCACTCGTTACCAAATCAAGGTTAGTACCTGTAATAGTAATCGATCCACCGTTTTTCACCAACAGAGGAGTAGCAGAAGTGATGTTAGGGGCTATCAACTTCATCACAGCAGTGCTTGTAATTTCAAGACCCGAGTAGGTTAGCATTTTTACAACACCTTCCTTAGCAGTTAAAGGAACCTTCACTGTAATCGCCGTCTTAGCAGCGTTGATCGTAATAGCAGCACTATCAATCTTGTTTCCATCTGGCAAAATTACTTGTTTTACCAAATTAAGATAAGTTCCGGAAATGGTCAGGTTTTCTCCTGGTTTAACAGGAACAGGTGATATAGAAACTAACGTTGTAGGATCAGTAACTGTAGCGTTACCTGTTGTATACACCACCACCGGAATTGTAGCACCGTTTGATACGGCAACTTTACCTGTTTTAGCAGCTTTAGGCACATACACTTTCAGTTCCTTACGTGTTTTGCTGATGAATTTCGAGCTATCAACAACTGCACCATCGGTAAATATTACCTGTGCAACAAGGTTCAGATAATCACCGGCAATAGTATATACATCTCCTGCTTTTACTGCAGTGGTGGTATACGTATCAATAGAAATAGGTTCCGAAAATGTCAACGGAGTTTTAGTGGTAATATCTCCACTAGCCGATTTTAAAGTAACCAGTCCCGGTTTTGTTTCTTGTGGGATAGTAATGGAAATCTCTGTTGCACTGGTTTTTGTTATGTCTTTTACTTCAATATTATTTGGTAACATAATTGACGTAATTTTATCCAGATTCGTTCCTACGAACTTTACAACTCCACCCCGCAATGCAGGTGAAGGACCAAAAACACTCAGCGTAGGAGTACTTACTACTTCATCCTGCTTACAGGAATTAAGAAATAAACCACTGAGCAACACGCAAGTGACAAGACTTACATATAGAAAAATAATTTTATTATGTCGCATAATAGTATCTTTTTTATTATGTCCACTCTTTTTATAAAAGTGGACAAGGTTTGTTTATTATTATTCAGCAGGAACAACACGTATATTGTCAATACAAATATCAGGAGTACAAGCCTTACCAACTACACCACCGGCATATACAAAGAAAGTAAGTCCACCGTAGCCGCCTACACTAGCCATCTTGACTGCAGTGCCATCTTTATCATACGCAAACTTGGTCAAAGGGACTGATACTGTAATCCAACCATCAGTCTTGAATGAGCCTGTTGCTGCCCAAGGATTCCAAAGTGCTCTTGGCACAGTTGCATCTGCTAGGTAACTGTTAGTCCCCGTAGTTGCCCAAGGTGTAAAAATCATTTGTAACGCACCTGATGACCATGCTTTATCAACATTCACCTCAAATTTCAATACAGAACTAGCTAAAGGAGTTGAGAATAAATCTCCTTGTGGACGTCCATTAGCAGTTCCCCATAGATTAAACGAGAAAGCATCTTCATTCCATGTTGAACCGGAACCTTTAGAGTCGTCATGTGCACCACTGAAGCGTACATAGTTTCCACTTATACCTGCAGGATTTGAGTTCGCAATAACACCTGCACGCCAGCCACCTGAAGCATTAGTATTATCCCAATCAAGAATAATCCCTCTATTATCTCTAAAATAAAACGCCTTAGAACGAGATGTTCCGTAACGGCTTTTTACTGAAATTGGGCCTACAGCCGCACCAACAGGAACTTTCACTGTTATTTTGTTCAAAGTAGCTGATACTACAGTTGCTTTTATATTCGGAGTAAAATATACTTCCGGAACAGCACTTCCATCAACAGGTAAAAAGAAGTTACCATTAATAACAGCAGTACCTCCGTCAGCTACATACTCACAATCCATACTGTTTAGTAATGGAGAAGGAACATCCACTCCAAAATCATAAGCAACAGTATCCTTTGACGTTGTAACCATATAAATTTTACTCGTAACTAAATCGGGAATAGAGTCCGGAACCGTTACAATTAAACAAGTCGGAGTTATTAAACTTGTATTAAGTGTAGCTTTCTGATCATTAAACCAAACTTCCTTAATACTTCTCATGTTATCACCTACAAGCGCAATAGTAGTTCCCATAAAAGCATGAGTTACCAAAGAATCACCGCTAATTGCATCAGGTATACGAACATAAGACACCGTGGGTTTGCCCGATGTTGATTCGTAAGCATCCGGATTGTCGTTACACGCCGGTAAAGTCACAATTGCAGCTAATACGATCAGCGATGCAACTATCTTTATTGTTGATTTATATATATTTTTCATATTCATTCTTATTGTTATTTTTTAGAAACTAATCGTACTAAAGTCAAATGGAACAGGATCTTTCCCTAAATTTGGATTAGCAGATACGTCTGTATCAGGGAATGGTATTGAAAAGAATATATTGCCTGCAGGGACGTTTACATCTATTTTTTCAACTCCCGACTTAGCTATATTTCCTTTATAATATTCTAACAATTCAGTTTCATTATAATATCCCCGATTTTGAGCAACAATTTTTGCTTTGGCAGCTGCTGGATTGTAATAGCTTAAGCGTACAAAATCATACCAGAAGTCAGCCTCACCTGCCAACTCCAAGCGACGTTGGTTGAAAATG
>Ga0302321_100000188_pt1 | contig 54697 bp, 40 predicted proteins | sample Fen_T0_1_FD_202505 | JGI IMG/M metagenome (GOLD analysis project Ga0302321, IMG submission 202505) | Peat permafrost microbial communities from Stordalen Mire near Abisko, Sweden - Fen_T0_1 | ecosystem: Environmental > Terrestrial > Soil > Wetlands > Permafrost | place: Sweden: Abisko... | reverse complement strand
TGGGCCAATGACCGAGTCCAAGGTTTCGTTGACGCCCTGCACGATCTTGCGGAAGTCGCCTTGGTGCTTGGAAGCGTCCGCACGAGTGGCCAGTTTGCCTTCAACCGCGGCCTTCGAGAGCACACCGGCATCGGCAACCAGCGCGTTGACGGCCTCGACGCATTGGTTGAGGTTGTTTTTGATATTGTTGAAGTCACCGTTGTAGCTATCGGTGAACTTGCTTGGGATGTTGCCCTTGGAGATCCTGTCGACGTAGTCGGCAGCGACGTTGAGTGGGCCAATGACCGAGTCCAAGGTTTCGTTGACGCCCTGGACGACTTTGCGGAAGTCGCCTTGGTGCTTGTTTGCGTCGGCACGAGTGGCCAGCTTGCCTTCAACCGCGGCCTTAGAGAGCACACCGGCATCGGCAACCAGCGCGTTGACGGCCTCGATGCATTGGTTGAGGTTGTTCTTGATCGTATTGAAGTCGCCATTGTACTTGTCGGTGATCTTGGCGGGGATCTCGCCCTTGGAGATCTTGTCTACGTACTCGGCCGCGACGTTAAGGGGTCCGATGACCGCGTCTAGGGTGTCGTTTACGCCTTGGACGATCGGGCGCAATTCGACTGGAACCGACATGACGTCACCGCGGGTGGACAGCTGGCCGTTGACGGCCGCTTCGGCGAGACGTTGAGCCTCGCGGCGCAGACCGTCTAGCGCGCTATTTACGCCGCGGACGATCGTAATCGCCGCCACCAGGACGCTTAGTAGGCCGAAGAGCAGCGCACTCATGATGAGAGTTGAACTGCTTGCCGCGGACGCCTCGGCCTCCTTGGTTGTGGACTTCGCCAGATCGTTGTTCAATTGAACCATGTCAGCCATGATTCGCCCGGATTCCACGCGACTCTCGCGGGACTGCACAATCGTCTGGAATGAGCGGTCGTCTAGCTGGGCGATGCGCGGATCGTCGAGCTTGGTGCCTTGTGCAACGAGGCCGTCCTTTTCCTTGGCCAAGTCGACGGTGGATTGGACGCTGCGTTGCCACTCCTCAAGCACGGGGAGGAGTTGCTGCCAAAGTTTGGCTTCCTCTGCTACTTGGGGCAGCGACTCGTAGGTGCGCCGACCATCGGCAAGACGTCGCACGCCTTTGGCAACGGCATCGTAGTTTTCTTGGCGCGCCTTTGGATCCATCATGCGACGGATGATTAGTCCGCGCTGGCCAGCGGCCACGGCATTTTGTCCGGCTACCATCTCTTGCAGACCGTAGACGCTCGGCATCCTATTGTGGGCGACATCTTGGAGGAACGCGACGTTCTTCTGGAGCGATGCGCGACCAACGAGCCCAATGACGAGTGAAATTGTCAGCGCGAGTGCGAAACCAATCAGCAATTTTGTTGAGATCTTTGCATCTTTGAGCATGTCGTTCTCGATTCTAAACGGTTGGAGCTAGATGGCCGTGTTCGCGTCTTCGGGCACGACGCTGGCGAGGTGGTTGGCTTCGTCCTTGGAAAGGACGCGTTCGATGTCGAGCAAGCAAATGACGCGCTTTTCAGCTTTGCCTATGCCCAAGATGAAGTCATTGTCGCCATTGCTCGAGCGAAGGTCCGGAGGGGGCTCGATTTGCTCGGCGTCGATGCTCATTACCTCGAGCACCTCGTCGACCAGGATCCCCATGGTGGTCGACGTGTTGCCGACAGTCCATTGCACGACGATGATCACCGTTTGATCGGTGTTCTCAGTGCGGTCCATGTTGAAGACCAAGCGCAAATCGACCACCGGGATGACCTTGCCGCGGAGATTAATAACGCCGCGAATGAAGTCCTTGGTGCGTGGAACCCGAGTGATATCCATCAACCCAATGATCTCGCGCACACGCAGGATGGCCAGGCCGTACTCTTCACTTGCGAGTTTGAAGGTCATGTATTTGCCCGCAAGCTGACGCGCGAGTGACTGCAGTCGCTCACTGTCCGACGCGGTGCTCATGGCACTGTTGTTGTTGATACTCATGACGTTTTTCCCCGATGTTTGGCCTGGTGCTTCAGGCCACTGCGGTTAGACTTCCTGTGCCTTGCGATAGGGCCGTGGTAACAAGTGACTCGACGTTCAAGATTAGGCCAACGCGCCCGTTGGAAAGAATGGCGGCGCCAGCGAAGAGGTGGTTGACTTCCAACGCGGTGCCCAAGGTCTTGATGACGACCTGATGCTTCATCACTACCTCGTCGACCAAGAGCGCCACCTTCGAATGCATGGATTCGACAATGATGACGAGTGCCTTGGTGGGATCCCGTTCGGTGTCAGGCACGTCGAGCAGATCGCCCAGGCGCAACAAGTGAAGGCTCTGGCCACGCACGAGAATGTGTTCCTGCGTTCCGGTGATACTGAAGAGCATCTCCCGAGTCGGTTGGAGCGACTCGACGATATTCAGCGTTGGGACGATGAAGCGTTCAGCGCCGGAGCGAATCACCATACCGTCAATGATGGCGAGCGTGAGTGGCAGGACAAGCCGGAAGGAAGTTCCGCGGCCCTTGGCGGATTGAGTGATAATGCGCCCGCGGATCGCCTCGATATTGCGCTTTACTACGTCCATCCCGACACCACGCCCGGAGATCTCGGTGACCTGGGCAGCGGTGGAAAAGCCCGGCATAAACAAGAGATCGTAGACTTGGCCGTCGGATAGGGTAGCGCCGTCGCTGACGAGGCCCTGTGAGATAGCCTTTGCAAGAACGGCTTCACGGTTGATCCCGCGGCCGTCGTCAGAGAGCTCGATGACGATGCTGCCGCCTTCGTGGGTTGCGGACAGAATGATCGTGGCGGTCTCGGGTTTGCCGCGGGCGACGCGATCGGCCGGAAGCTCGACCCCATGGTCGACGGCGTTGCGGATCAAGTGGACGAGCGGATCGGCAATCTGCTCGACCATGCTGCGGTCCATTTCTGTCTGTTCGCCGCGAAGTTCGATGCGTACCTGCTTGTTGCTGCGCCGCGTAAGATCCCGCACCATGCGTGCCATCTTTTGAAATTCCGAGCGCAACGGGACCATGCGCATGCACATGCCGAGCTCCTGCAGCTCTCGAGTGATTTTGGCGAATTGCCCGAGGTAGTTGCGCAGGTGTACGGGCAATGCACGAATTTCAGGCGCATTCGACACCATGGATTCGACGATGACAAGTTCACCAATCGTTTCGACCAGGTTGTCGACGCGCTCAAGATCGACTTTGACGAGTTCTTTGGCCTTGGCGGTCTGAGCTCCGGCTGTAGTTTGTCCGCGTAGCGCTTGGGCAACGACCTTGGCGGGCACCGCACCTTCGGCGACGAGTTCTTCGCCAAGCTTTTTGCCGGAGGATTGTTGAGTCTGCAGGGCTTTTTTGAGCTGGGATTCGGAGACGGCACCGTTCTCGAGCAGGATCTCACCGAGGCGGCTGCCAGCCTGAGCCGGCATGATCGATCCAACCGGAGCGGTGCCGTTGGTCGTCGCTTGGATCTGCTCAATAAGCTGGCGTACGCCTGGAATTTGGACCAAGGGTTGCGAGGTGGCGGCCGTAGTGGCCACAGCTGCAAGCAAGGTTCGAAGCAACGTGGTGGCGTCGAAGACTAGGTCGACAACTCCGGTGGTTGCGGCGAGCTTGCCGCTGCGCACCTTGTCGAGCATAGTTTCGGTGTTGTGCGTCAGCTCGACGATCTGATGAAGACGCAGGAACGAGGCCACACCCTTGAGCGTATGGAACGCTCGAAATAGCTTATTGACGCGTTCGGCGTCCGGACCATCCTGTTCGATTTCGAGCAGGGTCTGGTCAATACTTCCGGTGGCCTCGCCGCTTTCGTGTAGGAATTCTGTGACAAGCTCGAGTTCTTGTTCATCCCATACGGTTGGAGTTGACGTGGGAGGTGCATCTTTCGCGTCGCCATCGATAAGCGGTGCCAATGGGGCGAGTATTGGCGGAGCGGGTGCCGGGGGTGGCAGTCGCAGCCGTTCGTCGGGAGTAGGCTGTGGCGGTTCGGTGGACACAGCGCACATTTCGGTTGGGCGTGAGCCGCCATCGGTTGGCTCAAGGCTGTTGCCGTCGGCTGTGATGTTGGGTTCGGGGTGTGACAGGTTGTTGAGCAGCGGCTGTGCGGAATTGCGCGGCAGCACGCCTTGCTCGTAGGCCGCCAAGGCATCGAGCATCCAATCCCGGACCAACAGAAGTTGTTCCGCTCGGTCCCAAGTCGCAACTGGGTAGTCCAAGTACGATTCGGTGGCGTGAAGTAACTGTGCCAAGGCATCGAGCCCGAGCATGCCCGACTCGCCTTTTATCGTGTGGATGACTCGGCGTAGCTTCGCAATCGCGTCGACCGAACCGCTGCGAACCTGCTCGATTAGAGTGTCGAGATCTTCGCCAGACAGTCGCGCAATGGCAATGAACTCTGCCAATAGGGCAGGATCGGCAGCCTCGGAGAGCTCGAGCTGCGTCGAACCCGTTACCGAACCCGGTTCTTGCCAAGTTTTGACCGCGTCGTACCAGGTCTGCGTTAGCCGTTCGAGCTGGCTGACGCAGGCCTTCTTAGCATGGGCAGTCAAAGCACGTTTACTGGTCGCTGCGCGCAGACTCTCAATCGACTTCTGTGCGGGCAGCGCGAGGTCGTGGCGTTCGTGCCGTTCCAAGAAGGTCGCAAGCCCTTGCACTTGTCCGAGCGCGCGTGAAAGGCTCTCTTGAGTACCGAAGTCGACGGTCAGCAGCAACGCTGACAGGTCGTCAATTAGTTCCTCGAATTTTGCGCGCGACATCTTGGCATCCCCGAAGCCGAGGCAAACGCAGTTCACGTCGACTGAATGGACAGGCTCCGCCCTCGCCGTCTTGAGCCTTCAAGGGGGCGAGGGAGATCGGATCCCTCAGACGCTGTGCAGAACGACCACCATGCGCAGTTCTTTAGGGGGGGCAGCCTACGGCGGTGTGGCAGAGTGTTGGCGCTACCATCCAGACCAGGAATTTTGGTATAGCTAACGCGGTTGCTACAGAATTTGTAGGTTGCGTGTTATTAATACCGCGTCTGCTTACATGGGCGCCGCCGGCGGCGGAGCGGCTAATGCCTTTCCTTGAGTTGTCTGGTGCCGCTACGAAAATGCAAGAACTCGTCGAGCGAAAGTTCTGCCTGCGTGGTCACTGCCTCGACTTGTGACAGCGCACCGTTGATAATCTCGCGGCGGCTGCCGCCGACCACTGCAGCAAAGGCATTCGACGTGCGTTCACTGTGAGCCAGCCACGTGTCGATGACCGCCCGGAGCTCGTCGGTGGTGAAGGGAGTGCATTCGATGACGCTCGCGAGACGCTGGCACACCGTGAAGTCTATTGACTTGTCCGCGCCCGGCGTAATCGGAGCCGACTCGAGACCTTCGGGTGGGGCGGTGGAATGGTGAGCGAAATTCACCACAAGTCTTGCCATCGGCGCGATGGGGAAGTTCCTAAGCGGAATCGCTCAACATGTCAGTCCGGGTGACGGACCGAGCAACAAAGGGGAGCGGTGATTCCAGCAAGTTTTTGAGCGGAATTGGGGCGCTGAGAGCGGCACCGACAAGCCGCGGCCACCCACTTGGCTGGATGACGCAAAGTGACGTAGCGTCTTTCTAGCCGTCGTCGCCACGACGCGCAAAACCTAAGAACACAACACCGTTGAGCTGTCATGAACCATCGGACTTTCGTCAGGCTGTCGCTCCTTTTGCTCCTACCTTCAGTGGTAAGTTTCAATTGCAGCTCCACCGACGCTAGTCGCACATCGAGCACGGGTGGAGCATCCAAGGGCGGCAAGTCAAGCGGCGGTCAAGCGACAAGTGGAGCGGAAAACGCCGGAGCCACTTCTGCAGGAGGCAAAGTGATGACCAATGGCGGAAACGTTGGCACGGGTGGTGTGGTTGTTGTGCTGCCCCCTGACACCTCGGTGCCGACACAACCCTGGGATTGGTCGGGCGTGATCGGTTCGGGCCAGAGCCTTGCCGTTGGAGAACAAGGTAAGCCCCCAGTTTCCACCGAGCAACCTTACAACAATCTCAAGCTGTCGACCGGCGCGCTGCCGTGGCCTGTCGATGCGACGAGCGACACCCTGACGATGGTTCCCCTGATCGAACCGATCGGGCGCCTCGCCTCGGGTTATCCAAGTTCATGGCCCACCAATATTGCGGGCGAAACGCCGCATACGGCCATGGGTAGCCAGGTGACGGCCATGGTGAAGGTTGCCAACGGTGTTGACTACGTGGGGGTGCACAGTGAATTCGGCGAGAACGGCCAGTGCCTGAATTTCTTGGTCAAAGGAGCTGTAGAAACCAAGGACAACGGGCGGGCCTATGCGGCGACACTGATCGAGACTCGGGCGATAATGCGGCTTGCGGAGGCCGCAGGTAAGTCTTATGGGGTTGGCGCTTTCATCATGACTCATGGTGAATGCGACGCGGGCAATGCGGCGTACGAGGCTGAGCTCTACCAATTGCTTAGCGACTATAATACCGACATTGCTGCGATTACTGGTCAAACTCAACGGATCCAGCTGATCGTTTCTCAACAGAACTCAACGGGCGCCAACGCGTTGTCCGCTCAGGCACAATGGCAGATCGGGGTGAACCACCCGACCGAGGCTGTCTGTTCTGGCCCCAAGTATCACCTGCCTTACGCAATTGACGGGATCCACTTGACCGCAGAAGGCTACCGACAGCTTGGTGAAAAATACGGTCAAGTGTACTACGAGCGCGTGGTTCAAGGGCGCAGCTGGCAACCGCTCTATCCGACAGGTGCTGAGCGCAGTGGTCAGGTCATCACCGTTCACTATCACGTGCCGGTACCACCGCTCACCTGGGAGACTGCCTTTTCGGCGCCGATGCCCAACAGTCCCCAGTGGAAGACGGGCAAGGGTTTCGAAGTGCGCACGTCTGCCGCGCGAATCACGATAGGTTCGGTAGAGATTGTCGGCGATGCGGTTCAAATTACTTGCGTCGATCCGTTACCCGCCACGGGCGTGATGCTTGGATATGCCATGATCGGCACCTCCGCTCCCATGACGGTTCCGCATCCGGGCACTACCCACTGGGGCCTTCTACGCGACTCGGACCCGTTCGTTGGCAGCGTGACGGGCAAGGCGCAACCCAACTACGCTGTGGCATTCTATATGGACGTGCCGTAGCTGCTGCGCGCCGAATAGACTCACGTTCCCGGGCAAGTGTCCGGAGGCTCGCGGCCATACGAGCCGTGGTCCGGTGCGGCAGGCCAACCAACGGCGGCGCCAATGCGCCCGCCGGTCGAGCTGCGCCTGGTCGAAATGAGCACAAAATGGCAGCGAAATATGCCAATTTCAGCGCGAGCGCTTCGAGACAGTTGACAGGCTGCCAAACCTTGGTCGAATTGCCTTCGCCTGGGTCTCCAGGCGTCAAGTTCTGCAGCTACGGCAGCACAACGCTGGGGCTGTGGGCGCGTCGGTGCTGCGCCAGATTGTTGCCGAATCGATAACTCTCACCCGGGAAACATGAGCGTGACCTTCCAAATCAAGACTCTGAACAAGATCTCTCCTAAAGGCCTGCAACTGTTTGATGCTGGGTACACGATATCCGACGCCGTCGAACAACCCGATGCGATTTTGGTGCGTTCGGCTCAAGTCGACACTGATGCCTTCGCGGATCTGCTCGCGGTTGCCCGTGCCGGCGCCGGGGTGAACAACATCACGGTGGACAAGGCCAGTGCCAAGGGGGTTTGTGTTTTCAATACGCCTGGTGCCAATGCAAACGCCGTCGCCGAACTCGTCTTTATTGGCCTCGGGTTGGCCCTGCGCCATGTCGACAAGGCACTGGCTTGGATCAACACACTGCGCGACATCACTGACGCCAAGGAGATGGACGCCAAGGTCGAAAAGGGCAAGTCGCAGTTTGCCGGCGCGGAGTTCCGCGGCAAGACCATCGGCGTGATTGGCCTCGGCAAGATCGGCGTGCTCACGGCCAACGCCGCCATCGGGCTTGGCATGAAGGTCGTTGCGTACGAGCCGTTCCCCAGTCCCGCCAACATGCATCGCCTCGATAACACTGTGAAGGTGACCGCCGAACTGGCCGAGGTCATCGGAGCCGCAGAGTTTCTCACCGTGCACGTGCCGCTAACTGACAAGACGCGCGGTCTGCTCAACACTCAATCGTTGGCGGGCTTCAACGGAACGGTGCTGCTGAATTTCTCGCGCGGGCCGGTTGTTGACAATGCGTCGGTTGCGACGTTGCTCAGTGCGGGAAAAATTAAGGCGTACGTAAACGACTTCCCGAACCCCGCGATCCTCAATCTTCCTGGGGTCATCTGCTTGCCGCACCTTGGCGCGAGCACCGAAGAAGCCGAAGAGACCTGCGCCACCATGGCCGTTGACCAGGTGAAGGACTACCTCGAATACGGCATCGTCCGAAATTCTGTCAACCTGCCTGCTGTCGAAGGACGCCCGGGCGAGAATGTCAAGACCCGTCTCTGCATCATCAACCAGGACGTGCCCCACATGATCGCCGAGATCACGCACATCATTGGGGCTGCTGGTCTGAATATTGTCTCGTTCAAGAACGAGTCGAATGGCAAGTTGGGCTACAACCTGATTGATCTCGATCTGGCCGTGCCGGACGAGCTCGTTGCACAGCTGAGCAACCTCGGAAAAGTAGTCAAAGTACGTAGAATTAGCGTCGCATAAGCACTACAGCGGTATCGGGTGTCCGGTGGGGCCATGGCTACGGCTGGCCCCACTTGTTTCGAGCGCATCGCTCTCGATGTGAGCTAACTGGTCGAATTGGAGGGGTTGGGGTAAATACTGGGCATGCAACTGCTCCGCCTGCGCATTACCCGGCTGGGCCCGTTCGACGAGGTTGAGCTCGGATTTGTCGACGCAGGTGAACCACGAACCGTCACCGTAATTCACGGTGGGGGTGGGGTGGGCAAAACAACCTTGCTGATGGCAATTGCGAGCACGCGGCCCGGCAATGCAGTTGTCAATAGTGGCCTCGGGCGTGAGCGCGACGACGCAGGTAACACGGTCTGCGAATACCAACTTGGCCAAGACGATCCCGAGCGTCCGCACGCTTTGGTGGTTGCCTCGCCCAATGCCCGCGCCTACGACGACGACGAGCGCGAATCGCTGCGTCGCCGCGAGCAAACCGTGTTCGAGCGTGTCGCTCGCGAAACGGGCTTCGTATTCGTTGCTTTTCCGGCAACGCGCTGGTTCTCACGCCAGCCAATCGCAATCGTCGGGCCAGGGCGAGGCCTTGCCCGCTACGACCTACGCACGCCAATCAGCCTCGAGGATCCGACCCGCGGCGATTTAGCGCGCGAAACCAAGCAGTGTCTCGCGTACGCTGCCATTACCCAGGCCTTGGGCGACAATGAGAGTACCGGGGTTCGGTTCGAGCGGCTGGCAACCGCGATGCAACATGCTGTCGATACCTTGGTCGGGCTTGCGGGCTTTCGCTGGGCAGGGCTCGACCCCTTGACGCTTGAGCCCGTGTTCGTGAGCGAGGGCCAGCGCACAGTGGCGTTTGATAGTCTGCCCACTCGAGCGCGCCACCTGGTTGCTTTTGCGGCGCTGACGGTGCGTGTACTCTGGGCCGCCTATCCCGCGCGTGACCCGCTGCAAGCCGAGGGGATCGTGACAATCGATGAGGTCGACCTGCATCAAGATCCTTTGACGCAGGCGCAGCTAGTATCCGCGCTACGCGCGGCATTACCGGCGATCCAATGGATCCTGACCACCACTTCTCCGATCGTGGCGTCGTCTTGCGACGTTTCGCACGTCATCGCGCTGCGCCAACAGCCGGATCGAGCGACGGTTGCGCTTTACACTGGTGAGCTGGCGCGAACGCATTAGCCTCGCGCGATTCGAAACGCGCCCCACCATTTAGCCGTCAAACGGTTCGGCCAAAATCTCGCGCTGCAGGGCGGCGTAGTCGACCTCGACGTCGAGTCGCGACAATAGCGAATAGAACCCAAACTGCAGGCGATTGACTAGGGCCAGGTCAGGCGGAAACGGGGTTGGCTCGATCCGGCGACGAAGTAAATCGACCTTTGCGTCGCTGGCAAGTGCGAAAAGCCCACGCAGAAAATCTGGCTTGACGCGATACGGTGACGCGAAGATTGGCTCGAAGGCGCGCCGTGAGAAGGCAAGAGCCATCGTCTCGAAACTGCCTGATTTGGTCCCCAACAGTTGGCGTACGCCGCATGCAAACCGAGCTTCGTCGCGCTGTACTGCAGCTTGATGCACCTCGCGCGCCGCAAGTCGTCGCGCGAATGACAGCTGTTGCACGCAGCCGAAATCGAGAAATACCACGTTCGGCGCGGGCCCAAATAGGTAATTGCCCGGGTGCGGATCGGCGTTAAACTCACCACCAACGAGAATACTCCGAAACACGAAGCGCCAGAGCGTTGCCGCGTAGGTCGCGCGCTCGGCCGCTGAACTCTGCGTGACGACTTCGTCGAACTGTCGCCCCGCATGCAACGCCGAGGTCAAGACCCGTCGTCCACTGTGAGACGCAACAACAGCCGGGATCGTGACAAACGGAGTGTTGCGATGCAGCGCCCCGAACCGGGTCTGATTCTTGGCTTCAATACGATAGTCAAGCTCGTCACCAATTCGTGCCGCTATCTCGTCGAACGCCCGATCAATGTCAAATCCCTTCGGCAACAACGACCCTGCTAGCCGCTCAAGTAATTTGGCGTTGGATAGATCACTCCGCACCGCGGCGTCGATGCCGGGATGCTGGACTTTCACGGCAACCGCGGTGCCGTCTGCCAGCATGGCACGATGCACTTGTCCAATTGACGCACTTGCGATGGGTATTGGCTCGAACTCGCGAAAAAGGCTTGCGATAGGCGAACCAAGGTCGTCTTCTATTACCGCGACGATCGCTGCATACGGCGAAGTTTCCGTGCGATTGCGCAGTTTGGACAAGGCGTCGCTTACCGGACCTTGTATCGAGTCTGGCAACACTCCATCTAGCGACGAGGCCATCTGCCCCACCTTGGCAGCCAAGCCGCGCATCGATGCAAGCACCAGTGTCGCCTGCTCCGCAACCGCTTCGGGACTCTTGCCGGTGATGAGCCCAAGCCCAGTGCCTGCACCCAGCCGGGCAAGCTTGGCGGCCCGTCCAAGCCTACTCTTCGAAAGCGGGTGATCAGCGCTCATACCGTTACATCACCGCGCTGGCCCAAAACGTCAAGTAGTGAAGCGGAAAATGCGATTTCACAGCACAATCCAAAGTGTGTCACGACTGAGGAAATGTGCCTTCCAAAGGCGCGAACGGCGCCATTGACCTCGAATTGACGGCCGATCGGGGCCATTTCTAACCAGGCCCACCGGGCAATCGTAACGCAATCAATTGCTTAAGTTGCGCGGATAAGCTTTCGGACCTTCTTTTGGAAGGTTTGCGTACATGACACATGGTTCTCTTCGTACTCAATGACTTCGCGGATGAGCCGGGCTTTGACCTCGGGCGTTACCGACGAACAATCTCGAATCTCGGTCGCAAGCCGACCGCCTTCATAGGTGTCTGGCCATTGCTTCTTTTCCGCCGCAGCCGCCTTGCTTGCTTGCTTGTGGTGAGATGGTTTGGTTTTTGTGACGTCGCGCATCAACGGCTCTGCGTCGCCGCGCCTACCGGTGCCGTGACAGCTGGGACACTTATCGGTCAAACCGAAAGAGTTGCCAATTCGACCGTCTCCACCACAGATCCCGCAGGATTCACTGCTCATGGTCCGCGCGCTCCATTCGAGCGAGCGCTGTAATCATTGTCATTGGCGAAACCTAATCCAGTTTCGCTACGCCTGCCCGAACTTTGACGAAGACCGCAAAAATTTGCACAAGTTGCCTATGCTCGTAAGATTTCCGTCATTGCTTCGGCGCGCGCTCGCGGCGCTTTGCGAGTGCAAACCGCGCACGCTCAGGGGCCGGATCTCGACGGAGCTTAGTATTACACGACGTCTGGTTGTGCCTGGGACTCGCGGGTACGCCATGCGGCAAGCGTATCGAGCCTAGGGGTGTGCGTTTGCATCCGGGCGTTTCGTTGCCGGCATATCGAGGCCGTAGCTTCCACCGTTTTAAGGGCAAGTCTGAGCGAATTGCACCCCGAGGGTCCCCGGGCTCGATGGAACCGTTGCTGTTACGGTGTGGCCCATCACGTCGGTTAGCGTGACTTCCTGGCCACCCATGACCTTTCCAAAATCCCAAAAACCGGTGTTGGCGGTGGCTGATTGCCCACCAGAAGTTGCCTTGGAAATAGGGAAGGCGAGGTTTTGGAAGTAGACCTGGCCCTGGTAACCGCCATTGAATGCCACTGCGATGTTTGCCACTGTTGGGCACCCGACAATCCGCCAAGTGACGCCGTTTTCGACCAGACCGACTTGTTCTGTCATGCCGAGCGCTTTGGCTGCAGAAAGACTCAAGTCGATGTTTTGGTCGCTGGTGCAACTGGGACACGAGTCGATAACCGTAGCCACAATCGAGCGCCCCTGGTAGTTGACCTCGACGCAAGCGCCGCAGTTCTTGCCTTGCGCTAGCGGCCCCGGCGGAATCGCTACGAAGTGGGTCGTTGAGATGTTCTGCACGGTGTCGACGATGTTGTTGATTGGGCACCAGATTTGGCCGCTACCCTGGGTTACGCTTCCAGTTTCCGACCCGCAGTAGCCGCAATAGGTCTTGAATCCGCTCGGGCAGGTTTTCTCGTCCTTGGCGGTGCCCTGTGAGAACCAGTAGCAGGTCAAGCCGCCATTTGATGCCGAAGGACCCGCGTCCCAAGCGCAGACTTGGTTCGTAGCGCCGCCGGAACTTGGTGCGCCGCCGGAACTTGGTGCGCCGCCGGAACTTGGTGCGCCGCCGGAACTTGGTGCGCCGCCGGAACTTGGTGCGCCGCCGGAACTTGGTGCGCCGCCGGTGGTACGCGTTCCACCCGTTAGGGTGCCTGCTCCTGCATTTGCACCACCCGAAGTGTTTACCGCGCCGCCACTTGTCGTAGATTTTCCCCCAGTGGAGCCCCCGGTTCCTAGTGGTGTTCCGCCAGTGCTGTTGGAGCCACTACTGGCCGCGGAGCGACCGCCAGTGGGGCTCGTGCCACCAGTAAAACTTACGGCGCCCGTTGCCGTGGCACCGCCGACCTGCGCGCCGCCAGTGCTTGTATTTGTGATCGTGCCTGGATTACCAGCGAGACCATTGGGTGCCCCGTTGCTCGGGCTTGTGCCGCCACCGGACGTGCAGGCCACGAACCGACCAACACAGCTCATACGCATTGTTGCTACCGCAAGGTGTTGTATCGTCTCGGTCCTAGAATTGGGCACAGAGCAAAGGTAACCCAGTTGCAGCTCGAGCGCATCGACAAGCAAGCTAGGGATGGAGTCTTCGCGTGTCTCAGAAATCGGCCAGCGTGAGTGGAACGCAGACAAAGCGAGTTCGGTTCGAGCTGGATAGCGATACCGAGTCCATTGCTGCTGGTAATGGTTGGGTCGGCGCGGACTCGTCTGATTTCGGACCGACGAGCGCCAGGCGGGGGGATCCCCTACGGCCGTGGAGCGACAGCACGGCTTCGTGGACGGCGTGCTGCGTCGATTGAGTGCCGCACCAATCGATGGTCTGTTCCTTTGGGGACTTGGCTACGGTTCCTACTGGACGTTTTTCGAATGGGCCGTCGTTGTCGGGAGTCGACAATTGGTCAAGCCGGGCTTACCTTGCGCTCAGTTCCGATGACCGAGTCGAGTAGACCTATTCAGATCCTTGACGAAGACGAACCCCTGGCGTTTACCCGCGTGCCTGGCGCGGAAGAGTCACCGTTTTTCCTCGCGTGCGACCATGCCTCGAACAGAATCCCCCGAAGTCTCGGGACGATGGGGCTCGCGGATCCGCATCGTTTGAGCCACATTGCCTGGGACATTGGGATTGCAGAGGTGGCGCGTGCCATGGCGGCCCGGCTTGGCGCGGAACTCGTGCTCAGCAACTACTCACGGTTGGTGATTGACTGCAACCGGCCGCTTAGTGCCAAGGACTCCATCACTTCAATCAGCGCCGACGTGCCGATCCCAGCCAACGTAGGACTTTCTCATGCTGAAGTCGCTGCCCGGGTTGAAGGGGTATTTCGCCCGTATCACGGTTGCATAGAATCGGCGCTCGATCGACGATTGCGTGACGGACAGACCAGCATTTACGTAGCCCTGCACAGCTTTACGCCCGTGATGCGAGGCTTCGTTCGCCCTTGGCACGTCGGAGTGCTCTACCAGCGCGACGCGCGAATTGCCAAAAGGTTGCTGGAATCTTTGGGGGCCGATCCCACGGTTGCGGTCGGTGACAACGAACCCTATCGCGTCAGCGACGCTACTGACTACTCCGTCGTCACCTATGGCGAGGGGAGAGAACTGCTTCACGTCGAACTCGAGCTACGCCAGGATCTGATCACGAATGTGGCTGGCCAGAGCGAGTGGGCAGAGCGTTTGGCTCGACTGCTAGTCGATTCCGCGACGAAAGAGCTAGGTCGGCGCCAGTGTTTTGTGGCGGATTAGCAAGCATGGGGGGGCAGCGCCGCGGATCCAGAACGCGTTGAGATCATTTTCAAGCTGGCTGGGCATAGGCGAGGGTTGCATGCAGCGAAAATACGGTCCTTGGTCACGTTGGTTCGCCCAGTGGCTGCACGAACCAACAATCCACTTCTTCGTCGTTGGGGCAGTAGTGTTCTTCGTTCACCGAATCATCGTTGGCGACCCACGCACGATCGCGGTAAGTCCGATGTTGCGAGTTGACCTTACTCGCCGATTTCGGGACCAGAACGGAAGAGCGCCGAACACAACTGAGCTCAGCGACGCACTTCAGACTTGGGAACGTGACGAAGCTTTGTATCGGGAAGCGCTTCGCGACCGACTCGATCGTGACGACGCAATGGTCCGCTCGTTCTTGGTCGAGAAGGTGAAGACGCGCGCTGCACTAGAATTCTTGACCCCCGAGCCGTCCCAACAGGAGCTGGACGCGTGGCTTGCGCAGCATCACGAGCTCTATGAAACTCCGCAGCTATTCGACTATCAATACGTCGTCTTTCCGACGGGAGAGGCTTCCGCAGAGCAACAGCGTGCCAAGTGGCTAACTGCACTCCAAAAGGGTGCGAACCCAGAGCGTTTGGGGCGGGGGATAACTGGGGTGAAACTGCCTCGCGAGTTGATACAGCAAAAGTTTGGACATGAACTCGCCGAGCGCATTTGCGGCCTTCCAATTGGAGAGTGGCAGCCACTCGAGAGCCAGGAAGGCCACCTGCTGATTCGACTGAATCAAATCGATGGCGGTCTCCCGGACGCGGGCGCATTGCGCCCGCGGCTGATGGCGGATTGGCAGAATTCACGGCGGCAGCAGGCAGTTGACCGAGCGGTACAGGCGATTGTCGCTCGCTACCGATTTGAGGAGCGACCACTGTGACGTTGCGCCAAGCATTCCGGAGCATACCTGTACTGCTTGCGCTTGCACTGCTATTGGCTGCGCGATCTGTGCGAAGCCATGAACTCGATTCCGCGACATTATCGTTGACTGAAGTGGCAGAGGGCCGGTTCGTTGTGCGTTGGCATGCAAGTTCGGCAACGCTCCTCGAAGAACACGCGCAGCCTGCAGTATTTCCCAAACGCTGTCGACTTCAAGCGGCTGAACTAGACTGTGGTGCTGCGGGCCTAGTGGGTGCAATCGACTTGCCGTGGCTCAAAGGCAGCGAAACCCGCGTGATGGTGCAGGTAGTTTGGCATAGTGGCAAGGGAATGTTGCGCGTACTGGGTGGCAACGCTTCGAGCATGATGGTCTACGGTGAGCCAGCTTCAGGCAGCTTTCGGCAGCTTGGGCCGATAGCCATGGACTACACGCGTCTGGGCGTTGAGCATATCTTGACAGGTTACGATCACCTGTTGTTCGTCCTGGTTCTCACCTTCTTAGTTGGCAGCCAAAAGAAGCAACTGGTTGCGACGATCACGGCCTTCACCATTGCCCACAGCCTCACGTTGGCGCTTACCGTACTTGGTTGGCTGAGTCTCCCGGTGGCGCCAGTTGAAACAATGATTGCCCTTTCGATTGTGTTGGCCTGTGCAGAGTGCTTGCGTCCAGCTGACTCACTAGCCCACCGTGCACCGTGGATTGTTGCCTTCGCGTTCGGGCTGTTGCACGGGTTTGGCTTTGCGTCGTCGCTCGTCGAGGCTGGCCTGCCTGAGCAACATGTGCCCGCCGCGTTGTTCTTCTTCAATGTTGGTGTAGAGACAGGCCAATTCTCTGCGATCGCGCTGATTGGCGCGATTCAATGGCTCGGGTCCCGAATTGTCACCAGGCATGTGCTGCCGGCGCGCGGGTTCATCTACGTCATGGGCGGGCTTGCGGCGTTTTGGTCGATCGAGAGAGCTTGCGCCATTTTCGTCGGTTGAAAACGCCGGAACGAGCCGAAGTCAAGGCCGACGCCTGGCCAACATGCGGCGACTCGTCTACGCTTCCGGTCTTGCACCCTTTACACATCCGCTCCGATGCCTCGTTCGCTGAACTCGTCAACCGAGTTACCGAACACGATGAACTCTGTCTCGATTTTGAGTTTCACACAGAAGGTAGGTATTTCCCCCGTCTCTGCCTGGTGCAACTCGCGTTCGGAACAGAGCTATTTGCCGTCGACCCCAGTAAAGTGCAACTCGCGGCACTTGGACCTGTGCTGGAGTCGGCGTCTGTTCGCAAAATCATCCACGACGGCCGGCAAGATCTGCCAATTATCGCGCGGGCGGCAGGGGTGACGACGATTCGCAACGTGTTTGATACGCAGATTGCAGCCGCATTTTCCGGGTTCGGAAGCAAAATCGGCTACGCCAACCTCGTGCGTGAGTTGTTCGACCTAAAGCTCGACAAATCTTTGCAAGTGAGCGATTGGACTCGTGAGCTTTCTGCGGCGCAGATAGAGTATGCGCTAGATGACGTACGCTACCTTTCCAGGATGGTGGCCATGTTGCAGACCCGACTCAGCGAAAGCGGTCGAATTGCGTGGGTTTTGGCGGCTTGTGAAGAAGCGGCGGTACTTGCGCTCAGTCGGCCCGATCCCGAGAAACTGTACCGTCGTGTGTCGGCGACGTCGCAGTTGCAGCCGCGACCTCTCGGGGTCTTACGGGAGCTTGCCAAGTGGCGTGACCGCGTGGCCCAGTCCCTCGACAAGCCGGCCCCATCGGTTGCCGGCGATCTGGCGCTCAAATCGATGGCCCTCTGTCCCCCGCGCGATCGCGGTGCGCTCGAATCGGTGCGCGGTCTCGGCGCCGGTCGCAATCAGCCTTGGGCAAACGAACTGCTCAAGGCAATACTGGAAGGTGAATCGCGGCCGGAGGCTAACCATAGATTGGAGCTTTCCAAACAGCAGGAAGCGCAAGTTGATGGGCTAGTGAGTATGCTCAGTCTCGGTCGACGGTTCGTGGCAACTCGTGATGGAATTGGCGCAGAATTGCTGGCGGACCAAGCAGAGCTTCGGGCTTTGGCGGAGTGGCAGCTCAATCAAAGGCCTGACGGTAACAGTTTCGATGTTTTCGGTGGGTGGCGTCGCGACGTCATTGGTGACGTACTGCTTCGCATTCTATCCGGAACGATCGGTTTCCGAGCAGATGCAAGCGCACCCTCCGGGATCGCGGTGATCCAGCTCTAGACTACCTGCGATCTGGAATGTCGCGTTTTGGTGCTGGCACCCCGCCGCCTCCGAACGCTACATGGCAAAACTTGTCCTTTGGGCCGCCAAATCCAAACCTGCAAAATGCGGGGTACAAATCAGCGCGTTGCGCTCGCGGCACTTGATTCGGCAAATTGCGGCGCCGTGCGAATGAAATGGAGCGCATTTGCGGGTGCGTCGGGTGGCAACCCGGCAGAAGAGCGAGTGAGACGAGCGAGCCAACGGTAGTCGAGCGGATGAGCAAGCGCTTTCACATCGCGAGCGGCACAAGTGGTGCGTTTGCCGACGGTAGTGGGTTCGCCTTCGCCAACGGCGAAGCCTGCAAGCAGTAGTGCGGAGCGCATGGCGGTCGCTCCGCTGTAGGTGTGAAGGCTCATGTGCGGCCCGCAGCGGCTGATAAGCGTTCGGAATGCGGCGAGGTTCCACAGGTTGGGATTGGCTCGTGGGGAGAACGGATCCCAAAAGACTACCTCGGCAATTCCCTCGGATTCGCGCAACAGTGTCGTTGGCAGTTCTCCGAGTTGCACGCGCCAGCGAGTGCGCGGGGTATCGTAATGCTGGTGACGGAGGAGGAAACCTGCAGCCTGCCCCGCTCGGCCGTCGAGATCAAACGCGGCTCGATGCGCCGGCTCAAGCGCACAGGCGAGCCCAGCGAGGCTTTGGTCGAAACTAATAATCTCGAGGCGGCGGGCGTTTTCGTCGAGCGCTTCGGAGACTTGCCAGGCTGCTATTGCATTGGAGCCAGCACCCAGTCCAACGTCGAATAGGCAAAGCGGTTGCGGCCGGTACGCGAGCAGGCGTTCGCGCAAACGTGATGGACTGATATAGAGCGATTCGGCCTCTGCTCGCGGACCAACAATGGGGTGCATGACTTCGCCGGTAATGCGGTCCCGCATGGCAGGTGCCCCACCACGCGTGACCACGACTTCGCAGTCGAGCCCCTGGCCCGAGAATTGCGTTTCGATGGCGCTACTGTTCAAGGGCAAGCACCTCCAAGCCTACCGCTTGAGCCGACGCCGAGTCGCTCAGCGCTGTGCTCGTGGCGATCGATGCGTTCGAGCTTCTGCTGGGCAAAGGCCGCGTAGGTGCCGCGTTCGATCGCCTGCCGCGCTTCGCTCATGATACTCTGATAATGCTGAAGATTGTGAATTGAGAGCAGGCGTGGCCCAAGTGGCTCACTGCACTTGAAGAGGTGGTAGAGGTATGCGCGACTGAATCGCCGACAGGTGGAGCAAGGGCATTCTGCATCAAGCGCCACGTCGGCGCGGCCGGCTGCCCCGCGCGTCACACGCACACGTCCCGTGGACGTGAAAGCAGTACCTTGCCAAGCCAGATGCGTGGGCAATACGCAGTCGAACAGATCGATGCCAGCTAGCATGGCGTGCAAGAGGTCGGGTGGAGTGCCAACCCCCATCAGGTAGCGTGGGCGTCCCACAGGTAGTAACTCGGCGGAAAAATGCGTCATGTCTTCGCGCCGGGTGCGTTCCTCACCCACTGCGAGTCCACCGATTGCATAGCCGTCGAAAGGCAGGTTGATTAAGAACTCCGCTGACTCGCGGCGCAGCTCAGGCACGACGCCGCCTTGTACAATGGCAAAGAGCGCTTGCTGGGAGTTGGTTCGCGCGGCAAGGCTCCGCAACGCCCAACGGTGGGTACGCCCCATGGCGGCTCGAGTGGCATTTGCGTCCGAGTTAGAGTCGACGCATACATCGAGTACCATCATGATGTCCGAGCCGATCGCCGCTTGCATTTGTATCGAGCTTTCGGGCGAGAGCAGGAGCCTTCGCTGATCGACGTAGCTGCGGAAATGCGCGCCCTCTTCAGCGATAGTGCGATCTTCGGAGAGCGAAAATATCTGGTAGCCACCGGAGTCCGTAAGGACCGGCCCTTGCCAACCCATGAAAGCATGGATACCGCCGACGCGACGGAACAGCTCCGGGCCCGGCCGGAGCATGAGATGATAGGTATTCGCGAGCAACACCTGCGCACCAATTGCCGTGAGATCGAGTGGGTCGAGGCCGGTCACGGTGGCGCGCGTGCCGACACTCATGAACGCAGGTGTCTCGACGCGACCGTGACCAGTATGGAGGGTACCGCGCCGTGCGCGTGACCCCGGGTCAATTGCCTGCACGTCGAAGGGAAGCAGCATGCGGGCCGATTGTACGTCGGGCGCTGCGCCACGCAAGGTTGAGCCCGCTAGTCGGGATTCCGCGTGGTCAGAGCTTTGGCAATACGCCTGCGCCTCGCGCGAGGATACGATTGACGGTGCGGCTAAGGTGCAGCTGGTAGCAAGTTGCTAATCACGCCGTAGAACGACTGCCCAAGCACCACGTAGCCTGCGGTATTCGGATGGAGATTGTCGGCCATGAGTGCGGTCTTGTAGCTCGCGTTCTTTGCGAACGCTTGGTAATTGTCGACGAATACGACGTGCTTCCCTGCTGCGGCTGCGGTTTGGACTTTGGCCAGAATGGCGGTGTTGTAAGCCTGCACGCGTTGGTTGGTGCCGTCGGTCGTCGTGGGCACGATCGCGGATACGACCAACAACGCTGCAGGGACATCCTTCGTGATTTGGTCGATGAGGCTTGCTAGTCGATCGGGTGCGGTGGCAATATTGTCGTTACCGTTAATATCGTTGGTACCGATCTTGAGCAGCACAATGTGTGGCTTCGAGCTACTGATGGCGCTGTCAATAACGCCTGCAATCTGGGAGATCTTCCAGCCCCCATGACCTTCGTGTTTCGTTGGGAAGGTTTGGCCGTCGACTGTGCTCGGTCCATTGCTGAGCGTCCCAACAAATGTGATATTCTTTTTGTTGGTCAATGCTTGGTGAAATAGCTCGATGCGATAGCCGCCCATAGGAGCCGTGCAGCAGCCTTCGGTAATCGAATCACCCACTGGCATGATGTTGCAAGCCGTCCCAGCAGTCGTTGGGCATGGCATGAACCCAGGTGCGCCGCCGGGTGCCGCGCCGCCGGTCGCCGTACCGCCTGCGCCGCCCGTCGCGCCGCCTGTCGCCGCGCCGCCACTGGCGCCTGCTGTTCGACCACCGGTACTTGCGGCGCCGCCGGTCGCAGTGGCGCCGCCCGTCGCAGTGGTGCCGCCTTTGCCGGCAGTGCCGCCTGTGGCAACCGCGCCACCCGTAGCGACACCGCCGGAATTGGTACCGCCGCTGCTTGTGGAACCGCCCGTGCTGTTGCCGCCAGATCCAGTTGCTCCCCCCTTGGTCGAGGTACCGCCGTTCGCGCTGGTGGTGACTCCGCCAGTCGTGCCATTCGCGGTGCCGCCGCGGTTCACGATCCCGCCGGTCGCGCTATTGCCTCCGGTGGGGCTCGGTCGGCTTCCGCCCGTGGGCGCGCCTGTGGCCGGTGAGTCTTCCGTGTTGTTAGAACAGGCAACAGCCGCTAGGAGACAGAGGCCAGACAATTGGGAGACGGTTCCTACTCTGGACGCCATAGGGAACTTCCTTCAGTCGATAGAGGATGAAAGTTAGCAGAATTGCGCCAATCTGCGAGACCAGCTCCCGCGGTTGCGGCTGCGCGGTGAACATACTCTCGCAATATGGTGGCGGTCAAACGTTGGTGCCACGAAGAACCCGTTGAGCCCCAACTGCCAAAGTCGCTGCCAATCGGTCGCCGAAGAATCTGTCGCACGATCGAAAAAAATCGACGGAAATGCGCGAGTTGGCCCACTGCGTGACTACTGTAGAATGATCCGACTGACGCGTCGCCTTCGAGAGCAGCAGATTTCCCCCCGATTGCCCTTGATCGCATTGTTGCTCCTCGGCTGCTCCAATTCCGAGCCGCTGGCAGCTAGTGTGAATGGTGGGAGCCCGAATTTGGGGGTCGGCGGTGTACGTGGCAATGGAGGGCTTGTTATTTCCGGCGGCAATACGGGACGAACCGCCGTAGCTTCCGGCGGCACGACCAACTTCGGTGGACAACTTGGGGCCACCGGTGGTGAGGCGACTCGTGGTGGAACCCCCGGTACGGGCGGTACCCGTCCTGCTTCCGGGTCGAGCGCGACCGGTGGAGCCCAGCCAACGGGCGGCTCGGTTGCGACCGGTGGAGCCCAGCCAACGGGCGGCTCGGTTGCCACTGGTGGAGCCCAGCCAACGGGCGGCTCGGTTGCGACCGGTGGAGCCCAGCCAACGGGCGGCTCGGTTGCCACCGGTGGAAATGGCATGACGAATCCTGGTCCCATCGCTCTCAATTGCCCCGGCGCTATTCCTACGGGGATTGTGGCCAACTGGTGCTCTTGCGAGCAATGGGGCGAATGGGTCAATGGTACCGCCACTTTCTACAACGACATTTGGGGTTCCGGCGCTGGCAAGCAATGCATCTGGATCAACCAGAGTAATCAATTCGGTGTGGTAGCAGCCCATCCGAGCGGCGGCAGTGTCAAATCTTACCCGAACATCTCCTATTCACCGGGTAATGCTATCAGCGCCATCAATACGTATTCGAGTAGCTTCGAGGTGGCGGTGCCGAGCAGCGGCGTGTGGGAAACCACTTATGACCTGTGGGTGAAGAACGGCAACAATCCGCGTATCGAGATCATGTTGTGGATGAATAAGGCCGGAGGAAGCCAACCGATTGCCCGTAGCTATGCTGCTGGTGGCGCGGTTGCGGACAATACGAACGTGAACGTCGGCGGCCACACCTGGAATGTCTATACCGGCTCGAACGGCGCCAATCACGTGGTGTCGCTCCTGCGCACCGCGAATACAAACTCTGGCAGCGTTGACGTCAAGGCCATCCTCAATTGGATCATCACCAATGAGAAGTCGTTTAATTCCAGCTGGACACTAGACCAGGTTCAGTTTGGCTTCGAGATCGTATCCGACTCCGGCACCGAGAGCTTTACTGCGAAGAGCTTTTCAGTTTTGTCGTCCTGACAAAAGACTTACGACCGGAAACCGATGCGTTAGGTCTCCGGTCGTGTGCTGTGTCGCGCCACGCAGTTGAGAGCGACTCTGTGGCCCAGACAAGGCCCCTTTGGGCTACTTGCCGCCGACGTGTTTAGCGATGTTGTCGAAGATGTACTGGCCAACCCAGCGCATGGGCTTCTTCATTGCCGCTTCACAACTGGCCATGTCCTTGCAAACCTTGTAGTCGGATTCATACGGCGAGTTGAGATTGGGGAACGGTTCAGTGATCCCCGGGTACGAACACATCCCCATCGACAGGGTTCCGCCGTTGTTTTGGGGCCAAAGAGCCCAGGCCGTGTAGGATACGTCGTATTTGTCCGAGTAGTCCATCAACTCAGCAACGAAGGGTGAGCTGCAATCGAAGCTTCCGAGTTCGGTCGCAATGATGGGGCCATATTTCGTCATTGGCAGGACATACCTCGACCACCCACCGGCAGCAGGAGAACCGCGATCGATCTTGCTACATTGATCCTGCGTCAATGGCTCGCACACGTCGGGCTGCCCGACGCAGAGCCCCGTACCACCCTTCGGATTATAGGCATGCGGGACCCACTTACACGGCGGCATGCCCATTGGGCGAGTCGGTTCATACCCGATGGTTGCGCATTTGGTTTGGGTCGGAAGCATCAAGCCGCTTGGCGTGGGCACAGCGCCGGTGCCCTTCTCGAAATACCGGCAGTACGTGGCGTGGTAGGGATTCGTCTTGCTGGTGTCGGTGGTAGTGCCAACGTCGCCGCAACAGGTGCCGTGCTGATACGGGTGGAACGCGTAGGCGATGTTTTTGTAGTTCTTGGCAAACGTTAGGTATTTGTCGGGTTCTGCGATGGGGCCATGGAACGAGTAACCCCACATCAGGCCATTGACGAAGATGATATTGTCGGCACCGCCATCGACCCGCACAGCCTTGATGAGGGTGTCCATAACGGTGTGCCACATGGTCCAGTCGTATTTGTCCTCGTCGGGGAACAACTTGCCAGCGGCAATCTCTTCACTGCCAAATTTGGCGCCCGTGTCTACTTGTTCGTAGGGCTCGTTGTAGAGCTCGAAAAACACGCCGCTGTCGTCCTTGTAGCGCGCAGCGATGGCCGACCAGGTCTTGGCCAGGGCTTTGCGGTTGTAATGGGCGTTCTGCAGAGTAATTCCCTCGGCGTTGGCAACCGTACATGACCAGTTGAGCGGGTTCGAATTTGCGTAGTCGCTCGTCGAACAGGTGTGGTTCTTCGCAACCTTCTGGTAACCGATACAGCCATCCACACGGGGCTTGCCGTCTGGTCCCACATAGGGCTTGCCGGTTTCGTCGTTGACTCTCGATACGCCCATGCCGGCACTCGAAAGTGGCGCGATCTGCCAGAGATGCATGTCGATAATGACCACCTTGCCGGCAGCTCGCTCGGCCTTTACGACGAGGTCGACCCACTCCCTATAATCCATGATCTGATTGTTCGACCAATCGTGAACCTTGTAGGGCGTTTCCCAGGCGGTGCCGCAAATTGGGATTCGAACGATATCTGGATTCCACGTGTTGTTGAGTGCCTTGACGACATTGGTCGCAATCGCCTTCGGATCACCGCCAGAACTTCCGGGGTCATACATCCAGTAACCGCCGCCAGACGCGTCGTTGATCGTTCCCGACTCGTGCCCTGTTAGGGAAACCCCGCGGAGCACGCGCTTTTTACCGTCGGGATCGATGAAGGCGAAGCGCTGGGTGCTCGAATCGATGCCCGTATGCCAACGGCCTGTAGCCGTACCGACTCCTTCCGTCGAGGGGACGGTGACAGGCGTTCCAATGGCGCCGTCGTATCCACCGGTCACGACTGGCGTGTTGGTGATCCCGCCATTCGGATTGTTGACGGGAACAGTGGTCGTTCCAGTGCCGGTAGTCGTGCCGGTGCCGGAACCAGTGGCGTTCGTAGCGGTACCAGACGAACTCCCTACGCCTGTGCCGTTGTTCGCCTGTGATCCATTGCTCCCAACTCCCGAACTATTGCCGCCGAATGCCATAGGGTAGCTCTGGGTACCGCTATCGCCTCTAGAACAGCCATAAAATAATACCGCGAGCGTAGACAGGGTGGCAAACGCACAACGACACACGACTCGTCGGTCCGAGTTGTTTGGCATATTGGTCCATTCCAACGGTTTACAGCCCTGCATCGGCACGCCCATGGATACAAAAAGACCCAAGGTACGCCGCACACGCGCTAGTTGGTCGGGCACTCTGATTCAGGTCGCGATGTTGCGCAACGCGATTGTCTCACCAGGTACAACTTTGTGGACTACGAGCCCACCGAGAGCCCAACCTGGCCAACTCGATACAAGTCAACATTTTGAAGCGCCGAAGCGTTGCTGCCAGCGTTTGTGCAGCGAAACTAGCAAGAAATGGCCAGACTAGTACTTCTTCGTATGACGTGTGGTTTTCGTTTGTCGCTCGCAGTGAAGGCTGCGGCATATGTCGCGTTCAGATCGTACTTCTCGGTTGAGAGTACAAGAGATGCATAATGCTCAATACGGGAACGTTTCTGATTAGTTCCATATGTTGCGCGAAATCTTTGCGGGGGCGGCAGCGCCGGAACTCAATTACAGAATTGGGAACCGGTTTGGGTGCTTCCAATGCGCGGCGTCAACGGGGGCGAAAATCAAGCGAGCCCAGGATGCATCGGGTCTTCGTGACGGCCGTCGCACACGTCGTTTGAGTTAGCGGGGCCTCGAGCGCAGCTGAAACTCAAGCGGGAACGAAATCTGTCCTGATCCCGCTGCAGGTTTCGGGAAGACCAACCGCCGCATTCCACTATTCACGCACGACTGGAGCTTTGAATCGCTGAGCGTCGATTCGGCAATCGAGACGTCAATTGTCGAGCCATTACGATTGATGTTGAAGCGTACCTCAAACCGCCCCATCAATTGCGGCTTTCGCTCGAGGGCAGTCGCTTTACATTGGCGAAGGTGGCCCAACGCTTGGCGAAGGATTCGCTGAATGACGTCGGGAGGAATCGACCCACTTCCTGTCGTGGCGCCAATGAATACACTGATGGTTCGCGTTGTCGCAGTGTTGGGCGGGTAAGTCAGCGGCACTATTCCAGATGGAGCGTTTGATTCCGGTGGGGGGCCAAACCCCGCATCTTTGGCTCCAGCAGTGTTGCTGGTCGGCGATTCCACTTGAATGCTGACGGCCGTCGGCCCTGTCAGCCACAGGCTCGTTATTGCCGCGGCTTGATTCAGGCGCAATTGGTTCCGTACGAGCCGCGACACTTCTCGCTGGAGATGTGACCGAGGTGCCATCGAACGTGACCGAACTCGCGGCGCTTGGGAGTGCTCGCGCTGGCTCACGGCCCCATTGTTCGGTTCGATGGTTTGCCGGTTTCCGGAACAGCATAGGTTAGAAACAAGAGCGCTCAAAGCGACTGCTGGGACTTGCATTTGTGTCATGTTTGTCGCTTCTTCTGCGCTAGCATGTGGACGGTTACGGGGATTGGCGAGTGTCACCGTTGCAACTATGCTACGCTGTGCCAGCGTGTCGGCTCTCGTCGAAATAAGTCAGGATGCGAACCATTGGTTGGGAGCCTACGGTCCCCTGCAAGTCGTGTTTTGGACGACCGGCGAGATCCACTCCGAAGTTTGCGAGCGGATGCTCACGTACTCCAAAGCAGCAGCTAAGCGCGACGGTGGAAGGCGCCCAGCTGTTCTGTCAATCGCTTGCCAAACGTTTCAGCGGCCGCCAAGTTCGCGTTCGCGACGAGCGCTTGCCGGATTGGTCGAGGCAGGCAGTGATAAGGTGAGCCGGGTGGCAGTGGTGTACGAGGGACAAGGCTTGATCGCAACGTGCGTCATGAGCGTGTTTTCCGGAATTCAGCTGTTGGTGAGGCCGCGCCATGGCCATCGCTTTTTCAACGCGACCGGCGATGCACTCCGTTGGGTTATCGAAGACCTCGAAGAGTTTCGGTCGGGCGCTTTTCGCTACGAAGCCGTTCGGATTGCAATCGAGCGTCAGAGTAAACGTATCCGGACCCAATGGCTTTCTAACATCGATGCGAGTGCGGGACAGTCCAGTTTGTAGACTTGATCGGGCGCATTGAGCAGGCTTACCCGAGAAGATTCGCGGGCGCAATTGTTGCGTACGTGGCCGAGTGCTAGAGCACGTGACTTCGCCGACCGCGGCGCATCAACCCGACGAGCCCCGCCAGCAACATGACCGAGAAAGCGCTCGTTCGACGCGTGTTCGAGGCAACGCGAATGGCGCATCCGCTCGCTTCCGGAGTCAACGGGCCAGAAACATCGCTCGTTCCGCCAGCAGGAGCAACCCCGCCCGTGCTCGTTGCTCCGCTTGCCGAAGCCGTGCCCCCCGCGGTTGTTCCACCGTTCGAACCAAGCGCACCACCGATGCTCGTGTCGCCGGTGCCGCCACGCGCGGAAACTCCGCCGCTGGCATTGGCGCCACCGCTCGAAGGTGCTCCGCCGCTACCATTGGTACCACCGCGAGTGAATGCACCGCCACTGCCGTTGGCACCGCCACTCGTAGAAGCTCCGCCGCCTCCATTCGCCCCGCCTGTCGAGGGCGCTCCGCCCGATGCCGTTCCGCTTTTGCCACCGACATTGCCAACGCCGCCACTTGTCGCTGTACCGCCAGTCGCCGCGCCGCCAATACCAGAACCGCCACTGGCGGCTCCGCCAGCGCTCGCACCACCAGTGCTTGGGGTGGAGGCGGTGTTGTCTAGGCCGAAGAAGCGAACCACGTCCGTCCACAATCCCCTGCCGGTCAGATCGTGAGGTACGCTGCTCGGACCGCTATTTGCTTCCAGCACAACAGTGCCGGATGCGTTCTTGTAGGAAGTACGATCCCAGGTGTCCTGTGCGCCCGAGGGCTTGATACTTGCTTTTGTGCCGTTGGCGTCAGCCACACCAAACACGTTCGTCCACTGTAAGACCTGTGCAGGGTAGGCTTGCGCATAGGTCAGCGTGGTGTCGCCTTGCCCTTGCCAGAGCTGGATTCGCGGCCTAGTGCCACTGAAACCGGGATCTGCCTGCCGAACCTTGTCGCCCCATTGTGCCGCGGTAGTCGAGCTTGAAGCGGACCAGCCATACTCGCCACCACCTGTCCAGGCCCCCGCAGGCACACCTGCCAATGACGAGCCAGCTGCGAACACATCAGGATACGAAGCGAGCAGCGCTTGGGTCATGCAGGCCCCCGACGACGCCCCGGCGGCGAAGACGCGGGCCTTGTCTGCATTGTAGTTCTGGATCACGTAGTCCACAGCCTTGACGATGACATCCCTCTCGCCGCTGCGTCCGAGCCCGGCATCCCAGCAGCTCCCGGTCGATTTGCCAGCAATAATGAGGAATCCATACTTGTCGGCAAACGACGTGAACCAGCCCTGGGCATTTGCCATGGAACCGCCACAGTAGTGCAACGAGACGACGATGGCGGGCGTAGCAGCGACCGTAGTGGGCTTGTACACGGACATCGTATTACTTCCGCCGTAGTTACTGAGGGTTGTCCACGTGCCTGCAAGTGCAGGCGATGCCACCAGCACGCAGGACACAAAATTCACCAGACCTGGCACGCTACGCGATAGCTTGATGGACATTGGCAACATCACCTCGGTTGAGTGTTTTCCATACCAGCGAATGCGTGACTCAGCAACGCCGACAGGCTCAAGTCGCGTTCCTGCCTCAGGCTCGCATTAGCCAGAATTGAGGCCAGAGCTGTGCCGAATTCTGGCCAAACCGATTATGCGACTTGCTTGGACTGCTGCTGGACGGGTATCGAACGCTCATTCGCGAACGGTCGCAAAAATGAGGGTGTCACACAAACCGTTGATTCGATGAACACGCTTGGTTCTTCTTCAGCTTGCAGAAGCTGCAGACCACAACGATCATCACGAACCCACCGTCATGGTCGCGCCTTGAGCCAGCATTGCCCTGACGGTCCGCAGCTGAAGTGGTTGGCTGATGAGTCCGGATAACGATCGAGCAGTTCCTGCGTCAACGCCTAATGAGCTAACTGGTTGAACCGGCATCCGACAACGGCCGTGTTTGCAAACTCTTGCCCAAATTGCTGAGTTTTGGACCAGTGGCAATGCGGTATCACAGCGCCATTCCGAAGTTCGTCGAAATATTCGCGAAACTCAGCATCATTCTTAGTATGGTGGCCGGTGCAGGTGATGCGTTCCATAGGCGTACATTCGGGTCGGTATCGAGCGGCGCGGTTCACGGCACTGATCGTCGCTTTCGCTGCTGGCGCCCAGGCGAACCCGTCACTTTCGATTCAGGTCGAAGGCGAGTGCCCCACCCAGGTGGAACTCGTCGCCGCGCTGGCGGCCAAGGGATTTGAGCAGACGGGTGAGCGTGGCAGGTCAAGTCACGTCGTAACCTCACGCTCTGGGCTTGCCGATGCAGTGTTGCAGTTGGCAGACCACTCCGGCGAGACCTTACTGGAAAGACGCTTTTCGAGCCAGGATTGCCACGCCTTGGCCGAAGCGATGGCGGTCGTAGTCGAATCGCATTTCGTCGAGGTCGGAGTACTCAAACAACCAACTCGCATCGAGACTCAATCCCAGCGTGCGACAGAAAATGTGGACCAACTGTCGCAGCCAACCCAACTGCTACAAATGGCGACGACTGCGGCGATACCGATAAAACCACCAGCAAAGGCGCCACTTCCGGCCACAGCAAACACACCAATTGGAGCCGTGTCTCCAACCTCAGCTGACTCGCGGTCGACGACTTTATTTAGGGGATTTGCCGGCATTGGGCCGAAGATCGAGCTACCGAAGACTGTTCTGAACTCGGAGTTCGAATTGGGGGGAGGCGTCGATTCGACTCGCGTGCCGATAGCAACAGAGTTTGTTGTTGCATCGAGTTGGCCGACCATATCAGGTGCACGCCCCGACCGCGTCTGGCGTTGGGCGAGCCAGGGACTGTTGCGCTTCGGTGTGCCCTGGGCTGGTGATTTGTGTTATCGACCTTGGGTGGGCGTTGGCGTGGCAGTGGCACGGCTTCGAGAGTTGGATCTGCAAGCGGCAACGGCGAAGTTGACCGCTTCGCCAATTGCGGGCGCCGGGCTTGACATGTCCTGGCCGATCGGCAGGGGTTGGTTGGGGCGCGTCGATGTGGGCTGTCTGGTGCTCGGGCGTCGCGACGCCTATCATGTCAATCCAACAGGAGAAATTGGACTCGGCCCGCGGGTAACTTGCTCAGTTATGTTTGGTGTTGCGCGCGGTGGGCGTTCGTTCGCTCCTTAGGAGCCGATCCAGAAAAGTGAACGGGCGTGAGCGAATCTACCGATCACTTTGCCAAGGTCACGACACGATTAGGTTGTGGTTGCTTGTGCCGTACCGGCAAGTCGAGAGCTCAGCACTGAAGCGCGTCCCGCGTGCGCGTCCAATGAACACGATTTCTTGCAATTCTACCATGCGCATTTCGATGCAGTGATGCGTTGGGTTCTGCGTTTTGGCATCGACTGCCATGATGCCGAAGATTTGACCCAACGTGTGTTCATGGTCGCGTACCGGACCGAAACTGGCGCGCTCGAATGTCCAGAGGCTTGGCTTCGCGCCGTCACGATGCGCATGATTCAGGAACACTTTCGCTGGTGGAGGGTGCGGCGCGCGGCAACTTGGTTGGTCGGGCTCAGTTGGGCGGGTCGTTTCGAAGACGATCGGAACCCCGAGCGCAACGCTCTCGCCGATGAGTCTTTGCGCCAAGTGCGTTATGTGTTGCGACAGATGAGCGCGAAACTGCGCGACGCGTTGGTGTTGCTCGACATCGAGGGGCTAACGCCACGTGAGGCGGCCGAGGTCTTGGGGCTACCGCTGAACACGTTGCGTTCGCGGCGTGCTCTCGCTCGCCAAGAGTTCAAGCGCCTCTGGAGCCGTATCCAACCGCGAAAGGATTGCCGCGATGACTGATCTCCCGGGCGAAGTGGAGCTAGCGCGCGCGCTATTGACCCGAGTCGCCGCAGAACCTGGCGTGCAGGCACGCATCTATCGGCGGATTGTTGCAACTCGGCGAGTACATGCCACGTGGCGGATGGGCCTCGTCATCCCGAGCGTAGCTGTCTTGTTAGCCGCGTCAGCTGCTCTTGGCTTTGGGCTCGCATCACGGTTAGAATACCCCCTTCGGGTGGCGGAGACGGTGGCACCTGGCCATGGTGCGCCGCGGCCAATACCGCGGCGCACCATGGCGCCAGCCGATTCGCCGAAAGAAGATCCTGTGCTCGACAATCGACGCATCGAAGCACCCATCGCGTCACACGTGGATGTGCGTGAAGCCGAATCCGAAGGTGGTGTCGTCTTGCGTCTGCCCGTGGTAGCGAAGTCGGCTGCGACGATTCCGAATTCGGCAGAGCCGGTATCGGTGCTTGGCTTGCAAGTTACTGAATATCGGATGGCAGTCGCTGAGTTGGCCAAAGATCCTGTTGCTGCGCTTGAGATGTTCCGGGCGCATGGTCGCAAATGGCCTCAAAGCGCGATACGCCACGAGGTCGATTTGCGCATCGTTCAAGCACTCGTCTCGCTTGGACGAAGTCGCGAAGCCCAATCTGCTGCCGAGAAATTCCTCGAGCGATATCCCGAAAGTCCCCGGGCTGCCGAAGTGCGGAGCATCGCGGCTTCAAGTCAATTTGGCGACGGGGGAGTCGATTGACCGATCGAAGGTGCACGTTCGAGTCACATAATGTTATGGAAACTATTCATCTCCGCTACGTTTCATTGCTCGGCATCCTCATCGCAAGTTGCACCGAACCCGTCGACCTCGGAAATCGCGACGGCGCGGGCGGCAGCGCGACCACGGGCGGCAGCGCGACCACGGGCGGCAGCGCGACCACAGGCGGCAGCGCGACCACGGGCGGTCAAGTGGTTGCGCCAAGTCTCTGCGGCGATGGGAAAATTGAGACCGGCGAGGCGTGCGACGACGGCAACAGCGTTGCCGGCGACGGCTGCAGTGCCACGTGCGGGATGGAATCGGGCTGGACTTGCATGATATCGGAAGTGCGGTCTATTTGCGTATCAGTGTGCGGTGACGGAATCGTCGTTGGTAGCGAGGACTGCGACAATGGCGTCGACCGGGCCGACAATGCAACGGGCTATGGTGCATGCAGCATGAATTGCCGAGGCTTGGGAGCCTATTGCGGCGACGGAATCGTTCAGCAGGACCATGAGCAATGTGACCTCGGGGTGGAGAACGGATTGAACGGCTGTTCCAAGGGCTGTAGGGTGAATTTGGCGACTTGCGGTGACGGTGTCGTTTCTGACAACGAGCAATGCGATGATGGTAACGCGGCCTCCGGCGACGGATGCAGCGCCACGTGCTTTGTGGAGCCGGGGTGGCTATGTGCATCGCCGGCAAGGGCATGTACCAGCACGAATTGACCGAGGCACGTCGTCCTCAGGCCGAGCAAGTCGATGCCGCCCTTCATCTGCAAGGTAGTAGGCGCTGTCCCGTCATAGGCAGTTGTAAGGCCACCGGATCGCGCATCGCCTATCCTGATGGCGTATTGCGGAGTGTTGACCGACGTACGGGTCTTTTTGTGGCGGCTTCGGCGTTTGGGAAACTTCAGCAACCGTCACGGTCGAGACTCACTTTGGTTCGGTGTTCACGCAACGTCTTCGGTCAATTGGCGCAAGCGCGCCGATAGCAAGCCGAGATCCAACGGTTTTTCGTAGATGGTCGGATTCTCGCGGGCAACGAAAGCTTGAGCTTCCGAACCAAACGCGCCACCGGACATGAATATGACTTTGTTCGAAAGCTCCGGTAACTCGCGTTTCAATTGCTCGTAGAATTGGGTTCCGGACATTTCCGGCATCATCATGTCCGTAAGGATGGCGTCATAGCGTTCGCCTCGGCGCAAGCGTCCCAATGCAGCTTGCGCGCTCGCTTCGAAAAGCACGGTGTGTTCACGGAGATGTCGCGCCACGGCTCGCCCAACCAATGGCTCGTCATCCACAATGAGAAGCCTCAGTTTTCGAGTATTTGCCGAAAGTGACGGCTCTGGGGCGGCAGTTGGCAAGGCCTCTGCAATCGGCAATTTTACCGAGAACGTAGCTCCTTCGCCAGCGGTACTCCGAACTTCGATGTTACCCCCAACTTCCGTCACTAGCGCGAAGGAAACCGAGAGTCCCAATCCCGAACCTTCACCTATCATCCGCGTCGTAAAGAATGGTTCGAACAGGTGAGGCAAGACGTCCGCCTGGATCCCCGTTCCGCTATCCGACACATCAATGCTGATCCACGGTGACTCGTATCGAACCGACAGGCGTACGAAGTGCGCTTCGATATTGCCTTCTGGAATCGCCTGGCACGCGTTCATGAGCAGGTTAACGAGGACTTGGGTTAATCGTCCGTTTTCGATCGCTGCTTCGGGGCTAGACTCACAGGCAACCTCGAGACGGGCGCGGTGACGGATTTGGTTGCGCATCAGGGTGGCAGCAGATTCGGCAACCTTCGCGGGTTCACAGCGAGGCTGCCCCTGCTGCGGTCGCCCCGAGAATGCACGCAAATCGCGCACAATGGCAGCAACCCGCACCGCTCCGTCCATCGCCTCGTTGGCGCGTTGACGGATTGTTCCCGAACCCTCGGTACGCATAAGCTCCGACTGAATTTCTTCCAGATTCGAGATTACGTAGGTGAGCGGGTTGTTAATTTCGTGGGCTACGCCCGCGGCAAGTCTACCTGTGGCAGCCAGTCGTTCGAGCAGCCCCATGCGCGACTCGGTCTGCCTGCGTGCCGTTTCCAATCGCTGACGTTCCGTGACATCGAGTGCAATCGCGGTGACCCCAACGATGCAACCAGACTCGTCACGTAGTGGCCCCCAATGGCTATCGAAAGCTGCATCACCCTGCTCGAACGCGCCGGATACGAGTTGCCCGTCTCTTGCCTGAACGAAGTACCGAAGAATTTGTGCATTGGCCGCGTAAAGCTCGAAGAGGTTCGAGCCAACCATCTGTTGTGAACGGTGACCGAGCGAGAGCAAGCCGAGCCCTTCGGCTAAGGTGAACACCCCATCGTTGTCGAGCGCCCATTGCACAACTGGTACGTTGCGAACGACGCGACGATGGCGTGCCTCGCTCGTTCGTAGTTCCAGAGTCAGACGCTCGCGCTCCGCCTCCGCAGCCCGCAGCGCTGTCACGTCCCGTGACAAAGTGAGCAAATGAGGTACACCTCGGGCGGTAACGACACTGCTCGAAACCGATAGTTCGATTCTGCGTTCACTTGCCGTAGTCGCACGCAGAGCCTCTTCGCGCCGAACCTCCTTATCGTTCAGACAAACTACGCTGGGCTTCGAGTCCGCAGTCTCGATTCTGATCCCCAACTCCTCGGGGGTATGCCCAAGTGCATTGGCTTCATTGACACCGAAGAGTTGCTCGAACCCCTCATTGATAGCCACCAGCACATTGTCGCTCGCGCGCGTCAGAGACATTGGCTCTGGACTGATTCGGAACGCCAAGCGGAATCGCTCTTCACTTGCGCGCAGTAGCGTCTCAGCCGCGCTACGCTCCTGCACGAGACGATTGAACGCCCTCGAGAGTACGCCGATTTCATCATCGGAGCGGATGGGCGCGAGCACTACATCGCGATTCCCTTCGGTTAGCGCTTCCACCTGTCGCTTCATCGCCAACAACGGCTGCATCATTCGCCGAGACAAAAGTAAAACAGCAGCGAGAAGCACTAGCGCGCCTGTCGCCACTGCCAGCACGAGATCGCGCCGCGCCGTAAGGAATGGTGCTTGGGCGACACTCTTCGGATAATGGACCGACAACACCCAACCGGTTGAAGGTACTTGTCGGATGGCTGTCACCATTGGTCCGGCAGATGTCCGCGTGTTCATCCACCCTTCCCACCCCTTGAGGCCGCGATCGATAGCCAGATTCAAACCGGCGGGCCCTCCCCATTGCAGGATCCGCTTGGGATCCTTATGCAAGATGAGGATGCGATTCTGGGTCGTTAGCGAGAAGTAGCCCAATTCTCCGAAACGCGAGTTTCGGAATGGACCTAAGTATCGCGACCCAAACAGATCAAAGGCGCCGGACAAGTAGCCGCGAATCTCTCCGGACGCAACGATCGGCACGACCTCTGCCACCGCTGGATGTCCAGGCACTGAAAATGCTTCGAACGGCGGTGAAACGACGTAGTTGTTGGAAGGTCGGGCAAACACATAATCCGCGTCGTGTTGCTGTCGGACCGGGCCAATACTCATGACCACTCGGTGCTCGAGGTCCATCACTTGTAGCCCCTCGCTGAACAGGACCAATAGTTGGTCCTCAGGGGCAAGTGCTTGCCGCAACGACGACTCGTCGAACGTTGGTAGCTTCGAGATGCGAATTGCTGCCTGATTGAGCGAATCGTGCGCGTTGCGAACGGCGGCTTCGATATCCTGCACAACCGACGTGGATAACTCCATCTCCTGCTTGCCGATGGTCATCTCCGAAAGCCGTTCGAACTGGTAGGTGACGCCCAACAGCAGAGCCGTCGTAAGCATCGCAAACGCGCCGACAGCAAGGAATGCCAGCTTGACCGAAAGGCTCGCAGAAAATCTCTGTCGGATGGGGCTGGACGCAAGCTTTCGTGCGTTGCCATTGCCAGATGCGGGCGGCCCCGGGCTCCCATTGGGCGGAGCCTGAATGTGACTTAGGCGAGATTTCGAGCTCGGGTTCGGCACGTGGGAAATCAACATACCGACGGCCGGATCGTGGGTAACATTAGTGCTTGGCCGCGTAGCCAGTGGACCAGTTGGCGGCAATTGAGGCCTGGCCAAACTTGCAATCGCGCTGGGATTGAGGCTCAGCTGCTGCGAGCGTGGAATTTTCTTGTTTGTTCCCCGCGCAAACGAAGTCTGGCACTCGCGGCTCCACAAAGCGTTCGTTGCGTGCGCGTCGAACACCTCGTTCTCTCGAACGGTTGCCCCTCCACTCTGGCGCTCCCACCTGAGCCATTTGCCTCTGTTTGGGCCCTCCGCCACCACGGCTTCTGTTGTGTCGGTGCACTGTCCGGTAAGTCGCGCTTCTGACCTCGCCCACGTCTCCGGGCTGCCCACGGCTTACAGTTTGCTCAATAGCCGCATCATCACGCCCCTGGTTGACAATGCCGTTCGATTTCTCAGCGGAATCGACGCCGACGAGTCACTGCGTGTTTGCGGCTGCGTCAAGTGACCGGACGCCCAGGGTCTCCTGGCCTGCGAATTCAAATCGCTTGTGGTCACCTTGGCGGCATCGCCACAATTTTTCAGACATAGCCTCGGTCGGTCCCACCACGTCGCCCTGCCGGTAGCGACAAAAATCAATACCGTCGACAACGGAGAAGATCATGAAATTAAGCCAAGACCCGCGAGTCGTCCTTCCTGCACTGCTCTTGACGGGCCTAGTTGGTGGTTGCTCTTCGGGCGGTTCGGAAGTTCTCACGCCAGGTGCGGGCGGCGGGGCAAGCACTTTAAACGGCGGGTCGACCGCCGCCGCTACCGGCGGTTCCACGGCAACCGGGGGCTCGAGCAGCGCAGGCGGAACCACCAGCACAGGAAGTCTGGGTGGTTCTCAGCCCGGCACCGGTGGCGGGTTGTCAGCCCCGACAGGCGGGGCAGTTGGTGCCGGCGGACAGTCCGCGACAGGCGGCAGCAAGGCGACAGGTGGGGTCGTCGTCAGTGCCGGCGGCAAGGCGACGGGCGGTACGGTTGTTAGTGCAGGTGGCCAAGTTGCCACTGGAGGGAGCAAGGCGTCGGGTGGGACCGTCAGTGCTGGCGGTCAAGTCGCAACTGGCGGAGCCACCTCCCCCGGCGGGGGCGGAAACGAGGGTCCTTGCGATATCTATGCAGCTGCGAGTACTCCATGTGCAGCGGCCTTCAGCATGGTGCGGGCGCTTTCGAAGTCCTACACTGGTCCTCTGTTCCAGGTCAGGACCGGCAGCTCCACCACGAACCGCGGCACCGGTGGCACGACTATCGACATCGGCACGACGGCGGATGGCTACGCTGATAGGGCTGCCGAGGACGCCGCCTGCAACGGGACAGTGTGCACGGTCTCGAAGCTCTATGACCAATCCGGCAACGGCAGCCACCTCACTCGCGCACCCAAAGGCGCCACCGGCAACGGGACCCACTCAGGCGATGACTGCTACGAGTCGAGCGCGACGAAGGGCGAAGTCACCGCGGGCGGGCACAAGTTGTACTCGCTCTACATGGATCAGTTCGAGGGGTACCGGCTTGCAGCGGTCGGCAAGAACATGCCACTAAAGACTGCGGCCCAGGGGATCTACATGCTCGCCGATGGCACACACTACGGGACCGCATGCTGCTGGGACTTCGGCAACGTCACGACGAACCCCCTCAATTACCACACCATGAACACCCTATTTCTCGGAACGGGCTTCTGGGGCAAGGGCACTGGCTCCGGGCCCTGGTTCCTGGCGGATTTCGAGGGCGGAGTCTGGGCCGGTGGCTCGGGCGCGTCAAGCGCACAAAACAACAACAGCCCATCCATGAAGGTGTCGTTCGCGCTCGGCATGCTCAAGACCAGCCCTGGGAACTACACGATCCGCGTCGCCGATACGGCAACGGCTAGCGCTTTGACCACCGCGAACAGCAGCGCAACGCCCATGTCGATGGACAACCAGGGCGGTATCACCCTCGGCGTTGGCGGAGACAACAGCAACAACTCTTGGGGAACCTTCTTTGAGGGTGCCATCACGGTAGGTGCACCGACGGAAGCCGCTGATCTCGCAGTTCTAAAGAACATCCAGGCAGTGGGTTACAAGAAGTAGGGAATTCGGCTCCGGATCGCGGGTGTCGCTGCAGGAGCGGCACCCGCGTTTGTTGAGTTGTTGGTAGCCAAGAACCCCATCGACATCTCTTATCAGCAGCGGTTGGCGGCAAGCGACACCTCTGCAATCTGAGACGTTGCGGTCGCGCGTTCGTCGAGCTCGTTGCCACTCGGTTTAAGCGTGAGCAAAAGGGCGCGAATACTTTGCTCGTGGCAATATTCGCGCTCACTTGGCCCGCCTGAACCGAGGGCCAGCGAGCGAGTGCTCTCAACAGTCGTGTCGACTTCGCTGATACGACGCCGAGATCCAGGCGGACCGGACCGGAGACCGCCAGAATGGGGTTGCGTGAGGCTGCCACTGGGCCTATCGACGGCCACAAGCCAGGCTGTGCCTGGCGAGCGATTCATGCGTTGGCCCCATCCTTCACGTCGCGGCAGCTTCGTTGTGTCGCTGTTCGTTGCCTACCCGTGGGCAGTGGCCACTTTGCAGCGAATCGTTCCTGGGCCGGCGATGATGCTTGGTGTGGTCCCGGTGGCGGCGACTGCAGCGCTGTTCGGCACTCGCGTAGGTTTCATTGCAGTGGCGGTCGCGGTCTGTATCGACAACCTGATTGCGCGCCGACTGAACGTCGTCTCTCTCGAGCTGCTGCCTTGGGCCTCGCTGCTCTCGGCGGGAGCCTACCTCGTACTCGTCTTCGGCATCGGCGCGCTTCGTCAATTGTTCCTGCGAGTGGGCAAGGCCAACAAAGCCTTGGCTGAAGCCAACATTGCTCTGGCCGAAGAGGCACGACTGCGCTGTCAAATGGCTGCAGAGCTGCAGGCAAACGCAGCGCTCTACACGAGCCTGCTAAACTCCATGACTGAAGGGGTTGGGCTATTCGACGAGGCGGATCGCTTCGTTTTTTCCAACGCTTCGGCCGAGCAATTGTTCTCGACCGGACCGGGGCAGTTGGTGGGCAAGTGCCTATGTGACCTCGTCGATCCCGAGGGGATCCAGGCGCTTCGGACCGCTCATCGACGACAGCCTTCAAATCGCGTCGCCTACAGACTCGTGACGCGCGTTGACGGCGCAGACAGTCGGCATCTTCTCGTCACCGAGACCTTGCTGGAACCTGGCGTGGCGGTTCGAGCGCGGGTCTTGCGCGTCATGCACGACGTTACGGTGCGCGAGCGACTGGAACAGGAACAGCGTGAACTTGCCAGCCAGGTGCAGCGTGCACAGGCAGTGCAAAGTCTCGGGGTGCTTGCCGGCGGCGTTGCCCATGACTTCAATAACCTCCTGACAGGCGTACTGGGCCACGTCGACCTTGCGATCATACGGCTTGGTCGAGCCTCGTCGGAGGACATGGCTCACTCGCTGCATGAGATTCGAGACTTTGCACGCGAAGCGGCTGCGCTAGCCAAGCAAATGCTCGCCTACGCGGGCAAGGGTACGTTGGTCACTGAGGCTTTGAGCGTGGGAGAAGTCGCTGCAGAGGCTGTCCGACTCGTGCACAGTACGGTGGCGGCGCATGCGGTTTTGGAGCAAAGCATCGCGGCTGAGTTGCCCGACGTTCGCGGCGATCGCACTCAGCTCAGGCAAGTCGTCGTGAACCTCATCCTGAACGCGGTCGAGGCATTGAACGGACGACGGGGCAAGGTTCGCCTGACCGTCGAGTCCAAGCACTTCGGAGCGGAACAGTTGGGTCAATTCTGGAAACCGGAACGGCCCATAGCGGGGGAACACGTAGTGCTTACAGTGAGCGATAATGGCCAAGGGATGTCCGAGGCAACGCTGGCTCACCTATTCGAGCCGTTCTTCTCGACCAAGGCGGCGGGACGCGGCATGGGACTCGCGGCGACACTTGGGATCGTTCGCGCACACAGAGGTAGCATTGGGGTGGAGTCAACCGCTGGCGTGGGGAGTTCATTTGCCGTAGCGCTCCCATCGGAGGACGAGTCAGCCAGGGTCCCTGTCAGCATGATCACCTCTCAGCAGCTTTCTCGGGGGCAGGGCGTCATTCTACTGATTGATGACGAAAGGGTCGTCCGCTCCACGGCGTCGCTGATGCTGGAAGCGCTCGGGTACCGGGCCCTAGTGGCCAGCTCGGGTCGTGAAGGGCTTCTGCAGCTTGCAGGGGCTTCGGCCGCCGTTCGCCTCGTCGTGCTGGACCTGACGATGCCCGACATGGATGGTCGAGATACCCTTGCTGAAATGCGTCGAGCAGGCCACACGGTTCCGGTCCTACTGATCAGCGGCTACCACCACGGAGAGGTTGCCCCCCTGCTTCGAGAACCGGGTGTGGTCGGATTCCTAGAAAAGCCCTTGCAGCTGGATCCGCTCGCGCGTTCCATACGCCAAGCGCTGAGCCACCATAGCGTAGCTGTGTGAACTTCTGCGCCAGCGGGCCAGTGGAATTCATTCGATCTCGCAACGCTATTGCGTCGCAACGAATGTTGTCACGCTCTGACTTTCAAGGGAAACGGTGAAGGAATTGCCGGTCACCGCGATAGTTCCGTCGTCACTCAGCTTCTTGCTGTTCGTAGTCGTGTATTTTCGCAGGCTGGTAATGCTTGCGCCCGTGAACGTAAAAGTCTGCGACGCGGCAGAAGTGTTTCGGTTGAGCGCAACAATGACGTTCGGTGTTCCTCCAAAGGCTTGAACATTCACATTGCTGCGTGGCTGGAAGGTCGCGCTAACTCGATGCGCACCCGGTCGGATGTACTTCGAGAACTGACCCATGACATACCCCTTGTTCGTAAGCGTGCCGCTAGATGTCGTGAGGTTGCAATTGGGGGTCACGAGATACCACCAAACATAGGCATTCATCTGGTTTTCGAAGCAATCCATGATTTCCTTGGCCATCGACAGCATGGTTCCGATATCTTCTGGGTCGAAGAAGTGTTCGGTCATCCAGATCTTCTTCTGTTTCTGGACGGCGAGGGTGTACGGCTTCATCTGTGCGCCATAGAGGTGCAACCCAATGTACGAGACATTGGCTGCCGCTGTTGCGTCATTGAGCGTTGGGTCGGAATACGATGTGTCGTAGTTGAAGGTTTCCGGCATCATGTAGGGAGCGCCAATGGCCTGGGCGTTGTTCTTCGTAAAATTGAAGAGTTGGGTCGCACTCCAAGTCGTAGAGATGTAAGAGACCACAACGTTTGGCTCATTTTGCACGGATATGATGTCTACGGCACCGCCGGCACCACCCATATACGCATAGAAGGATTTCAGGAACGCAGCATAATCGGCGTAGGAAGCCGTGTTCAGCTGACCGGCAATCGTGCTGTTATTGGTCTTCATCGAAGCTGGCGGACTCCAGGGCGATGCGAAGACATACTTGACCCCACGAGCCTTGGCGTTCGTCCCGTTCGTTTTCGGGGGCTCCCACGCCGACTGCCCCGCTGGGTCGATCTCGACGCGGAGGATCGACAGCCCCATTTGCTTTAGCGTGTCATTCTTGAAGGACGCATCCAGAACGGCCGTGCTAAGCACGTCACTCCCCGGAGCGGCGGCGCCGAGGCCGTCGATCTCTTGCTGGAGAACCGTGAAATCGATGCACGCCGATCCGGACGTGCACGGTACAGGAGTCGTAGTGGTACCGGCAATACCACCCGTTGGTGTCGAGCCACCAGTAGCGACGGTACCACCAGAGTTCCTCGAGCCGCCCGTAGCGATCGAGCCGCCCGTAGCGATCGAGCCGCCCGTTGTGAGTCTTGTCCCGCCCGAGGCAACCTGCCCGCCGGTAGCCGGATTGGTGCCTCCTGTTGCGCTGTTAGAACCACCAGAGGTCACCTTGCCACCCGTAGACGGATAGCCCCCCGTTGAATTGCCGCCACTGGCCGCAGTCTCTCTCCCACCGGTGCCACCCTGAGCGGTCGACGAACCGCCTTGGGCAGCGGCGTGGCCGCCAGTCGTTTGCGCTCCGCCCGCTACACTACCACCGACAGCGCCCGACGATTTACCTCCTGACGAGTTCTCAACGTTCACATTGGATCCGGAGCAACCAACGAACATTAGAGTCATCACGCACGCTGTTGAGACGAACCGCATCACAATCTCCTAACCTTGTGAACGAACACCCAAACCGACCTTGCGCTTGAGCCCATGCGGTGCTTCCCGAAGACGAGCCGGTAGGGTTTGAGCGAATCTTAGTTGCTCGGGACGTAGACAATCTATTGCCAATTGGCGGCAGAACTTGTCATCGCAAAGCGCTCCGCCGGGATCCAAATCGATACCACCGGTCGCGCGCGCGGCCCCCTCTTCGCTACGGTGCAGCTACTACTGCACGCGATTTGTGCCGTGAGAATGTACAGCCCAGTCAGAATGGAACTGGTTCTGAAGCTCTCGGGCTGAGGGAGGATGCCAAAGAAAGACGCAGTGTCTTCCTTTGAAATTGGAATATTCCGTATAGGCAAAGTCCATCCAACCGTGCGCGGCGCTTCCTTGCTGATGAATGGGGCTCAATCAGTGACATTTTTCACCACGAGTTTCCCGTGACAACTCAATGCGCAGCGCGTGTCACCGGCGTTTGGCGGAATGATGACAACTTCATGATGGACGCCGCACTTCTGAGACACTGCATGGTTCATGAAATCGATTTTCGTTGGGGCTACTCTGTTTGGCGCTTTCGTTCTTGGGTGTAGCGGCAACGCGCCGGATGCCGCGGGAACGGGTGGCACGGGATTCGGCGTTGGCGGCAGCGCGAATTCCGGAGGTGGTGTCGCCTATGGCGGAAAGACCCAATCCGGTGGAAGTCAGGCCAGTACCGGTGGCGCCGCTGTTTCCACCGGAGGCATGTCTGCTGGCGGCACCACCCCTGCGACGGGGGGCGCTGCGATCGGCGGGGCAAATTCGACCACCGGCGGACGCGCGTCTGGGGGCAGCAATAGTGGTGGTGTTGGCCAGGGTGGTTCATCAGCTAACACTGGCGGCAAAGCAACCGCCGGTGGCAGCAACTCCGGTGGACAGGCTGTTGGTGGCAGCAACTCCGGTGGACGGGCTGTTGGTGGCAGCAACTCCGGTGGACAGGCTGTTGGTGGCAGCAACACCGGTGGACAGCCTATTGGGGCAGGCGGAGTACCCGCGTCGGGCGGTAGCGCTGGCGCATTCACCGGGACCAAGACGCCTGGGACGGCCCAGGCCGGTGATATCACTATCAATCCGGCTACCACCTATCAAACAATGGACGGCTTCGGAATTGCCGATGTGTGGCAGGCCAAGTCGACATCCACGGCGGCCCAGCGGACACTCTTCTGGGACCCGACCCAAGGGATCGGGATGACGATCCTGCGCGCTGGCATCGATGAGAATGGCAAAATTATGGGCGATGCAGCGTTTGTTGAAGCGCCAGAGGTCGTCAAGTACGGTGGCCGAGTTTGGGCAGCTCCGTGGTCGCCGCCCGCCAGCTACAAAGACAACAACAACATCAACAACGGTGGGCATTTGAACGCGACCTCGTACGAGGCGTGGGCCACGACGCTGGCGGCATTCCCCGCCTACTTCAAACAAAACTCTGGCGTCGACCTGTGGGGGCTATCAGCGCAGAACGAGCCGGACTTCGTGGCGAGCTACCGATCCTGCATTTTCAATTCGTCACAAATGAATGCCTTCCTCAAGGTGCTAGGGCCGAAGCTGCATGCGCTCAACCCACCGGTCAAGGTCATTGCGGCTGAACCAGATGTATGGAGCCACTTGTGGAACAATGGCGACAAGTATGGCGTGGCCATTGAAGGGGACGCGACGGTTAGCTCGCTCGTGGATGTCCATGCCACGCACGACTACGGATCCGACGTGAAGTCCACCACGCGTCCGTCGCCACCCGCCGGCGTGAAGCTACCTATCTGGCAGACGGAAGCCACCTACACGGCGGGTGGAGGTATTAGTCCTGCCCTCGACTTTGCCCGATGCATCTATGCTGGGGTCACCACCGGTGGGACCAGCGGCTGGGTCTACTGGTGGACGACGTCGTTCATGGACGGCGGTAGCACCGCTAGTCCGCCCAAGCGGGTTTACGCGATGGGGAACTACAGCAAGTTCGTGCGTCCAGGCTACGTGCGCGTAGGAACTTCGGGGGTGCCGTCTTCGGTTCAAATTGTTCCCTTTATGAACCCCGCGGATGGAACTTTCGCCATCGTGGCATTGAACAGCGGCTCTAGCGCCGTGGCGGTCTCCATGTTCGTCGCGGGCGCGGCGTGGCCGGGCACGGTGACCCCCTACGTCACGTCTGCGAGTTCCGACCTTGCCGCGGGGACCGCCGTAACCGTATCCGGTGGGCGGTTCTCCGGTTCGCTTGCCGCGCAGTCAGTCACGACCTTCGTCGGCAAGCAGTAGCGTCTGCGACTTCAGGGTGGGCTGCCCGCAATTCTCGGACGAGCGCCCACCCACCGTTTCACCGACCACTCTCCCGCGCCCGTTGTGAGTACGACCGTATGCACAACGCGTCGAGTTAGTCGCGGGGGCCCATTGACCGTGCCGCGCCGGTTCCGCGACAGGCTGGTGACGCCTGGCGTTGCTGCTAGTTCTTATGGCCGGGTGACCTTGCGACCGAGAACAATGCCGTGTAAAGGTGCGAGAATGACTCGGGCAATCGCGCGGATCGGCGAGGAGATTTGGCTGACAGCAGTGCTGTGCTCGAGCTTGGCCTGCGGCGGTCGAAGTGCAATTGCAGAGGAGAGTGATAGCGCATCGGGTGAAGTTGGCGATCGCGCCCTCGGGGGCAGTCCGACTTGCGGCCCCATTCGAGCAGGCGCAGGCGGCGCTGTAGGCGCTACCGGGCAGGGTGTTGCCGCCGCGAGCGCTGTCGATTGGTACGTCGATGCAAATACCGGGGCCGACGAGGGTTCCGGCATCCGGGAACAGCCGCTCAAGTCACTTAGCTGTGCTGCACTAGCGGCCCGTCCTGGTGACACCGTTGTTCTGGTCGACGGGACTTGGGACGCCAGCGTCGATGCCAAGCTCGGAAGCTTAGCAGCGACTAACTGCGGTGTTGATTCGGGAATCGCTTTTGCCGAGAACGTAAATCTGCGCGCGCTCAATCGCGGCGCGGTGCGGGTCAAGAGCGCTTCTTACCATGGGATTTGCATGCGTGGGGGATTCATCGCGGGCATACACTTTGAGTGTCTCCCCGGGCGACCCGTTGTCGAGACGAATGAAGGCGAGCTTTCGATTACGGCAAGCAGTTGGAAAAATTGCAGTACCTTCGGTCTCGACATTAGCGGCACTGCCAGCGTTTCCGTGCGCTCTGGTGATCTATCGAACTACTCAGAAGGGCCAAACCCGCAATTCGCGGCGCTTCGAGAACAGGGTGCTTTGAGCGTCGAGGGCGGTAGACTAAGCTACCTGTCCACCGCGTTTTGGCTCGAGGACGATGCTTCGCTTGCCTTGCATGGAGTGACGCTACAATCTTACGATGCAACGTCTATGGCGGGTCCGGCGATCCACCTCCACAGCGGGGCGCCGCGGCTAACCATCGACAGCGGGACGAGTTTCGACCACACGGCGGTGGCGATTCTCGGAACCTCCACGACTGCCGCGATGACTTTGGACGACGTGGCGCTCACGAACGGAACCGACGGCATCATCGTGAATGAGACCGCGAGAACGTTGGTGCCCAAGGTCAGCATCAGCGGACTTGTTGTCACGGACTTGAAGAGCACTGGCGTGAACATCTCCGGTTCGTGCGATCTTTCTATCACGAATAGCACGTTCACTCGTGTGGGCGGTCCGGCCGTCATGGTTAATGGCTTCGGTAACGTGTCGCTCGATCACGTAGCCTTCGTCGATGGTTGGGGCGCGCTGCAATTCACAAACTCGGGTGGTAGCCTCTCAATCAAGGTGCGTAACACTTCGGCGACTGGCGGCGAATATGCTGGCGTCAGTGTGTCGGGTGACGCACGGAGTCTATTTGACTTTGGGTCACTCGATTCACCCGGAAACAACCTGTTTCAAGCCAACAATCTCGGGCTGCATGTCGGCCAGGCCAATCTGGTTTTCGCGCTGGGGCCTCAAGCTTTGGTGAAGGCCGTTGGAAACTCTTGGGACGCCAATCAGCAGGGGGCCGATTCTGCGGGGCACTATTCTGTTGGAGCGGCGTCGGTAGGGCTGTTGGTATCGAACGGCGATGGTCCAAACTACGCTTCCGATGCCGCCAATGCGGGTCAATTGCTGTTGGCTGGTACTCCCTGAGCCGCGGCGTGTAGTCAACCGCTCCCCGCGTTGCGGAGTTGTTGTTGACGACTTGCCGCCGGGTGTGGTTACGCCACGCTTTCCACTTACTGATCTCGACGACCGCATTTGCCAAGCGATGGAGTTTCAATTCGCCTTGGGCCGCTCCACCTTGTTGACGTTGCCAAACCCAAACAAGGGAACCTCCTTACGGGGCTCACGCAGATCGTTGCTTAGGATCAGTAGCTTTCCGGTGGCTGCGCGTGCTTGGTCGTGGATTGCGGCGTTGTTTACCCGGACCGTAATCGGATAGGTCCCGTCCGGTTTCGCTTTCTCGAGCCTTGCATGAAATGGTCCTTCGACAATTTGAGCCGACTTCACGAAGAATCCGGGCTGACTGCTCTTGGCAATAATTGTCATTGCGCGATCTCCGCTGACGCGGAGGTTGAAGTACGGGTTCGATGGCTCTACCTCGAGCGTTGCAAGGACTCGGCATCCCCACGACAGGGCGAGCGACGGTAATTCGGCAATGCCGGTGGCGACGACCAGGCTGCCCGCATGCATTCCAACGCGATCCCCTTTGCAGGACAGCCGAAAGCCTCGGGCGTTCCCGATTTCTGCGGCTAGTGCGGAAACCGTCAACATGTCCCCACCCGTCGTTTTGGTCACTGGCGCCGACTGCGCGGCTCGTCTACCGACCAAGTGAACAGTCTCGGACTCGGTTTGACCGAATTCCGGTCTCATGTCTACGAACGCCTTGTCGAAACCAATTATCGGCTCGACCGTTCCCACGATCTCCAACGCGATTGCCGCGTCACCCTTCGTCGTGTAAAGCAACGGCAAAGACTCCTTCAAAGGGCCCAGCAGATCCGATTGACAGGTGACCGACAAAGCGATTGATGCGCCCGGCGCGATTGACTGCGGCACCCCGTCCCACCGACAACGCGCAGAAAGCGCAGCAGCGTGTATGCGCACAGGCGCCATCCCTCGATGGCGCAACTCGACATTGGCGCGCGCCGGCTCGTTTTGCGTCATTGCGCCCAACTCGAGTTTCGATGGAACGAACGTGAAGGTATGTTCCTGAGCGGGTCCAACCCGTTGCTTGCAGCCCTGGGCCGCAAGCGCGAGCGCCAGGCCCACACCGACCATTGGGACACGCATGCCTGCGAACCACCTCACGGACAGTATTTCGGCGTACTCAACTGGCTACGAATACCCGAGATCGTCGTGCCCCAGCTGGAGTTGGGGTTGTACTGCGCGATTGAAATCACGCCATCCCCGACGCGCGCATTGATGTTGGCGACGACATCCCAATTCGGATCGTGCCCCGCCGAGATCCCGTTTGCGCCATAACCCGTATCGGCGAGAATCGGTTTGCCCGCGGCTGTGTTCAACCCAGACCAAGTCATATTGTTCGAAGAGCGGAGTTTCGTCGTGTTCGCGTTCGTTCCACCGCCAGAGGTGTTCACAAAGGTAAAAAGCGCCATGTTGAAGTTGGAGAACCACGCGCTGCCGTTGTCGGACCCATTCGAGCCCACCCACGGTGATACGTCGATCGAAAAGCGCGCATTGGGCAAACTGGCTTTGAGCGCATTGACGAGTTCGGTCATCTTCGAGCCGGCTTGAGCAGCTGTCCAAGGTGCAGTTTGAGTACTGACGGTGTACTGATACCAGTCTGGCTCCATTTCGAACACGATCGGGCGCGTCGTGCCAAAGCAGTTGGCATAGCCGGTGGCAAATGCCTTGTATTCGGTCAGGATGGCGCTCCAATCCTGAGTGATGTACTGAGCGCCGTTCTTGCCCAAATCGCCGCCGCTGCAACCGGACACATTGCCGTCGCAAAGGTTGTGATGCCGTTTGACGTACCCAGCGGCGATATAGGCCACGACTACAGGGACGAGGTTGCCCAATGTCCCCCCCGATTTGCCTTCATCGCACACGTAGGTTTGATCGAAGGTGTCGCCGTTCGTCCCCATCCAGCCCGGCGTGAAGAAGTCGAGCTGACTTATCATTGCGCTACCGCCGTTCTTCGCGATGGTATCGATGGTTCCGAAATGGAACCGGCATTGACTGAACGCGGCACCCGAGCTCGTCGTGCCACCGGCCGAATTGCTTCCGCCGGTGGACGTTGCGCCGCCGGTGGTAGTGCTGCTGCCGCCCCTGGCCGTGGCACCGCCCGTTGGACTGACACCGCCGGTGGTAGTGCTGCTGCCGCCCCTGGCCGTGGCACCGCCCGTTGAACTGACCCCGCCGGACGTCGCGCCGCCAATCGTGCTGTTGCCACCCTTGGACGCTGCGCCGCCGGTTGCACTCGTGCCGCCCTTGGCGACCGTTCCGCCCATGGTCGTGCCGCTACCACCCGAAGAAGAAGTGCCCCCTGCCAAAATCACGGTAGACCCACCGAACGCGGAGGTCTGTCCGCCTTGCGCCAAAATTCCACCAGCAGACGTAGTATTCGATGTGGTTGTCCCGCCAGTTCCACCCATGGCGACGGCTGTGCTTCCGACACCGCCAACACCAGCATCGGCAGGGCCAGCGCTGTTGCAGCCAAATAGTGCCGCTGCAGCAACAATCCACGCGGAATATCGAGGAAAGATGGGATTACGCGAATTGCTCGTGAAACCTAGTTCGGGCATCGACGTGAAGTTGCCACGACCAGCCTGGTCCGCTCATCAAATCTGCCCGAACACGCGTTTTGGTCAGTTCCATGACTTTTGACGCGCAGAAATTTGATTTCTGCGCAATTGGTTGAGCGATGCAGGCTCTCGAGGCCAAAATGGCCCGCTTGGGTCCGCCCGGATGGCCAAGCGCGATTGCTCAACGAAGTTGGAGGCGGCGCAAGCCCCAACCCAACCGTGGCTGCTGCCAGCCTCAGGCATACTGTGCCATGGGTTGTGCCGACAAATGCTCTGCGCGCAGCGAAACGAGGAAACGAGTAACCAGTGATAAGCAACCCTGAAGCAGCTCACGGGGCAACGGTACCCGAGGGATCCTTCAGCCACTCGAGCGCCTCTTCCGGACTTTCGAAAATCTTCACCTCAACTCCGCGGTCCGCATACTCACGAATGAACCTTCGCATGTTCGCCCTGCCCAATACGGCGTCTGGCATAACGATGGCCCAGTACTTCCAACCCGCGGCAACAATTCGGGGACACCAGACCTCCATTGACCACTTGCCGTCGTCCGGGTGAAGTGCCCCGTTCTTTCGATCATCCGACAACCACTTGCAGGCGCCGTTACGTTCCAATAGCTCAACGCCGCGCATCAAGACCTCCCTAAAAGGCGCTCCTGAAATCGGCTTATGCAACGTGTGGTGTACGATTCTGTAATTTACGTAATAGGCGAGCGTTGCATACTCGTTCTGAAGGATCGTACGACAAGACGAGTCTTTCATTGCTCCCTCTTCTGTCCCACTCGACCAACATACATTAGCTAATTCTCGAACCGCTGGGCAGACGGCTCGGTCGGATTTCGTGCGACGTTTGCGCCCAATAATATGCGATCTTTGTTCCGTCGGTCGGCTACTGGCATTCGGTCGAAGCTTTTCCCCTGTTCGGCTTGCTGCAGCCAAAAGTGCGGGAGCGTGCCCCGTGCGATCGAACAGGCCGGCCGATTACCGGTGTGGGTGCCGTGATCCGGTCTGCGTCAGCGCGAGACACGAACGAATGTGGCACCCACATGGGTCGCTCAAGACCGGCATGCGCAATGCGAACCTTCGGCCAAATATTTAGTACCACAGTATGTCGTCGCCTCCGGCGCACTATAGACACTAGAGGAATGACCGTTTTGCATAACGGGCCAATGCAGCCGGAGCCGATGGAATTGACGCCAGCCAAAGTTCTTCCTACCGGAAAAGCTTCGAGGGAATGGTTCAAGTGACAGCGACCACGATCATTGACCAACCGAACAGGTCTCTTGTGTACCACCCCAAGGTTCTTGTGGTTCACCACACGATCAAGGGCAAGTTGTCGAGCTCAGAATTTCGCGATTTGCTCACCCGCGGCGCAGATTGTTTGGAGAAGTACCAGGCAACCAAATGGCTTTCTGACGACAGGAAGAATGGTCCCATCAGCCCTGCGGACGCCGAGTGGGGTGAAACCGTTTGGGGTACGCGTGTTTGCAAAACCGGTTTCAAGTTCTGGGCCATCGTTGTTCCCGTCAACGCGGTTGGTAGTCTGCAGATGCGACGTTTTGCCACCGAGTACCGCGCACGCGGCATCGAGGTGTCTGTGTTTGGGGATCTTGATTCCGCATGGAGTTGGTTGGAATCGGCAAAATAGGCATACCTCTCAATGCGCTGCGAGACTTGACGAGCTCTCGAGGGCGGCTCATGGCCGAGAGCGCTCTTCTTCGCCAACAGCTGATCGTGGCATCCCGAAGTATCAAACGGCGATGGAAGTCACGCCGGCGAAAACCCGGTGACCTTGCGCCATCTATTGGTCGCGTGGGTGCTCGCAGACTGCTGATACCTGGATCGCGCAACTGGCCCAACTCGACCTGCCGGGTCGCTGCGCACTGCTGCGTGACCACACGGTACGGTGTTGGCAGGGGGCGGTGCTTGCTGATGGTCCCAATCCCGCCCCGTGGCAACTCTCAGCCGTGCCCAATGTTTCGGACGCCGTTGGACTCGCTACGACTCGCGATTACTCCTGCGTTCAGCGTTCAACCGGGCAGCTGCGGTGCTGGGCCAATTCTCTGCGCGGCGCCGTTCCTGGCGAGGCGCGCAATTTGTCCCAACGCGACGCGCACGATCTGACTCATGCATCCGATGTCGTCGAAATCGCTGCAGGCGAAGGGCAAATTTGCGTTCGACGCCGCGACACTTCCGTTTCCTGTTGGGGCGACGCAAGCTTCGGCTCCGCTACGCCAACTCGACCACCGCAAGTTCAAACCACGTGCGTAGCCTTTTCTGATTGTCGATTCGACACTGAACAGATTCAGTGCCGATCTCGCGCAACCGGTGAACCGGCGGCCTCAGCCTATGCCGAACCGGGTCCGTCGTGCGAGTGCAATGCTGGCCGCTGCACTTTGACACGGATCCCCGAGGTCCCCTGCAAGACAGACCTAGACTGTTGGATCTCCGATGAACTCCCGCATCGCCCGGTCCCGCGCTCCGCACGACTACGCGGGCACCGCTTCAAGCCCTGCGTCGATGGCGAGGTGGCTCCTCTGTGCCAAGGCGTGTGTGGGTACGATCCCCGCGCTTGGAAGTGCTAGGGCTTTGCGCCAGCAACTTGGCACGTGGTTGGACGTCATTCTATTGTCCCAACATTGATTTGGGGCGGCTTGGTCTAGATGACGGCGGAGGTTCGTCAACAGACTCTGGGTCGATGACGAGCCGCCAAGACTTGCTGGCGCGAGCACGGGCAATCGCTTTATCGCGCAAATTGGCCGGTAGATTGAAAAAGCGATCCGCGTCGGCAATCTGGTCAACTTCGTGATCGCCAAAGTGTACGATGCGACGCATGGAAACGTACGCTTCATCGCAGACTCGGTGATGCGCAGGCGTACCCTCGGTGCCAGGAGCCAGTAGTTTTTCCGGGACCGGGCGCTTATCCTCGAGCCACTTTTCCAACTGCAGCACGATACGCCGCCGCAGTCTCGATTCCTCGCCAACGACAATGTTCATCGCCTGCGAGACTGCCATTGGATCATCGCGCAACGGCCCATCCAAGAGTGGCGCTATCGCAAGTTCGTCGATCCCTAGAATGAAGCCAAAGGCTTCATTGGCCAATTCGTCGTCACCTTGTGACCACGCTTGAACAGCGGTGCGACCACCTAGCAGCGCAGTCATTTTCTCACGTTCGATGAACGCGTCATGTTCCGGCTGCTGCTTATTTTGTAAGTCTTTCAACTCTTGCACAAACGTCTTCTCGCGATCCATATTGGCCTTTGTAAGAAGGGGATTGGTCGGTTTAGCGCTCACTGTTCCAGTCGAGCATGGGGCGCAAGAGCCAGGCAACGCCACCGATGCTTGTTGCGCACCATGGCTGCAACCCCACGAGAAGCACAAGGCGAGCAAGCCTCGGTTCAGATGATGTTGCATCGGTCTCCATCGTTGGTAAGCATGATGTTCGACTGCTTTACTGCATACTTGAGACTTTCTTCCAATGGTTTGAAGGCGTTGAATTTCTTGTATGTCAGCACGTGCTGGAGCCAATAGTGTGCTGCACCAAAGTCCGACAAATTCGTCGTCCAATAAGCGTACCGCTCATTTCCTTCCCGTACCCATTGCTTCTGCTTCCGAACTGGGGGAAAGTTGTGCTTATACGTTGAACAACCCAAGTGCGCGAACACGCGGCAGGTCGGCGTCAAAGCCCCGATGTCGTCAGGATTGCTGAGTGTCTGCTCCCATCCAGCGTGATGGACGACGAACAGCTTGCGCTTGCCGTCGACGTAACCCCAATACGTCCACCACTTCTTGGTGGGGTTCGGGTCACGTACCGCGGTAAAGAGCGCAGGGTCAATGTCTTTTAGTGTGCGGCCTTTGAGTTCCCAAATGTGTGGCTTTAGATCCTTGTCACAGTCGGCATCCTTAGGCCGATCGATGGCCTCGAGTAAATTCGCCGTATACCCGTGTTTCTTGATTTCTTCCGCTTCAACAGCAATGTACTTGGACCCGAGGCGGAATATGCCGTCACGATTGGGGTGTGTTAGCGGCAGTTGCTTGCCCTGTCCGTTGCCCGTTCCTTCCTCCCACATCTCGCCCGGGCTCAAACCGCCAACACCAAAACAGGGACCGCGGCCATACCGCGCGTGCCCGTCATACATCACGTGAGCGCCCGGCGTGAGCAGCGCATCGCGAAACGCAAGCTTGTCTTGAACCTTCTTGATGATGAAGCGCACCCCTTGATCCAGGTTCAGGTACTCGAAGGTCCCATCGGGACGATCGACCAGCGGAATGGGCGGGAGCTGCTTGATATTTTTATGAATGTCCCCGACCGTGTAGGGCTTGCCCTTATCATAGAAAACGATGATCTTGGCACGCTCACTGCCCGGCGTTCTGAACCATTGGGGACATTGCCAGGGCCTTGCAGCGTCACCACTGTTGAACTGCTTGCCTTCAGCGATGATAATCAACCGCTCTTCGGGCGGCACGGTAAGAGTGTTAATAGCTTGGTTGGCGGCGCCGGTCAGTGCCACCAATGCGTTGGTCAACGGGTCACTCATGTCACCTCGTCGTGCTGTTTCTTCAGCTCATTCAATGTGCCTTCATCCGGAACTCCGGTCGCGTCGAGGCCCGCGCATTGCTGAAAAGCCAACACCGCGCCGCGTGTCAAGGGCCCCAATTTCCCATCGATGGCACCGGTATAGTACTGCAAGTGCGCCAAGCGCGCCTGCATGCCGGCGGTCGTCGTGACCGGATCGAGCGAACCGATATTTAGCTGCCACGTCAATTCCTGGGTCTCCTCGCCTGCCGGCAGCGTAACCTTCAGCTCCGCCGTCTTGGTCTTGACATCCACGGGTTCGTCCACGAGCCCGCTGCCGTCGGTCGTACCTTCGCGCTTCTGCCCATCCACGGTCAATTGATAGGCTTGGTTCGCGAGTGCTTTGCCATCGAGACCCATCAGCTGCACCTTCAGGCGCACCTCTTCGCGCTCGACAGCAAACTCGTGCCAATCCCCGGTGGCCCGCCGCGCTAACGTGGGTCTAGGATCCGGAATCGCGACGAGGTCACCCGGACAGAGCACATTCGGATTCGGCCGTCGCTGCTTGAGCTCGGCATTGGCAGGGTCGTCGTAGAGCACCGTCCAATCCTTGAAGCCATATTGCCGCGCAATGCCCGAAAGGCATTCCCCTTGGCGAACTGTGTGAAGCTTGGGCATGGCGTGGGCGAGGATACCCCCAACCCGAGCGCCTAGCATCGCAGAAAAGCTGGACCTCCGCTCCAAGTCGGGCAACCGATCGGGGTCTGAACAACTTCACCCGGCTTGCACCAGAGGGCGGGTTGTGAGACTTAACTGACCGCTAGGCGAGTGCGGACGAGGGAGCGTTGAGTGCTGTTCTGGCTGGGATCCATAGAGATAGAGACGCCGCAAGGACGGTTCGTCCTCACGGGCGCGTCCGCGTTTTGCGGAAGTAGCCACCGCCCTGCCACCGCAGAAGAAGCCGCTGAGCTCCGGGCCTTTCTCGAATGGCACCTCACGACAGCGTCGCAGAGCGAGCTAGAGAGTTGGTACGAGCTCTACCAGGAGCTCACTTCGGAGCCCAGCTACGGCTACGGCCGTGAACCGCACCCATCCAGCGTGGCTTCTGCCATCGACACTGCGCTGTGGTCGAAGCAATTGGTTTTCCACGCCGAAGAACCCTTTGGTCCGTTGCTGGAGCCCGAGTGGGAGCCGCCCAAGCTCGTACCCAAGGGTCCCCCAGCGCTAACACCCTCCGAGCTGTGGGGCCGCCGCAGCGACGCAACCTTCATCGGAATCCGCATCAAAGACCAAACCGGCGCCCTCGTAGTCGGCTCGCGCGTCCGCGTCGAGCTACCCGACGGCAGCTTCAAGGTTGGCACCACCAACTCCAAAGGCGAAGTCGAAATCGCCGGCTTCACCAAAGACGGCACCGCGATCATCACCCTACTGGATCATAACGAGCCCGGTCTATCTGAGGCACCGAAATGGCCAGAGGAGAAGGAATTCAAGGTTACGGTCGTTGACGAGATGGGCAACGCCGTGCCCGGTGTGTGGTTGTATTTCCGCCACGGCGAAGCGGAAAATCTCGCGATCACAGACGGCGATGGGGTGGCGACTTACAAGTCCGTTGATGCGGAATCGGTGACCGTCACCTTCGAGAGCACCGACGCGCTGGCGCAGTCGATGCGCAGTGTGTGGACCACAGCGAGCGTCTCGGTGAGAGCCGCTTGGGTCAAACCCGAAGAGGGCAAGACAACCGTCGTTTCGCTCCGCAACGGCAAGTTGGAGCGGATGTTACCAACGGCTGCGGCAATGCCCGCACTGGGTACATCGACGAAACCTGATCTCAAGAGCGCCGTTTCTGGGGCCAAGTCTGCCGTGGCTTCCACCGTCAGCCAAACGCTGGCAGACAAGTTCGAAGCGTTCGATAGCATCCCCTTGAAAGCCGGTGATCCGCATCAGCTGAGCGTGCAACCGCACGTGACCATGGTGCGCCTCGTGGGTGTCAACTTCGATACCGACAAGAGCTTCCTCTTGCCCACGGCCTTGCCAACCATGCGCCGCATCAAGGATCTCTATGACGAGCACCAACGCGACACGTTAGTGCTCGTAGGCCATGCGGATAGC
>Ga0302321_100000187_pt1 | contig 54964 bp, 43 predicted proteins | sample Fen_T0_1_FD_202505 | JGI IMG/M metagenome (GOLD analysis project Ga0302321, IMG submission 202505) | Peat permafrost microbial communities from Stordalen Mire near Abisko, Sweden - Fen_T0_1 | ecosystem: Environmental > Terrestrial > Soil > Wetlands > Permafrost | place: Sweden: Abisko... | reverse complement strand
GTCTACGGGGGCTAACAGGGGCGGGAATATTTGCAATGTAACCAACACGGGCGATAAAAAGTAACTCTTCCTGTATTCCGAGACTCTTTGAAACTTCATTTTTGAAATTTTGCTCCTCGATAATCTGATTCATGGGTTGAAAACCTATTTGTAGTTGCGTACAACTAAGATGGATATGTTCATACAATCGTCCCAGTTTTATCCAATCGGCAATTGCATTACCAGAACTTGTAATAACCACCCAACCACCGCAGTTCATGGCTTGTTTCTTCGTTTTGTCAATTCCGCCTTCTACAAACGATGTTTTTTTTGAATCTTCCGGCTTTAGAAAATGACGAACAAAGAAACCGCTCAATCCATCAATCTGCATTCCGGCAGTACTGAGTCCGTCCTTCTTTTCGCTCACATCCTTGTCCGAAAACCTTAACCAACCGGCTAATTCGTTTTGTGCTGCAAGATTATGAGCTTGTTGTGTGTAGGCTTCCACCGTTTTTTGTGCAATAAGACTTCCTTCTTTCGAATGTGCCGGATAGAAATGAATTTGCTGTGAATCTGCTGCAAGAAGTTGATTGATATCTTTCTTGCTGATAGAAGTGGTATCGAAAGGAGTTCGCAAAGTACGGCGTTTCTCTATCAGTTCCAGATGGTAATGGGTTGATAAAGCTTTGTTTAGATGGATCTCCGCCACTAGTGTGATGTTTTTCTTGTCGTCGATGAGTTTTACGGTGCTGTTATAGCCAAGGCTTCCGGCTGCAAGGTTGAAGTTCTCGATAAATGCACCGAGCGAGATATACAGTTCACGACGGTCGGGATCAACAACTGTTAGTGCACGTGTGGTGTCGGCATACAGTCGGATAAGACTGTCGCGGGTGACCTGCACTTTCCATGGTTGTGAGTTATGGGAGCTACCTGCCAGTGAGGCATAGTAAAGCATTTTATAGATGTCGTTTTTATTTATCTGAGCCGTTTCTTGTCTTTGATATACCGTAGTACACGAACAAAATAGGCCCCATATTGATATAACCATTAGACTAATTAATCTGGATGTTTTCATTTGTGTTATAGTTAGTTGTCTTTGCTCCAAAGCCGAACTCCTAGCCTTATGACCGGCGAAAGATCAATATTTGGTATCGAGTAACTTGCTGTTTCGAAGTTAATAGTTTTATTTGCTCTTAGATACACATGCATTCCGGGTTGAATATAAAAATACCTGCCAATGAAAAACTGGTAGCTAAGTCCTAAACCTGTATCCAAACTGTGTACATCTTTTCGGTTACCTGTACTTTTTTGCTCTATTTCGAAAGTGTGTGCTTCAAAATAAGTGTACAGTTCCATATTTCGCCAAATATTATATCCCAAAAATAATCCGGGCGACGTTTTATAATATCGTTTGAAATCAGCAGAAGAGTTATTTACTCCGGCGGTTTCTGCATCATAACTTCCTCCATTGATAATACTCAGACGTACTCTGAATTTCTCATAACGATAACCCACTCCAAAGTGATAACCGCCGCTGAGGAACATAGGTACCAAACTTTCAACCTCAATGGCTGATTTGACATTATAGCTTTTCGAATGAGACTTTGCAACTTCATTTATTTGCAAAGAATCTTTTTGAGCATATGTACTTGCAACTGCCAGGATCATGCATGCAATAAATAGGATTTTCTTTTTCATATTGATAAACTTTTAATTAATGGACTGCAAAGTTCGGTAATGAAAAATTGAATCTTCTCCGCATTTGTTACCAAATTAATCGGAAGGTGTTTTTTTATTTCTTATTCTGCTGAGCGATTTTGGTGCAATGCCCAGATAATTGGCAATATGATAGAGTGGAAGTTTTTGAAATACTTGTGGCGATTCTGCAACAAGTTTTTGATACCGTTCTTCGGCTGATAAAGTCTGTAAGTCGACGCTCCATTGTGCCAGTTTTACATAAGCTTGCTCTATTGACAAGCGCACTACTCGTTCCAATGAAGGTATGTTGGTGAACAACGTCTCGAGATCACTTTGTTGTATAACGATCGCTTGGGTATTGTCCCATGCTTTGATGTTGAGATGCGAAGGAGTTTGAGTGATACGACTTCTATTATCGGTCACCCATTCGCCATCAAAAGCAAAATCAGTAGTGAGCTCTTCACCATTGTTGGTTAGTTGATAGTAAATTACAGTTCCGGAAATGATGAAGCAGATAAATTTACATACTTCATCTTGCCGAAGTAGCAATTCTCCTTTTGAAAAGGTTTTAATCTGAATGTACGATGCGATAATTGCTTGTTCTTTTTCCGAAAGAGGGCTGAGTTTATCAATAGCTAGTGTAAAAAATTCAGGGATCATATATTTGATTATTTATATAAGCTATTTTCACCCTACAAATTTACTCAATGTTACTGAATAAATATCATCTTCATCTCCAAATAAAAATTAAGTTATTATTCAGTTTTCTGATTTAATATTTGTACTTTTACGGTCTAAATAAACCTTTACACAGAATGAAAAAACGATTCTTTATTTTACTGTTTTCGCTATTTATTTTGCACTCTCTTTTTGCCCAAAAGGTAGGACTTGTTATGAGTGGTGGTGGTGCTAAAGGCATTACCCACATAGGCGTTATCAAAGCACTGGAAGAAAATAATATCCCGATTGATTATGTTGCGGGTACTTCGATGGGAGCCATTGTTGGCGGAATGTATGCCATGGGCTTTAGTCCGGAGCAAATGATAGCGGTGCTTAAATCCAATGATTTTAAAAACTGGTCGACTGGTGAGGTGGAATTGAATTATAAGTATTATTACCGTAATGCCGACCCGAAACCCAACTTTGCCGAGATTCCATTCAGAGCCAATAAGATTGATTCTATTGATTTTAAATCGACGATTCTTCCTACCAACCTTGTTTCGCCACGTCAGATGAATTTTGCTTTTGTGCAACTTTGTGCGCAGGCCAATGCAGTTGCCGGTGGCGATTTTGATAAACTTTTTGTGCCTTTTCGCTGTGTTGCGTCCGATATTTATAATCGTGAAGCAGTGGTGTTACGTAATGGAGTGTTGGGCGATGCTATCCGGGCTTCCATGACTTTCCCGTTTATGTATAAGCCCATCGTGGTAGACGGTCGTTTGCTGTTCGACGGAGGTATTTTCAATAATTTCCCAGTGGACGTGATGCGCAACGACTTTAAGCCCGATGTGATGATAGGTAGTGTGGTGGCAAAGAATCCAAGCCGGCCTGATCAGGGTGACATCATTATGCAGGTGCAAAACATGATTATGACCAAAACTGATTATTCCATTCCCCAAAAAGAAGGTCTTTTGTTTTCGTTTAATTCCTCTGCCTTTAAAATGTTCGACTTCAATAAAGTGGATGAATTAGTGCAGATGGGATATGATTCGATTATGAAACATATGGACGAAATAAAAGCACGTATTCCCCGTCGTGTTACTCCCGAAGAAACGGCTGCAAGACGTCAGGAGTTCAGAAATCGTTATCCGGAGTTTAAATTTCAACACGTTACTGTGACTGGGGTGGATAGCCTTCAAAAGAGGTATGTGGAACAGGTTTTTCACTATGATGACGATGTTTTTACAATGAAGGAATTTAAAGAATCCTACTTTAAATTAATCTCCGACGATAAAATACAGGAAGTAATGCCGCATGCCGTGTTTAATAACGAAACAGGTAATTTTGATTTGAACCTGCATGTGAAAGCCCGAAATCACTTAAAACTACTTGTGGGAGGCAATTTTTCATCGTCTACAGCCAATCAGGCTTATTTTGGATTATCTCACCAAAACCTGACGGACTACGCGCAGTCTTCGTATGTTGATGCTCAGTTTGGTAAAGTGTATAACGGATTCAGCATGGGGACACGCATTGAAATTCCGGATCAAAAAAGCTGGTATGTAAAGTTGGCCATTGTGCTTCATAAATTCGATTTTTTTGAAGGAGACAAGTTGTTTTACAGCGACAACCGAACAGCCGATTTTACGCAGGGCGAAATTTATAGCAAGTTAAGTGTAGGTTTTCCGGTAGGGATGAACGGGCGTTTGGAGTTTGGGGCAGGTTATGGCTATTTGTCGGATACTTACTTTCTAAACAGAGCCACTATTACGCCGTCGACCCGTGAAGATGAGAGTCATTTCTCGCTCGGTAGTCTTTTTGGACGAATTGAAGGTCAGACATTGAATCATACCATGTATCCAACCAGAGGATACAGTATCTCTACTGCATTACAAGCATTTACAGGCATGGAATCGTATGAGTCTGGCAATATGCCAACAAATAATGTAAAAAATGTAAGGGATTTATGGGTGCAGTGGCGTGCGAAAGTAGATCGCTATTATCCGCTTTCCAGTAAATTTACGCTGGGTACATATGGAGAACTTGCTTTCTCCACCCGGTCATTGTTGCAGAACTATACGGTAAGCCTTATTCAGGCGCCCACATTCCGACCTACACCCTATACCCGCACAGTTTTTAAAGATGCGTTTAGTGCTTATAAATATGCAGCTATAGGGGTGAAGCCGATTTATAATTTTACGAAGGACTTTCATGCCCGGTGCGAAGCCTACTGGTTTGTGCCTTACGAAACCATCAACCGGGGCCTCGACAATTCTGCTTACTACTCCAAACCGTTTAGTTCATCTCAGGTGATGGTTGAAACATCGTTGGTCTATAACTTTAAAATTGCATCGGCGGGTTTGTTTGCCAATTACTGCGATTCGGGCAGTGTTTGGAACTTCGGTATTAATATCGGTTTCCTTCTGTTTAATACGAAATTTACTGATTAGGATACCGAAAGTCTGAATATCACCACTTCGGTTCGAAGGGGCGTCGTTCTCCATCGGCAGTAGTGTGCTCTTCCAGTGAGTTTTCTTTCGATTGCACCACCATGTAAATCATTATCTCGTCTGACGCATTACTGATGCCACGATTGCCCTGTGGTGCAACACGTATCACACTTCCTTCTTTTATTTCGAAACATTCCTCGTCGACCTGAAAAAAGCCGAATCCTTTTATGATGATATAGGTTTCTTCGTTTTTGCGATGAATATGAAAATAAGGTTGAGCTGCATGAGGAGCGAGCGAATTAAACGATATTTCAGTACCGGTAGCATCAGTTGCATCTTTCAGAAAGACCTTACCTTCGATAAGACTTTTATTTACGGGATGAATAAGTGAATAGTTCATTAAATCATCCAGGTTCCCCAGATTAATGGCTGTGAAGTGAGCGTTTTCTGATAGCTTTTCAATTTGTTTCATATCTATAATAATTAGTGAATTGTTCGTTTTGTTTAGTTGAAGATGAGATCCATAGTGTATGTCTTTTCAAAAATACCTTTGGAGAGTTGGAAAGATACAAGCTTTTCCATGTTGAAAAAATTTAGTTTCTTGACAACAAGAAATCCGTTCTCGAAATAGAACTCAGATGTGTAATTGATAACTATGCCATTAGCAGATGAAACTATAATACCTTTGACAACGTACTTTTTCATTACCGAATCTATTTGGCATTCAATTGATGATGTAATTTTCTTTGTTTCGTTTTGACTATAAACTGCAGACGACATAGCAACGAATAATAAAAGAATAACAACTGTTTTTTTCATGACTGTTTGTTTTGATGTATACTTCCTTGATATTGTTTCCTTCAGTTACCACGCACTTTCTTCTAAGATGGTAATTCCTTTTCGTTTCAATACAGCAACGGTTTTAAGCCTGAAATAAAGTATCGCCGCTTTGATGATTAAAGGCAGGATGTAAATCAAAACGAACAACACCAACAATCGCTTTATCGCCAACGGCCTTAGCAACAAGCGCTGTACCTTCTGTTCCAAAACCGGCACACAATTCGATGGCAGTAATACCATCTTCAACTAATTGTAAAGCTACTTCTTGAGCTTCGTCATAGTTTTTTACTCCAACAACTGATAGTTTTACTACCGGAGAATCAATAACTGCCCGATGAATTTTAAGATCATTTTCGGGAGCTATAAAAATAAATGCTGCTTTTACTGACATGTCTTTTCTTTTTTATTTGTTGATATTTATACTGCATAAACACAATGTCTATGCGGTTGTTCATTCTTTTTAGTTTGGGGTGGGTGAATATTGATCGGCAATTATCCACTATTCACTGTTTATATTTAGTTGCAATATAGATTTCAACTTCAGAATTCTCTCCATTTTGAGACTTTTCGCCATACACTTCAAAATCATAAGTGTATTTCCGACCTAGTTCTTTGTCTCTTTTCCAAATGTCGGTCCACGCCTCAACAATTGCTTCAGGCATCAATCCTTTTGCTGTGTATTTTTCAAAATTGTCAGAAGGAAATTGTCTCCCGATAAGTCCTGCAGGAATATCTTCCAAACTGCTTACTTGAACTCCAATAATTGTTGTATACTCGTCAGTAAAATCTGATTTGTAATCGGTATATATTGAATAAATATCAGAGTTTAATTTGTTTGGGATTTTTTCAAATAGCTTTCCCACGTAAAATTGTTGCCAAAGCTTGCCAATGTCTTGTGCTGATTGGCCGTCTTTGTTAGTGGTTTTTACAGCGATTCCGATTATTTTGAATTCATTTATTGGTGTCATATTATTTATTCATTTATAATTTAAATTTATTCTACAGTTATTTCCTCCAACCACTGCATACAATCACGTAAGGAAGTATTGAGTGTGTATTCGTGTTAGTAAGTAGTAATTTATTTGATTATTAGTCCAGCTTTTGTGAGACCTTCGTTGTTTATTGATATGCTCTTACAAGTTTTGTTATTATATAGAGTTATGGATGTTTTCCCGTTTTTATCTGTTTTTACATTTGGATTCCAATACAATGTGCGACGAAAATCTTTCTCATCAGATACTCCCATTGTTTTATAATCGGGGGAGTAAAATTCGCGGACATTGGTAAAACCTTCGAACATGGTTTTACGTGTGCCTCGTGTATTTACTAAAGCTCCATCCTTTCTCGTGTAAATATAAATTAGAGTATAATCTTTTCCTTTGTCGCATTCTGGGCAATATCCCAAAGCATTCTTACTGTCTCTGTTAATCATAACTGACTCCACTAAATCTAAATTTAAATCACTTACACTTTGATTAACGGTACTATTTATTGGGCTTTTCTCATTATAATTGTTGAAATTTTCTTGCGGAACTCCATTCATAGAGGATATGCGAGCAAGTCTATTGTTGATTAAAAATAAAACATCTCTACCCATATAACTGCATGTTGCTTTGTATATAGGAATATAGTCAGGGTCATAGCCCACATCTTCAATATTCCATGAAAATACATTTTTCTGACTTCCGATAAATTCCATAATACCACCAGCTTCACTTTCACCCGTGTCGCGTATTTTGTCTAATTCTTTGCTTACATTATACACGATATCTGCCTGATTAGCTCCTTCCTGTTCCTGTTTCCATTTTTTCTTTTCGGTAACAGTTACTTCTTTAAGTGTATGAGATTTTGTTGTAATTGATTCCTGTTGCTTTGTTTCAGCAGGAGTTTTATCTACAATCGATTGTTCCTGTTTTTCTTGAATTGATTGTTGGTTGTAGGTTGGTAATGTGTCGTTGATATTCTGGTTTAATTCGTTATAGTCATATGCTTTTGCTGCCGGACTAAAAATACGGTTCAAAAGAATACGATAATCTTTTCGTTTTCCTTTTTCGTAAGTTTCGAGATTCAAATCGGTCTTACCAAAAAAATCATCTAATGCCAGATTGAAGTTGCCTTGTTTATCGGTGGTGCAGCTGCCTTTCTGGTAAGGTGTCAGCATCCACATCTTTACCTCAATGTTCTCTTTCTCTTTTTTCAGAACATCTGTCAATACTTTTCCTTCTATCATTAATCCCTTTTCAATGCCGTGCTTCACTTCAAAAGGTTCCTTTCCTGCCATCTGTTTCCACGAATACCTACGCCATCCTTGGGTCAACATCAATAAGTCCAACGCCATAACGTGTTTCGTATCTGTCTTTTCAAAATAATAACCGGGATTCTCAATATAGCCTTTCAATTCGGATGATAGTAGTAGGTTGGTTTGGATGTTGTCGGTATAGCCTGTTTGAATTTCTGTACCTTTATCCCGTACCGCAAGCGAAAAGGTTGTCTCTATTGGATTACCCTGTTTGTCCTCCACTTGGAAATTGATATTTACTTTACTGAAAGGGGTGAAGCTTGCATTAATTTCAGTTTTAATTTGTGCTGTTTCGATATGATTGACAAAAGCCAATCGTTCTGCCAGTATTTGTCCTTTTGAGTTGAAAACCGTTATTTGAGTAATTCCAGAAGGAAGGCTACTTTTTGAAATATTAAATGCTGTAGGTTCTCCTTCTTGTACGTTGAATGTTTTGAATGCATACACTTTACTCCGGCACATAAATGTGATACCTAATGTCTCGTCAGGCAATTTAGGTGTTTTATTTATTTGAACCCATAAGTCTTGTGTGCGCAAATTATCTACCAGAAGTGTATATCCGCTTGTCGAACTTTGAGGCAAATTCACTGTGGTTTCCTTTTTCTTCGATATTATTTTGGCAGTATATTTTTGTCCATCAGGGCAAAGAGAGAACGAACCCATTCCCTGATAAGGGGTCGAAAAAGTAGTTACTTCTTCTCCTTTTGAATTATAGATTGTTCCTGAAATATCAATGCTACGCCCTTCTTTATCTACCACCTTATATGCTACCCGATTGATTAATCCTGTGATAAGACTACCACCCTCAGGAAAGAATGTTATATTAATTTTATCCAGCTTTTCAGATTTTACCCTCGCATTATACAAAGATTTAGACTTTGGACGAATAGTCATCTTTTTATTGAGAAACACTCCCGCATTCTTCGGTTTATCGTAGATCGGAAACACGCGTGAGAAAATACCATCGTCACCAAAGTTAAGCATACATTTGGTATAAGCCCTCACTTCGTAATATCCCGAATAGAGGCTGTCTTTCAACATAAAACCTCCATGCGCTTGACCGTCTTCTATTTTCAATTTCTGAGTTTGTAAAACATTACCTTCAGGTGTAAGCAACTCCACATAAAGAACTTTGCTTAAGGACGACAGTTGGTTTTTCTCAGCAGTGACTACATACGATTTAAACCAAATGGTTTCACCCAGATAATAGGCTGTATTATCGAAATGCAAGTACACTTTTTCTTGTGGATACAGAAAACTAAACTTATTGATGTCCTTGACAAAGCTGTTTAGCTTCAATGTTGCAGAGTCCTGTTGTGCCAACAGAGAACCAGTGATAAAGCAGAATAGAAATAATATTCGATTTGTGTTTTTCATCTTGTTCTATTGATAGTAACTGAACTCTATTTGTTTAAGGATAATCTAATCATTTTATTTCTTCACACACTCCAGATATAACATGGGAACTGTCAGTTTAAATTCGCCTTTGCTTTTTGATAATGCATTTAGATTTTTCTCAAAGGTCTCAAAGAATGTTTGTTTATCCCTTTCGTCAAACATGTTTTTCCACGAACCGAGAAAAGCCATGATGATAAAGGAGTGACTCAAAAATGCGCTACCGTTTAAAAAACGCATGTTATAGGTTGATCTGACGATATTCTTGATTTGAAAATCGTGCGTATTCAAAAGTTCCGTCACCGATGCTTCTGTTCCTCTATGCTTCACATGTTCTTCAAAAGGAGTGAGGTACTTCTCAAACCCAAGTTCATATAATGTTTCGCGGTATACTTCGTAGAATTCGGTAAATGTACCCGTTAAGTTCGTTGTCAGACACAACGAGCCATTTTGGTTCAACACTCTGTGACATTCTGATACTACTTTGGCAGGACACTCGAAATTGTTTATTCCTAAATTAGATGTGATCAGATCGAAATGCCGATTGGGAAATGGAATGATGGACGCATCGCCTTCTAGTACTGATATGTTTTCAAGTTGCAGGGTGTTGATTTTTGTAGCCGTTCTTTTTACAGCTTCCGCCCATGGGTCCATCCCTACGGAAGTACATTTGTTTCCCAGTCGTTGTGCTATCTCTATTAATGGAAAGCCCGTGGCGCAACCAATATCCAGATAATGGGAGTATTCACCGATAGGAAAGTTGTCGAGGAGTAATAATCCAAACGCCGAAGACCACAACGGTAATTCGTCGCAGGTATTGGTTATGTCCGGTTGCAGGTAATCTATTTTTTTGTCTAAGTAATTTGTCATGATCTACTGTGTTGAGAATATTTTTTGCATGTCTATTTATTTCAGAATTCACAGACTGTGTAGATGCTGATTAAAGATTAGTTTGTGCTGTAGACTTGTGGCACCAAAGTTTATCAACAAGCCTTTTTCAAATTTATAAGCTACTACATAGTTCTTAGCCTGTGCCAAATGCACATCCTCTAAATTTATCACTGCTTTTATTTCAACAGTTACTTTGTTTTCTACAACAAAATCAGCTCTTCGTGTTCCTACATTTATACCGTCATAAAAAATGGTTTGACTTACTTCTCGTTCGAACTCTATTCCTGCGCGTTGTAGTTCAATAGCAAGGCAACGTTGATAAATGACTTCCTGAAAACCATTCCCCAGTGTTCTGTGCACTTTCATTGCGCAACCTATGATATCAAATGTCAATTGGTCTTTTTCCATAGACGGTGTGTTTTATTTTCCCTATTCTGGAAACTGTCGGGATCAGAATTTACAAAATTATCAGAATTGATCAGAATTAATCAGAATTTTCAAAATTAAAGAATTACCAGAATTTATCAAGGTGTTTATAATTAAAGAATTTTCGGAATTTATCGGGATTTGAGAATTATCAGAATGAAGATGCTACTTATTCTATATATTTCCCCGTATTTTGTCAATTCTTTAATTTTGAAAATTCTGATTAATTCTGATAATCCTGCTTCCGATAGTTTATTCACACTACAAATATATGAAACAATCTTAACAGCACCAATCGTTCTATCAATTATTTTTTAAATTAAAAAACCACTTATAGTTGTATCGCTATAAGTGGTGTAATATGGAGGCCTGTTAGCCTATTTCTGATTCTGACAGATGCGCTAAACTTACTCGGTCGGTGTCGGTTTGTCGGAGTGAGTAGCGGCTCTGTCTACAGTTCTGCGGGCAATAACATACCCTTCATGCAATGTTGGATTAAGAGTTTTGAATGGGAGCATCAATGGATCTAGCGTGTCGCTCAATAGTGTGCTGGTTTCTGACAGCTTAGCTTTGATATTGGCTGTGGCTTCGATGGTTAATACTTTTAGGTTGCTATTATCCGGGGCGTGTTGCTTAAACATACTTGCACCTATGTTGAGCGATTCGATATCAGACTGAGTAATTTCCCAAGTCATCAGTTCTGGAGCTATTGCAATTGCTGCTTGATAAATGGCATGAATTTTAATTACATAATTGTCTTCGCGTAAGTGATTGAGGTCGTTTTCCGAAATGTCGGACATCGCTTTAAGACGTGTGTCGGATTTGGCAGTAGCAACGGCTCCCATGGCTTCGGTTATACGTAGTGTGGTGGCTGTCAACTTTTCTTTTGTTTGACTTTTGATGGTTGTTTCCACTGTCACGTCGGTTGCTTGTATTTGACCGTGGGTTTCAATTTCGCTGATATTAGCTCCCAACTTTACATAAGCTTCGTTAATTGAGGGTTTGTTCATCCAGCTGGATTGATTGATAGTGAGAAATTGATAAACAGTTCTCATCATGTTGATCGAGTTTAATTCGCGTCTGTTCATTTGATAAATGTTTTTAATTAATTATTAAGGGTTATTTATGACCTCTGTGAGGCTATGTAATTAGTCATTGTTGGGCTGTAACTTGTCAATGTAGCTATGTAACTTGTCGATGTAGCTATGTAACCTGTCGATGTAGCTATGTAACCTGTCATTGTTGCGCCTCCATCTGTCAATGTTGTCATGTAAGCTGTTATTGTAGCATTGTCATCAGTCATTGTAGCGTTGTAACTAGTCAATGTAGCAATGTCATGTGTTGTTTTTGTTGTGTTATCAGTCGTTGTTGTACTTTTGCTAATTATTGGGGTTTATATAGTTAATGATGACAAAAATAAAGAGGATATTTTATATATGCAATAGTTAAGTAACTGGAATTTTATGTTATAAAACATAGTAAATTTACTAAATTACTCCGATACTTCGGTTAATAAAGCATTTCAGCTATGTTGGGGTTCGAGCTAAGTTTATTGCTTATTTTGTCATTTCTACAGTTAATATCTACATTTTGCTATCGCTTTGTGCTTGAATTGTTTTAATTTAATCTAAAATGAATTTCACATTTCATACAAACTAAAAATTCTTTGTATCTTTGAACGTTTTTTGCGAAAGGGAAAAATAGCAGGCGGAGGTTGAGGCAGAGGCAAAAATAAGAAACCGATTACTGATAACTGATGACTGCTTACTGAATAAGGGAATATTAATATTAATAATTATACATGAAACGATTCAAATTACTGAACAACATTTTCGGGTGGCTTGCATTTGCTGTGGCTGCCGTAACGTATTTGCTTACCATGGAGCCTACAGCTAGCTTCTGGGATTGCGGTGAATTCATTTCTACAGCCTTTAAGATGGATGTTGGCCATCCACCGGGAGCGCCTTTCTTTATGTTGACCGGTCGTATCTTTACGATGTTTGCTGCCGATACAACCAAGGTGTCCATAATGGTCAATTCTTTGTCGGCACTGCTAAGCGCGTTTACCATTTTATTCTTGTTCTGGACCATTACTCATTTGGCTCGCAAAGTAATTATCAAATCGGAAAGTGATTATTCGGTAGGTACTATCATTGCTATTTTAGGTGCCGGAATGGTAGGAGCATTGGCTTACACTTTCTCCGATTCATTCTGGTTCTCAGCTGTAGAAGGTGAGGTATATGCATTTTCATCTTTCTTTACGGCTATCGTTTTCTGGGCGGTATTGAAGTGGGAAGATGTTGCCGACAGTTCGGGTTCGGATCGTTGGTTGATACTTATTGCTTACCTGATGGGTATTTCTATCGGCGTTCACTTGCTCAACCTTTTGGCAATTCCTGCCATGGTGTTGGTGTATTATTTCAGATTGAATAAACCTACTACCAAAGGGATTATCCTGGCTTTGGTTGCTTCGTTGGTGATTTTGGGAAGTGTGCTGTATGGTATTATTCCGGGTTCGGTGGAAGTGGCCAGCTGGTTCGAATTGTTCTTTGTCAACAAACTTGGTTTTGCTTTCAACACCGGTTTGTTTGTATATATACTGTTTGCTGTGGGCATTCTGTCATGGTCTATCTACGAATCGTATGCCAACAAAAGCTTTATTCGTATAGCCATTTCGTGCGTGTTGGGCGTAACCATTGTAGGTATTCCGTTTTTTGGTAACAGTATAGTTATTGGTGTACTTATCATTGCAGCATTGAGCGGTTTCTTTTATTGGAAAAGAAATAAGATCAATGTTCGCTGGGTGAATACGGCTATGTTGATGATTACTGTTATCCTTATTGGGTATTCTTCTTACGCTATTATCGTTATTCGTTCGGCGGCCAAACCGCCAATGGATCAAAACTCTCCGGATAATATCTTCTCATTGAAATACTATCTTAACCGTGAGCAATATGGTGATCGTCCGTTGTTATACGGTTCAGTATATAATGCTCCAGTTAAGTTGAATATTGAAGGAAATCAGTGTATCCCTGCAAAGAAACAAGGTGACGCTACTTATGCTCCGAAACCAAAAACGTCGCCAACCGATAAAGACGAATATATCATTACCGGTTACAAAATCGATTATGAAATGGACGACCGTTTTAATATGTTCTTCCCACGTATGTACAGCGACAATCCTCAACATGTGGAAGCTTATAAACAATGGGGAAATGTAACAGGCGAATCGGTAACTTATGACTATTGCGGTCAACAAAAAACGGATGTGAAACCGACCTTTGGCGAAAACCTTCGTTTCTTCTTCGACTACCAGGTGCGTTTCATGTACTGGCGTTATTTTATGTGGAACTTCAGCGGTCGTCAAAACGATATGCAAAGTTACGGTGAAATAGACCGTGGTAACTGGATTACCGGTATTGGCTTTATCGATAATTTATTGGTGGGCGATCAAAAGAATCTTCCTTCGGAATTAAAAGAAAACAAAGGACATAATGTCTACTTTATGTTGCCATTGCTGTTGGGTGTATTCGGTATATTGTTCTTAATGTATAGTGGAAAAGAAGGCGGCGAAGCCATGTGGATTACCACCTTGCTGTTTGTACTTACAGGTCTTGCCATTGTGGTATACCTTAATCAAACGCCTTATCAACCGCGTGAGCGTGATTATGCTTACTCGGGTTCGTTCTATGCTTTCAGTATATGGATTGGGTTGGGTGTGCTCGGTATTATCCGTGCACTCGATAAATATGTACCTCGCTCGGTAAGTGCCGTAGTGGTTTCTATCTGCTGTTTAGGTGTGCCTGCACTTATGGCACAACAAAACTGGGACGATCATGATCGTAGCAATCGTTATACTTGTCGCGATTTTGGTGGAAACTACCTTGCTTCGTGTAAACCAAATGCAGTTATATTTACCAACGGCGATAACGATACTTTCCCTCTTTGGTACAATCAGGAAGTGGAAGGATACAGAACCGATGTGCGTGTATGTAATTTAAGCTATTTACAAACCGACTGGTATATTAGCCAAATGAAACGTGGCGCCTACAAATCGGCTCCGCTACCTATCTCATGGCAACCAAAGGACTATGTGTCCGGCAAAAATGAGGTGGTGTATGTTGACTCGATGATGCCTCAACTAGATGTGAAAACGGCTTACGACTTTGTGTTGAGCACCGATCCGCAAACAAAACGCGAGGGCGAAGCATTTATCCCGTCCAATCATTTATTCTTGCCTATTAATGCTAAACAAGTTATTAGCACAGGAACATTACCTGCGTCAAGAGTAGGTGAAATTGTACCACAAATGGATATCAAACTGGATAGACGAATCACGAAGAGTTCGTTGATGATTCTTGAATTGTTGAAAGAAAATAACTGGAAACGTCCGATCTATTTTGCAACCACTGTGGGTGATGAATATTATATGGGCTTAAACGATCATTTTGAACTTACAGGTATGGCATATCAAATACTACCGGTAGGTGTAAAAGGTGCAGGAGCAGGTGTAAATGCCGACGAAATGTACAGCAATATGATGACTAAATTCCGCTATGGTGGAATGAATAATCCTAAAGTTTATCTTGACGAAAATATTACCCGTATGTGTCGCACACACCGTATGATGTTTAGTCAACTGATTGGTGCGTTACTTGCTAAGGGTGATTCGGTACGTGCATTGAAAGCCTTGGATTATTGTGATAAACAAATCCCTGGTACTACCGTTCGTCACGATTATGTTTCTACTCAATTGGCCGACGATTATTATAAACTTCATAAACCAGCAAAAGGGAATGAAATTATGACCGCTGTAGCCAAAGACTGTATCGAAAATCTTGATTGGTATTTGAGTTTAAGCACTGTCAATCGTAATAGCGTTAATAATCGTATCGGACATAATATGGCTGTATTGCAACAAGTGTTACGTATCTCACAAGAAGCCAAACAAGACGTGATCTTGAATAAATTCATGCCTAAATACATGCAGTACGCTAAAATGCTTCAGTTGTAAATGAATATACAGTTTCCAAGGCTTCTCCGCCCTTTGTGGGGAAAAGTTGTTTGGCGCAAAGACCCATCGTCGAAAGTAATTTATCTTACTTTCGACGATGGACCTGTGCCGGAAGTAACACCACTGGTGCTTGATCTGCTTGACGAACACAACATAAAGGCAACTTTTTTCTGTGTGGGCGAGAATGTACAGAAGCATCCCGATACTTTTGCTCAGGTGATGAGCAGAGGTCACAAAGTCGGAAACCATACTTTCAATCATTTGAAAGGGTTTTCGGTGACGGATGAAGAGTATTATGATAATGTAGATAAAGCAGCGGAGGTGATTGATAGTAAATTGTTTCGTCCGCCTTATGGAAGGATTACGGGAAAGCAAATGAAAAAACTGCGTGACAGGTATACTATCATTATGTGGGATGTTATTACACACGATTATAACAAGAACCTGTCGCCAGAAACCATCATGCGAACCATTAAACGCTACTCGCGAAATGGTTCTCTGGTTGTTTTTCACGACTCAATAAAAGCAAAAGAAAACGTACTTGCCGTGTTACCATTGGCTATCGAGTACTGGAAAAACAAAGGTTATACCTTTGGAGTGTTGGATTAATTATTAATGATCAATGATAAGTTGTTAATGATAACTACTGCTTACTGATAACTGTTCACTGATAACTGTTTACTGCTATGAGGGAATCCATTTTACATTACGTTTGGCAGCACAAACTTTTCACTGCTCAGCAGCTGGTTACAACCGAAGGTGAATCGGTAGATGTGATTGATGTGGGTAAACATAATACGGATGCAGGTCCTGATTTTTTTAATGCTAAAATTAGAATCGGTGAAACACTTTGGGCAGGAAATGTAGAAATACATACTCGCTCCACCGATTGGCACAAACACAGTCATCATTCCGATAAGGCCTACAACAGCGTTATTTTGCATGTGGTGTCGGAAGTTGATGGGGAAATCTTTCGCGCTTATGGTGCTAAGATACCCCAATTAGTGTTAGTATATCCAAAGCATATTGCTGAAAATTACGACAGGCTGATTGCTGAACAGAAATGGATTGCGTGCGAGGATAAAATTGCTGCTGTTCCGGGTATTATTATTGAAAGTTGGAAAAACGCTTTACTAACCGAACGGTTGGAACAAAAAATGCAAGCCATTACCACTTTGCTGATAGAGAGCAATCAGCATTGGGAAGAAGCTTTTTATATTACGCTTGCGCGCAATTTTGGATTTGGGACAAACAGTCAGGCATTCGAAAGTTTAGCCAAATCGGTACCGCTATCGGTATTGGGTAAGCACAAAGATCAATTGCTACAGTTAGAGGCAGTGCTTTTTGGACAAGCAGGCTTGTTGACCGACGACGCTACGGATGAATACGCTGCACGGTTGAAACAGGAATACAGTTTCATGAAAGCGAAGTTCGGTTTGCAACCAATAAATGCGTCGCAATGGAAATTGCTGCGGTTACGACCCGATAATTTTCCGCATGTTCGCATTGCACAGTTTGCATCGTTGATACATACTTCGTCTAAGTTGTTCTCTAAAATAGTCGACCAACCTGAGATGGAATACCTACGGTCGATATTTGTATGCGAGCCGTCGGACTATTGGAAACGACACTATTTGTTTAGTCATGAAAGTCCGGTGCACGATAAAAAGTTGGGTGCTCAATCGATAAATGTACTTTTGATAAACACGGTGGTTCCTTTTCTGTTTTGCTATGCACAGCAGAAAAATAACCAGACGCTAAAAGATAAAGCATTGCAACTGCTGGAACAACTTCCGTCGGAGCGCAATGCTATTATTACTGCCTGGCAAAAGTTAGGAATCAACTCGGTGTCAGCTTACGACTCGCAGGCATTGTTGCAATTAAAAAAACAGTATTGCGACGATAAAAAATGCTTGCGCTGCAGAATAGGGCATAAGGTACTTACGAGTTGAAAGCCGATATGCAAAGCAAAATTAAAATTAAGAATGAAACAGATAACAAAAATATACCTTTTTTTAGTTGCGGTAGGACTCATTTTACTTGTAAACGCTTGTGCCAATATGTCTCAAGGTCCAACAGGTGGCCCGAAGGACATTACACCTCCAAAGGTTGTGAAATCATTCCCGGCCAACGGTTCGCTGTACTTTAAAAAGAAACAGATTCAGATTGATTTCGACGAAATTGTAAATATCGAAAAAGCATCCGACAATGTGATTATCTCGCCACCTCAACAAACTCCACCCGATGTGAAATCGTACGGCAGACAAGTGTCGGTGACTTTTAATCAGGATCTTGCCGATAGCACTACTTATAGTATCGATTTTGGGAGTGCTATTGTAGATAATAACGAAAAGAATCCTCTCAAGAATTACGTTTTTGCATTTTCTACCGGCGGGCAGATTGATACCATGAAAATCTCTGGGACGGTAATTAATGCTCAGGATTTGAGCCCAATGGCGGGTATTTATGTTGGTATTTATGCTGATACAAATAGTGACTCTGCTTTTTTTAAAATACCTTTTATCCGCATTGGTAAAACCGATGAGTATGGACATTTCTCAATCAGTAACATGAAGAAAGGTAAATTCAAAGTGTATGCTTTGGATGACGTGAATCACGATTTCTTTTATCAACCGGGCGAAGGGCTTGCAATGCACGATTCACTTATAGTTCCTACTTCGCGAATGGAAGAAATGCGTGATACTATCTGGAAAGATTCGATAACGGTGGATAGCGTTCATAAATACATGGGTACGCGCTTTTTGCCGGATGACCTGGCACTGCTTTTTTTTAAAGAAAATAAAAAACGTCAGTACTTTGTGAAGTTCGAACGCAAGGAGCCTTTTGTTTTCAACCTGTTCTTCAATGCTCCTGCAGCTGAATTACCGAAGCTAACACCACTCAACTTTAAGTGGGATAATAAATATTTGTTGCAGAAGAACGCAACAAAGGATAGCTTAACTTATTGGCTCACTGATTCTACTGTTTGGAATGTGGATACCCTTAAAATGTCGATGACTTATCTGAAAACCGATTCGTTGTTTAAGCTGGTACCCATAACCGACACTATTAACGTGGCAATGCGAAAGGGGAAAGTGAACCCCAGAGCCAAAATATCAAAAAAAGTGGTGAGCACTAAAGTGGAGCCCTACAAATTTTCAAACAATGTAGCCGGAGCTTTCGAAATCTACAATCCGATTATTCTGCGTTTCGAAGCTCCAATGGACAGCTTCGATATTTCGAAGATTAAGTTGAACGAAAAAGTAGATACGGTATTTAAAACCATACCGTTTAAGTGGAAACAGTTGGATTCAACTAAAATGTGTTATAGCATAGAACATACATGGACTGCTGAAACTGCGTACAAGATTGAAATAGATTCGGCTGCTTTCAGAAGCATTTACAAAAGGATTAGTAATAAGTACGATGCAGACTTTAAGATAAGATCGTTAGATGAATATTCAAGTCTGAAAATACAATTAGCTGCGTTCAATCCCAAGGTTGTTATGCAAGTCCTCGATCCGAAAGATGTGGTATTGGGCACTAAGCATGCTTCCGAGAAAGGTACTGTTTTCGAGTATTTACGTCCGGGCGATTATTATCTTCGCATGTTCATAGATGCCAATGGGAATGGAGTATGGGACACCGGCGATTTATCGACGAAACGCCACCCCGAAGAGGTGTATTATTATCCTCATAAATTTACGCTCAAAGCCAATTGGGAATTTGAGGAAACATGGGATTATAACGCTGTGCCGCTGTTAAAGCAAAAGCCGGTGGAATTGTTGAAAGATGATCCAAATAGGGTTAAGAAAGATGCTAAAACTCCGGTGACAAACAAGAATCAAGTGAAGACTAATAACCAGACGACTAATAACAACCAGTTTAGGAGATAAAATATACTTTAAAAAGAAGAGCAAATTTAATTTTAGGATTGAATTTGCTCTTCTTTTTTTCGCTTTCTTTGTTTGACCGTAATACGTTCCTGATTTATATTTGTGGATAGAAATAATATTGATTTGTAATGTTTAAAGTTAATCGTGTGTAAATAGCAAACGTTTGCGCTGAGAATAAACCAATGGACAAGTGCGACTCAGCCTGTTTATATGGAATTTGATTAGTTTTGTATTCTAATTTAAAGTTCAAAGCAATTTGCTTGTTTTTTGATAAATGACGAATTCGATATTTGAGGTCTATTCCTCCGATTCTCTGTTTGACGAAAGAAATATACATTCTATTTAAAATAAAAAATTGATTCATGAGAAGATTACTGATTCCACTGGTTTGTTTAATGTTGTTGCCATTGTCTGTTTGGTCACAAACTTCAGTGTCAATAGGCGATTTAAAAACATTTAAACAGGAAAATAATCTGATTTCAATCGAGGCTAATAATGCTTTTGTTCAGATTACTGCCTTCAGAGATGATATTATTCGCGTAAGAGCCTACAAAGAAAAACCTTTACGCGCCTTTTCGTATGCAGTCGATAAACAAGCTGAAGGTAAATTTACAAGTGTAGTTGACGAAGGTTCTAAACTAGTGTTGAAGACAGCGGCATTGAAAATTGAGATAACAAAAACTCCAGTGCGTGTGAGTTTTTACACGCTCGAAGGAAAATTGATTAATGCTGACGACCCAAGATTTGGTATGACATGGCTTGGTGGCGATGTTACCTGTTACAAACAAATGTTTGAAAAAGAAAAATTTATTGGTTTGGGTGAAAAAACCGGACCATTGAATAAACGAAGCATGGCTTACGAAAACTGGAACTCTGATGTTCCGGCTTATAGTCTCGACAAAGATCCGCTTTATGCTACCATTCCTTTTTACATGGGAATTCATGATGGTATGGCCTATGGAATTTTCTTCGATAACTCCTACAAAAGTACTTTTAGTTTTGGCGCTTCAACTGACGATGAAATGTCTCATTTTGGTGCTGTGGGTGGCGAAATGGATTATTATTTCTTTGCCGGCGATTCGGTTCGTAATGTGATTGAAGAATACACATGGCTGACCGGTCGTCCGAAATTACCACCACTTTGGAGCCTTGGTTACCAACAATGCCGTTATAGCTACTATCCAGACAAAGAATTGTTAAGCGTGGCGCAAGCATTCCGCGATAAAAAGTTCCCTTGCGATGTGCTCTATCTGGATATTCACTACATGGATAATTATAAAGTATTTACATGGAATCCTGAATATTACCCTCAACCCGAAAAAACGATAAACACATTAAAAGGAATGAACTTTCACCTGGCTGTGATTGTGGACCCGGGTTTAAAAGTAGAAAAAGGTTACTCGGCTTACGACGAAGGAATCAAGAACAAGTATTTCCTTTCGTATCCTAACGGAGAACCTTATGTTGGAAAAGTATGGCCGGGACGGTCACATTTTCCAGACTTTACACGTCCGGAAGTTCGTACATGGTGGGGTGAAAAATTCTCGGCACTTACTAGTAAAGGAGTGGAGGGTTTTTGGAATGACATGAACGAACCGGCTACCTGGGGGCAGAAAATTCCTGATATGGTTGAATTTGGTTTCGAAGGAAACAAGACAACTATCAAAGAAGGACATAATATTTTTGGAATGCAGATGGTGCGCTCCACTTACGAAGGAACAAAGAAATTGATGAACGGTCGTCGACCTTTGACAATTACCAGAGCTACATTCTCCGGTGGACAACGTTATTCAACCATTTGGACCGGTGATAATTTTGCTTCGGATGACCACATGTTACTTAGTGCTAAATTAGTAGCTAATCTTGGGCTTGCCGGTTTCTCATTTGCCGGTCCCGATGTTGGTGGATTTATGGGTGAGCCAACTAAAGAACTTATGGTTCGCTGGATGTCGCTGGGTGCATTTACGCCTTTTTATCGCAATCATAGTGCAGTAGATTTAAACTATCGCGAACCTTGGGTTTTACCTAAAGATTATCAGGATATTGTGCGTAATTATCTGAATTTACGTTATCAACTAATGCCGTACATTTATTCTAACGCATTGTTAGCTTCGCGAACCGGATTACCGATTGTACGCACATTGGCTATTGACTATACGAATGACGAAAGTATTTACAATCGTGACTTCGAAAACCAATATATGTTTGGCGATGGATTACTTGTTTGCCCTGCCCGCAGCACCGACAACTATACTCGTGTATATCTGCCAAAGGGTCGTTGGTATCGATTTTCCAACGATGAAGTTTTTGAAGGAGGTAAAGATTATCACGTAACTTCGCCGCTTAACGACTTACCGGTTTTTGCCGCTGAAGGAGCCATTATTCCTATGCAAAATACCGTTCAGAATACCACAGAGAGTGCTGGAGATACTTTGAAACTACACGTTTTTGCCGGTTCAAAAGCTACTAAAATGCTTTACTACGAAGATGATGGTACGACATATAATTATGAAAACGGTGCATCGTACGAACGAACAATTAGCTTCGACCCGATGAAGAGCGAACTGACCTTGTCAGATAAAAAAGGTGATTTTACCGGACGATTTAGAAAAGTATGTTTGATACTACACGGATTCGATGCCATCAGTTCAGTTCGAAATGGTGCAAATGATCTCAAAATTTCGGAAAATAAAAACACACAAAGTGTTGCTTTTGATCTAAATAACACGGCCATTAGTTTGAAATGGAAATATCAAAAGAAAAAATGATTTTTGTTGTTTAGCTAATGCGTAATCAGAAAGGGAATAGTATACGCTGTTCCCTTTTTTGTTCGCAATTATAACTCATGAAAAGATAATTCTGTATATTTGAGATGTCTATATAAAAATCACCTAATATCTAATTCAGATGAAATATAAAATAGTTGTATTTTTAGGATTTTGTTGCAGTATGAACTCTGCTTTAATGGCTCAAACCAAGCATACGATCTATCAATCCAACGCATTTAGTGTCTCTGATACGCGTGTTGTACAAGGAAAGTATACGGCCACTGCTTTATCGTCCTCTGAAATCCAGTCCGATTATCAAAGTCCTAAAACGGAAGCCCAGGGTACTCCTAAAAGCTGGAAGCTTACCAAGGACATCTCTGCATTTCCACAACTGAATACGCCAAATTTATTAGAAAATGCCATCTACAATATGTCGGTGGAAGAAATGGAAAAAGCCATTGAAAAGGATAGCACGTTACGCACGGGTATCGAATGGCCGGGTGTGTGGACGCGTGACGTCAGCTACAGCATTATTCTCTCTATGGCGTACATGCAACCGAAAGTGTCTCAAAACAGCCTGATGCGCAAGGTAAATGCCAACGGACGCATTATTCAGGATACCGGGACCGGGGGTGCGTGGCCGGCTTCGACGGATCGTATGATTTGGGCGGTAGCTGCCTGGGAGATATATAAAGTTACCGGAGATAAAGATTGGTTGAGGAAAGTGTACCCTGTTATCAAAAACTCCATAGAAGATGATATCATGGTGGATCATGACCCTAAAACGGGTTTGGTGAAGGGAGAATCTTCATTTCTCGACTGGCGCGAGCAAACTTATCCACGCTGGATGCAACCTGCCGATATTTATGTCAGTAAGAACCTCGGAACAAATGCAGTGCATTATCGTGCTTTAACGGTGGCCGGGCGTATGGCCGAATTGATGAATGATAAATTGTCCGGGCAAAAATATCATGAAATTGCTGAAAGAATAAAATCTTCCATTAATTCCCATTTTTGGATTCTGGAAAAAAATTATTACGGTCAATATCTTTACGGTAGAAACTATGAAATTCTGTCACCTCGTTCCGAAGCATTGGGCGAAGCTTTGACGGTTGTGTTTGACATTGCCGATCCGGCTCGTCAGAAACAGGTTGTTGAGCATACTCCGGTGGTCGATTATGGTATTCCGTGTATTTATCCGCAAATAGGTGATATCCCTCCTTATCATAACAATGCTGTGTGGCCTTTTGTGCAGACTTATTGGATGTGGGCAGGTGCAAAAACCGGTAACGAAAAAAGTGTTGTGCACAGCATTGCATCTATTTATCGGGCTGCGGCTATGTTCCTGACGAATAAGGAAAACTTTGTGGCTGACAATGGCGATTTTGCCGGAACAGAAATCAATTCGAGCAATATGCTCTGGAGTTTGTCTGGTAATATCAGCATCATCCACAAAGTTCTTTTCGGTATTCGGTTTGAAGAAAATAATCTGAAATTTCAGCCCTTTGTGCCAAAAGTAATGAACGCCAATCGAAAACTAAATAATTTCAAATATCGGAAAGCTATGCTGGATATAGAACTGAAAGGTTTTGGTAACCGGATAGCTGCCTTTAGTTTAGATGGAAAGGTTCAAAAACAACCCATCGTTCCTGCCACATTAACAGGAAAGCATAAAGTGAAAATTATGTTGGCCAATAGCGAATTCGAAAATCAATCCATTCATCTGGTGAAGAATGAGTTTACACCGCTCATGCCAATCGTTACATTTGAGAATGGAAAACTTACCTGGTTGCCAATCGATGGAGTAAGTAACTATCAGGTTCTGAAAAATGGAAAGAGTTGGAAAATGACTTCAGCGACTTCGGTTGATATTTCAGATGCAGAAAAAGGTGAATTTCAGGTAGTAGCAATAGCGAAAAATGGATTAAGTTCATTTGCTGGTGAACCGGTTCCGGTTTATCCTCCGGCTGATATTATAACGGTGGAAATTGAGAAGGTTTTATCTCCTTCAGCATTGCCTTACAGGAATTTCTCAGGAGAGGGTTTTGTGGAGATAAGTAGAACAATAAATCGTGTAATTAGTCTTGATATTGAAGTGGCGACTGCTGGATTGTACGCTATTGACTGGCGGTATGCGAATGGAAACGGTCCGATAAATACGGAGAATAAGTGTGCTATCCGAACACTGTTTGTCGATAATAACCGCTTAGGAGCTCAGGTCTTCCCACAACGCGGAACAAACGAATGGTTCAGTTGGGGATTTAGCAATGCTGTACAAGTTCGATTAAAAGCCGGTAAGCATACGTTGAAATTTACATTTATGCCCGAAAACGAAAATATGAATATCGAAATAAATCAGGTCATGTTGGATTATGTTAGATTGATTAAAATCGAGTAGGATTTCTCCTGTTTGATAAGGAAACAAAAGCCGTCTATCTGTTATCAGATGGACGGCTTTTAAAGTATATATAGCTATTGTTTTGCGTTATTGTTTTTCAATACAAGAGCCGTACGTGCAGGGATGTATATTTTCAACCACTCTTTTCCAGATGGTTCTTTTGGAGTTTTAGAGGTTAGATGAGTTATGGTCTCATCAATCAGATTAAAGCCTCCAAATTTAGTTTCATCTGTATTTAAAACGATTTTATACGCTCCTTTGTCAGCAAGTATCCCATAATCGGTAAACGACTTGGTGCCATTGAAATTGAAGACAAAAATCAGATCGCCACGTTGATAAGCAATCACTTGATCATCTTCTTTATCCCAGAGTTGTTGGATGGAAGTTGTGTTGAATTTTGGAACAGAATTGATCAATGCTATCATTGCGTTGTCAAATTGACCTAATGCGTTGTACAAGTAGTTTTCATTGTCAACCAAATCCCATTGACGACGGGCGTATTTATTTGACCAACCGTTTCCTTCACGCGGAAAATCAATCCACTCAGGGTGTCCGAATTCATTACCCATGAAGTTCAGATAACCACCATTAATTGTTGTTGCAGTCATCAAACGTATCATTTTATGTAGTGCTACACCTCTGTCTACCAGTAAGGTGCTATCATTACGTTGCATGTGCCAATACATGTCCGCGTCTATAAGCCTGAAAATTATAGTTTTATCTCCTACTAAGGCTTGATCGTGACTTTCGGCATAATTAATTGTTTTTTCATCGGCACGTCTGTTGGTAAGTTCCCAAAGTATATGACCTACTTTCCAATCTTCGTCTTTTACTTCTTTTATTAGCTTGATCCAGAAATCAGGTATTCCCATTGCCATTCGATAATCGAATCCCAGGCCTCCTTCATCTACTTTTGTCGCTAATCCAGGCATTCCACTAACCTCCTCGGCAACAGTTATCGCGTTTGGATTTACTACGTGTATCAATTTGTTGGCCAGCGTTAGATAGCAAATTGCGTCTCCATCCTGATTCATATTGTAGTACGATTCATAACCAGTAAAATCCTCTCCCAGTCCATGACTGCGGTAGAGCATAGATGTCACGCCATCAAATCGGAAACCATCGAATTTGTATTCCTCCAACCAGAATTTACAGTTGGAAAGTAAGAAGTGAAGTACAGACGGTTTGGCATAATCAAAGCAAAGTGAATCCCAAGCTGGATGTTCGCGGCGCGATCCACCATGGAAATACTGATAGGGAGTGCCATCAAAACGGCCTAAGCCTTCCACTTCGTTTTTAACGGCATGTGAATGAACAATATCCATGATAACGGAAATGCCCATGCCATGTGCTTCGTCAATCAAATGTTTGAGTTCTTCCGGTGTTCCAAAGCGAGAGGATGCTGCAAAAAAGCTGGAAACATGATAGCCAAAGGAACCATAATAAGGATGTTCCTGAATTGCCATTATTTGAATACAGTTGTAGCCATCAGCTGCAATGCGAGGTAAAACCGTAGTTCTGAATTCATTATAATTGGACACTTTCTCTTCGGAACTAGACATACCAATATGACATTCGTAAATCAAAAGTGGTTCGGTTTGAGGCTTAAAATCGGTGTTTTTAAATACGTATTGTTGGAAAGGATTCCAAACCTGAGCGCTAAAAATTTTTGTAGTCTCATCCTGTACCACTCTGCGTGCCCATGCCGGAATGCGTTCGCCACTTCCACCTTCCCATTCAACGAGTAATTTGTAAAGTTGCGAATGTGCCATGGCAAAATCGGGTAAGCGTATTTCCCATATACCGTTTTGAAGTTTCTTTAATTGATAATCGGTACGACGCTGCCAATTGTTGAAATCTCCAATTAAAAATATAGCGGTCGCATTCGGTGCCCATTCTCTAAAAACCCATCCGTCGGTAAGACGATGCAAGCCAAAGTACAGGTAGCCGGAAGCAAAATCAGAAAGCGTCTGACCATCTGCAACTAATTTCTTCTCAATACTTTCAAAATATTCGTAACGTCCATTAATAGCATTGGCATAGGGCGCCAACCATGGATCGGATTTGAGTATGGCTAGATCTTTCATGTACTTGTTTTTTCAGTTAAACTTTTGAGGTTGATAGATGTATTGAAACGGTGGCTGCATAGTTTTCTCAACCGCTGTTTCCACTAGAAGTAAAAAGATACTCGGTACAACTGGTTTAAACCATTACCTTTACGATAATCTTTTTGTAGGTTCCTTCCGCAATGCCGGGCTGATGTCCATCTTCGGGAAAAAATACTGCAAATTCAAATGGTTGAACGGCAATGAAGTTGGATGTTTTGTTAGCAAAAAAACTCACATCTTTGTCGGCGTTATAGGCTTCGGTAACCTCAGTCAGTTTACTGCCGGAGATCCAACCCATTGTTTCTGTTTTACCAATAGGCACTTGAATGTCGATAAACTTGTTGTGCGTTTCCATTTTAGCAGCATCAGCTGTCTTTCCTGTAATTTCAACAACATTGACAACCAGACTTGCGCCTTCGAGTTCTATTTTTCCAAACGGAAGAGCTACCAAGTCAGTATTTTTCAAATAGTCGAATGCTTTTTTGAAGCGGGGGTGGATTGATTCGTACAATCCGCTGTTTTCTAATGTATCTAAAATCATCTTGCGTAAAAATTTATGGTTGTTGTAAGTTGGTTTGTTTTTGTTAGTAGCCCATTACTTCGTCTACCGTGTAATTCAGAAACTGATTAAAAGGATGCACATACTTCAGAACCTCAGCTACTTTCTGAACAAATTGTTCTTCTTCAATTAAATCGTTCAGTTTATATTCAACTAAATAGTGTTTCAACTTTAGCAGTTCGGCTTCCGGAAAATCTTTCGGAAATCCTTTTGGGACGTTTTTTAGTTTGTCTTCTTCAAAGAATGTGGTAAAATAGTTAGCAAAGTTACTCTCTGCACGAATAGCATTCAGTTCTTCAATATTGTCATAAACACTTTGGCGAAGTGCTTTCAGCAAGTTGGATTCGGGGCACCAAACTCCGGCGCCTACAAAACATCCAGCCGGGTCAATATGAAGGTAATAACCGGCACGTTGACTTTTACGGCCGCCCTGAGTGGCTATATATACCCCGAAATGAGTTTTGTATGGAGTTTTATCGTGCGAAAAACGCGTGTCACGGTATATTCTGAAAACACAATCCTTAACTTCTACGTGTTTGATTTCGTCGTCAAATTTGGAGATTTCGACAATTAAATCCTTACTTATTTGCTCAAATTCCAATCGTACTTTATCGTACCAGCCTTTGTTTTCTGCAAACCATTCCCGGTTGTTGTTGATTTTCAATTCGTTTAGAAATTGAAGTATATTTTTAATCTGCATACCCTTTTTTTTTTGCGTTTGACAAATATAAGCTAAAATTCAGACAAAAAAGGAATTGAACTCATATTTTTTTAAACAGGACTCAACTTTGTGGAAAATTGATTACTTTTGTAGTCAAATAGGCTGATAAGCCAGTATGGAAACCAATATTTAAATGGCTGTATAACAGAAAATTTGTTCAGAATATACCCTTTCTCAAGATAAAAAAATGAAAAATAGAATAAATCAGTTGTTGGAAGAAGTGAACCAATTAATTGCGTCTAATCAGGATGAATTGGAAGCACTTCGTATTAAGTATTTGAGCAAAAAAGGCGAAGTGTCGGCACTTTTCAACGATTTTAGAAATGTTGCTAACGAGGAGAAGCGAGAAGTTGGTCAAATGCTGAATGAACTAAAAAATGCCGCTCAGGATAAATTTAATGAATTAAAAGAGTCTTTTGCCGGTTCTTCAACCTCTGATCAAAAATCAGACTTAACACGTACTGCCGATCCTGTTAAATTGGGAACGCGTCATCCGCTTTCGTTGGTAAAACACGAAATTATTGAAATTTTTTCGCGTATTGGTTTTACCATTGCCAAAGGACCCGAAATTGAGGACGACTGGCATGTGTTTGGTGCTTTAAATTTTGCTCCGGAACATCCGGCACGTGATATGCAGGATACATTCTTTATCGAGCAAAACCCTGATGTATTGTTACGTACGCACACTTCGTCGGTACAGTCGCACATTATGACGCAGCAAAAACCACCGATTCGCAAATTATTCCCGGGTCGTGTTTATCGCAACGAAGCTATTTCGTACCGTGCGCACTGCTTTTTCCACCAGGTGGAAGGGTTGTACATTGATAAAGATGTATCATTTGCCGATTTGAAACAAGCCTTGATGTATTTCGCAAAAGAAATGTTTGGAGCAGAAACTCAAATTCGCTTGCGCCCATCGTATTTCCCATTTACTGAGCCAAGTGCTGAGATGGATATTTCGTGTAACTTGTGTGGTGGTAAAGGTTGTCCGTTCTGCAAGCATACCGGTTGGGTTGAAATCCTTGGTTGCGGCATGGTTGATCCTAATGTGCTGGAAAACTGCGGGATTGATTCGAAAGTATATTCGGGTTATGCATTTGGAATGGGAGTGGAGCGTATCACGAACCTGAAATATCAGGTAAAGGATTTACGTTTGTTCTCTGAAAATGATGTCCGGTTCTTAGAACAGTTTGAATCTGCGAACTAGAAAGTTTGTGATCTCTTAAAATACAAAAGACTATCTCTGATTGCAATAATCATTGATAGTCTTTTTCTTTTTTCTTTAATTCAATACATTGTTCAAATAAGTACTGTAGCCCAAGTTGTAACTCGTAACTACTTTATTCCCTGCAGAAATCCGTCCCAATCCATATTCCATGGGTCTGTTTTGCGGTTGGGGGCTATATCGCTGTGGCGGAGAATGTATTCAATTTTGTATCGCTTTTTGATATCATTTACAAGAATGGTTAACGACTTGATTTGCTGTTCGCTAGGTGCTTCCTCTTTCGAGGTCATCAACTCAATGCCTATGGATCGTGAGTTCAGACCGGTTTGTCCATTCGGTAACTGGCTTTTGCCGGCATGAAAAGCCACATCTTTTTCTTTTACCAGTCGATAGATGACACCATCGCGTCCAATCACATAATGTGAACTCACTCTGTAGTGCGAAAACTGTTTGATGATAAGGTCTATATCATATTTTTCGCCGCCGTCACTGTTGTAGGTGGAATGCACAATAATAGCAGTGATGTTTCTGCATTCTACTGTTCTTTTACCTGAGTTTACCAGTTTTTCAATAAACTTTAGTTCTTTTTGAGCGCGTGCAAAAGGGGTGCACAGCATAAATGTAAGCAAAAAGAGAGCAATCTTTTTTCGGTTAAGGCAATTCATTTTCTGAGAAATTTTAATCTTATTTTCAGCTACAAAGTTAGCCATTCTTTTTTAAATGGCGATTTAATGCCATCTTTTTTGAATTTTGGGCAACATTATTTAAATATTTATGAACTTTCAATCTTTAGAATCATTATAAATAAGTATCTTTGTGGCAAAATTGAAAAAACGGGGAGTTAGTAACTAATATCCATTCTTTTTTACCGCAAAAGCAGCGTTATCGAACATTATTTATCGACAAACAAAAAGTGTATGCAAAGGAAACATAAATTTTCAGAAAATGTAAAAATGAGTGATTTGATTAACAGTGATCACTCGCTGCTGCTTGTGATAAGTAGGTTTGGGATACCACTGGGTTTCGGTGATAAAACCATAAGCGAAGTTTGCCAATCTGCAGGAATTCATTGCAATACATTTCTAGCGGTGGTTAATTTTATCTCGGAAGATAATTTTGATATAGAGAATGATAGCGATGACATCTCCATTGAAACCGTTATTGAATACCTGAAAAGTGCTCACAACTACTTCCTCAATTTTAAATTACCCTCCATTCGCGTTAAATTGCTCGAAGCTGTGAATCAGCCCAATCAGAACCTGCCTTACGGACTTATCTTTACTAAATTTTTTGATGAATATGTATTGGAAGTTCAGAAGCATATGCAATACGAAAATGATATTGTATTTAAATATGCGTTGAAACTGGTTGAGGGAAAGAGGGATACAAAATATAGTATTTCAGTTTTTCAGCACCGTCATAATGAGATTGATTCGAAACTGGAGGAACTAAAAAATATAATTATAAAGTATTATCCGGATAATGGTAGCAATCATTTACTTACGGATGTATTATTCGATATTTTGTCGTGCGAAATTGATATTGCTTCACACAATAAGGTGGAAGATTATCTGTTCGCACCGGCTATAGAGGCCATAGAGAAAAAATTAGCTACACGATGAACAAGGAGCTGCTAAAAATAGCTATTGCAGAGCCTTCGGTCATTATCCGAAGCGGACTCACCGTGGCATTGAAGCGTATTCCCGAATTTCGTATTCAGCCCTTCGAAATAGTTTCCATCGATTTGCTTGTCAATTACCTGCGCATTAATAAACCCGACATACTGATTATCAATCCTACTTTTTGGGGACATTTTGATGTTGCCAAGCTAAAGGAAGAAACTGCAAATCCTAAATTGAGTTGTTTGGCATTACTGCACTCGAGCGTGGATGCTGCTTTGCTGCGCAATTATGATGATAGTATTAGTATCTATGATAGTGTGGAGCAATTACAAACCAAGTTGGAAAAATTGGTTGAATCGACTACTAATGATACGTCAGAAGAAAACAATTCGCTGAGTATTCGCGAGAAAGAGATCGTCGTTTGTGTGGTGAAAGGACTTACGAATAAGGAAATTGCTCAGGAACTTTTTCTATCTACCCATACAGTTATTTCGCACCGACGAAATATTGCCCGAAAGCTGGAAATTCATAGTACTGCCGGGCTTACGATATATGCCATTGTTAATAAGTTAATTGAGCTCGAAGAGATTAAAAAGAATATGCTTTTGTAAATTGGTTGATTGTTTCATAACCCGGATTGAAAATACTTTACTACCTATTAGTAGTTAGCTCCAACGAGTATTATCAGCATTAATGGGGATATATTGTTTGATGCTATGATAGTACTTTTGTATCGTTATCAAACAATAAAAATGTTTCTAATGAAAGTAAGGTATAAATTTCTGGTTTCAGGTGCGCTGATTAGTTCGATGTCATTACAGGCACAGGTAGATAGTTTAAAAAAAGTATCACCATTTTCAGCCAGCTTTTCGTATGTTGGTGATGTGGTTAGTAATTTCGATGGCGGTATAAAAAAGGGGACAACCTATCTCGGGTTACTGAATATACGGGCAGGATTCGATACCGAAGCAGCCGGATTGTGGAAAGGGGGGCAGTTGTTTGCTAATGTGGGAAATACCCATGGGGGTCAACCTTCGGCCAATTTAGTCGGCGATTTTCAGGGAGTCTCGAATATAGAAGCGGGCAATCTGACTTTTCTCTACGAACTGTGGTACAAACAAAGTATCGGAAAGGTGGATATAACGCTGGGTTTACAGGATTTGAATGCCGACTTTGCCACAAGTGAATACGGTGGTTTATTTACAAATAGTTCGTTTGGTATTCACTCGAGCATTGCTGATAATATATCTTCACCCATTTTTCCGCTAACGGCGCTGGGTGCAAATTTTTCCTGGAAAATCTCGGATACGTTTTTGTGGGAAAGTGCTGTTTTTGATGGTACACCCGACGATTTTGAAGTGAATCCTTACAACATTCACTGGAAACTAAATAAAAATCAAGGCTTTCTGGCAGTGACTGAGTTTCAGATAAACAAAAGTTTAATTGTCGGAAAACACGGAAATTATAAGTTTGGTGCTTACTTTCATGAGCACAATGATACGATTGATGTTGAACAAAAGAACAGAGGTTTTTACTTTGTAGGCGATCAGCAGTTGAGTGATACATGGGCTGTTTTTTCGCAAATAGGATTGAGCCCGAAGAGTTTGAATAATCACAATCACTATTACAGTCTGGGGCTTAATGCCAAAGGGCTGATTGCCGGACGACCGGACGATCAATTCGGAATTGCAATTGCCTATGCTGGAATAGATCATAGCCTTGTGGGAAGTGAAACAACGTTGGAGCTTACCTATCGGTTAGAACTAAATAAACATATATACTTTCGCCCCGATATTCAGTATGTTATCAATCCGGCTGGAACGGAAACAAAACTGAAGAATGCCCTGGTCGGATTTTTACGGTTGGGTGTGAATTTTTAATGCTGCTTAGCAATTTTGGAGTGCTTTAATTCGTCAAATTATTATACAAGATGACAACAAACAATACATATCTTTCGGATATTAAAACTGGAGATGAGGCCATTATCACAAAGGTGCTTGGCCATGGAGCTTTTCGCAAACGCATAACCGAAATGGGTTTTGTGAAAGGTGAGAAAGTGATTGTGATTAAGAATGCACCTCTGCAAGATCCTGTTGAATATGAAATTATGGGATATAAAGTTTCGCTGCGAAGAAGTGAAGCCGAATTGGTAGAGGTAGTTTCTATTGAGGATGCCAAGCATTTATCGGAAGTGAAATTTGAAGGTACTATTGATGAAAATACCCTGAAGGTCTCTGCACTCGAAAAAGGAAAAGTGATAAATGTGGCTTTGGTTGGTAATCCTAACTGCGGAAAAACCACCTTGTTTAATTATGCTTCCGGATCGCACGAGCGGGTTGGAAATTATAGCGGTGTAACGGTGGATGCGAAAGAAGCCATGCTGAAGAAGGATGGCTATACGTTCAAAATAGTGGATTTGCCGGGTACGTATTCCATTACCGAATACTCGCCAGAGGAATTGTATGTGAGGACGCATATAATGGAAAAAATGCCCGATATTGTTATCAATGTTGTCGATTCCTCTAATCTGAAACGGAATCTGTTCCTGACTACGCAGCTTATTGATATGAATATAAAGGTGGTTATTGCCTTGAATATGTATGATGAGCTGGAAAAGCGTGGCGTGAAGTTCGAATACGATGCATTGGGCGAGATGCTTGGCATTCCCATCATTCCTACTGTGGCTTCCAAGGGCATTGGCGTGGATGAACTTTTCAAAAAACTGATAGATGTTTATGAGGATCGTGACCCCAGTGTACGGCATATTCATATCAACTACGGACCGTTTATTGAAACGGCTATCAATAAAATACAAGCAGAAATTTGGAAAAATCCGAAGATTACCGACAAACAGTCGTCGAGATACGTGGCCATAAAACTGTTGGAAACAGATAAAACGACGCTCGTACAATTAAAGGAATACGGCAATTTTGAACAAATTAAAACGCTTACCAAGAATACGATCTCGGAGTTAGAAAAAGAATATGGCGAACGTTCCGAAACCATTATTACCGATGCAAAATATGGGTTTATTGATGGGGCAATGAAAGAAACCTATCGCGAGCCGAAGAAAGATAAGTACAAGCTGAAACGGGAGTTAGATGATTTATTGACCCATAAAGTATGGGGTTTTCCTATTTTCTTGTTTCTGATGTGGTTGATGTTTCAGGCTACCTTTACGCTTGGCAGTTTCCCTATGGAATGGATAGATACCGGCGTTCAGGCTCTCGGACAATGGTTGCAGAACGTAATGTCGCCGGGTGCTTTGCGCGATTTGCTGGTGGATGGTATTATTGGTGGAGTAGGAGGGGTGATTATCTTTTTGCCGAACATTATGATACTGTTTTTCTTTATTTCGTTGATGGAAGATACCGGGTATATGGCGCGGGCATCTTTTATCATGGATAAACTGATGCATAAAATCGGCTTACACGGTAAGTCGTTTATTCCGTTGGTGATGGGCTTTGGATGTAATGTGCCGGCTATCATGGCTACCCGTACCTTGGATAATAAGAAAGACAGAATCCTGACCATGATTATCACGCCCTTTATGTCGTGTAGTGCGCGCTTGCCGGTGTATGTACTGCTGATTTCAGCTATTTTCCCGCAGAATCAGGGGCTGGTACTGTTTACGATTTATCTCATTGGTATACTGTTGGCCGTGACTACCGCTTTAATCATGAAACGGGTGGTATTTGCCAAAAAAGAAGTTCCTTTTGTAATGGAATTGCCACCTTACCGTATTCCTACATTAAAGAATACCAGTCTGCACATGTGGCACAAAGGGCAACAGTACCTCAAGAAAATGGGAAACGTCATTCTGTTGGCTTCTATATTGATTTGGGCGCTAGGCTATTTCCCTCGTCATATCGACTATAGTACCAATTATGATGCTCAAATATCTGTTTTGAAAACAAACAAACAACTGCAAACTCCCGATAAAGACGAGAAGCTGATGCAGTTGGAGATGAGTAAAGAGTCGGAACGTCAGGAGAAATCGTATATCGGCCAACTTGGTCACGCTATCGAGCCGGTTATTCGTCCGTTGGGCTTCGACTGGAAAATGGGTGTGAGCATTATCACCGGATTGGCAGCCAAAGAAATAGTGGTAAGTACCATGGGTATTCTTTATCAGGCCGATCCGCAGGCTGATGCCGGTTCGGGATCGCTTAAAGAGAAAATAAAAGAGCAAACGCATAACAAAGGAGAGTTTAAAGGACAAGCCGTCTTTACGCCACTCGTTAGCTTTGGATTTATGCTATTTATACTTATTTACTTCCCCTGCGTGGCGGTTATCGCGGCTATCAAAAAAGAATCGAGCTGGGGATGGGCTGTGTTTACGATGGTGTACACTACTGCCATTGCCTGGGTGGTGGCATTTGCCTCTTATCAAATAGGAAGTTTGTTTTTCTAAACCTGAAAAAAAGATCCAATGAATCAAAATATAATCGTTCTGATAATTATAGTACTCGCTATTGGCTACTCTGTTTACGCCGTAGTAAAGAATATTCGCAAGAAAGACAGTTCGCCCTGTGGCGACTGTAATGGCTGCGACATAAAAAGAGAGATTACCAAAAACAAAGCGGGTGCACGAACGAAGGATCCCGCAAGTTGTGGTTGTGGACCGAAATAAAAGAAATAAGGCTGATTCGATTTGAATTCAGCCTTATTTTTTTTCTTTTTTTTTATTATAATAATTCACAATTCAAACAAAACGAGTATATTTGTTGCGTTAACAAGTGAATTGAAATGGGTTCACTTGTAGCGCTGTTGAATTGTAAATTAATAATCTATTTATGAAACTTATTTGTAGCCTATTGTTGTGTTTTGTGTTTTGCAGTATTAGCTTACATGCCAGTTCATACAACAATTTTCGAGAGGGCTATGTAATCTCATTGAGAGGTGATACCCTAAAAGGTTTTCTGTTGTCGCAGATTAGTAGAGATGCAACTGAAAAATGTATTTTCAAAACAAATATTAATAGTGAGTCGAAAACCTATCAGCCCGGTGAAATAATAGGATACAGGTATTTAGATGGCAAGTATTATGTTTCAAAAGAGATTAGCACTGATTCGATAACAAAAAAGCTTGTTTTCCTAGAATTTCTGATAAAAGGAATGACCAGTGTGTTTTATTCTGTAGACGATGAAGAACATTATTATATCGAAAAATCTCCAGATGGTTTGATCGAATTGACCGAAAAGGAAAAAATATATGATGGGACTCACTATATTATCCCCTCCAAAGCTAAAGGTAAATTAACCTATCTGATGAAGGATTGCCCGGGTATAAATATTGAGATACAAAAAACAAAGCTTACTCATAAATCGCTGATAAAGTTAACGAAAGACTATCATGATAAGGTTTGTACTTCGGAGAGTTGTATCATTTATGAAAAAGGGAACACATCTCCAAAAGTGAAATTTGGTTTACTGATGGGTTTCTCTGAAAATAGGTATAATTTTGGAGGAATGATGGCAACTAATTTTGGACGTAATTACCAAATTGGGGCTGCATTAAAAGTTTCGAATGTTTTCATGTTTAACGAGCATCTAAATTTCAAGATCAATTTTATTTTGGAGAAAGATTCGAAGTCTTATACATTTACTCTCCAAGATAATTATAAATATTGTAACATAATTTACAATAATGTTTCATATACTCTAAATAAAACAGACTACGGAGTTAATTCAATGAAATATTTGCCGTCTTTATACGCAGATTTAAACGTAATAGATTTTAAAATCCCTATTAGTTTAAATTACGACTTTAATATTTCAAAGAAAACAATCTTCACCTGTGGCATTGGTATCTCTAATAAACTTATTTTGTCGCAAAATAAGAACTTTGAAGTTTCTGAATATTATGCAATTTATGGGAAATCTATAAATTCATTGCTTACCGGTTGTGTTTTGACTGCCGGTTTTGAAGGAAACTGGATTGGAAAACATAAAGTTTTTGTAAATGTGGGCTATGAATACTTATCAGATTTCAGAGCAAAAGTAGATAGAACATTGATATTGTCGAACAACCAGTTTTCAGTACAGACCGGGATCTATTTTTAGTGGATTCAAAGGTAAAAAAAATAGCTATGACTTGTCTGTTCCCCTGGCCTCGCTGATATATAAACATTAATTGTTGGCACAAAACTGCGGTCTAGTCGCTAGGATTTTTATTTGTTATCTTCCTGCTGGCGCGAAACATAACTTCTTCAATATGCTGGTGATAAACTGCAATGGATGGACAAGTCCCGCAACCTGCGGAAGGTAACCTGCAACGGTTGGAGAAGCCCCGCAACCTGTGAGAGATATCCTGCAACGGATGGAGAAGCCCCGCAACTTGTGGGAGATGTCCTGCAACGGATGTAGAAGCCCCTCAACCTGCGGAAGATGTCCTGAGATGGATGGAGAAGCCCCGCAATCTGCGGGAGATGTCCTGCAATGGATGGAGAAGCCCCACAACTTGCGGGAGATAAAATGCAATAGTAGTATTTCCAAATCTTACAGATAAAGTAATAAGGGTATTTCGGATATTCTCTCTTCTACAACTATATTTAAAACCCTCTCCTTATTTCAACAAGCCAACCTGTTGGTCAGACTATTAGCCGTTCAACTCTTCGTTTATTTTCAATTAAGTTGCATATTTTCAAAAAGTATGTATATTTGCGATGTGTATATTTAAATCGGATAGAAACAAATAAATTCATTTAATTATGGCTGATTCAACCATTTTTCAAGCAACTCCTGAAGCTAAAGCTAAAGCTTCACAGTTTCGTCTTTTTGCTATCTTAGCTTGGCTAATAGCCATAGCAGGTGAGATAGTTGCCATCCTCAAACTCATCCACAACGAAACGCTTACATGGTTAATTGTAGCCATCGTTGTGATTCTTATTTTGACGATAATCGGAAATCTTCTGTGGAAAAAGGCTAATCATCTTGATCCTCCTTCGGAATCCAACAAAGTATCCTTTTTCTTCAAAAGTCAGTTAGGCGCAATTATGTCGGTTCTGGCATTTTTACCGCTTGTTATTTTTATTTTTATGAATAAAAATGTGGATGGTAAAACAAAAGGAATTGCGGGTGCAGTTGCTATTGTTGCCCTCCTTGCAGCCGGTATCACGGGTGTAGATTTTAATCCTGCATCGGTGGAAAGATACACGAAAGAGATTACTGCTCAAACCGATTCTTTAAAGCAACTTACTAACGGCATTGATCACGTTTACTGGACCGTAAAAGCTGGTAGTAAATATCATATTTACAAAGACTGCCAGCACATTAAGAATAGAGAAATTGGTGAGGGAACGGTAAAACAAGCCTGGGAAAACCGACATATCGATAATGGTGAACTTTGCGAAACATGCAAGACCAGAGCTGAAAAAGAAAAATTATCTTCCTCGGATGGAAGTGTTGTGGAGGATGTAGCAAATATACCGGTTGATTCAGTAAGATAAAGATAAAGGCAAAGGCAAAGGTTGAATTCCGCCTTTGCCTCAACCTCCGCCTTTTATTCATTTTCCCACAAACTATCTCCTCGTATATTTCCGTTTCCGTGCCAGTTGGTAGCCTATCCCGAAGAGCAGTAACAAGCCGATAGGCAGCAATACGTTTACAGCCTGCCATATTGTTTTTTCGTCACTGGATAGTTGCTTGTTCAGTAACCGAAGCTTTAAGGTGCGGTTTCGGAGTTGCATCCAACCTTCGTTGTCGGTTAAGTAAAGTACTGAGTTGAGTACAAATTCCTTGTTGCCGAACTGTTGATTCATATAACGGTCGAAACCGAGTGGGATAGTGGTACTATCGCTCGCCACGCCGTTTGTTTCGTTGCGGATGATATCTCCATCGGCCACCACTATCTGGCGTGTTCTTGTACTTATTTGCTTCAACGGCTGTGTGTTCGTAAGTCCTTTCGGTGCCATTCGGTTGGCAAAGTCCGATTCGAAAACGCCTTCGAGTGCCACCGCTACCGGCACATAGCTCAGGTTGAAATAAGCTTTGTCGTTGGGCTTTGGTACTTGACTCAGGTCGATGGTAGTAGGAGTGCCAATAATGTGAGTATTGTCGGAACTGGCCAAAAGCAGTTGCGCGTCCACCCGTTTGTTGTCGCCCACCAGGTCGATACCCGAACAAAACTCAGCACGTACTTCCGAGATGTTTCTGGTTACGGGATGAGCCCCCGAAGCCAGCAACAGCGGTGCATAAAACCACGGAGATGGTTCAAACTGCGGTGTTGCGTTTTTCGGAGCAATGTTGATAGGAATGGAGGCACATTGTACATCCTGCAAAATAACAGGGTTGATGCGCACACCGTAACGGAACAACTGATCGCCCAGGTTTACATCCAGTTCAATGGCCGGTGAAAGACCGGTTGCCGATAAATTCTCTTTCGATACCCGAACGGCATCCAATATCCAGAGTACCCGTCCACCGTTCATAATGTATTGGTCGATAATGTATTTATCGGATTCGCTAAAGGGAGTGGTGGGTTTAGCGATAATGATGGCTTTATAGTTGTTTAGAATCGACGCATCGGTTGCCAACACGCCGCGATCCACCTGAAAGTAATGGCTTAAGGCTTTGCTGATATCGTAGGTTTCAGCGTCGTTCAATTCGCCATGTCCTTCGATAAATGCTATTTTAGAAACCTCCTTGTTGATTAACTGACGAATACCGTCGGTGATTTCAAACTCCAGATTCTCAATAGAGATATTCAGGTTCTCTTCACCTGAGTTACCTCTGATATTTTTGAGCAAGCAGATGGGTAGCTTTTTGCCGTTGTAGCTTATTTCTATCCAGGGGAAAATGACTTTCTGTATTGATTTACCTTCTTTATCTCTTTCGTAAACTGCTGTTGCACTTAAACCGCGTTGTTGCAGTTCGGCGTATTTCTTTTCGCGTTCTTCCTGAGTGTCTGATAACGACGGGTTCTCGTATTTAACATGGATGGTTTTGTTGGAGTAAACAGATAATTCTTCGAGGAGTTCGGCGGTAGATCGTTTCAATCGTTGAAAGCTTGGGTTAAGGTCACCATCAAGATAAACGGTCACTTCGAGCGGAGCATCCACCTTAGCCATTAATTTCTTCGATGGTTCGGCTATGCTAAACCGTTTGTCGGAGGTCAAATCAATTCGAAAGAAATAAAAGAACGAGATGATAATAACGGCAATTAAACCAAAGGCTAAAAGTATGTTTTTCTGTTTTCCGATTTTCATTTTTAGATACTCTCCCATTTACTATTGATAAACAAATTCAGATGAAAACGATTTTCGATTCAAAGTGGAATTTACTTCCACCTTGAATCGAAAATGATTATTTAATCGGTTACATTACCGGTTCGTTTCAATATTCCCCAGCTAACCAGCTCTCCTTTAATTACTTTTTTGTACGCTTTAGCCAATACAACAAATAGTATTTGTCTGTACACAAATCGTTGAACAAACAAGAGTGCAGCCGTTTTAATGGTGAACTTCTTGTGATCGAGATGGAATGCATACGATGAGATTATACAATCGATAAAGTAATACAACAGATAAATAAACGTATACTCACCGGCGTTGTACGTAAATAAACCTGCGATAAAGAGTATATCTACAATTGGTGAAAATACCGGAATCAGGAAGTTGAAAATCAGCAAGTTTGGTAATACCACCAATCCGATGTTCTTTTTCTTGACGTTGAACAGCAAATCGCGGTGCTTCCAGAAGCTTTGCATCATCCCGAATGTCCAGCGGGTACGTTGTTTTACAAACATATTCAAGCTCTCAGGTGCCTCTGTAAGTGCCACGGCATCATTGCTGGTGCGGATCACATAGTCGGCACGCAACAGACGTAACGTAAGGTCACAATCTTCGGCCAGTGTATCGGTGGTGAATCCATCTACTTCTTCCATAGCCGTTTTGCGGAATGCACCAATCGCACCCGGTACTACCAATATCGAATTGATATAGTCGTAAGCTCGGCGGTCGAAGTTCTGACTGGTAGTGTATTCTATCGATTGCCAGTTAGTAAGCGCATTCAAAGTATTACCAACTCTTACGTTACCTGCCACAGCACCAACTTTAGGATTGATGAAGAATGGAATTAGTTTTGAAATGGCATCCTGTTTCAACATTGTGTCTGCATCAATGCAAACCAATATCTCTCCATTGGCATATTTAATACCCTCATTAAGTGCCGAAGCTTTACCACCGTTGGGTTTAGTAAGCACTTTGACTTTCGGATTGTTTCCGAAAATTGTTTTTATTTTGTTGTAGGTGTCATCTTTCGACCCATCGTCCATAAACACAATCTCAAAATCCGGATAATTAGACTTCAATAAATAATTGACTGTTCTTTCAGCATTCAGTTCTTCGTTGTAAGCAGGAACAATGATGCTTACTTTAGGGTGGTAGCTTTCCGGAATCAACTTATTGTCTTTCTTTTCTTTTGTGCGTTGCAGTACAGCAAATATTCCCATAAGTAATAGGCGCCCAATAATCAGAAAAATAGCTACGATGAAAAATCCATGAAGGAAGTGTTGCCAGAAATAGGTGATGGTGAAGAAAATCATATCCAGCGTTTCGGTAAACTTATACTGTCTGTTTACTACCGGCATTACCTGATCTCTGGATTTGTTCATTAAACTGGATACGGTAACAAACTCATAACCATGTTTCTGATAATAATCAATAATACGTGGCAGGGCCAAAATAGTTTGTGAACGTTCACCACCTGCATCGTGCATTAAGAGAATGTTTCCTTTATGTATGCTCGCAATTGCTCTGGCTACAATACTATCAGCAGTAACATCTTCCTCCCAGTCATTTGTGTCGACATAGGCAGTTACCGAAATGTAATCTTCATCACTGGCAACTGCTACTGACTTCATTTGGAATAAATTAGTAGGCTCAGCATCTGTTATGTACGGAGCGCGGAAAAGCACCGTGCTATGACCTAAAATACTTTCTAAAAGCAATCTTGTTGAACGAAGTTCAATTCGTTCTCTATTTTCTGATGTTATCTCTAAATTAGGATGGGTGAAGGTATGATTGCCAATTTCGTGTCCTTCCTTGTAAATACGTTTAACCAGCGGAATGTTATTCTCAATATTCATTCCGGTTACAAAAAAAGTAGCAGGTACTTTTTTAGCTTTTAATACATCAAGTATTTTTGGAGTGTATTCTTCGTTTGGCCCATCATCGAACGTTATCGCTATTTTTTTTGGATTCGATGATCCGTAACGTTTTAGCATGTACGAGCTTGGCAGCGCTGTGTACTCCTCATTGGTAATCAATTGGTCAGCGGTGTCAAATTTAAAATTGGAGCGCCCGTGTTCAGGTTTATTTATAAGTTCCAGTATTTCTCCTTTACCCTCATAATTTACCGACGAGATAGAACTGATGTATTCTAATCCTTTGATATTGAAAGGATGCTTTTTAAGGTAATCTTCGTTGAGATTTTTAGAATAAAAATTCCATATACGTTCATCTTCCGAACCCAGGTACCACAATGCAACTCCGCCGGCACCAAAGTCTTCGGCAGTTCTGAGGATATTGAATGTTCCGGCCACGTCATTGCAATGAGCTTCGTGGTCATCACCATTATCGTCGTTATAAAAGAGCGATATATCCGATTGACTTTGATTAAATGTGACTGTCTCACCATACTCTTTGGCAAGAGAAATAAGTCCCTGGTAGGAAATCTTTTTACCGGGTTTGCCTTTTTGCCAATCGAAACCATAACCGGCAACGCAGAGCACCACCTTTTCCGATGGCACTTCTTTCATTGCCTGATCAAGAGCCTTTTCAACAAAGCTTAACGACGAAATACTTCCCGGTTCATCATCCGGCGAATGCTCATTGTAAGCCATCAAGAAGATGAAGTCGTAATAAGCAGCTAAATCTTTGTATGTTACACCTTCGTCGGTAGGATTTATGTCGATAGTAGCCAGGTATCCATCGGGATGAATAGTTTCATATAGTTCTTTCGAGAATTGAACCAGGTAGGGATGTGTTCCTTTGGGTAGGTTTTCGAAGTCAATATTTATTCCCTGAAAGTCATTGGTGTCAAGAACAGTTTTTATATTCGCTATCAGCGCTTTTCGTGTGTTGTTGTTTCTTAGCATCGCATAAATGCTATCGCCATTCCAACGATCCTTGTAAAAATTACTCAAAATTGGTAAAACCGAAACTTTATTTTTGTGAATAAAATCAAGTGTTTCTTCCTGTGTTCTTAGTTCTATTTTCCCTTTTGTATTTGGCAAAAATCCCCATTCGGGCAAAACCATATTTAAACGACTGATATTCTTTTTCAGGGAGTTATTCGAGTTTAAATCCCAGTTAACATAGAATGCGGCTCTCACCGGCAAATATTTTTTTGTTTGGTACGACAGCTGTGATGGTTTGCTGGGACCTCTGTACACCAGTCGGTTGTGATTGATTCTGTACTGTTCTAACTGTTTAGCAAAAGCAACTTGCTCCGATTTGGAAATTATCTTTTTTGACTTGTCAACGTTAATGTCCGGCAGTTTTTTAGCGTTGTATGTCAATACTTTTAAGTCATATTCCTGCTTGTTGAGCAGCGATATTACAACAGATGCCATAATTACTAATAGAAAAACACCCAGAATTCGGGTGAACCAGATAAAACTTTTCCAACGTGTAGCGCTATTAGTCTGAAAAACCTGTTTTCCCATATACGTATTGTTTATTGTTTTTTGATTTGGAGAAGTGAATGCGAATGTTTGTTTCTGTAATTTGTTTGCAAAATTAATCTAATAAATGCAAGTTCTATTTGTGTTCTACTTTAGATTATATATTTTTTTGTTTTTTTTTATTGTAAATGAATCAAAGAAAACCGAAATATATTTGCGCCAGATTACAAATAACGTTCCATAATTAGAATGTTGGAATTAATGTGAGTAATAATCAGCCTGCAAAGATAGTCATTTTATGAAATGAAATAATACGCAGCTTGAAACAGTTTTTTTGTGTAAAAGTTGAGTCCCTATATTGTCTTGTTTTGCAGTTAGTGAGGGGTCGCATAGTTGTTTGTAACAGTATGTCGACTATGTTTTAGTTGTAATTTAGGCTATCAACACAGTATTTCTTTCTGTACCTTAAAAAATCTTATTTCTATTTGGCAGCATATTTTGCTTGTTGAGTGGGTGGATTTATTTTATTATCTTTGCCAGTCCGATAGGAAATTAATTTCGTTATCAAATGATTTTGACGTTCAGAACTTTGACTATTTAATAGAAATAAATGTTCAGTTTATTATTTGAATAAAGAATTATTAACTAGTTTTCAATCATATGTAAGCTTTCTTTTTATAAAACAAATCCTTTTTTTATGGGTAAAATAATTTCATTAGCAAACCAAAAAGGTGGTGTAGGTAAAACAACTACAGCTATTAATCTGGCTGCATCGTTGGCTTCGCTTGGCAAAAAAGTACTGTTGGTCGACGCAGATCCTCAAGCAAATGCGTCCTCCGGATTAGGAATAGATATTCGTTCGCTCGAATTTACTATTTATGAATGCCTCATTGATGGTGTGCCATCTATTAAAGCAATTCATCCAACAGAAGTTGAAAACCTGTTTGTCCTACCATCGCATATTGATTTGGTTGGTGCGGAAATTGAAATGTTGAACATGGATACTCGCGAACGTGTAATGGAAAATTTACTTCTTCCGTTAAAACCACTTTACGACTATATCCTTATTGATTGTTCTCCATCCTTAGGACTAATAACTGTAAATGCCCTTACGGCTTCAGATTCGGTTATTATTCCGGTTCAATGTGAGTATTTTGCTCTCGAAGGAATCAGCAAATTATTGAATACGATCAAGATAATTAAAAGTAAACTGAATCCGGAACTTGAAATAGAAGGCTTTTTACTGACCATGTACGATAATCGTTTGCGTTTGGCCAATCAGGTGTATGCCGAGGTAAAAAAACATTTCGAAGGAATGGTTTTCGAAGCGGTTATTACTCGGAATGTCCGTTTAAGTGAAGCCCCAAGTCATGGTAAACCTGTATTGTTGTACGATGCAGAGTCGAAAGGATCAACCAATTACATGGATTTGGCTAAAGAACTGATTGCTAAAAATTAAAAATCCTTTTTTGGATTTTTAGAAATACAACAAATAGACAACATTTGCGTTATCGCTCTAAATAAATATGGCAAAGAATATTACAGGATTAGGAAGAGGTTTAGGTGCTTTAATAGATACTGAGCACGTTTCAACAGGTGGATCGTCGTCGATTAGCGAAGTGGCAATGGATGTGATTTTTGCAAATCCCAATCAGCCACGTACCCATTTCGACGAAGAAGCTTTGACCGAACTGGCAACTTCCATTCGCGAGTTAGGGGTTATTTCGCCTATCACACTGCGTAAGAATGATGATGGAACCTATCTTATTATTGCCGGCGAGCGAAGATTCAGAGCGTCGAAACTGGTTGGATTAAAGTCTATTCCGGCTTATGTGAAAACGGCTGCTGATGAACAAGTGATGGAAATGGCTCTGATTGAGAATATTCAACGTGAAGATTTGAATGCCATTGAGATAGCATTGACTTTTTACCGTTTGATGGAGGAGTACAAACTTACACAGGAACGTTTGAGTGACCGTGTGGGAAAGAAACGTACAACCATTGCCAATTATCTTCGGTTGTTACGTTTACCTGCTGAAATTCAGATGGGGATTAAAAACAAGAAAATTGATATGGGACATGCCCGTGCGATACTTGGTTTAAACGATCCTGCTGTGCAATTAAAGTTGTACGATCTGATTGTAAAAAATGAATATACGGTTAGGAAAGTAGAGGAGTTGGTTCGCTTGTTTTTAGAAACAGGACATTTTGACGATAAAAACCCAGCATCGGCTAACCCTGTAAAAAATTTGAAGGAATACGATGAGCTGAAGTCTCAATTGAGTCAGGTTTTTGGAACAAAAGTTCAATTTACGTGCACCCCTGAGGGTAAAGGCAAAATTTCGATACCGTTTACCAACGACGAAGATTTGGCACGTATCATGGATTTGTTCGATAAAATTTAATTCGTTTTTTCTGTGTGTAAATACCTAAACATAATCGTTCTTTTTGTTTTCTTGATATCCTTTGATGTTCAGGCTAAGATGCCTTTGATAAAGGGAGATTCGCTGCCGGATACCATCAGGGTTTCAAAAACCGAGGTGAAGGCAGTCGCGCAACAAATTGCCGATTCGTTGAAACCTAAAGTATTTAAACCGAACCCCATGAAAGTGGTTTGGATGGGAGCCATTATCCCGGGTTATGGACAGATATTGAACAGAAGATACTGGAAATTACCTATTGTATATGCCGGTTTTATGGGTTGTGCTTACGCAATAGCTTTTAATTCAGGCAAATACCAAACTTACAAAACGGCTTATCGGGATATTCTCAGGTATAGTTCGGACGCCGATTATCAGGCAGTTGTTGATAAAGATCATAGTAAAGTCAGTTTTTACCAGATTTTACCTCCGGGATATACTGATTTTACGAGATTTGGAGGAGTGACAGGTTTTACTAAAACCCTTAAGAATAAGCAGGATAGTTTTCGCAGGTATCGCGATTTGAGTATTTTTGCAACTGTTGGTTTTTATGCCATTACTATTATTGAAGCGTATGTGGATGCTCAGTTGTATGATTTTGATATCACGCCCGACTTGTCGATGCGTGTTCAGCCGGCTTTGTTGAGAAATGCATATGGAGTACCCAGTACCATCGGGTTGCAGTGTAATTTATCGTTGAGATAAAATTTCAAATTACAAAACAATTTAGAAGAATGAATTTTAAAATTATATTTTCCCTAATTTTCTCTTTATCTATAGGCAGTGTATTTTGCTTCTCGCAAAATAATGCGGCTACATCTAAGAAGAGTGTCTCCGAACATGGAGTGGACACTACTTTGGTAATACCTACTGATTTCGATAATTCACTAGATAACATGCTTCACTCCTGGATTGTGCGTCGCGCCAGCACGCCCAATTGCAATTCGAGTGATGAAATAATGGAAGTTTCCGATTCGATCTATAAACTCAGGCTTGCCAAGATGCCATGTTTAATGGAGATGCCTTATAATAGCACGATTCGCTCCTACATCGAGTTATATACGGTGAAAAAACGCCGTCAGGTAGAATATATGATGGGAATGAGCCATTATTACTTCCCCCTTTTCGAACAAGTTTTAGGGGCTAATAATATGCCTCTTGAACTTAAATATCTTTCCATTATCGAATCTGCATTAAATACCACCATTGTGTCAAGAATGGGAGCTGCAGGATTATGGCAATTGATGATTGCTACCGGTCGTATGTACGGATTGGAAATCAATAGTTTGGTGGATGAACGTCTGTCGCCGGACAAAGCAACGAATGCGGCTGCTCATTTTTTGAAAGACTTATATTCGATTTACGGTGACTGGAACCTGGTTATTGCGTCCTACAATTGTGGCCCTGGTAATGTGAATAAAGCTATCCGCCGAGCTGGTGGAAAACGCGACTATTGGGCTATTTATCCTTATCTTCCCAGAGAAACCAGAGGATATGTTCCTATTTTTATTGCCGCCAATTATGCCTTGAATTTTGGGGCTGAACATAATATCTGTGCAGCAACTGTAAATATGCCCGCCCTGACGGATACAATCATGGTGAATCACCGCATTCATCTTGAGCAGGTTGCTGAGGTGTTGAACTTACCCATCGAGCAGGTCCGATTGCTGAATGCCCAATATATAAAGGATATCATTCCCGGTAATATTAAACCTTATGCCTTGTGTTTGCCTCTCAACTATGCTAATCAGTTTATTAGTAAATTGGATCAGGTATTGGCCTATAAAGCAGATGAGTTAGTAAATACCCGTCGTAGTGAAATCGAAATTATTCAGGCACCTGCAATGGTTACGCCGGGTGGTTCAGGACGCGTTATTTTCCATAAAGTAAAACGTGGTCAGACTTTGAGTGATGTGGCTGCTAAATATGGTATTTCTACTTCCAAATTAAAAAAATGGAATCATCTCCGTAAATCAACTATTCAGGTTGGACAGCGTTTGAAAATTCTCAAATAGTTTTAGTTGAGACGTCGGATTGTTTTTCGAAAATGATTGCACTCAGCAAATAAAGGAACTGTATTTATGGAAAAATTATTCTATTCAATTTCCGAAGTCGCCGATTTACTTGGCGTTAATCAATCGAATCTGCGTTTTTGGGAGAGTGAGTTTAAACAGCTCAAACCAAAGCGCAATCCCAAAGGTACCCGATTTTACTCTCCGGGAGATATTGCCCTCATTAAGCAAATAATGTACCTTGTCAACGAACAAAAGTTGACCCTCGAAGGTGCAAAGCGCAAGCTCAGTCAAAAAAAAGATACTGTTGCCAAACAACAAGAAGTGGTGGAGCGTTTAAAAATTATCAGAGCGGAACTCATAGGCATCTCTAAAGGTTTGTCCGAATAATAAATTTAAGTAGTTACTAGAAAATGGTTATAAGTCATATTCTCGATTCAATCTTAATTTAATATTCAATACATCATTCCCAACTACTTTAACTCGAAACAATACATACTCTTTTATGAAAAAGACGCTGTTTTTTCCACTCTTTATCATCTCGTTTCTTTTCGTATCTCCAACTCTTTGCGCTCAAAGAACACCTAAGAATGTCATCTTTTTGATAGGTGATGGAATGGGTCTTGCTCAGGTGTATGCCGGAATGGTGGCCAATGGAAATAAGTTGGAACTGGAGCGATGTACCTACAGCGGTTTTTCAAAAACATATTCCTCTTCCAATTTTACAACCGATTCGGGTGCCGGTGGTACAGCTTTGGCTTGTGGTGTGAAAACAAAGAACGGCATGATTGGTATGAGTCCTGACTCAGCGGCTGTAGAATCAATATTGCAAGAGTCTTGTCGTAATGGTTTAGCTACTGGTGTTGTGGTTGCCTGCGCTTTGACCCATGCCACTCCAGCTTCATTTGTGGCGCATCAGGTTAATCGGGATATGAATGACGAAATAGCTGCTGATTACCTGAAAACAGATATAGATGTTTTCATTGGTGGTGGACGTAAGTATTTTGAGAAACGAGTAGATAACAGAAATCTGACAGAGGAATTGAAAGCTAAAAATTACCAGATGGCTTATACATTGGATGAAGTAAAAGCTGTAAAAAACGGTAAGTTGGCAGGGTTACTTTATGATGATCAGAATCCGTCGATGCCGGAACGTGGAACTATGCTTCCCGACGCCACTAGTGCAGCTATTGACATCCTGGAGCATGATAGTAAAGGTTTCTTTTTGATGGTTGAAGGTTCACAGATCGATTGGGCATGTCATGATAATAATGCAGAACAAGAGATAAAGGAAATGCTCGATTTCGATCAAACGGTAGGCCGTGCGCTTGATTATGCAAAAAAAAATGGAAATACCCTGGTTGTTGTAACTGCCGATCATGAAACCGGTGGACTGAGTATTCTTGATGGCAATTTCGGAGATACTAAAATGAAAACAACTTTCAGCACTAAAAGTCATTCGGGTATTCCGGTTCCTGTATTTACTTTTGGTCCTGGCGCAGAAAACTTTACAGGCTTTATGGAGAATACCAGTTTTAAAGCAAAGTTTGAGAAACTCTTGAAATTGAAAAAATTGACAACAACGAATTGATTGACATCAAAATGAAAGAGGCTACGATAAAGTCTCTTTTTTTTAGCTCATGAAATATGAAATCCCGGTAAAGTAAGAATGTTACAAATTTTTCGCTATCAGTTGTTTCTTCTCTTTGCCTTTGCCTTCTTTGCCTATCCCTTTTTAGGAGACTAAGACTTGTAACTCGTAACTAAACTCTTGTAACTGTTCCATGGACAAAATAGCATACGAAAAGATAATTGTTGGACACATGATTGATTTGTACTGTCGTAAGAAGCACAAATGCGAAGGTTTGTGTGTAGACTGTGAGCAGCTAAAGCAATATACTTTGGAACGATTGACCAAATGCCCCTTTGGAGCCGATAAGACAGCTTGTAAAGATTGTAAGGTGCACTGCTATAAAAATGATCTGCGCGACAGGATACGTCAGGTAATGCGGTTCTCCGGACCTCGTGTGTTTTTCTATTATCCCAAAGAAGCTTTCTTGCACTTCAAAAAAAACAGACCTTGAAAAATTAATTTCAAGGTCTGTTTTTTATTCGTTTGAATTGGTTCTTATTTTAGAGCCAATTTTTTCTTTACCAACGCAGTGATATCGTTTGAGGTTGGCGATTGGTAAATGATGCTTTGAGCACTTAAATCAAAAATATAAGTGTATTTGTTTTCAAGAGCTACTTCGTTAATTGCTTTCTTCACTTTTTCTACTACAGGAGTAAATAACTCTTGTTGTTTCTTTTGCAAGTCTGTACTGGCAGTTTGGTTGAAAGTAGTAATACGTTGCTCAATTTCACCTATCTCAGCTTGACGGGCAGTTTTGATGCTTTCTGGCATCGTAGCTTGTTTTGCTGTGTATTCTTTGATTTTAGAGTTATACTCTTCACGCATTTTTACTAATTCACTTTCCCATTGAGTTTGCAAATCTGCAATTGTTTTTTCAATAGTTGCTCTTTCAGGCATCAATGACAGAATTTCTTGTGAATTTACGTGGCCAAGCTTTGCTTCTTGAGCCATTAAACTAATAGGTAAAGCGCAAAGCAATACGAGGGCAATTTTCTTTAACATGTTATTTTTTTTAGTTGTTTGTATTTGATTTTGAAATGGAATGCAAAAATATAAAATTATTTCGAATACCCCAATTTTTGGAGCACTAAGTCACTAATATCTAATTTAGGAGAAGTGAAAATAATATTCATTGAAGAACTCTTGTCGAAAACCATTTCCAAATCCTTAGATTTGCTGATTTCCTGAACAGCTGTGTAGACTTCATCCTGAATTGGTTTCATTAAACTTTGACGTTTTTTGAACAGTTCTCCGTCAGCTCCAAAGTATTTTTTCTTTAAATCTTGGGATGCTTTTTCTTTAGTTACTATTTCTTCTTCGCGTTTAGCTTTCATATCCTCCGATAGGAAAACAAGTTCAGTCTGATAGTTTTTATACAATTTTTGAACTTCCTGAGCCTGTGCTTCCACTTCCGATTGCCATTTCTTTGAGATTTGGGTCAGTTGGTCATTCGCAGTTTCGAAAGCAGGAATATTTTTCATAATGTATTCCATATCCACCATTGCAAATTTTTGAGCATTTCCGGCAAAAGCAAATCCGGCTAATAAACAGAGCGACAAAATTAGTTTTCTCATATCTTTTTCTTTTATGGTTAGACTTCTAATCTCTTATCCGTGGTTTGTATACAAATTCTTTGCCAAAGTTTCCTTTACTTCTTGATTCGTTGTTTTACAAAGGATTTTTATCCTCTTACAATTCCTGACCAAGTACAAAGTGGAACTGGCTTCCGCTGACTTTGCCGGTTGTAATATCCTTGTCAAATCCGTAACCCCAGTCGATACCCATCATACCAAACATAGGTAAGAATATACGTACTCCTATACCGGCACTTCGTTTCAAATCAAATGGATTGTAGTTTTTTAATTTCGTAAAACAGTTTCCAGCTTCTGCAAATGCTAAGGCGTAAATAGTAGCCGATTGTTCCAATGATAAAGGATAACGCACTTCCATTGTGAATTTATTGTACAAATATCCTTTTTGTCCTACTACAGGATCGATTGGTGTAAGTGAACCGCTCGAATATCCACGCATGGCTATGTATTCTGTACCGTAACTTGTGTAACTCGACATACCGTCACCACCCATGTTGAAACTCTCGAATGGAGAGCGGGCGTCTTTGTTGTAGTAGCCAAGATAAGAGAACATAGCTCTTCCCATCAATACTAATTTATCATTGCTTGAAATAGGTGTAAATGTTTTTCCGCTGAAATTCCATTTGTGATATTCAATAAAACGATATTTATCCTGAGCAAGCATAGTAGGATCAGAATATGATTTTCCGTTAACTTTTCCTCCATTTAATGTTGAATAAGGAGGAGTTACTTTTACCCCGATGGAGAAGGCAGACCCGTAACGTGTGAATATTGGGCTATCAGTTGAGCTTCTGCTAAGTGTAAGGCCAAGGCTTATGTTATTGAAATTGCCATTCATTAATGGGTACAAATATGCCCATTCTTTAAGCATAAACAACTGATAAGACAATTCACCCTGAAAAACAAAGTAATCATCTGGCCAGCTTAAACGCTTACCATATCCCAGTGATGCTCCTATGGTACGCATATATTTCCCTGGATCCATTTCACTTTGGTACTGGGTATTTGTATATCCACTGTTGCTGCCGTAGGTATTACCATAATTACTGTTGTAATAGCTGTTTGCATAACTGCTACTATTTTGGTAGCGGGCACTTACATCAGACTGTGTAGAGTAATATACGGATGCTGACAAAGAGTTTGGGCGTTTACCACCCAGCCATGGATCCAAAAAGGATACACTGAATGATGAGTAAGATCCACCATTGGTACGGGCATTTAAACTGAATGTTTGGCCCTCACCTTGTGGCACAATTCTATATGTATCCGGTTTAAAGAGGTTTTGAATAGCAAAGTTGCTGAATTTAAGACCGATACTACCTACGATGCCTGTTGAACCCCAACCAGCCGAAAATTCTACCTGATCACTACCTTTGGTTTCGAGTTGATATGCAATATCTACCGTTCCGTTTTCTGGATTCGGTTGAATGTCCGGAACCATTTTTTCCTGATCGAAATGTCCCATTTGAGCTAACTCACGCAACGAACGCATGATGTCAGCTTGACTGTATAATTGACCAGGTTTGGTACGTAACTCGCGACGAACGACGTGTTCGTATACACGGGTATTTCCTTTGATAGTTATTTCATTAATAGTAGCCGGTTTACCTTCCGACATGCGCATTTCAAAATCAATTGAATCATTGTCGATTTTCACTTCTACTGGGTCAACCATAAAGAATAAATACCCTTTGTCTTTGTATAGTTTACTTACAGCATCGCTTTCGTCAGTTTCAAGTCTGGCCATTAAATGCTTGTGATTGTAAATGTCTCCTTTTTTAATTCCAAGTACTGCATTCAGGTAATCATATGGGTAGATGGTGTTACCAATCCATTTGATGTTACGGAAGTAATATTTTTTACCTTCGTCGATTTTAAGATATACATTTACGGTTTTGTCATCGAATTTTACTACGCTATCTGTCACAATAAAGGCATCTCTGTAGCCAATTTCATTGTATTTATCGATTAATGCAATTTTGTCTTTTTCATATTCTTCCTTTACAAATTTCTTAGTACGGAAGAAATTACGCCAGTTATTGTCGTTGGTTTTTTTCATAGCCTTGTTTATCTGAATGTGTGTCAAGGCAGTATTTCCGGTATAAAATAATTGGTGAATTTTTGTTTTAAGTTTTTTATCAACAATAACGTCAACAATAACATGACCCGGTTTTGCAGGATCATTTTTTTGCAATACGCTAACGGCTACGTTTAAGAAGCCTTTTTCCTCCATGTGTTTCTCGATGATCTTTTTTGCTCTATCCGAGATGTTTGGAGTTATTTGATTCTCTTTGGTAAGTCCAATTTTTAAACTAATATCGTCAATTTCCGATTTTTTCAGGCCTATGTAGTTAATTTCGGAAATACGTGGACGTTCTTTCAATGCAATGTTGAGCCACACTTTACCGTCTTTCAACTTTGTTGCTAAAATTTTCACATCCGAAAACAATCCTTGTTTCCAAAAACGTTTTACCGATTTTGTTATTGCATCACCCGGAATGCTTATTATATCACCAACTGCAAGTCCGGAAAAACCTATAAGAACAAAATCTTCATAGTTGCTTGCTCCAGTAACCTTGATTTCAGCAATCTCGTATTTAAGAGAAGTGGTCGAGTATTCGATAGTTGGAAGGTTGGTAGAATCTTTTTCATTGATGTTTTGAGCACCAATTAATTGACTGAAAAAGAAAAGCAATGAAAAAGAAAAAAGCGTTTTGTATTGCATAAGAATTATTTTGTGTCTAGGTCTTCGTAAATTCATAATGTATTGTTTAAATACACTATTTCGTTATTGAAAATTTAATTTTTTATTTACCAAAACGACGGTCACGTTGTTGGAATTCATATATTGCCTGATATAAGTTTTCTTTTCTAAAAGCGGGCCAATGAGTTTCTGTAAAATATAACTCTGCATAGGCTATTTGCCACAACAAGAAGTTGCTAATGCGTATCTCGCCACTTGTTCTAATCAATAAGTCCGGATCTGGAATTGATTTTGTTGTCAGATGATTGGTGATTAAGTCGTCATCGATGTTTTCTATATTGCATTTGCCGTCAACCACTTCTTTACAGATGTTTTTCAATGCATTTGTAATTTCCCACCGTGAAGAATAACTTAGCGCCAACACCAATGCGAGTCCTGTGTTTTGGCTTGTTTGAGCTATGCAACGTTGTAATTTTTCTCCGGCATTATTGGGCAGTCTGCTTAAATCGCCGATAGCCATTAAGCGTACATTGTTTTTTGTTAATGTAGGGGTTTCTTTTTCAATGGTATCAATCAAGAGTTCCATCAAAGCATCAACCTCTGCCTGCGGTCTACTCCAGTTTTCGGTAGAAAAAGCATAAAGTGTAAGGTATTCTATACCCAGTTCAGCTGCTGTTTCCGTTGTTTCGCGGACTGATGTAACCCCGTTTTGATGCCCGAAAATACGATCGTAACCACGTTCTTTAGCCCAACGTCCATTTCCATCCATAATGATGGCAATATGCTTAGGCAGGCGGGTTGTGTCTATTTTTTCTTTAAAGGATGACATGTTAAATATGTAGTTTTCGAGTATTTAAAGTTACTTGTTTGCTGTTCGCAGGCAATCGCATTTTTTCTTCCAAAAGTTATAACTAATGCCAATTGTTGCAGTGGACAATAAGTCGTTATTCAAAAAATTAGTCCCGTTTAAATTATTGGGATTGTTCAATAAAGCAATTCCTTCTAATTTGTCCGACATTAATAGTCG
>Ga0302321_100000186_pt1 | contig 55163 bp, 44 predicted proteins | sample Fen_T0_1_FD_202505 | JGI IMG/M metagenome (GOLD analysis project Ga0302321, IMG submission 202505) | Peat permafrost microbial communities from Stordalen Mire near Abisko, Sweden - Fen_T0_1 | ecosystem: Environmental > Terrestrial > Soil > Wetlands > Permafrost | place: Sweden: Abisko... | reverse complement strand
CGGGCGCTGACCGACCTGGGCGGCGCGCAACACAATCACGGGCCGGCGCCGCTGGTCGATCCGATGAACATGGAGGAGCTGGCGTGGAGCGCGGGCGCCGAGCTCGAGATCATCGCCGGGATCCGCGCCGGCGGCCGTCTCCAGGGCGGGGTCCCGATCAGCACCGGCCAGGACCGCGTGATCGGCGCGGGCCGGGTCGCCTGGGGCACCTCGCGGGTCACCACGGGGTTCGAGCTGCAGTTCGGCGCCGTGGGCGATCCGTTCAAGGTCCGCGGGGTCGTCGACACCCAGCTACGCTTCTAGGAGGAAACCATGACGTCATTCTCGCGTAGCTTGCTGGCTTGGATGGTCCTGGGGTGCACCTCGGCGACCCCGACGCCGACCGGGGCGGTGTGTCCCAACCCCGACCCGGGGACGCTGACCTACGACAGCTTCGGGCAGAAGTTCATGACCGACTACTGCACGGCGTGCCACGACAGCGCCCTCGGTCGCACGCAACGCAATGGCGCGCCGGTCTACCACGACTACGACACGCTCGCCGGGATCCTCGAGATCCCCGATCACATCGACCAGTACGCGGGTGCGGGCCCGGCGGCGACCAACACCGAGATGCCGCCCGGCCGCTGCCCCAGCGTGATGGGCGGGCCGCTCACCATCGACTGCCCCAAGCCGACCGACGAAGAGCGGACCGATCTCTCGGTGTGGCTGGCGTGCGAGAAGGTTCGCCACGCGAAACCGTGACGGTGGGCCAACCCACCCCGATCGCGCGCCGCGACGCGCGGGGGTCAGCGGGGATCAGTTGATGCGCTTGATGATGTGAAAGCCGAAGTCGCTCTGGCACACGCCGACCTCGCCGGGCCGGAGCCGCAGCGAGAGCTGGCGGAACTCGATCACCAGCTGCGCGTCGGGGGTGACGGTGAAGGCGCGGCCGCTGCGCGCGCTGCCTACATCCTCCGACGTCGTCTTCATGAGAGCGTCGAAGTCGCCACCGGCCTGGAGCTGCTTGAGCAGCGAGCGCACGGTGGCCTCGGCGTCGGGCTTGCTGCGCTTGGCGGCGCGCGGATCGATGTTGCCACCGAACGCGTCGCCGAGGTCGTTCCAGCTGATCAGGATGTGCTTGACCTGGGCGGTGTTGGCGACCGGCTCGCGCGCCAGGATCTCGCTCGAGATCACCGACGCCTCGGGCCCGGGGGCGTCACTGCCGGCTGCGATCGGGGCCGGGGCAGTGGCGGGCGGGGTGGGCGCGGCGGGTGGGGGCGCACTGCCACAGCCGCCCAGGGTGGCTGCCAACGTGCCGACCAGGGCGCGGGCGGCACGCGTGACCGCGAGGACGGGGCGTTTCATGGCGCGGACGCTATCACGTACCGGGCCGCGCGCGATCGTCGGGCACGACCGCATCGAACTTGGTCATGTCGACGATGAACTCGCCATTATCGAGCGGCACCAGGGTGTCCTCGAAGTGGTGGTCGACCCGGATCTGATCATCGGTGTACTTGTGGATCGCGTACACGGCCTGTCGCTGCACGTCGTCGATCCCGGTCAGCGCGATGTAGAGCTCGAGCTCGAGCTCGGCCAGCCGCCGGGACGTCGCCTGGTGCAGCGGGCTCGCCTCATCGATCACGTGCATCAGCGTCCAGCCCCGGGTCATGCCGACCTGGCGGTCGCGCACCAGCGGCAGGTCGACCGCCTTGTAGAACACCTTGCCCTCCGCGGTCGTCGTCGTGAGCACCGCGACCACGTGGATCGTCGCCTCGACGATCACGTTGCTGCGCCGGTTGCTGGCGCGGAAGATCAGCGTCGGCTTGCCCTCGTGCTTGGTGATCACCGCGCAGGCCGAGAACGACACCCGGGTGCTCGGCCGGGAGAACTTGCTGAACACCAGGCCGGTGACCAGCGCCGTGCTGATGAGGCTGACGATCGACTCGGCCATCATGACGAGGTGCGCGGCCCTGCTCACCGGGTGCATCGCGCCGTAGCCGACCGTCGCCAGGGTCTCGACGCTGAACGCCAGCGCGTCGAAGAACGAGCCGTCGGTGCCGTCGACCCCCCCGGTCAGGAAGTACAACAGGGCGAACCCCAGGTTGACCGTCATGAACGCGATCGCGATCAGCGCGATCGACGCCGGCCAGCGCAGCTTCAGGAAGATGTGGTACGCGTCGCGCAGCACCGCGCGCTGATCGCCGATGACGTAGAACGTCGACCCCTGCTGGGTGACCCGACGGGCGGATCGCGGTAGGTCACGGATCGACAGCGGCGGCGGCATCGCTCGATCCTCGCCTCGAACGCCGGTTCAGGGTCGCGACCGCGGCGGCTTTTTGACCAGGCCGGCGCCGCGACCGCGCCCGGTGCGCTACAACGTCCGCGATGTCAGGGACCGCCGCCGACGTGACGATGCAGGGGCTCGTGGAGCTGTTGCCGACCCGGATCTGGTACCTGACGTCGGACGGCCAGGATATGTGGTGCCGGCGGCCCTATGGCTTTCTGTTCTCGACCGGGCCGCTCGCCGAGGACTTCGCCCGCGCGATGGGCACCGGCGAGCAGCTGTTCGCGATCGGCGTCGACGTCGGCGCGCTGATCTCGGACGAGATGCTCGGCGGGCTGCGCGCGACCGCGGTGACCCGGATCTTCATCGATCCGACGTTCGACACCGCCACCGGCGACGTCCACGGCAAGATCCTGCGGCTCGCGCCGCTGACCTGACCGGCTACGCGAGCAGGGCGAGCAGGTCGTCGCGCGTGATCGCGGCGGCGCCGCCGGCATCGGCCAGCGCGGCGTCGGCCAGCGCGCGCTTGCGGTCCTGCAGCTCGAGGATGCGCTCCTCCACGGTGTCGCGCGCGACCATGCGGTAGACCATGACCGACTTGTCCTGGCCGATCCGGTGCGCGCGGTCGGCCGCCTGGTCCTCGACCGCCGGGTTCCACCACGGGTCGACGAGGAACACGTGGTCGGCCGCGGTCAGGTTGAGGCCGGTGCCGCCGGCCTTGAGCGAGAGCAGCATCACCGGCGGGCCGCCCTCGGCCTGGAACGTCGCGACCACGCCGGCGCGGTCGACCGTGGTGCCATCGAGCCGGGCGTAGCCGATGCCGGCGGCCTCGAGGTGCGGCTCGATCAGATCGAGCAGCGACGTCCACTGCGAGAACACCAGGGCGCGGTGGCCATCGGCGACCGCGTCGGCCAGCGCCTCGAGCAGGCGCTCGAGCTTGGACGACTGCTGCGGCGCCGCGCCGCCGCGCAGCGCGGCCGGCAACAGCGCCGGGTGGCACGCCGCCTGGCGCAGCCGGAGCAGCGCCTCGAGCGCGGCCATCACGCCGCCGCCGGCCTGGAGCAGCGCGACGATCTCGCGCTGGGTCGCCGCGCGGATCGCGTCGTAGGTCACGCGCTCGGCCTCGTCGAGCTCCACGTACATGATGGCGTCGGTCCGCGGCGGCAGATCGCGCGCGACCTCGGACTTCATGCGGCGTAGCACGAACGGCCGGATCCGCTCGCGCAGCCGGGCGGCCGCGGCGCGATCGCCGTTCTGGATCGGCTCGCCCCAGCGCTCCTGGAAATCGGTCCGGCCGCCGAGCAGCCCCGGGTTCGTGAAGTGCAGCTGGCTCCACAGCTCGTCGAGCCGGTTCTCGATCGGCGTCCCCGACAGCGTCAGCTTCCACTTCGCCTTGAGCCGGTAGGCGGCGCGCGCGACCTGGCTATCCGGGTTCTTGATCGTCTGCGACTCGTCGAGGATCACGGTGTCCCACGTGACCCCGGCGAGCACCTCGGTGTCGTTGCGGAGCAGCGGATAGCTGGTGAGCACGACGTCGGACCCGGCCTCGAGCGTGCGGCGGGCGCCCCGGTAGGTCGAGACCTTCAGGTCGGGGCGGAACTTCTTGGTCTCCGCGAGCCAGTTGAACAGCACGCTGGTCGGCGACACGACGAGCGTCTTGCCGCGGATCGCGGCGAGCGCCTGGATCGTCTTGCCGAGGCCCATGTCGTCGGCGAGCACGCAGCCAAGGCCGGCGTCGCGGCAGAACGCGAGCCAGTCGACGCCGCGCTGCTGGTACGGCCGGAGCTCGCCCTCGAAGCCCGGCTCCGGCAGCGACACCGGGATGCCGGTGAACTCGCCCAGCAGCGGCTTCAGCCGATCGAGCTCGGGCGGCGGCGGCTCGTCGAGCTCCTCGCACAGCTTCGCCAGGTCGGGCAGCGCGTAGATCGGCACCTTGTGATCGTCGCCGCGGGTGGCGAGCAGGTCGGCGACGCGCTCGCCGTGCAGATCGAACCACGCCATCGGGATCCGGCCCCAGCCGCCGCCGGTGAGCGGCACGAGGTCGACGCCGGCCTGCCAGGCGCGCAGCGCGGCGCCGATCGACGCGGTCCGCCCGCCGCCCGACAGCGAGACGTCGATCCGCGCGCCATCGATCGCGAGGTGGGCGTCGAGCGCGATCGCCTTGGCGGAGTTGGCGGACCGCGCGTCGGTGCGCAGCCAGCTGCCGAGGCCGTTCTGCATCGCGAACGCTTCCCGGCCGAGCAGCTCGACGCGGCGGCCGGGCACCAGGTTCAGCTCGTCGCGCAGCCGGTGGGTCAGCTTGCGCTCGGCGTCCTGGTCGCGGATCGGCAGCGCGCCCTCGAGGTGGACGAGCGTGTTGCCATCGACCCGTGCGCGCGGCGGATCGCCGTACACCAGGGTCGGCATGACGCGCAGCCGGTCGCCATCCTGCTCGACGTCGAACGCCATCCGCGGCTGCTCGCGGGCGCCCATCGTCGGCAGGCTCTTGGCGCGGATATCGACCTCGATGCGCTGCGCGAGCTGCGGCAGCATCGTGCCGATCAGATCGGGGAACGCCGAGCGCGGGATGTCGAACACCTGGGGCAGCTTCTCGAGCTTGGGCCCGCTGAGATCGACCTCGCCGATCGGCCGCAGCACGTTGTCGCGGGTGCGGACGACGCCGACCGCGACGACCTCGCGGACCGACGGATCGGCTTCGATGCGGACCTGCACGCCGATCGCCACGTCGTCGACCACGACCCGCGGCTTGACCGGCTCGCTGCTGGTCGTGACCTGGTCGCCGCGCCAGCGGACGTCGCGCGCGTCGGCCAGCACGGCGAGCAGCCGGTCGAGCCGCTCGCCGTTGATCGGCCCGACCCGCGCCGTGACCAGCTGATCGGCCGTGAGGTCGGCCTCGATCGTCGCGATGCCGCCGGCCTTGCCGGTGCCGATCAGCGACATCAGCGATCCGACCAGGGGCTGCGCCGTGGTCTCGCGCACCAGCAGGCGATCGACGACCACGCCGCCCGGCGACGGCGTCAGGAGGTAGCGGATCGTCGCCATCCCGCGGACGCGTTCGCCGACCGGGAGTTCCTCGCCGGCCTTCTCGGCGGTCAGCGACGACAGCACGCCGGCCACGACGTGCGAGCACACCGGCTGCAGATCACACGTGCACTCCCACTCGGCGTCGTGCGGGTACAGCGTGACCTCGAACGGTGTCGGACGGCCCGGGATCCGGACCTCGAGCTCGATGTCATTGCCGCGCCGCTGGCGACCACTCACGCGGCCGTCGCGCGCGAGCGCGACCCCCTGCGACCAGATGCGCTCGGTCGCTTCTGCGCGGACTGCATCGCGAAGCACTTCGAGCACCGTCGCTCATTAGCACGCAAGCATCCGATACGAAAGGCGTGCTAGCTTGTCGTAGGCTCCTGGGCGCGCCCGCTTGACGAGCGTCATTCGGCGGTTACGGCCCGGGCTGCCGTCGGTCCGGAGCGAGCGGGTCGGGAGCTACCCACCTGGCGCCTGTGCGGCGCGTCGGCCGGCGGCGCGCCGTCGGGCGCGCCTCGCGATGATCCCGTCGCACGTCCAGGTGTACGATGAAGCCATGAGCAGCGACGACGGCATGCGGGTGGTCGGCACCATCCGCAGCATCGAGTTGCACACGCTCACCGCGAAATTCCAGAACGTGACGACGCGGCAAGTCGCGAAGCTCCAGCTCGATATCGAGCGCGCCACCGACGAGAACGGGGCCGAGCTCGACATCGGCAACCTCGTCGATCTGCAGTTTCAGGGGCCCGCCGAGCTGGTGCCGCGGTTCTCGACCGGCGACCGCGTGCTGATCGTCACCAGCGCCGAGGCGAGCCTGCACATCGCGAGCATCAAGTCGGCGCCGCTGTCATAGTGCACGGACCACCCCGGCGAGCGCGCTGGCGACGAGCAGCACCAGCGCGACCCGCGGGATCACCGTGAGCAGCGGGTGATCGGGCCGCACCCGCGAGATCCAGCGGGCGAGCGCGCTGAACCACAGCATCGAGCCGGCGCCCACTCCTGCGGCGAGCCCCGCGGCGTCGGAGATCGCGGCGTGCGGCCAGGCCGCGGCGGCGAGGGCGACCCACGCGCCGAGCGCCGCCGGGTTGGGGCCGGTGAGCAAGAGTCCGGTCGCCACGCCGTGGAGCAGGCGGACCCGTCCGGGCTGCTCGTCGCGGGGAAGGCTGGTGCGTCGCCGGTAGCGCCACGCGAACCCGGCGTAGGTGACGATGACGAAGGTGGCGGCGATCGCGAGCGCGCGGACGAGCGCCGGATCGTCGGTAACCACGCGGCCCACGCCGCCGAACCCGAGCATCGCGTGGACCGCGTCGGCGGCACCGCCGCCCAGCCCCAGGCCCACCGCGAACCGCCGCCGCCCGGCGGTCGCCGCGTCGACGATCGCGATGTTGATCACCCCCAGCGGCATGCCGGTGACGGCGCCGAGCGGCACGCCGATCGCTGCAGCGCGGAGCACGGCCCAGGCGATCACCCACCGAGCGTACCCTCGTCCCGAGCGATCACCAGGTGATCGTTCCCTCGTCGGTGTCGCGGCCGCCGTAGATCGTGATGTTGATCTGCTTGGTCTTGCCGCGCGGGCCGACGGCGCGCACCTTGTGCGGCCCGGGCGGCAGCGGCAGCCGGGTCAGCGGCGTATCGCCGATCTTGTTGTTGTCGACGTAGATCTGGGTCTTGGCGGTCGCCGCGATGCTGAAGAACCCGTAGCGCGAGATCGCGATGATGTCGTCGCGCGTGGGGCCCGGCGCGGCGTCGACCGGCGGATCGTCGGCCTCCGGAGCCGCCGCGGTGTCGGCCGGCTGCGGCGGCGCGACGGCCTGCGGCGCCGGCTCGGACACGCGCGTCGTGAACACGAAGATCGCGACGCCGAGCACGGCGAGCACGGCGACGGTGATCGCCGCGTTGCGGATCGATCGCAGCCGGTGGCCGCGCAACAGGTCGGTGTGCGGATCGACCATCCACGAGTCCGGCAGCACCGCGTGCGACAGATCGAGGATCTCCTGCGCGCCGGCGATCGGCGCGGTGTTGCCGCGGCTCGATCCCTGCGACAGGATCATCGAAGGCACACCGTCGATCGGGCCGCTGATCCGCAGGTCCTTGCCGCCCACCTCGCCGCTGCGGGCCTGCGGCGGCAGCGGCGGCGGCAAGGTGATCCGCGCGGGCCGCGGGATCGGCGGCGGCGCCGGCTCCTCGGCGGCCTTCAAGATCTCGTCGCGCGCGGCCATCTCGTCGGCGAAGTCGGTGGACAGGAGCCGCGCCAGATCCGCGGGCGAGGCCGGGCCGCCGAGCGTCGAGACCGAGTTCCGGATCGCGTTGCTGAACGCGAGCGCGGTGTCGAACCGGCCGTTGGGATCGCGCGCCATCGCCTGCAGCAGCGCCGCGCGCATGCCGTGCGGCAGGTCCGGCCGCCGCTCGCGGATCTCGGGGATCGGCTCCTCGGTGATCGCCTTGAACGTCAGGAAGTCGGAGTCGCGGTGGAACAGCCGACGGATCGCGAGCATCTCGTACATGACGACCGCGAGCGCGAACACGTCGCTGCGCCGATCGAGCGACTTGCCGAGGATCTGCTCGGGAGACATGTACGCGTTCTTGCCCTTGACCGTGCCGGTGCGGGTCCGCGAGTTCGCGCCGCGCGCCTTGGCGATCCCGAAATCGAGCAGCTTCACCATGCCGTCGGCGCACACCATGATGTTCGGCGGCGACACGTCGCGGTGCACCACGTTGAGCGACTGTCCGTCGGGGCCGCGCGCCTCGTGCGCCGCGTGCAGCCCCTCGCAGGCCTGCACGATGATCCCGGCGACGACGCGGAAGTCGAGCATCCGGCCGGCCTTCGACAGCCGCGTCATCAGGCGCGACAGCGGCACCCCGTGGAGATACTCCATCGAGATGAACCACGTGCCGGAGTACTCGCCGAACGCGTGCACGTGGCAGACGTTCTTGTGGAGCAGCTTGCTCGCGAGGTCCGCCTCGTCGCGGAACATCGTCACGAAGTGCTCGTCCTCGGCGAGGTGCGGCAAGATGCGCTTCAGCACCATCACGTCGCGCTCGCGAGCGCCGGTCGGACGCGCCAAAAAGATCTCGGCCATCCCACCCGTCGCGAGCTTCGCGATGAGCTGGTAGCTGCCGAAATCTCGAGCGTCGCGCGGGACTAACGTCCCGGCCGGAATCGTCACGGAGCTTATTATGCCCCAGCGATTCCCACAATTTAAGCGCCGGCAGACATAGACCTGACGATCTCGGACGAACCCCGCTCGCTCGGGGCTTCGAACGCCCCGATCCGGCGGCGTTCTGTCGCAGCCCGGCGCAGTCCCGGCGCGGCTCCCCGGTCACATCTCCCGACACCAGGGCGGCCGGCCACACCCGCGCGGGGCCCTACCACATGCGTCACAACGGAACCCGGACGGCACGAGGAGGCAGATCGCCGGCGCGCCGGTCCGGATCGACCCTCAGGTCGCGATCGGCGGCGGCTGGATCAGGTAATTGAAGTACGCGTTGGGGTTGCCGGTCTTGCCGTCCATCGCGGCGCGCGCGACGTTGAACATCTCGCGCGCCGTGACGTAGTGGAGCTGGGTGCCGCCCTGCATCTGGTCGCGGAGCGCGGTGTGCAGCGCGCGGCCGCCGTCGCCGAGCAGCGACGCCGCGGTGCGCTCGATCGCGCCGTGGGTATGGACCTTGACGAACACCCACTCCGGCCGGCCGGCGACGTGGATGCCCTGATCGATCCACGTCCTCACGCGCGCGGCGCTCGGCGGATCGTCGCCGGTGATCGCGCCGTTCTCGATCCGGACCCCGAAGCCCTTGCGCGCGAACGCCAGCGGTCCGGTGATCATCAGCAGGCGATCGTCGTGGTGCGCGCCGACGCGGGCCTGCTCGCCGTGCTCGTACGCGCGCCGCTGGGTCAGATCGCCGGTCGGCCAGTAGATCTGGTTGACCTTGTCGGGCTGGCACGGATCGGGCGCCGCGGGGAACGTCAGGTCGACGTAGCAGCCGAGCTCGTGCAGGACCACCAGCTCGTCGTCGACGCCGCACCATCGCCCGTCGGGCCGGCTGTTGGCCAGGCTCCAGTTGCCGTGGATGAACGCCCAGCGAAACCCGGTCGCGTCGCGCGACAGGTGGCCGTGCTCGGCGAAGGTCTGCAGGTGGTGCCGGATGCGCGGCGCCAGCGTGTGGCGGGTATCGCCGTCGTGGTGCAGGTGGAACTCGACCTCGCCGAACCCGGCGCGCGCGAGGCCCGCGAGCCGATCGAGGAAATGCGGACGGTATTCTTCGCCGGGAAAGAACCAGCCGTGGCGCGGCGGCCGGCCATCGCTGTCGCGAAATTCACCGAGCGCCGGGTAGCGCTCCGCCCATACGTCGACGCGCGCGACGCCGACGTCGTCGGGGGCATGACCCCACAGCGGTTCGTAGTGATCGCACAGCGCGAACAGCACATGGCGCGCTGCGGTCGCACGGGGCGCTCGCGCACGCCGGAGCAAGTGCCTGCCGTAGTCTCGAATCCAGTATTGGAAGTTTTTTTTGCGCAATCGAGTTAGCACGCGAGCTGCATTGTAGCCGGGATCGGTTACCCAATGGACTTTTACCGACCGATCCTCGAGAGAGCGCTGTTCCCGGCCTTTGAGGCTGCGCGCGGGCGCCCCACCGTGCCGTTATTGCGCTACCTGCATGGCACGGAGCACTGGTCTCCGGATGCCCTGGCCGATCTGCAATCCGGGTTGTTGCGGCGGTTGATCCGCCACGCCTACGCGCACACCCCGTACTACCGGACGATGCTCGACGAGCGCGGCCTGGCGCCCGGTGACTTCCACTCGGTGGCCGACCTGCGCCACCTGCCGCTGCTCGATCGCGACCGGGTCCGGCAGACCTTCGAGGCGCGCACCACGCAGGTCCCGCCGCGCTGGGTCGTCGAGAAGTCGACCAGCGGCACCACCGGGACTCCCGTGGTCGTCAAGTACAACGCCGAGTCGCGGCACTGGCGCGACGCGACCCGGTGGCGGGGCTACGGCTGGGCCGGGTACCAGATCGGCATGCGCGCGATGCACTACTGGGGCAGCCCGCCGGCGTCGGAGAGCTGGGTCCAGCGCAAGAAGATCGCGCTCGATCGCCGGCTCAAGCGCGACCTCTACATCGATTGCATCCAGCGCAGCGACGCGGCCCTGCTGGGCGCGGTCGACGAGCTCCTGCGGTTCGAGCCGCAGGTCATCGTGGCGTACGCCGCCGGCGCGGCCGCGCTCGCCCGGTTCGTCAACGACCACGGCCTGCGCCGCTGGGCCGACATCCCGGTGATCGTCGGCGCCGAGCGGCTGTGGCCGCACGCGCGCGCGCAGATCGCCGCGGCGTTCGGCCCGGCGTTCGAGACCTACGGCTGCCGCGAGGTCATGCTGATCGGCGCCGAGTGCGAGGCCCACGACGGCATGCACACCTCGATGGAGACCATGGTCGTCGAGCTCGTCGTCCGGCAGCCGGACGGCCAGGTCCGCGCCGCCGAGGCCGGCGAGGCGGGCGAGGTCGCGATCACCGACCTCCACAACCTGGCGTGCCCGATGATCCGCTACATCACGGGGGACGTCGCGGTCGCCCACCCGCGGGCGCGCTGCGCGTGCGGCCGGGGGCTCGCGAAGATCGGTCCGATCGAAGGCCGGGTGACAGAGACGCTGCGCGACGGCGACGGCAATGCGGTCGGCGGCATGGTGTTCAACGTGCTGTTCGGCGTGATGGACCACGTCGTGCGTAGCTTCCAGGTGATCCAGAAGCTCGACGGGAGCGTGGTCCTGCGGGTCGTGCCCAACGGCGGCACCAGGCTCCCGGACAAGGCGAGTCGCGCGGTCCACGCGTTCGCCGCCAAGTACCTCCGAGGCACGCGGTTCACCGTCGAATACGTGGATGAGATCCCACTCACGAGTGCCGGCAAGCGCAAGGTTGTCGTGGTCGAAAGGCAACCCGACGTACCCGCGTGTTAGCGTACGTCCGCCGTGATCGACCTGTACAGGCCGTTACTCGCCAAGGCGCTGTTCCCCGCGTTCGAGGCGGCGCGGGGCCGACCGACCGTCCCGCTGCTGCGCTACGTCCGCGAGACCGAGCGGTGGTCGGCCGGCGCGCTGCGCGACCTCCAGGTCGGGCTGCTGCGCCGCGTGCTGCGCCACGCCCATCGCCACACCGAGTTCTATCGCAAGCTGCTCGATGAGCGCGGCCTGGTTCCCGAGGACTTCGCGTCGATCGAGGATCTTTGCAAGCTGCCGTTGCTCGATCGGGTCACGCTGCGCGAGACGCTCGACGCGCGCACCGCGAACGTGCCGCCGCTCCCGGTGATCACCAAGACCACGAGCGGCAGCTCTGGCGAGCCGGTCACCGTGCGCTACAACGCCGAGTCGCGGCACTGGCGCGACGCGATCCGGTGGCGCGGCTACGGCTGGGGCGGCTACCACATCGGCATGCGGGCGCTCCATTACTGGGGCATGGGGCCGACCAAGGGCGTGCCGTGGTGGAAGCAAAAGAAGACCGAGGTCGATCGCCTGGTCAAGCGCGATCTCTACCTCGACTGCACGCCGCGCGGCGACGCCGCCTTGCTCGAGGTCGTCGATCAGATCCGCCGGTTCAAGCCGCACGTCATGGTCGCCTACGCCAATGGCGCCGGCGCGCTCGCGACGTTCGTCAACGCGCGCGGCCTCCGGACCTGGGACGCGATCCCGGTGCTGACCGGCGCGGAGCGGCTGATGCCGCACGACCGCCGGGCGGTCGAGCAGGCGTTCGGCCCGGCGTTCGATACCTACGGTTGCCGCGAGGTCATGATGGTGGGCTCGGAGTGCGAGCTCCACGATGGCCTGCACACCTCGATGGAGAACCTGATCGTCGAGGTCGTCGTCCGGGAGGCGGACGGCACGGTCCGCAGCGCCAAGCCGGGCGAGACCGGCGAGGTCGCGGTGACCGATCTCCACAACCTGGCGTGCCCGATGATCCGCTACGTCAACGGCGATCTCGCCGTCGCGCGCGGTGACGCGCGGTGCGCGTGCGGCCGCGGCCTCGTGCGGATCGGGCCGATCGAGGGCCGGATCACCGAGACCCTCGTCGATGGCGGCGGCCGCGCGGTCAGCGGCCTGGTGTTCAATATCCTGCTGGCGGCGATCGGCGGTGCTACCCGCAGCTTCCAGGTCGTCCAGAAGCTCGACCGCAGCATCATCTTCAAGGTCGTGCCGGCCGTGGGCGACCAGCTCCCGGAGCGCGAGACCCGGCTGCTCCGCGATCACACGCAGCGCTACCTGCCGGGCATCCCGCTGACGATCGAAGTCGTCGACGACATCCCGCTGACCGCCGCCGGCAAGCGCCGGGTTGTCATCGTCGAGAAGCCCGCGTAGCCCGGCGGGCGCGGCGAGCCGGTGGCAGCGCCCGGCCCGGCCACGTCGCCACGAGCGCGCCGGCCCGCGGGAGCTACGCTCGCAGCGTGACCGTCCCGCTCGTCGTCGTCACCGGATTTCTGGGCGCAGGCAAGACCACGCTGCTCAACCACCTGCTCGCGCGGCGCCAGGCGCGCCACGCGGCCGGCAAGCTCGGCGTGATCGTCAACGAGCTGGGCGAGATCGGCATCGACGGCGCGCTGCTGGGCGGCGAATCGACGCGCCAGGTCGAGCTCCCGGGCGGCTGCGTCTGCTGCGTGCTCGGCGACGAGCTGGGCGACACGCTGATCGAGCTCGTCGAGCGCAACCCGGGCCTCGAGGCCATCGTGCTCGAGACCACCGGCGTCGCCGAGCCGCTGCCGATCGCCTGGGCGGTGGCGCGCGAGCCGGTCGCCGCGCATGTGCGGCTGGCGGCCGTCGTGACATTACTCGATACCACCAACTTCCTGGCGTCGCGGGCCGTCTCGGCGTCGGTCGACGCCCAGGTTGCCTATGCCGATGTCCTGCTGGTGACAAAGTCGCAGCTGATCGGCGATGTCGCGAACCAGGCCGCGGAGGCCGTTGCGCACGCGCTTGCGCCGCGTGCCCTGCTACGCAGGGGGAGTCCCGACGAGCACGCAGCGTGGCTCGAGGCCCTCCTGGCCGATCCCGAGCCATCTGATCACCGCGCCGCCTCGCCAAACGGGCAGGCAAATCCTGGTGTCATTGCGCATCCCTGCAGCGACCCGACGGAACATGAACACACCGACGAGTGTCGTCATCTCGACAGCTCCGCTGCACACGGAATCGACAGCGTCTGGATCGCCGTCGATGAGCCACTCGATCTCGAAGAGCTCGAGGATCAGCTCGCCGATTTGCCGGCCAACTACGTGAGGATCAAGGGGATCATCCGCGCGCGCGCCGGCCACAACGCGGCGCGGTGGGTCGCGGTCCATCGCGTCGGTCCGCGGGTGTCAAGTGAGCCGGTTTCGCCGTCAGAGCCTCAACAAGCTCGCATCGTTGCGCTGGGTCCGGCGGTCTGTCGCGACGATCTCGCACGGTGCGTCGCCGTCGCGGCGGCGTGAGCGGCCGCGCAGCGCGGCGATGCGCGGGCATCCGCTTTGCTACGCCATCGTCTGGATATGAAGTCTCGTGGTGTCACGGTGTTCCTGGCTGCTGTCGTCGCACTGGCGGCATGTGGCCAGGACAAAATTGAAGTTCGGCACGGCGAGACGGCCGATTACAACCACGGCGCATTGCTGACCGCGGTCGACTCATTCGTCGCAGCGGGCCGCACCCCTGCCGCATATGCCGACCTCGCGGCGACGGCAACCAAGCTCCGCGCGGGCATGGATCGCACGGTGGCGAACGAGACCGAGCTCAAGCTCCTGGTGCTGGCGCTGGCGCCGGTCGAGTCGGTGCACGGAAGGCCCATGCAGCAACAGATCGATGCGCTCGCGCTGACCGTATGGCCGACCCTGCTCGCACCGGTGTTCGAGTTCGAAGGCCTGGTCGACCGGCGCGACGAGCGCGACACCGCCAAGCTCCCGCTGCCGAGCGAGCGTCCGAACGCCTACCTGACCCGGCTGTGCGGCGGTCCGCTCGCCGGCGATTGCAAGGAAGTCGTCCCGGAGATGCAGGGCACCGTGGTCGCGGCGCTCGCGACGCGCCGGGCCACCGAGCGCGTCCGCAACGCGATCGCTGACTGCACGCTGTGCAGCTCCGACCCGTTGTGGCACGAGGCGATCCGCTCGTGGGAAGCGCTCGATCGCAACTCCAACGCCACGATCACCGATGTCCACCAGCAGGCGGATCCGGACAACTGGCCGGTCGCCGGCAGCGCCTCGGAGATCGATCCGCGGCTGCCCGAGGCCGACGTCAACGAGACCGGCGAGCTGGTCATCGCAGGCCAGCACTACACCACCCCGCAGCGCGTGGCGGCCCTCCGGGATCTGCGCTGCGATGGCCCCGCGATCGCGCTCCATCTCCGCCCGGAGGTGCCGCTGGCCCAGGTGCGAGCGCTGCTGAGCGACGCCCGCCGATCGGGGGCAACCCGCGTCGCGGTGGTCGCGCGCCAGCCGCAGTATCCCTGGGATCGACGAGTGTACTGGATCGCCGACGGCGTCGGCACCCACACCGGCCTGCGCCCGACCGATTCGCTGCAGCTCCTGCTCCACGCCGTCGACGCCGTGTCCGGCCCCGGCTCGATCGCCCGCGTCGATTGAGCCAAGGTGACGCGCTCCACGGCGCGCGCGGCCACGGGATCACGGCGTCGGCGATCGCCCAGGCCGCGCGGATCGACGGTTTACGGTGGACGGGCGGCGCAGATCCGTCGAGCCTGCGCGCGTTCGTGACGTCGCACCGGGGGCTTTTCCCAGGCGAACGAGACCGCCGCGAGCGCGCCGTGCGACTCGCATTCATCTGGAGGTCGTGACGGGTAGCGCTCGCAATGTTCGCTTGAGATCGCGCGCGGTGCCATGCGACCTTGCAAACCATGAAATTTTGGCGGGCTACTGTGTGTCTTGTCGTTGTGGGAATGTCGGCGTCGGCGGTCGCGGGCAAGGAAAAGGCCCCCCCGGTGAACGCCAAGGCGACCGCGGAGGCGCCGGACCCGGCCGCGGAGCCGGCGAACGCCGCTGCCCCTGATGCCGAAGAAGCACCGACCATTCCCCACATCGTGGGCCCGCAGCACGTCGAGCTCGGCCACAACGCGTCGATCGATCTGCCGGACGGCATGATCCTGGTCGAGCGCACGGCGGCACAGGATCTGATGCGCAAGGCCGGTAACTCGGCCGATACGGTGGTGGCGCTGGTCGCGCCCCGCGCCGCGGGCCCGACCTGGCACGTCATCATCGAGGCCGACGACGTCGGCTATGTCGACGACGACGACGCCAACGACATCGACCCGTCCGACATGCTCGAGGACTTCAAGCACGGCACGCTCGAGCAGAACAAGGTGCGCAAGGAGAAGGGCGTGCCCGAGCTGTTCGTCGACCGCTGGAGCGAGCCGCCGCGCTACGAGCACGCTCAGCACCACCTGGTCTGGGGCCTCGCCGTTCACGATAGCGAAGGTCCGGCGGTGAACTTCTTCACGCGCCTGCTCGGCCGCGAAGGCTTCCTCTCGGTCAACCTGATCGACGATCCGGCCAAGATCGAGGCCTCGAAGGCCCAGGCGCTGTCGGTCCTCACGGCCGTCCACTTCGCGTCGGGCTCGCGCTACGAGGATCACGCCACCAGCGACAAGAGCTCGGGCATGGGCCTCAAGGCGCTGATGCTCGGCGGCGCCGGTCTCCTGGTCGCCAAGAAGACGGGCATCCTCATCGCGATCCTGCTCGCTCTCAAAAAGGCGTTGATCGTCGTCGTGGCCGCGATCGGCGGCTTCTTCAAGTGGCTGTTCCGCCGCAAGTCGAGCACGCGGACCACGCCCATCACGCCGAGCGAGACCCCGCCGAGCGACGCCCCGCCGCCGCCATCGTCGCCGCCCGATCAGGGCGAGCCGCCCGCCGTCGGCTGATCGCTGCGCTCACGCGGAGCGCGTGCGTCGTTTCCACGAGGCACAGCTCGTTGCCCCGGGTGGCCCACGGGGGCGCACAAGTTGTGCAAGGTGGATGCGACAGCGGCGTCGGATGTGTCGCTTCGACACAAAAACTTGCGCAGCTGTGTGGATCTTCCACGGCGAGCTTCGTGAAGGTGCTGTGGGGGCACGCACGCTGGACGCGCCATACCGTGGATTGTTCGTTGTGCGGCGCGGGATGCGCGGCCTGGTTCGGTGATTGCTTCGTAGGGGGCCGAGGAACCTCATGAAGCACATCACATTGTTCGCGTTTGCGTCGGCCGTGGCCGCGTGCTCTTCGTCCTCGTCGGGATCTTCCCCTGGATCGTCGACGACGGCGCAGCCGACGACGGCAGATTATGAGGACACCGCGCAGGCCGTCGGCGCGGTGACCATGTCCGGTGGCGTGGCTGGGGGCGGCAGCAGCGGCGATGTCGTGTCGATGTCGGACGCTTTGAGCCTGGCGCGCGGTGAGATGCCGTTTGGGTTCGCGTTGAGCGCCCGCGACAAGCATATCCACGGCGACCGGCTCGGGGTCGACAACGGCTTCACGGTGACGTGCAAGGACGCGACGGGCGCGACGCTCGACAAGTGCGGGCCCACGACGGATCAGGCGCAGGTCGACGTGTCGTGGTCGGGCAGCTTGAAGACGCCGATGCTCGACTCCGAGGTGTCGCGCCAGGGCACGTGGACCCTGACCGGGTTGCAGAGCGACACGGCGACGCTGTCGGGCTCGAGCACGTTCACGCTCGACTCGACGTTGACGTCGATCTTTCGCCAGGGCGTGACCTCGTCGCTGACGATCGATGCGAGCTCGATGTACAACGCGATCCTGATCGCGACGAAGAGCCACCAGCTGATCGGCGGCTCGGCCGCGTTCTCGCTGACGGTCCACAAGACGGTTACCGGGGCTGGCAGCGGCAGCGGCAGCGGCAGTGGCAGTGGCAGTGGCAGCGGCAGCGGCAGCGGCAGCGGCAGCGGCGGGAGCGACGATGGCAGCGATGATGACAGCGGCCACGGCGACCACGGTGGCCACGGCAACGGCGGTCTGCAGGACGTCGACAAGACGTTCACGGTCACCGCGACGATCACGTTCAACGCCGACCAGACTGCGGACCTGGTGCTCAACGGCACCGAGCACTTCACGATCGATCTGAAGACCGGCTCGATCAAGCGCGCCGCCTAGCGAGTCCAGCGCGGATCCATCGTCCGACGAGACGGGCGACGGAGCTCATGGCAGCCCCCGGTGGGCCCGCGGCGGGCCGGGCTACAAGCGCGATTTGCCAGTGAGCTGGCGCACGTACGCTTCGTTCTCGGCGCGGGCCTGCGCGGTGCGGTCGCGCTGCGCGGCGGCGAGCGCGGCGATCATCTGCGGCCGATCGAAGTCATGGCAGTACGCCGGCGTGCCCGGCTGCTGGCGCCACGAGTCCGCGAGCGGTCCGGCGTCGATCCCATCGAAGCCGATCTGTTCGACGAGCGCGAGCACGCGCTGCCGGGCCTGCGGGTCATCGCCCGCGACGGGCAGCGCGAGCCGCCCGGCCGTGCCTGGCGGCGAGGCTTTGTCTCGCAGGCTGCGCGCGAAGATGTTGTTGAACACCTTGATCACCGGCCGGCGCAGGTGCGCCGCCACCCACTCGGAGTCGATGCCGTCCTTGGGCGCGATGTCGTCGTCGCGGAGCTCGGGGTAATAGTTGCCCGTATCGATCACGACCACGTTCGCGGGGACGCCGGCGAACAGGTCGGCAGGGAGCGCCGTGATCGCCTTCTGCGGGATCGTGACAATGACGATCTCGCCTGCGCGTGCCGCGTCGTGCGCGGTGACCGCGGTCGCGCCGGTCTGCGCGGCGATCTCTGCGAGGGACGCCGGCCCCCGCGAATTCGCGATCGCGACCGTGTGACCGAGCTTCACCAGGTGATACGCGAGCGCGCTGCCGATCTGGCCCGCACCGATGATTCCGATCTTCATCGCGGGCCATTACCACGAAACCTGCGTCAGGGCAACTGGGCGCCGGCCGCTTCTGCTAGGATCTCGCATCATGTTGCGATGGCTGGTGGTCGTGGGGATTGCGCTAGGCGTGGCTTGCGGTGCGGCGGCGTTGCCGGCGGTGCCTGGCAAAGGTGGCCCGGCGTGGATCGAGCTGAGCAGCGAGCACTTCACGATGTGGACGGATGCCAAGCCGGACCGCGCGCGGCAGCTGTTGCGGCAGATCGAGCGGTTTCGGCGGGTGATCGCGGGGATCGCGTTTCCCGGGATCCCGGCGTCCGCACGCGGCATGATCGTCGCGCTGCGCGATGACTCGGAGCTCAGCGTGTTCTCGCCGACGGGCGAGAATCGTGCGTTCGCGACGACGCGGCTGCCGGCGCTGTGGCAGCCGGCGATCGTGATGTCGGCGTTCTCGAACACCGATCGCAACGATGTGACGGCCGCGCACGAGCTCGCGCACCTGGTCTCGTTCGCGGCGATCCGCTATCAGCCGCGGTGGCTCGCGGAGGGCCTCGCGCAGTTCTTCGAGACCGTCGGGCTCGACGCCGATGCGGCGACGATCGAGGTCGGCGGGACGTCGTGGGGGCGCGACCGGAGGCTACCGTCGCCCGCGTCGGTCGCGTCGCTGTTCGCCTGGCGCGGGATCCAGCCGGGGGCCGAGGAGCGCCGGCTGTACGTCACCGCGTGGGGGCTGGTCACGTTTCTGCTCAACACGCACGGCGAGGAGTTCCTGCATTATCTCGAATTGCTCGACCGCGTGGCCGAGGTGCCGGCTGCGCAGCAGGACGCGGCGGTGGTCGCCGCGTGGCGCGCGGCGTTTCCGTCGCTGCCCGAAGCGGAGGTCGATGCCGTGTTTCGCCCGTGGCTGACCGCGGGTCGCCATGTGGTAACGACGATCCGGGTCCGGCCGCAGGACGAGCCGATCGCCGAGCGCTCGCTGCCGGAGGGCGATGTGTACGCGCTGTACGCGATCGCGCATCGCGCGGATGCCGAACGGCCGAAGTCGCAGGCCGAGATCGCGGCGGCGCTCGCGGCGGATCCGACGAATATTCTCGCGCACGCGCTCGCGGTGCTGCGCGGCACGCCGCAGCTGACCGCGGAGGTCGGGCGCGCGATCGCCAGGACGCACCCCGGAGACTGGCGGGCGTGGTGGCTGGCGTCGCTGGCGCTTCCGGACCCGGCCGATCGCGCGGAGCGCGACGCCGCCAACCGCAAGGCGTGCGTGCTGGCGGCGCGGGATGCCGTGCAAGGCGCGCCGCTGCGGTGTCCGGTCGATCCGAGATCGTCGTCGCGGTGAGCTACCGGCCGACGAAGCCGGCGCGCAGGACGGCCTCGGCGGTCTTGAGCGCCGTGACGCGCGCCGTGGGCTCGCCGGGGATCGCGGTGACCGCCGTGACCAGGTCGCCGAGCGAGCGGTGGGCCTTGCGGTTGTCGACGAACGCCTGGGCGAGCGCGCGGACGAGCGAGTGGGGGTCGATGCCCGGGAGGTCGACGAGGCCGGGTTTCAGGGCCGGGATGTCGTTCCAGCGGGCGATCGTGTACGTCAGCGGAGCTTGCTCGGTCCACAGCGCCGCGAGGTCCTGCAGGCCGAGCGGCCGGCCGGCGAGCTGTTCGCCCAGCGCGGCGAAGCCGAGCCAGGCGAGCCACATGCGGGCGAGGACCGGCGCCATCGCCGAGCGCGGCGCGTATTGCCGCGAGCCGTAGAGCTCGTTGAACCGCAGCGAGGGGGTGAGCCAGCTGGCAGCGGTGAGGGTCGGCAGCGAGGGCGGCTGCCAGGGGGTGCCGAGGATCGCGGTGAACGCGGCGGCGGCGATCTGGCGCTCGCGGTCGAGGGCCGGGGCGTCGGCCTGGGCGGCCCAGGCTGCGGCGAGGTCGCCGGGAGCGGCGAAGATGGCCGCGGCGATGGCGCGCTCGGTCTCGACGAAGGCGCGGCCCTCGGCATCGGGATCGCGCGCGGCGAGCGGGGTGCCGACGACGGCCGGGTCGGCGATCGCGGCGATCTCGGCGGCGATGTCCGCGTGGCGGACGCCGTCGTCGGTGATCTGGAGCGGGCAGATCGTGCTGTTGTAATCGACGATGGTGTAGGCGCCGAGGCGGAACACCCGGTTGAACGGGAACAGCCGGCACGAGGCGGGCTTGGCGGCGCGGCCGTCTTCTTGCTCGATGCGGCACAGGCTGTCGTCGCCGAGAAACCAGCACCGGTCGCGCGGATTGAACGCGGTGATCGCGTCGCCGCGGCGGCGCAGGAACGCGGTCAGGGCGGGGCGCCGCGCGAGCAGCTGGACGAGCTGGCCGCCCGCGACGTCGAGGCCGATGCCGTGGCCGCGGCAGCACGCGCCACAGCCCTGGCAGTGGTATCGAAACCGCCGATCCGGCCACGTGAAGTACACGTGCTCCAAGCAGCTGCGAGTATGCGCTCGGCGCGCGCGCCGCCCAGTGACGGCTGCTGTCACCGCGCGGGGGAGGCGGTGAGCGGCGATGGGCGGTGATGACATTGACCGTGCGCGCCGATGATTCCCAGGAGCATCGGCGAGCAGACAGGTCATCCAATGTACGGCGGGGTGGCGGGTCGGGCGCGATGGCCCGGGCGCCGGCGGCTCGCCGCGATCACTTCGCGCCGAGCACGCGCTGCATCGCCGGCAGCTCGCGCTGGGTCAGCGCGATGCACTGGTCGGCGAGCTCGAGGCCGCGCTTGACCGAGGCCTCGGCGCCTTCGATCTTCGCGGCGCGCGGGGGCAGCAGCTCGGCGACCTTGGCCTTGCGCGCGGGATCGCAGAACGCGCCGGCGATCTGGCCGAGGAACACGGCGGCTTCGTCGGACCGCATCCGCGCGACCAGCTCGTCGAGGTGCGCGGTGACGAACGCCAGGCCGAGGTCGCGAGTCTCGCGCCGCGCGAGCACGCCGAACACGATGCCGCGGGTGTCGCGCAGGTCGAGGTCGCGGCCGAGCACGAGGCCGAGCGCCTGGTCGGCGAGCTGGGGATTGGCGAACCAGCCCAGCGAGCTCAGCAGCTGGCCCTGCTCGGTGCGGTCGCGGGCCGCCTTGGCGGCGGCGAGGTAGCGCGCGAAGCGGGCCGCGTCGCCGCGGTAGGCCGCCGCGTAGAGCGCGGAGGACGCCAGATCGTCGTCGAGGCCGCTGCGATCGACGAGCCAGCGGTCGGCGAGCTGGGTGGCCTCGGCCTTGAGCTTGGGATCTTCGTGCGCGACCAGCCCGAGCAGGCTCTTGCGCAGATCGTGGCGCTCGTCGGAGTCGTTGGCGCCGCGGTGCCAGCCGAGCTGGCGCGCGCGGGCCCCGAACGTCTTGACCGTCCAGCGCTGCGCCGCCTGCCACAGCGCATCGTCGACGCCGCTGATCGGCATGGCCGCGGTGCCGGCGGCCAGCACCGCGACCTTGTCGTCGGGATCGGCGGCGATCACCGCGACCTGCGCGAGCACCTCGTCGAGCGGCAGCTCGTCGCGCGCGCCGGCGTCGCGCAGATCCATGATCTGCATCATGCGCTCGGTCGGCGTCGGCCTGGCCGCCCGGGCGATCGGCGAGCTCGGCGTGAGCAGCGCGCGCGACGCCTTGGCGTCGACCTTGGAGCGGTAGTAACCGATCGCGTCGGCGTTGAGGATCGTCCAGGTCGGGCAGGTCTTCGGCGCGACCGCGGCGCCGCCGGCCGCGGGCTGGCCCTCGAGCGCGAACGTCTGGCGGGCGGTGGCGAGCTGGACGCACTGGCGGTAGCTCGAGGCCGGGTCGCCGTAGCGCAGGCACACCGGGATGTCCCACAGCTTGGGGCTCGGGTCGACGACGCCCGGCCGCAGCGCGCGCTGCTGCGCCAGCTCGATGCGGGGCGGCTGGTTGGCCTCGCAGCGCAGCGTGGCGGTGATCCGCGGCACGCCGGGCTGCTCGAGGAACGTGCGCATCGACGCGGTGATCTTGGGTCCGAGCGCCTGGGTGACCCCGGCGAGGAAGTCGTCGGCGGACGCGTTGCCCCACGCGTGGGCGACCATGTACGCGTGCATGAACTTGCGCCATGGCTCGCGGCCGACCAGCGACTCGTACATGCGGAACATCGCCGCGCCCTTGGCGTAGGTGATCGAGTTGTCGAACGACGCGGCGATGCCCTCGCGCGTGGTGACCGGCTGGCGGATCGCGCGGGTCGAGAGCGTCTCGTCGGCGCGCATCGCGCTGACCGAGCCGCCGACGCGGCTATCGCGGATCCGCCAGCTCGGCTCGGCGGCCTCGGTGATGTTGATATCGGACCACGAGCCGAGCGCCTCGTTGAGCCAGGTGTCGTCCCACCACGCCATCGTGACGATGTCGCCGAACCAGTAGTGCGACATCTCGTGGGCGAGGATGTTGGCGTAGCGCTGCTTGCGGTCGCGGGTCGCCTGGTCGGGCCGGATCAGGGTCAACGGCTGGCCCATCGCGACGATGCCGGGGTGCTCCATCGTGCCCCAGTAGCGCGGCACCACGGCGACATCGAGCTTGCCGAACGGGTAGTCCATATCGAAGTAGTCCTCGAGCGCGACCAGGACTTTCGGGGTGACCTCCTTGGCGTAGCCGAGCTCGCCGGCGCGGCCCTTGGGGATGACGAACCGGATCGGCGTCTTGAGCCGCCCGGCGGTGCCGTCGTCGATGAGCTCGAACGGCCCGACGACGAACGCGACCAGGTAGCTCGGCAGCGGCCGGGTCACGCCGATCTCGACGCGCTTCATGCCGCCGGCTTCGGGGGTCTCGCGCACGGTCGGCGCGTTGCCGAGCGCGACCTGGTCGGCCTTGACGTGGAACGTCAGCTGCCACGGCACCTTGTAGCCGGGCTCGTCGAAGCACGGGAACGCGCGCCGCGCGTCGGTCGGCTCGAAGAACGTGTAGACGTACGTATCGCTGCCCTCGCGCTCGCTGTACATGCCGCGGCTGCGCTCGTGATCGAGCGTGGCCTTGAACGCGACGTCGATCGCCAGCTCGCCGGGCGGCAGCTCGCGGTCGAGCGTGAGCGCGAAGAAGTCGTCATCGCCCTTGATCACGCGGGCCGGCTGTCCGCCGAGCTCGGCGTGGTCGATCACCAGACCGGTCGCGTTGAGCCACACGATGCGCGTGGCGCGAACCACGCTGGCCGCGATGTGGACCCGGCCCGGCACGGTCGGCTGATCGGGGACGATCGTGAGGTCGAGCGCATACTGGATCGGCTTGACGTCGCCAGGCAGGCGCAGCGCCGGGGGCGGGGGATCGGCCGCGGGCGGCGCGGCCGCCATCGCCGGCGCGGGAGCAGGGGGCGAACCCGGCGCCGCTGGCCTGGCGGCGTCGGGGGGAGAACAGGCGACGAGCGCCCCGGAGAACACGAGCGTGACAACGCGCATGCCAAGACGATACGCGAGGCGCGCGGCTGGAGGACGCCGAACCCAAAGACTCACGGCCGTGCGAGCTCGTGCAAACTCTGGCGAACTCTCATGACGCGAAGCCGCAGTCGCGGCCGCAGCTGTCGCAGCCTAGTTCGCTGTCAGCACGCGGCGCAGCGCCGGGAGCTCGCGCGCGGCCCGCGCGATGCATTGGTCGGCGCGCTCGAGGCTGCGCGTCACGCTCGCCTGCGCGCCATCGATCGTCGCGGCGCGCGGCACGACCAGCGCGGCGATCTGCGCCCGGCGCGCGGGGTCGCAGAACCCACCGGCGAGCCAGCCGAGCAGGCCCGCGGCCTCGTCGTCGCGCATCCGCGCGAGCAGCTCGCCCAGGTGCGCGGTGACAAACGCCAGGCCCAGGTCGCGGGTCTCGCGCTGGGAGATCACGCCGAGCAGGATGTCGACCGTGTCGCGCAGATCGAACGCGGGGTCGAGCACGAGCCCGAGCGCCCGGGTGGCGAGCTTGGGGTCGGTGAACGCTCCGAGCGTGCCGAGCAGGCCCGTGTACTCGGTGCGATCGCGCGCCGCCCGGACCTGGGCCAGGTAGCGGTCGAACCGCGCCGCATCGCCGTGATACGCCGCGACCGCCAGCGCGGGCCAGACCAGATCGTCGGGCAGGCCGGTGCGATGGGCCAGCCACAGCTCCGCGCGCCGGGTCGCCTCGGCGGTGAGCGCGGCGTCGGCGCGCGCGATCATCGGGACGAGCGCGCGGCGGAGCTCGTGGAGCTCCTCGGAGTCGCCGGCGCGGCGCTGCCAGCCGAGCTGGGCGGCGCGGACGTGGAACGCCGCGTGGTACCAGCGCTTCGCCGCGCGGTACAGCGCATCGTCGAGGCTCGGCAGCGCGATCGCCGCGGCTCCCGGTGCCCGGGCCGCGACCTTGGGATCGGGGTCCGCGGCGACCACCGGGACGAACGCGAGCAGCTGCTCGAGCGGCAGCTCGCCGCGCGTCCGCGCAGCGCGCAGGTCTTCGAGCAGCATCATGCGCTCGGCCGCGGTCGGCTTGGCGGCCCGCGCGAGCGGCGAGCCCGCCGTGAGCAGCGCGCGCGCCATGGCCGGATCGACCGCCGCGCGGTAGTAGCCGACGGCGTCGGCGTTGCCGATCGTCCAGGTCGGGCAGCCGCTCCACCGCGGCGTGCCGGTCGGCGGCGCGAGGCGCACGGTGGCGCGCTCGGCCGCGAGCAGCGAGCAGGTCTGGAAGCCGGCGCGCGCGTCGCCGTAGCGCACGCAGACCGGCACGCTCCAGCGCCTGGGCCTGGGCGTGGGATCGAGCACCTCGGCGGGCAGCGCGCGCTGCTGCGCGATCGCGAGCTCGGCGGCGCCGCCGGCGTGGCAGGTGATCTGGGTCGAGATCCGCGGCAGCCCCGGTTGCTCGAGGAAGCTGCGCAGCGCCTCCGCGGTGGCGGGTCCGAGGTCGGCGGCGAGCGCGCGCAGGAAGTCGTCGGCGGACGCGTTGCCCCAGGCGTGGGCGGCCAGGTAGCGGAGCAGGAAGCTGCGCCACGGCTCGGGCCCGACGAACGACTCGAACATGCGGAACACCGACGCGCCCTTCAGGTAGGTGATCGCGCCGTCGAACGACGCGGCGATGCCCTCGCGCGTGGTGACCGGCTGGCGGATCGACTGGGTCGACAGCGTCTCGTCGGCCACCATCGCCCCGACCGCCAGCCACACCCGCTCGTCGCGCACGCGCCAGGTCGGCTCGGCGGCCTCGGTGATGTTGATATCGGACCACTCGCCGAGCGCCTCGTTGAGCCAGGTGTCATCCCACCACGCCATCGTCACCAGGTCGCCGAACCAGTAGTGCGACAGCTCGTGGGCGAGGGTGTTGGCGTAGCTGAACTTGCGGTCGCGGGTCGCCTGCTCGGGGCGGATCAAGGTCAGCGGCTGGCCCATCGCGACGATTCCGGGGTGCTCCATCGTGCCCCAGCCGCGCGCCACCACGGCGACGTCGAGCTTGGCGTAGGGATAGTCCATGTCGAAGTAGCGCTCGAGCGCGACGAGGACTTTCGGCGTGACCTCCCTGGCGTAGCCGAGCTCGCCGGCCCGGCCCTTGGGGATGATGAACCGGATCGGCGTCTGGATCCGGCCCGCGGTGCCGCCGTCGATGAGCTCGAACGGTCCGACGACGAACGCGACCAGGTAGCTCGGCAGCGGCTTGGTGATGGCGAGCTCGACGCGCTTCATGCCGCCGGGCTCGGCGGTCTCGCGGACGACCGGGGCGTTGCCGAGGGCGACCTGGTCGGCCTTGACGTGGAACGTCAGCTGCCACGGCACCTTGTAGCTGGGCTCGTCGAAGCACGGGAACGCGCGCCGCGCGTCGATCGGCTCGAAGAACGTGTAGACGTAGGCGTCGTTGCCCTCGCGCTCGCTGTAGATGCCCTGGCTCTTCTGGCGGTCGATCGCCGCGGTGAACGCGACGTCGATCGCCACGGCGCCCGGGGCGAGCTCGCGATCGGCGGCGAGCCCGATGAAGTCGGGGCCTCCCGGGATCACGCGGGCCGGCCGGCCGTCGAGCTCGGCGTGGCGGATCACCAGGTCGGTCGCGTTGAGCCACACCACGCGCGCGGCGCGGACCACCGTGGCCGCGATGTGGAGGTTGCCCGCGGCGGTCGGCTGGTCCGGCACGATCGTGAAGTCGAGCGCGTAGCTCGCCGGCACCACGTCTCCCGGCAGGCGGAATACCGGCGGCGCGGGATCCGCCCGGGTCGCGACCACCGGCGCCACGGGCTTGCCGGCCGGCGCCAGCTTCACCGGGCGGGCGACCTCGGGGGACGAACAACCGACGAGCACCACCAACAAACCCACGACGACGCGCATCGTGGCGAACATACGCCGCTCCGAGGGGCGTGTCAGCGCGGCACGTGCGGGCGCAGGCGCCCACAAGGCGACGCCGGCGACCGCGCGCCACGCACCAGGAAGTCCCCCGCGCGGGCAAGGTGCGGTAGGTCACGCCGGGCCGACTGCGATTGGCGCGGTGCGTCGATGCGTGTGGATACCCTCCGCAAACCCCGGTTGCATACATGTCCTCGGCAGGCGAATCATGCTGAGTCCAGGAGGCGACCCATGAAGTTTCTCGGTGTGGTTCTCGGTGCGATGTTGTTCCAGGGATGCAACGGCGCGGGAGGAGAGGTCGGAGATTTACCAGGTCCGAGCTCCGACACGGGCTCCGGCACCGCCGGTGTGGAGGGGTCGGCCAGCGCGGTCGGTGGCGCGGCCGCCGGCCCGGGCAACTCCGCAGGTCCCGACCGCAGCGCGCTGCCGCGGCTGTGCAGCCGCGGCGGCAGCGGCGCGCTCGTGCCGCCCACGGTGCGCCAGGCGATCAAGATCGGCGCGGCGCGGCTTTCGTCGCTGCAGGCCGACACGATCGGCGACAACGCGCGCAACGGCCTCGACGACGCTGACCCCGACGACGGCGGCTGGGACTTCACGATCGCGCCGAGCGCGACCGGTCACACCGCGGCGGCGAGCCCGACCAACCTGTTCGGTGAGATCGGCCTGGGCGTGTGGGCGGCGCTCGACAGCCAGCTGGCCGCCGGCCGCGCGCTGGTCACGGTGATCGACGCCGGGGTCGCGATGCAGAACGATCCCGAGATCGACTCGCCGCCCGACTTCCTGTTCAGCGTGCAGCTCGCCAACCTCACCGACAACCCGGGGTTCGCCGCGGTGGCGCGCGCGCACTACGACGCCAAGCGCACGGCCTCGGGTGGCGCGCCCGGGCTGGCCGCGCGGATCCGCGACGGCCGCCACGCCCGCAACGAGGATGGCTTGATCGCCTACGATCTCGGCTGGCTGACGCTCAGCGCCGCCGCGCTCGACGTGGCGTTCCCGGGGGCCGGGTACGCCGCCGACGCCGATCGCTATGCCCAGACCGTGGTCGACGATCTGAAGGCGGCCGCGCCGGACTTCAACCTCGAGAACCCGGGCGAGGCGTTCTACGTGATCGGCCTCGCGTGGTCGCAGGTGGCGACCGCCTGGGCCGGCGACGAGGCGACGTTCCAGCAGGCCCGGACCCGGCTGCTCGAGCAGCAGCACACCAACGGCGCGTGGGGCACCAGCGCGGCGCAGCCGGCCGATGATCTGCAGTCGACCGCGCTCGCGCTGCAGACCATCGCCCTGACCGATCGGCCCACCGGGCGCAGCCTCACGGCCGAGGCGCGGGCCGCGCGGTTCCTGCTCCAGGGCCAGGGGGCGGCGGGCGGCTGGCCGGACGCCTCGAACACCGAGCTGCCGCTGATCGACGCCGAGATCGTGCTCGCGCTGGAGCTGGCGGGCACCGTCGCCGGCACCGACGGGCTGGTGCCGCGCTCGCCGTTCGTCGCGGCAGCGCCGGCGGCGGCGCACGACGTGGCTTCACCGCTGCCGTAACCGGCCGGGATCGCTCGCCTCACGCGCCGAGACAGCCTCGCGCAACGGTTGCCTCGGGGATCGTCGCGTGCTAGATCGGCGCGTCCTCGAATCTTCGAGGAACTACTCACGACACCCGAGATCTACGGCCGTGGCTCCCCTGGAGTTTCCGTAGCTCAGCGACGGTGTCGGTGGCCACCAACGAAGGATCTGACAATGGAAACGATGGCAGAAGCGACGGCGCAAAATCCGATCAGCATGCGCGCCCTGCTCGAAGCGGGCGTGCACTTCGGGCACAACACCGGCCGGTGGAACCCGAAGATGAAGCAGTACATCTTCGGTGCCCGCAACGGCATCCACATCATCGACCTCCAGCACACGGTGAAGCTGTTCCGCCAGGCGTTCCAGGCGGTGGTCGATACGACGTCGCGCGGCGACACGGTGCTGTTCGTCGGCACCAAGAAGCAGGCGCAGGACGTGATCGTCGAAGAGGCGACCCGGTCGAGCCAGCACTACGTCACCCAGCGCTGGCTGGGCGGCACGCTGACCAACTTCCGCACCGTGAAGGGCTCGCTCGAGCGGCTGCGCGGGCTCGAGAAGATGGAAGAGGACGGCACGCTGTTCGCGCTGACCAAGCGCGAGCAGGTGATGATCAAGCGCGATCGCGACAAGCTCATGAAGTCGCTCGGCGGCATCAAGGGCCTGTCGAAGGTCCCGGGCATGCTGTTCGTGATCGATCCCCACAAGGAGCACATCGCGGTCGACGAGGCGCGCAAGCTCGAGATCCCGGTGGTCGCGATCACGGATACCAACTGCGATCCGGACCAGATCGACTACGTGATCCCCGGCAACGACGACGCGATCCGCGCGATCAAGCTGTTCGCCTCGAAGATCGCCGACGCGGCGATCCTGGGCGCCAAGATCTGGAAAGAGACCTCGCGCAGCCGCGGCCAGGAGCGCGAGGAGACCGGCGAGCGCGTCATCCATGTGTCCTCGGGCGGCGATGGTCCGCGCGTCGAGATGTCGACTGGTGGCAGCATGTTCAACCCAGAGGCGTCAGCCTCTCCTGATCAGGGGTCCTGAAAGTCATGGCGGAAGTTACTGCGACGTTGATCAAAGACCTGCGCGAGCGCACCGGCGCCGGCATGTCGGACTGCAAGAAGGCGTTGACCGAAGTCGAAGGCGATATCGACAAGGCGATCGACTATCTGCGCACCAAGGGCCTCGCGAAGGCGGCCAAGAAGGCCGGCCGCGAGGCGACCGAGGGCGCCGTGGTCTCGTACATCCACGGCGGCGGCCGGATCGGTGTGCTCGTCGAGATCAACTGCGAGACCGACTTCGTCGCCCGCAACGAGGACTTCCAGGCGTTCACGCGCGACGTCGCGCTGCAGATCGCCGCGATGAACCCGCAGTTCGTCCGCAAGGAAGAGGTCGTGGCCGGCGTGGTCGACCGCGAGCGCGAGGTGCTGCTCGCCAAGGCCAAGGAGAGCGGCAAGCCCGACCAGGTCGTCCAGAAGATGGTCGATGGTCAGATCTCCAAGTGGATGAAGGAGATCTGCCTGCTCGATCAGGCGTTCGTGAAGGACCCGGACAAGACGATCGAGCAGATCCAGCAGGAGCTGATCGCCAAGATCGGAGAGAACATCAAGATCCGCCGGTTCGTCCGGTTCGAGCTCGGCGAAGGCCTCGAGAAGAAGAAGGACGACTTCGCGGCCGAAGTCGCCAAGCAGGCCGGGCTCGCGTAGCCCCCGCTGCGGGTACCCAGCGCGCGCCCGGGTTCGCCTCGGCGCGCGTTGCCGTTCTGGGTTGTTCATGTGGCCGCGTGCGGTTCGACGCTGGGGAGGAGGCGCATTCGCCGATCGCTGCCATAGCCGGGCCGCGGGGCCTGCGGTATGTCTTCGCGGCCATGACAAACGCCAAGGCCGAGACCGCCATCACGCCGACGCGCGCGGACAACTACGCCGACTGGTACCTCGAGGTCATCAAGGCGGCCGATCTCGCCGAGAACTCGACGGTCAAGGGCTGCATGGTGATCAAGCCGTGGGGCTACGCGCTGTGGGAGAACGTCCAGCGCGTGCTCGATGGGATGTTCAAGGCCACCGGCCACGTCAACGCGTACTTCCCGCTGTTCATCCCGGTGTCGCTGCTCGAGAAGGAAGCCGCGCACGTCGAGGGCTTCGCCAAGGAGTGCGCGGTCGTCACCCACCACCGGCTCGAGGCCCGCGACGGCAAGCTCGTCCCGGTCGGCGAGCTCGAGGAGCCGCTGGTCGTGCGGCCGACCTCGGAGACCATCATCGGCGAGAGCTTCGCCAAGTGGATCCAGAGCTATCGCGACCTGCCGCTGCTCATCAACCAGTGGGCCAACGTCGTGCGCTGGGAGATGCGCACGCGGATGTTCCTGCGCACGACCGAGTTCCTGTGGCAAGAGGGCCACACGGCGCACGCGACCGAGCAGGAAGCGGTCGACGAGACCATGCAGATGCTGAAGGTCTACGCCGAGTTCGCCGAGCAGTGGATGGCGATCCCGGTGATCCAGGGCGAGAAGACCTCGGGCGAGCGGTTCCCGGGCGCCGTGCGGACCTACTGCATCGAGGCGATGATGCAGGACCACAAGGCGCTGCAGGCCGGCACCTCGCACTTCCTGGGCCAGAACTTCGCCAAGGCCGCGGGCATCCAGTTCCAGGACGCCGCGGGCGGCGTCAGCCACGCCTGGACGACCTCGTGGGGCATGTCCACCCGGATGATCGGCGCGCTGATCATGACCCACTCCGATGACGACGGCCTGATCTGCCCGCCCAAGATCGCGCCGCAGCAGGTCGTGATCATCCCGGTGATCCAGAAGCCCGAGGTCCGCGATCAGGTCCTCGCGTACTGCACGCAGCTCAAGAAGGACCTCGAGGCCCAGAGCTTCGCCGGCACGCCGATCCGCGTCCACGTCGACGCGCGCGACGTCCAGGGCTCGAAGAAGGTCTGGGAGTGGATCAAGAAGGGCGCGCCGATCCGGCTCGAGATCGGCCCCAAGGACATCGAGAAGGGCTCGGTGTTCATGGGCCGGCGCGACAAGAAGCCCAAGGACAAGGCGGGCGTCGCGCGCGATCAGTTCATCGCCAGCGTCGCCACCACCCTGCAGGAGATCCAGGACGCGCTGTTCGAGCGCGCGGCCCAGTTCCGCGCCGAGCACACCCGCGAGATCGACTCCAAGGAGGAGTTCTACGCCTACTTCACGGCGCCCAGGACCAAGAACGCCAACGACCCGACGCCGATCCACGGCGGGTTCGCGATGACCCACTTCAGCGGCGACCCCACGCTCGAGGCCCAGATCAAGGAAGCTCTCGGCGTCACCGTGCGCTGCATCCCGCTGGCGCCCGGCGAGCCTGGCACCTGTCCGTTCACCGGACAGCCGAGCGCCAAGCGCGTCGTGTGGGCCAAGTCGTACTGACGCCATCGGTCAGGCGCGTCGCCCGCCGCGCGGCCGCGGTGGTTGCCCCGAGGCGGGCCTGTGCGGATCAGCGCCGGCGATCTTCGGCGGCCTCGCGGGCGATCCGGACCGCTTCGCGGATGTGGGCGATCGCGCGGTCGCGCATCCCGCGGGCGAACTGGTTGTCCTCGCGCTGCTCGATGTCGCGCGCGGCCTTGTCGAGGATCTCGATCGCCGCGCGAATCCGGTCTCGGTGATGCAGGCGGGCATCGAGCGGCGGATGGTCGCCGATCGGCTTGTTGTCGTCGATCGCGGCGTCGCGGATCTCGCGGATCGCGGCATCGATCTGGCCGATCGCGCGATGATCTTCCCACTTGACCTCGACGTTGTGAGTGGGGCGCTCGAGCAACGCGCGCGCGGTGCGTAGATCGGTGAGCGCGTGGAGATACGCGGGATGGCTGGCCGGCCCGGGTGGAGGCGGCGGCGGCGGCGGGGGCGGCTCGCGCATCGCCCGCGCGTCTGCCATGCCTTCCTTGACGAGGTTCTCGGCGTTGCCGATGTGGCCGTACGCGCGGTCGCGCAGTCCGTGGACCCGGCCCGATGGGCTGTCCTCTTCGCCCGCGATATCCGCGCGCGCCTTCTTCAGGAGCTCGAGCGAACGGGCCAGCCGATCGCCCCAGGTCGCGCGATCGATCGGCTCGTGATCGTTCAGATCCTTGCCGTCATCGATCGCGGCTTCCTTGATCTCGTGGATCGCGGCGTCGATCTCGCGGATCGCGCGCTGTTCGTCCCATTTGACGACCACGTTCGCGGGCCGGGAGAGGAAGGCTCGCGCGGCGCGCAGATCGGTCAACGCGTGGAGATAGGCCGGATGCTGAGCGGGCGCGGCCGCGGGTGGTGGCGGTGGTGGCGGTGGTGGCGACTCTGCGCGAACGGGCGTCGCGCGAGCGGTCACCGTGCAGCCTCCCACCAGGCCTCCGACAAGTAGTGCGATGAACATCACGGAACGGGTCATGGGTCTCCTTGGGCGAACGGAAAGACTACCCTGCTGTGCATGTGCTGCGCCGGTCGTACCCGGCGCCGGACGTCGTGAAGGGGCCCGGTGATGAGTCATCCTGCCCTGATGGGGCGGTTTGCCTGCGCCTGTGGGGCGCGTTGCGCCGGAGCGTCGCTAGGAAGCCACGAGGCGGGCGAGGGCATCGCGCAACGGCGGCGGGATCGGCACCGGCTTGCGGCTCGCGCGATCGACGAACACGTGGACGACGTGGCCGTGGGCAGCGGCGTTGTCGTCGCCCTCGGCGAAGATGCCCAGGCCGTAGGTGACGGCGCGGTTGCCCAGGCGGTCGACGCGCAGGCCGGCGACCAGCGGCGTGGGGTAGGCCAGCGGAGCCTGGAACTGGCAGTGCGATTCGACGACCAGGCCGATCACCGCGCCGTGGACGATATCGAGTCCGCCGACCTCGATCAGATAGAGATTGATGACGCTGTCGAAGTAGCTGTAGTAGGCAACGTTGTTGATGTGACCGTAGAGGTCATTGTCCGACCACCGCGTGGTGAGCGGCGAGTGGAACAGATATTCGGTCAGGACCGGTCGCTCGGTTGGGGGCATGTTCACCAGTAGTGCAGCGCGCCTTCGAACAGCGCGGTCAGGGTGGGGCGGGCAAGCTCGACCGGCGCGTTGCCGAGCAGGCGCTGCTGGGGCACGGTGCCATCGACCAGGTCCGAGATATCGGCCGCGGTGTAGCCGACGCCCGAGATGCCGTTGGGGATGCCGATCCCGCGCATGACCGCGATCATCGCGGCGGCGAGCAGCTCGCCCGGATCACGGTCGAGGACGGCGTGGCGATCGCCGCCCAGCAAGGCGGCGGCCTCGCGGTGGCGGTCGGGCGCGGCGGGCGCGGTGTGGCGAAACACCGCCGGTGCGCACACGGCGACCGCCATGCCGTGCGGCACGAGCGGCGCGTCGGGGTAGCCCGGCGCATGGAAGTCGCGGACCCGGCCGGCGACGCCGTAGGCCATGGCGTGGGGCGCGTGGACTCCCGCGTTGCCGAACGCGATGCCGGCGAGCGTGGCGGCCCACATCATCTGCTGGCGGGCCTCCGTGTCGGCCGGATCGCGCACCGCGCGGGCCAGGTAGGTGCCGCACAGCCGGATCGCCTCGCGGCAGCCGAGGTCGCTCCACGGGTTCTTGCCCTGGCTCATCGGTCGTGCGGTCGGTGGGTTCGAGGCCGCGCGGCTCGTGAACGCGCGGGCGGTGTAGGACTCGACCGCGTGCGACAGGACATCCATCCCGCTGGCGGCGACGACGGCGGCCGGGAGCGTGGCGGTGCAGCGCGGATCGACGATGGCCTCGGTGGGGCGCAGGCGGGGCGACGCGATGCCGGTCTTGGCGTGGTGGGCGACCCAGTCGAAGATCGCGATGCCCGTGACCTCGCTGCCGGTGCCCGCGGTGGTCGGGCAGGCGATGTGCGGTGCGAGCGGGCCCGGGATGGGCCGCGCGTCGCCCAGCGGGGCGTTGACGTAGGCGCGCAACGCCGCCGGGTGGGTTGCCAAAAGGTTCGCGGCCTTGCAGGTATCGATCACCGACCCGCCGCCGAACGAGACGTAGCCGTCGGCGTGAGCCTCGGTCGCGAACGCGGCCGCCGCGTCGAACGAGGCGTCGGTCGGCTCGATCGCGCAGGCGTCGAAGATGGCGAGGTCGAGGCCGGCGGCGGCCAGGCTGGCCGCCAGCTCGGCGAACAGCGGGAGCTGGCGCAGCGTGCGGTCGGTGAACACCGCGGCGCGGCGGATCCCGAGCGCTCGCGCCCGGTCGCCGACCTCGGCGAGCGCCCCGGCGCCGAACGTCACGCGGGAGGCATCGACCGTGAAGGCGGTCTCGCAGCCCGCGGCGATCGCCTCGAGATGGGAGCAGGTCATGCGGCGAGAGAATACCCGTCCCGGCCGCGCAGGCGACGGCGCACGACATCGCATGGGCCACGTCGGTTCACAATTGCGCGCCGCGGCGCTAAGGTCGGCCCGCCATGGCGAAGCCAGCTTACAAGCGTATTCTCCTCAAAATCTCGGGCGAAGCGCTGATGGGAAACCAGGGCTACGGGATCAACACCGAGGTGCTCAACCACGTCGCCGCCGAGATCGCCGAGACCGCCAAGCTCGGGGTCGAGGTCGCCGTCGTCGTCGGCGGCGGCAACATCTTTCGCGGCGTGTCGGAGTCGGCGCGCGGCATGGATCGCGCGAGCGCCGACTACGTCGGCATGCTGGCCACCGTGATGAACGCGGTGTCGTTGCAGGAGGCGATCGAGAAGCAGGGCGTGGTGACCCGGGTCCAGTCGGCGATCCCGATGTCGCAGCTCGCCGAGCCGTATATCCGCCGCCGCGCGATCCGCCACCTCGAGAAGGGCCGCGTCGTGATCTTCGGCGCCGGCACGGGCAACCCGTTCTTCACCACCGATACGGCCGCCGCGCTGCGCGCGATGGAGATCGGCGCCGAGATCTTGCTCAAGGCGACCAAGGTCGACGGCGTCTACGACAAGGATCCGGCGAAGCACAGCGACGCGAAGCGTTATTCCACCGTGACGTTCACCGACGCGCTCAAGCAGGACCTGAAGGTGATGGACGCGACCGCGTTCGCGCTGTGCCGCGACAACGAGATGCGCATCATCGTGTTCGATATGACGTCGCGTGGCAACATTCACCGGGTGGTCTGCGGCGAGTCGGTCGGCACGACGATCGTCAAGGACAACCAGCAAACTCGGTTCGCGAGCTAGCAACCAGACGCGGGGGCACCATGATCAACGACATCACCACCGATACCGAAGACGGCATGAAGAAGGCCGTCGATTCGTTCAAGCGCGACCTCCAGAAGATCCGGACCGGCCGCGCCAACGCCGCGATGCTCGATGGCATCAAGGTCGATTACTACGGCACGCCGACGCCGGTGAACCAGGTCGCCACGGTGCAGGTCGTCGACGCGCGGTTGATCACGGTCAAGCCGTGGGAGAAGGCGATGCTGCCGGTGATCGACAAGGCGATCCGCGCCAGCGACCTCGGCATCAACCCGGTCTCGGACTCCGAGCTGGTCCGGCTCCCCATCCCGCCGCTGACCCAGGAGCGCCGCAAGGAGCTCGCCAAGGTGGTCAACAAGCAGACCGAAGAGGCCCGGGTCGCCGTGCGCTCGGCGCGCCGCGACGCCATGGACATGGTGAAGGACGCCGAGAAGGACAAGCAGATCACAGAGGATGACCGCAAGGGCGGCGAGAAGCGGATCCAGGACCTCACCGACAAGTACATCGCGATGCTCGACGACATCGCGAGGATCAAAGAGAAAGAGATCATGGACCTTTGACCGTGCCAGGGGGCCTTTGCTCGCGGTAGGATATAGGGGATGTCCGGAATCCCGGCAGGCGCGGGTCAGCTGCTCGGCAAGCGGCTCGGCAAGTTCGAGATCCTCGCGCTGCTCGCGCTCGGCGGCACGGCCGAGATCTACCTGGCGAGGATCGGCGGCGCGGCAGGATTCGAGAAGTACGTGGTCGTCAAGTGCCTGCACGACCACCTCGCAGACGACGCCGAGTTCGTGAAGATGTTCCTCGACGAGGCGCGGCTCGCGGCCCACCTCGATCACTCGAACATCGTCCAGACCATGGAGCTCGGCCAGCACGATGGCCGCTACTACATGGTCATGGAGTTCCTCGCCGGGCTGTCGCTGGCGATGATCATCCGGCGCGCCGGCGAGCGGCTGCCGAGCGGCCGGCTGCCGACCCCGCTGGTGCTCAACGTGCTGGCGCAGTCGTGCGCCGGGCTGCACTACGCGCACGAGAAGGCGATGAACGGCCGCGCGCTCAACATCGTGCACCGCGATATCTCGCCGCAGAACCTCGTGATCAGCTTCGAGGGCGTCGTCAAGGTGGTCGACTTCGGGATCGCCAAGGCCGAGATGCGCGAGACCCATACGCGGTCCGGCACCATCAAGGGCAAGTTCGCGTACATGTCGCCCGAGCAGTGCGTCGCCAACAACGTCGATCGCCGGACCGACGTGTTCGCGCTCGGCGTGATCGGTCACGAGCTCCTGACCGGGCGCCGGCTGTTCAAGCGGCCGTCGCCCTACGAAACCTACCAGGCGGTGATCGAGTGCGATGTCAAGCCGCCGTCGGCGGTGGCCGCCGGGCTCGATCCGGCGATCGACGCGGTGGTCATGCGCGCGCTCGCCAAGGACAAGGCCGATCGCTATCCGAACGCCGAGGCGTTCGGCGACGCGCTGCTCGGGTACTTGCACCACCGCGGCATCGGCTCGGGGCCTGGCGACGTCTCGCGGTTCTTCGATGCGCACTTCGGCCAGGAGATCGAGGAGCACTCGACGCGGATGCGCGAGCTGATCTCGGGGCGAGAGATCTCGATGGAGGCCGGCGTGACGTGGGGCAGCGACGAGGTCGACGAGGTCCGCGCGGCCGAGTTGCGGATCGCGGCGGCCGACGCGGCGCGCCGCCCCGGCGCGCCACCGGGGCTGTCGGGGCTGCTCGACGAGCTGGGCGGCGGTTCGCGGGTCGAGGACGACGACGAGATGCCGGCGGAGCGCACGCGCATCGAGTCAAACCCGCTCGACCGGATCACCGAGCTCGATCGCGTGGTGTCGAGCGCGCCGCCTGCGCGGCCCAGCGCGAAGGACCTGACCGCGCCGTCGCCGTCCGATCCCGGGCCGGCTGGGGCGCTGGCCGCGAGATCCCGGCCGTCGCTGCCGGGCATGCCGCCGTCGGGGCGGTTTCCGGATCTGGCGAACCTGCCGACGATGATCGCGCCCGACGCGGCGCCCGAGCTGGCGCCGACGGCGACCGGCGTCCCGCCGCTGGGCAAGAACCACGGTCCACCGCGGATCCCCCCGTCGGCCTCGGTCTCGGGGTTCTCGAATATTCCGACGAGCCAAGCCCCGGGCGGGGTCCCGGCGGCGGTGTCGAGCTTCGCGAACGCGCCGACCGGCAAGGCGCCCTTGCCGGGCGTGCCGCCGGCGGCGTCGAGCTTCGCGAACGCGCCGACCGGCAAGGCGCCGCTGCCGGGCGTGCCGGCGGCGGTGTCGAGCTTCGCGAACGCGCCGACCCACCTCGCGCCGCCGTCGGCGGCGGCCTTCGCGGAGGTCACGACGACGCTCGATCCACCACCTCCCGCGTCGAGCTTCGACGCGCTGGCGATGCTCGGGCGCGCGCCGACCCAGGACGCCGCCGCGGCGGCGCTCCCGCCGGCTCCCAATGGTGCCCGCGGCTCCACGAACCTCACCGTCGGCCCCAGCGGCGCGCTCGGCACCGCGCCGGCCGCGCTCGGTGCAGCCGCCGCGGTCGGCCCTGCGGTGCCTGGCAATGGCACCCCGGCGTCGCAGCCGTGGCCGCAGCTGCTCGCGGCGCGGCCGCATCGGCCTTCGGCCGCGCCGCCGCCCGCGGGGTACCCGGTGATGAGCGCCGAGATGAGCGCGCAGATCGCGACTGGCGCCTCGGTGTTCCCGAGCGAGCGCGGCAGCGGCAACATCCCGCCGCGCGTCGAACCCAGCGCCGCGCGACCAGCGGGTCCGCCCGGGCTATCGGGTCCGCCCGGGCTATCGGCGCCGCCAGGGCGATCGGGGCCGCCCGGGCCATCGGGGCCGATCGGGCTGTCCTCGCCGGGCAGCGCCGAGGCCCAGCGCGCGGCCCACCTCATGTCACCGGTGGGTCAGCAGTACCCCGAGCACGTCGACTGGGCGGCGGCGGCGGCATCGCCGGCCCGCGCCGCGCCGCGGTGGCTGCTCGCGGCGCTGTTCATCGGGGCGATCGCCTTCGCGCTGATCCTGACGACCGTGATCGCGAAGCTCATCCGCTAGCGGGTAGATAGATATCTGTCCCTATCAACGTGCGGCGGCCGTCGCGCTCGGGTCCCGGCGCGGCTCGCAGAAGGCCGCGATCAGCGCGCTGGCCCGGCTGGATCAGTTCCTGACCAGACCGAGCAGCTTCGACATCGTCTTCTCGTCGGCCGGGGGGAACTCGTAATCGAGGAACTCGCGCGACGTCACCCACCGCAGATCGGCGACCGTCGCGGGGTAGGGGCGCGCCTCGGTTGGCAGCTTGCACGAGTACATCGTGAGCTGGACCTGGTAGGACGTGTAGTCGTGGAGGTGCTCGCCCAGCTTGGCGCCGACCACGACTTCGACCCCGATCCGGCCCTTGACCTCGCGCAGCAGCGCGTGGGCCTCGCCTTCGTCGGGCTCGACGCGGCCTCCGGGAAATTCCCAGAGCAGCGGGAGGACGGCACTCGCGTTGCGCTGGGTGATCAGGTAGCGGCCATCGTGCTCGATGACGGCCGCGACCACGCGGATCACCTCTTTTGCCATTGCTGACGATTATCGATGCTTTGCGCCCGATTGCAACGGTGGACGTGTATGCTGCGCCCCCCGTATGGCGATCCGCTTCGTCGAGATCCAGGCTTCCGAGAATCCCGAGGCGCTCAACTCCGAATGGGTGATCCTCGAGAACGTCGGCAAGACACCGTTCAACACCCGTGGCTGCGGCATGACCGTCGGCCGCCGTGGCTCTGCGAAGAAGTCGCTGCTCGGGATCATCGATCCCGGCTTCGTGCTGGCGCCCGGCGAGCGCATGCGCATGCTGACCGGCAACCCGGGGACGCAGGTCCATGGCCCCGGACCGGAGGACGGCGTTCCGAACTATCACCTGTTCCTGCCGCGGATCTACCTGAACGGCGCCGGCACCGTGCTCACGCTGGTGTTGCGAGGCTTACCGGTTTCGAAGGCGGAGTACGATCCGTCACAACCCGGTGGCGTCGCGGCGATCAAGGCGCCGAAGTAGCCGAGCGGACCTGCGGCCCGGTGTAGCGGGCGCGTGGACGCAGCAGCTGGCCGGTGGCGCGCTGCTCGAGGGCGTGCGCCAGCCAGCCCGCGGCGCGGGCGACCGCGAACAGCCCCGATCCCGCCGCCGGAGCCACGCCGAGCGCGGCGCACAGCACGGCCAGCGCGAGGTCGACGTTGGGCGCTGCGTCGGTGGCGTCGGCGATCGCGAGCAGGGTGCGCGCCAGCCGCGGGAGCGAGCGTCGGGTCACGGCGTCGAGGATCGCCCGCGCCCGCGGGTCGCCATCGGGGTAGAGTGGATGACCAAACCCCGGCGGTAGCTCGCCGCGCTTGCGCAGCGCGCGGACCTCGGCGCCCGCGGCCTCGGGGGCGCCGACCCGGGCGGCGAACCGCGCGATCGGCTCGCAGGCAGTGCCGTGCCGGGGGCCCGACAGCGTGGCGAGCGCCGCGGCGACGCACGCGTAGGGATCGGCGTCGGTCGAGGCCGCGACCCGCGCGGTGAAGCTCGACGCGTTGAGCTCGTGGTCGGCCAGCAGCACGAAGACGCGGTCGACGAGCGGCGCGAGCTCGTCGGCCAGGCCGAGCGCCCGGGCGGCGACCCCGGCGACGCTGGGGGCGCCGATCGCCCGGGTGATGGCCGCGGCCGCGAACCTGGCGTTGACCCCGAGCGTTGCGGCCAGGAGCGGGATGATCCGCCGGCCGCACGCGATCCCGGCGTCGGTCCGGAGGTCGCCGCGCGCGGGGTCGGCGAGCGCGGCGAGCTGCAGGATCAGCGGCATGACCTCGAGCGGCGCGCGGGGCTCGGGGCCGAGCAGCCGGGCCAGCGGACCGTACGGGATCTTTGCGCGCGGCCACGCGACGCGCGCGTCGGGCAGGTAGCCGGACCACAGCAGCTCGGCCGCGTTCTCGAACGGCGTGGCGTTCGCCGCGAGCTCGGTGGCGAGCCGGCCGCGGTAGGCCGGCCCGTGCGCCGTGATCGCGGTGATCGCCGAGTCGAGCACCGGCTCGCCAAAGCGCAGCGCGCCGGCGGCGACGGCGCCGTGCCCGGCGCGCGCGTCGCGGCGGATCCGCAGCCGCTCGAGATCGACGAGCGCGTAGCGCCGGGGCCGGCCGTGGTCGCCGGGCACGCTGCGGACCTGGCCGCGGCTCACGTAGGCGTAGAGCGAGCGCACCGCGATCCCGAGATGGCGCGCAGCGGTCGCGGCGTCGACCCAATGTTGATCGTCGATTCTACGTTGATCAACCATGGCGGCGAAGCTACATCGACCGCGAGGACCAGCACCATGACAGATCCAGCGCAGGCGACGAATCCGGGGCTCGAGGGGGTGATCGTCGCGGACACCCTGATCAGCGACGTCGACGGCGAGCGCGGCGTGCTCGTGATCGCCGGGGCCGACGTGGAGCGGCTCGCCGGCGCCGCGTCGTTCGAGGCCGCCGCGCAGCGCGTGGTGGCCGCCGCCGGGGCGCCGGACGCGATCAGCGCCGGGGCGCTCGGCGCCGCGCGCGACGCCGCCTGGCTCCAGGTGCCGCGGCTCGGCGATGCGCTCGAGCAACCCGATGGCATGGACGCGCTGCGCGCCGCGCTCGGCCACCTGCGCGGCGCGGCCGGCACGCCGGGCGACGCGGCCGCGGCGGTCGCCGCGATCGGCGCGGCCGCGGTGTTCGTGGCCGCCTGGAGCCGCCGGCGCGCGGGGCAGGCGCCGGTCGCGCCGGATCCGGCGCTCGGCCACGCCGCCGACTACCTGCGGATGACGCTCGGGCGGGCCGGCGCTCCGGCCTGTGTCCGCGCGCTCGACGCCTACCTGGTCACGGTGATCGATCACGCGATGAGCGCCTCGACGTTCACCGCGCGCGTCATCGCCTCGACGCAGTCCGACCTGATCTCGGCGGTGGTCGGCGCGGTCGGCGCGCTCAAGGGCCCGCTGCACGGCGGGGCCCCAGGCCCGGTGCTCGACATGCTCGACGCGATCGGCGCGGCCGGCGACGCCGAGACCTGGCTGCTCGGCGAACTCGCCGCGGGCCGCCGGATCATGGGCATGGGCCACCGCGTCTATCGCGTGCGCGATCCGCGCGCGGCGGTGCTCGAGCAAGCCATCCGGCCGCTGCACAGCCCGCGGCTCGCGCTGGCGCGCGCGGTCGAGCAGGCCGCCTCCAAGATCCTGCGCGAGCGCAAGCCGGACCGGCCGCTCGCCGCCAACGTCGAGTTCTACACCGCGGTGCTGCTCGACGCGGTCGGCCTGCCGCGTGAGCAGTTCGCGCCGACGTTCGCGGTCAGCCGGATCGCCGGCTGGTCGGCCCATGTGATCGAGCAGCACCGGACCGGCAGGCTGATCCGGCCGGCGTCGCGCTACGTCGGCGTTGGGGCCTAGGAAGCCTGGCCGGTCTATCAATTCAGGCGAGGTGGGCGTCGTGGGCCTGCAGGGTCGCGAGATCGGGGAGCTGGGCCGCCTCGCCGGTCTCGAGGAACGCGCGGGTGGCCGGATCGAGCCGCGCCGCCGGGCACATCGCCACCACGCGCTCGACGATCCCGCGCGGCCGGGCCTCGCCGTCCTCGATCGGCGCGCCGGTCAGCCGGGTCCACGGCACGATGCGCAGCGTCGACCCGGCGGTCGAGATGATGTCGACGAAGGTCAGCGCGTCGTGGTCGTCGGGCATGCGGCGCGCGACGACCCCGACGACGTCGCGCCACAGCACGAGCCGCGCCGAGCCATCCTCGCGCCGCGCGTCGACCCCGCCGCTGGTCAGCTCGGCGGTGAGCGCGACGTACGAGATCCGGTGGCGCAGGTGCGGCGGGGCGACGGGCAGGAGCTCGTTGCGGATCCGGCCGGTGGTCGCGGCGAGCGGCTGGATCGATCCGGCGATCCGCTGTGTCGGCTGGATCGACCCGATCGCGCGCTGCAGCGGCTGGCTCGATCCGGAGACGCCCAGGGGCGACAGCGCGCCGAACCGCCGCCGGACCGTCGGGATCGAATCGGTGATCGCGCGGATCGGATCTTCGGTGTGCGTGACCGGCTCGATCGGCCCGGTGGTCCGCTGGAGCGTCTGCATCGGGCCGCTGGTGCGCTCGACCGCGCGGATCTCCTCGCCCGGCCGCAGCAGCGCGCGGATCGGACCGGTGGGCTGGCCATCGCTGCCGATCGGCGGGAGCGAGCCGCTCGGCACCCGCGCGGCCGCGCCCACGGTCGCGCGCGCCGTCGCCAGCGTGATCGGCTTGTACGCGGTGCCGAGGTCGGCCGGCGCCGGGGCGCTCGCTGCGTAGAGCGCGGCGACGCCGGCGACGAGGCCCGCGATCAAGGTCGGCGGCGCCCAGGTGCGGTGCAGCACGCCGCCGAGCTGCGCGGTCGTCGGCAGCTCGGTCTCGGGGCCGAACAGGTACGCGGTCGCGGCCACCGTGGCCACCGTGCTCAGCGCCAGCACGTAGCCGAGCCGGCTGGCGGTCTGGCTGGCCTGGCCGGACACGAGCCGCGCGCCGGCCTGAAAGCCGACGAGCCCCGCGACGGCCAGGCTCGACCACAGCGACGAGGAGGCCAGCGTCGGAAACATGCCGGGGAGCAGGGTCAACGGCGCGGTGGTGCACACGCGCAGCGCATTGCAGATCCGCATGCGGTGAAGGTCGATCTCGACGCGACCCGCGGCCGCGGGGATCGCCGCCAGCGACAGCCGGTACCACTCCATGATCAGCGTCGCCGCGACGATCAGCGCGAGCGAAGCCACTGCGCACACGAGCACACGCGTCTGGTCGCGGCCCATTTGTGACAAGCTATCACGCCGAGCTCGACGAGCCTGCCGCGCAATGGCCGCGGGCCGACCGCGTCTGGCGCCGCGGTTTCCGCCGTCCCGCGATTGTTGCATGCCCACCGCGCACGGGCCTCGCGGGCCGCGCGGCTGCGAGAATCTTCCGTGGGTGCGGTAGAACGTGGGCGATGCGCGGAGATCTCGCGTTTGCGATCGCGCTGGCGGTCGTGACCGCCGCATGGCCGGCGCCGGCCGCCGCGCACCAGACCTCGATCAAGTACGTCGACGTCACGGTCGACGGCCGGCTCGCCCAGATCGCGCTGACGGTCGCGCCCGGCGACGTCACCCAACCGCTGGGGCTCGCCGCCGATGCCCGGCCGACCGTCGGTGAGGCGAGCGATCCGCGGGTCGCGGCCTACGTCGCGCGCTGGCTGGCGGTGGGGCCCGAGGGCGCGGCGCCGTGTCCGGCCTGGGGCCCCAGCGCGCACCCGGCCGCCGACCCGCGGTTCGTCGTCGTCGAGTGGCAGGTCGCGTGCGACGTCGCGCTCGGCCGCGTCGCGCTCGACTTCCACGGGTTCTTCGCGGTCGACGTCCGCCACGAGGCGATCGCGACGGTGCACCGCCGGGGCGTGGCGGCCGATGCCCAGGTGGTGCGCGCGACCGCGCCGATCCTCGTGGCGTTCGCCGGCGAGGCGATCGGCCTCGCCGGGTGGATCTTCGCAGGCGTCGATCATATCTGGCAGGGCCGCGACCACGTCAGCTTCGTGATCGCGCTGCTGCTGGTCGTGGTGCTCGCGCGCGGCGCCGGCGGCTTCACGACGCAGCCACCGGTCCAGGCGCTGCGCCGCACCGCGACGCTCGTCACCGCGTTCACCGTCGCGCACAGCCTGTCGCTGATCGGCGCGGCGCTCGGCTGGGTCGACCTGCCGAGCCGGCTCGTCGAGTCGGCGATCGCGTTCTCGATCCTCTACACCGCGATCGAGAACATCGCGCGGCCCGACGTGCGCTGGCGGTTCGCGCTGACGTTCGGCTTCGGCCTGGCCCACGGTCTGGGGTTCGCCAGCTCGCTGCGCGTGATGCTGCCGCCCGATCACGTCCTCGCGCCGCTGCTCGGGTTCAACCTCGGCGTGGAGCTCGGCCAGCTGGTGATCGTCGCGATCGCCCTGCCGCTCACGTGGCTCCTGGCGCGCGAGCTCGGCGCCGCCCGGTACCGCCGCTGGGTGATGCCGGCCTTATCGACCGCGCTCGCCGTGCTCGCGCTCAAGTGGTTGCTGGAGCGTACGGTGGGACTCACGCTCTTCACGTGGTGGGGATTCTAGGTGTACATGGGTCCGTGTGTGCTAGTGTAGGGTAATCACTTGGGTCGCGATCCTCTTCACAGTGCCAATGCCAGGGTCGATACTCTGGGCACGTTGGCGGTCGTCGATGCGCAGCCGGTGGCGGATGAGGCTGCAAAGCCGGTCATCGTGTGCGTCGATGACGATCGCAACAACTTGAATGCACTGGGCCGGGTGCTCCGTGGCAGGTACACCGTGCTGCTGGCCAGCGATGGCCTGGAGGCCCTGCAACACATCGAGCGCGAGCCCGAGGTTGCCTGCGTGCTGGCCGATCTGCGGATGCCGGGGCTGCCGGGCGCAGAGCTGCTCGCGCGGGTCGCGCAGCTCCGGCCGCAGTGCCGGCTCGCGGTGGTGACCGGGTATCCCGAGTCGCAGGACCTGATCCAGGCGATCAACGCGGGCCACCTGCATTACGTGATCACCAAGCCCTGGAAGATGCAGGGCCTGCTGCAGGTGGTCGACCAGCTGGTCCACACCTTCCACCTCGAGCGCGACAACGCGCGGTTGGTCGCCGAGCTGCGGCTGGCCAACCAGCAGCTGCGCGAGCACGAGCGCGTGCTGGTCGCGCAGATCGAATCGCGCGGCCGCGAGATCTCGGAGGCTGCCGACGAGCTCGCCCAGCTGAGCGTCCAGCTCGACGCGCTGACCTTGCGCGACGAGCTCACCGGGCTGTACACCCACCGCGCGTTCCAGGAGCGGCTGCGCGAGGAGTGCGCGCGCGCGCTGCGCTACGGCCAGCCGCTCGCGCTGGTGATCGCCGACGTCGACGGGTTCGCCACGGTCAACCACGACCTCGGCTACCAGGTCGGCGACGACATCCTGCGCCGGATCGCGCAGGTCCTGCAGAACGACACCGAGCCCGATCGCGTCCGCAGCTCGGACGTCGTCGCCCGCTACTCCGGCGAGGAGTTCGTGGTGCTCTTGCCGGAGACCGGCAAGGCCGGCGCGCTGGTCAAGGCCGCGCGGCTGCGCGACGCGGTGGCGCAGGCCGAGATGCCCGATCGCCGCACGGTGTCGATGTCGTTCGGCGTCGCGGCGCTGCCCGACGACGCGGCGGATCCCGAGGGCCTGCTCACCGCCGCCGAGGCCGCGGTGCGCGGCGCCAAGCGCGGCGGCCCGGGGCGCGTCCACTTCTTCTCGGCCGGCGACGATCCGTCGATCGCGCGCAGCGCCTCGCGCCAGTTCACCCAGCTGCCGCAGCTCGACCGGTTCCGCCCCTACCAGGAGCGGATGAACGAGGTCACCGGCATCCTGATGCGCGACCGCTCGCTGTCGTGCCTGCTCGTCGATCTGTCGCGACTGCACCGCGTCGAGCTCGATCAGGGCGTCGCCCACCACAGCGAGATCTACGACCACGCCGCCGCGGTGCTCGATCGGCTGCGCGGCACGCTGCTCGACCCGGCGGACCTGATCTGCCGCAGCGGTGATGGCGACGGCTACCTCGTGATCCTGTCGCCCAGGTCGAGCCTGACGCCGCGCGAGCGGTCGTCGCTCGATCTCGAGGGCCTGGCCGCGAGCGTCGAGCGCCACGTCGAGGAGGGCCTCGCGCCGATGGTCAGCGAGGTGCTGCGCGAGCAGCCGCGGATCACGGTCGGCTCGGCGCGCGTGCTGGGCAATTCGCTGCTGCGCTCGGAGCGGATCACGGCGCGGCTGGTCACCGACGCGGCGGCGGCGACCCGCAACGCGCGCGAGCGCAAGGCGCACCGCGACCGCTCGACCCTGCAGGACATCATCCTGGGCGACGGCCTGCGCTCGGTGTTCCAGCCGATCGTCGACCTCGGCAGCGGCGAGATCTTCGCCTACGAGGCGCTGAGCCGCGGGCCGCGCGGCTCGGCGCTCGAGTCGCCGGCGACGCTGTTCGCGATCGCCGACGAGGTCGACCTCACCGTCGAGCTCGATCGCGCGTGCTTCCGCAGCGCGCTGCGCAGCGCGCTGACCCTCGAGCCGGTCCACCGGCTGTTCGTCAACCTCCTGCCGATGTCGTTCTACGACGCCGCGTTCATCGAGGTCGAGGTCGGCAACCTGTTGTCGTCGGCGGGCCTCACCCCGGCCAACATCGTGTTCGAGATCACCGAGCGGCTCGCGATCGAGAACTTCGCGTCGTTCAAGCGCGCGCTCGCGGCCTACACCGCGATGGGGTTCGGCGTCGCGATCGACGACGTCGGCACCCGGCACTCGAACCTCGAGACCGTGATGTCGCTGCGCCCGCACTTCATCAAGATCAGCGACGTGCTGGTCCGCGGCATCGCGCGATCGACGATCAAGCGCGAGATGCTGCGCTCGCTGCGCCACATCGCCGAGACGATCGATGCGGTGATGATCGCCGAGGGCATCGAGAACCTCGAGGACGTCATCGCGCTGCGCGATCTCGGCCTGCGCTACGGCCAGGGCTACTACATGGCCCGGCCCGGTCTGGCGTTCCCGCCGCTGCGCGACGCTGTTCGGGACGACCTGCGGACGGTGACGGTCAGCGCGCCCGCCGGGCTGCCGGCCGGCCCGCCGGTCAGCCGCCACGACGGCGACGACGATGGCGACGACGAGGACGACGACGAGGACGACGACGACCGCGACCACGGGCCGCCACGATCGGAGGCGTCGGCCGCGCTGTTCACGATCCCGCGCCACGCGTTCGGCCGCGCCGACGACGAGATCACCAGCGATTTTGCGATGGTACCCGACGACGCCGAGACGCCCGGTGCGGCTTGGGTCGAGCGCTCCGGGGGCGCGGGGCTCGATCCGATGGGCCTCTCCGCGTGGCGGCCGCTGAGCGACGACGAGCCGGGGGCCAGCGCCGAGGCCGAGCCGCTGCTCGACAGCCTGCGGCGAACGCGCGCCGACACCGCCTCGGGCGACGATCGCGGCGGAAACCCGCCCGGCTTAAACTGAGCAACTGTCATGGATCGCAACGCGTTTCATAAGCTCCTGGCGTTCGGCATCGAGCGCGGAGTCTCGGATATCCACTTCGAGGTCGGCTACCCGCCGCATTACCGCCTGCAGGGCGAGCTGCTCGGCGCCATCAAGGTCCCGCCGGTGACCGCGCAGGACACCGAGGCGATCGCGCGGATGATCCTCGAGGATCGCAACATCACGGTCGACTTCACCCGGCGGTTCACCGAGATCGATGTGTCGTACGGGCTCGCCCAGCGCGGCCGGTTCCGCGCGTCGATCTTCCGGCAGCGCGGCACGGTCGGCATCGTGATGCGGCTGATCCCGATCCAGGTGCTGTCGCTCGATCAGCTCAACCTGCCGCCGGTGCTCGCCGAGATCGCCGAGGCGCGCCGCGGCCTCATCCTCATCACCGGCGCGACCGGCAACGGCAAGACCACGACGATGGCGGGGCTGTTGCGCTACATCAACGAGACCCGGCACGCCCACATCGTGACGATCGAAGATCCGATCGAGTTCATCCACGAGCCGCAGAAGTGCATGATCATCCAGCGCGAGGTCGGCTCGGATACCGAGAGCTTCCGCGACGCGATGACCGCCGCGATGCGCCAGGATCCCGACGTGATCATGGTCGGCGAGATCCGCGATCGCGAGACCGCGTCGACCTGCCTCAAGGCCGCCGAGACCGGCCACCTGGTGATGAGCGCGATCCACACGCCCGACGCGGTGGCGACGGTGCAGCGCTACCTGGGCCTGTTCGAGACCGACGCGATGGACGTGACGCGCGAGCGGCTCGGCGACTGCCTGCAGGCGATCATCTCGCTGCGGCTCCTGGCCAGCAAGGATGGCCGCCGCCGGATCCCCGCGGTCGAGATCCTGCGGGTCACGCGGACGATCCGCGAGTGCCTGCGCGCCGGCCGCATGAGCGAGATCCCGGAGCTGATCCGCAAGGGCCGCGACCTGTACTCGATGCAGCTGTTCGACCAGCACCTGATCGAGCTGGTCAACAGCGGCCTGGTCTCGATGGAGTCGGCGATCTACGCGAGCACGAACCCCGAGGAGTTCGAGCGCTCGCTGCGCGTCGAGTAACCCCGGGCCGTCAGCGGCGCGGCCCGACGCGAGCCGGCGGCGCCACGGCGGTCGGCGCGGGCGCGGGCGCGGCGGGAGGCACGCGAACGATCACCGGGGCAGGCTGGATCGGCGCCGGATGCACGATGGTCGGCGGGGCCACGGGAGCTGGGCGATAGCCGCCACCGGCGGGCGGAATGCCGGGCGCGGGGCGCACGTAGATCGGCCCGCCCACGGGGCTCGGGGTCGTGCTCGGCGGACGATAGCCGCCCGTCGAGGGCGCCGACGGATTGACCCAGATCGGGCGGCTCGAGGGCGGCGCCGGGCGGTCGTACCCGCCGGGCCGTGGCTGGGTCGGCGCGATCGGCCGCCACACGCCATTGCCGCCAGCGCCGGGCACCGGCCGAGTCGGCGGCACGATGGGGGGCCGGAACGTGCCACCGGCGCCGGTGGTCACCGCGCCGGTTCCCGGATTCGGCGGCGCGCCGGTGCCTGGCGCGACCGGCGGTCGCGTGCCCGTGCCGATCGGCCCGTCGTGCGAGGGCGGCAGCGGCCGAAACACACGCCCCGGGTCCGGCTCGCGGCCGGGGAACCGCGTCGGGCGCGGTCCGGTCGGCGGATCGAACACCGTGGAGCCGCCGCCGGTGCCGGGGGTGCCGCCCGGCGGGCGCGTCGGATGGCCGGCGTTCGCCGGGGGGCGATAGCCGCCGCTGCTGGCCGGCGGCGCGACCATGGTCGGCCGGCCGTCGCGGTGATCGCGGACGATCCAGCCGCGCGGCACGCGCGCTGGCTGCGACCAGTAGCCCGGCGTGTACACGAACTGATCGGCGACGTAGTCGTAGTTGGGCTCGACGTAGACGTATCCCGGCTGCTCGCGCTCCCAGCGGCCGTTGACCCAGACCCACTCGTCGCCGTTCCAGTGCCAGTATCCGTCGATCCACACCGAGCCATCGCCCGGCGACGTGGTCATCTGCTCGTAGAGCGGCTCGGGGGGCATGCTCTCGACCTGGTATGGCGAAGGCTCGCCGACCGAGGCGGTGCCAGCACCCTGGCCCATCGATCGATCGCCCGGGCCCTCGCTCGAGGCGGCGTAGCCCGGGGAGCCGTAGCCTCCCGGGCCGAACCCCTGGCCGCCGTACCCGTACCCAGGATTCACAGGGGGCGTGTCGTGAACGACGCAGGCGGAAACTCCGACGAACAACGCGGCGCCGCAGCACCGCATCCACCATCGAGTCAGGAGTGGCATCTGCATGACTTCCTCCGAGCTTCCAGTAGTCGCCGACGACAATACGCGAAGCTTTGCAGTCTAGTGGACCGAAATTCTTGCTATACGTGCATCGAGATCGATGCCGAGGGCCTCCGCCTCCACGCCGCCGACCTTGCGCGTTGCCGGGCGCACCGACCGCCGTGCTCCCGGCGACATGATATCGCTGCAAGCGCTGCAAGACCGATACCGCCGCGATGCCGGAGCTGTCGGCGTTCACGCGCGGATCCGGCAGGGCCGCCGCGCGGTCGCGGTGGTGGGCATCACGGTGGGATCGTGGCGCTCGCGCTGACGTCGCGGCGCTCGACGCTGGCGGCCGTGGCCAGCGCGCTGGCGGCGATCGCGCTCACCGCCGCGGTCGCCGGGCGGAGCTGCCGGGTCACGGCGCCGGGCCCCGAGGCCGCGGTGCGCGACATGATCCAGGCGGCGAAGACCGGCGATCGCGACGTGGTCTACGAGCTGCTCGCGCCCGCGACCCGCGATCGCCTCGAGGCCGAGGCCAAGCGCGCGACCGACCTCGTCGGTGCGTCGCAGCGCTACACGGCGAAAGCGCTGATCTCGATCGGCAGCTCCGACGGCGTCGCCGATCCGACCGACATCACGGTGCTCGAGGAGCGCGGCGATCGCGCGGTCGTCGAGGTGGTCTCGCCGGCCGGCCGGGCGCGGGTCGAGCTCGTGCGGCTCGCCGGCCGCTGGCGCATCGATCTACCCCAGTACGGCCGACCCAAGGACGGCGTTCCGCAGAACCGCGCCCGGTAGCGGGTACTCGACCCGGGCGCCACGCGGGTGTAGATCCCACGGTTGCGATGCCCCCGAACCAGCCCTGGCCGACCACGCGGACGACCCCCCTCACCGAGCAGCTGCATGGCCGCGTCATCGCCGATCCGTACCGCTGGCTCGAGGACGAGGCCGCGCCCGAGGTCCAGGCGTGGATGACGGCGCAGGATCGCTACGCGCGCGATCAGCTCGCCAGCTCGCCGGGCCGCGAACCGCTCGCGGCGCGGCTCAAGCAGCTGATGTACTACGACGCGGTCAGCGCGCCGGCCCACCGCAACGGCCGCTACTTCTACACCCGCAAGCACGCCGATCAGGAGAAGACGATCGTCTACTGGAAGCAGGGCGAGGCCGGCGCCGAGCAGGTGCTGTTCGATCCGAACCAGTGGAGCGCCGATGGCAGCAAGGGCCTGGGCGCGTGGATGCCGAGCTGGGATGGCCGCTACGTCGCGTACGGCATCAAGCTCAATAACTCCGACGAGCAGGTCACCCACGTGTTCGATCTCGACGCCGGCGCGGATCTGCCCGACGTGATCGACGGGACCAAGTACTCGTCGGCCTCGTGGACCCCCGATGGCGCCGGCTTCTACTACACCTGGGTGCCGCCGATCAGCGAGCGCGTCAGCGTCGCCAGCCGCCCCGGGTTCGCCGAGCTCCGCTACCACGCGCTGGGCACGCCGGTGGACGCCGATCCGATCGTCCATCCCGCGACCGGTAGCGCCGAGACCTTCCTGGGCGGCTCGCTCTCGCGCGACGGTCACTGGCTGTTCGCGGCGATCCAGCACGGCTGGAACTCGACCGATCTGTACTTCCAGGATCTGCGCAGCCCGGGCTCCGGCCAGGCTGGCTGGACCCAGCTGGTGGCCGGCGTCGACGCCACGTTCGACGTGGTGATCTGGCGCGACCAGTTCTACGTCACGACCAACGACGGTGCGCCGCGCTACCGCGTGTACAAGGTCGACCCGGCGCGGCCCGCGCGCGCGGCGTGGCGCGAGATCGTCGCGCAGAGCGAGGCGACGATCGAGCACGCCAGCATCGTCGGCGAGCACCTGGTGCTGACCTATCTGCGCGACGCCGCGCACGAGATCGAGGTCCGCGATCTCGAGGGCGCCCTGGTCCGCAAGGTCTCCCTGCCGCCGCTCGGAAGCGCGGGCGGCATCTCGGGCAATCCCGACGAGGATACTGGCTACATCAGCTACACCTCGTTCACCGAGCCGCAGATCATCTACCAGACGTCGATCCAGACCGGGGTCACCACCGAGTGGGCGCGGATCGCGCTGCCGGTCGATACCGCGCAGCTGGTGACCGAGCAGGTGTTCTACCGCTCGAAGGACGGCACGCGGATCCCGATGTTCATCGTCCACCAGAAGGGCGTCGCGCGCGACGCCGCCAACCCGACGATCCTCACCGGCTACGGTGGCTTCAACGTCAGCATGACGCCGGCGTTCTCGAGCGCGCGGGTGGCCTGGCTCGAGCGCGGCGGGGTCTATGCGATCCCCAACCTGCGCGGCGGCGGTGAGTACGGCGAGGACTGGCACCGCGCCGGCATGCTGGCGAACAAGCAGAACGTGTTCGACGACTTCATCGCGGCGGCCGAGTACCTGATCGCCGAGCGCTGGACCGCCCCGGCCCACCTGGCGATCTCGGGCGGATCGAACGGCGGCCTGCTCGTCGGCGCGGCGCTGACCCAGCGGCCGGATCTGTTCCGCGCCGCGGTGTGCGCCGTGCCGCTGCTCGACATGCTGCGCTACCAGCTGTTCGGCTCGGGCAAGACGTGGGTCCCCGAGTACGGCTCGGCCGAGAACGCCGACCAGTTCCCCACGCTCTACGCCTACTCGCCCTACCGGGTCGCGGTCGACGCCGGGCCCAGGCCCTACCCCGCGGTGCTGTTCGACGCCGCCGACCATGACGATCGCGTCGATCCGATGCACGCGCGCAAGCTCGCCGCGGTGCTCCAGGCCCAGCAGACCGCCGACGCGCCGATCCTCCTGCGGATCGAGCGCAACGCGGGTCACGGCGGCGCCGATCTGGTGAAGCAGCAGGTCGAGCGCTCGGCCGATCAGCTCGCGCTGCTCGACCAGCTGTTGCGATAACGCGTGGGCCGCGCCGCGCCGGCTCTGCTATCACACAGCCATGAAGTCTGGCTTGCTGGTCGGTCTCGTCGCGCTCTACGGTTGTGCCCACGGTGACATCCCGCGGCCGGCCGGGCCCGGACCCACCGTCGCCGAGGTGGTCGACCGGATGACCCAGGCGCGCGACGAGATGCACTCGTTCACCGGCTCGGCGGTCATGGACTACTGGATCGGCGACGATCGGTTCAAGGGCGACGTGCTGGCGATGGGCGAGGCCGGCTCGAAGGTCCGCGTCGCGGCGCTGTCGCCGGCGGGCGGCAGCACGATCGTCGAGATGGCGTGCGATGGCAGCAAGTTCGTCTCGGTCAACTACCAGAACAACTGCGTGCTGACCGGGCCGTGCAACAAGCAGTCGATCGCGACGTTCTTCGGCATCGAGCTCGACCCCGACGACTTCCTTCACCTGGCGCTCGGCACGCCGCCGGTCGTCGCCCAGGCGCACGGCTCGGTGACCTGGGATGGCCACGCCGGGGTCCAGCGCGCCACGCTCGAGGGCAGCGACGGCAAGCAGACGATCGGCATCGACGCCAGCGATCAGCGCTGGGACGTCGTCGACAGCCAGCTGACCGGCCCCGACGGCAAGACCGTGTGGTCGATCAAGAACGCGGCGTTTGGCAGCGCCAAGGATCCCGACGGCAAGGACCACCGCGTGCCCGGCAAGTCGCGGTTCCGGACGCCGGAGCGCCAGAAGGCTGACCTGTTGATCGAGTGGCGCGAGCGCACCGTGAACGTCGCGATCGATCCGGTCAAGTTCACGATCGCGGTGCCGGCGGGGCTCCCGACCTGCGGCCAGCCCAAGCGCTGAAGCCGAGCTACTCGGTCTCTTGGGCGTGCGCCGCTTGCGCCGCGTTCAGCAGCGCGGGCTCGAGCTTGGCCGGATCGAGCCGGACCTTGCCATCGTGGACCGCGGCGATCTCGGGACCGGTCAGCGTGAAGTCGCCCGCGCCCTCGATGTAGATGACGACATGATCCTTGGCGACCAGGCGGACCGCGCCGATCTCTTCGCCGCCTTCCTCGAGGAAGATCTGATCGCCGACCTGGATGTGAAACGTGCGTAGCGGCATCGCTGGACCTCTGCCCGGCACTTTGCCATGCCGGGGATCGCGTGACGAGCAAGGTCGGCGTATTCCGGGCTGCCTGCGGCGCGCGCGGGGCCGACCGGCTCACGGTCCCGCCGGGGAATCTGGGTCAACCCTGACTCTGATCGACGCTCAAGGGGTGTGCGGATTCGACGAGTACGTGAGCGCGGCGATCCGCCAGCCGCTCGTGCCTTTGACCAGCTGCCAGGTCTCGCTGCCGCGATTCTGCTCCTTGCCGTCGATCAGGAACACGAAGTCGAAGTACACCGAGGCGATCGTGCGATCGGTGTGAATGCGGACGTTGGAGTGCCGCGGGTCGAGGCTGGCCTTGGAGCTCGACACGAACCTGGCGAAGTCCTGGTAGCTGCCGACGGCGATCTTGGGCGTGTTCGGCGCGCGCGCCGCCACTGGCGCGTACGCTTCGTCGGACAGGACCTTGAGCCACGTGGTGGCTTCCGGCAGGAACAGCGCGGCGAGCCGCGCGCCATCGTGGTTCACGACCGCTTGGTGGAACGCGTCCATCACGTGCTGAACATCGACGGTGTCCTGCGCGGGAACCGGCGTGGGCGGCGCCGCGAGGGCGGTGGCGCCGGCGCACAGCACGGCGAGGATCATCGGGAGGCTTGGTTCGCTGGGCATGCGAGCAAGGTAGGAGCGCGCCATCGCCCCAGGCGCCGCCGGGGGACGAGGCGGCCGTGGCCCGGGACGAGCGGGCTTCCAGGACGGGCCGGGCGTTCCGCGGTATAGGACAACACCCGAGAACACCCGGAGATCTTGCAGGTGGCAACGCGCGGACCCCGAGGCCGCGAGCGGCCTCGGATCGCGTCGCCATGATAGCTTGGGCGGGATGACCGAATCGATGGGCAGGTGCGCGCTCGCGGTCGGGTGCACCGCGTTCTCCGCATGCAGCTTCCCCAGGCCGCCAGACCTCACCGACGACGCGGGCGTGACGAACGACGCCCCACCCGGGGACGCGCTGCTCGTCGACGCCGCATCCCCGTGGACGCCGCGACGCCGTCCAGCGGCGTGGGTCTGTCGAAGACGTGTGGGCCCACCCGGGACGACGACTGCTGCCGGACCCTGGAGGTTCCCGGCGGGACGTTTCACCGGAGCTACGACCTTGCCGCAGACTCCGCTTCGGGTGGCACGAATTTTCCAGCGACCGTGAGCACGTTCCGGCTCGACAAGTACGAGGTGACGATCGGCCGGTTTCGCACGTTCCTCGAAGCCGGCATGGGAACGCAAGCGCATCCGCCAGCTCCCGGCGCGGGCGCGCATCCCAATCTCGCGGCGAGCGGGTGGGACGCCAGCTGGACCGCGAACCTCAAGGCCGACACGGCGGCGCTCGCCGCCAGCCTGAAGTGCGACCCGCTGTATCCGCTATGGTCCGACGCACCAGGAACTGGATCGTCTTCGAATGAAGACCGGCCGATGAGCTGTATTACCTGGTATGACGCGATGGCATTTTGCATCTGGGATGGTGGGTATCTGCCCACCGAAGCGGAATGGAACTACGCGGCGGCCGGGGGAGACCAGCAACGGGCCTATCCGTGGTCGAACCCCGCAGGCTCGCTCACGCCGATCGGCACCTTGTACGCGAGCTTCAACGACGGCACGAACTGCGTCGGCGATGATCTGCCGGGCTGCGCCCTGACCGATCTGGTCGTGGTCGGAACGAAGCCGGCAGGCAACGGACGCTGGGGCCACGCTGACCTGGGCGGCAATGTGTGGGAGTGGACCCTCGACTCG
>Ga0302321_100000184_pt1 | contig 55720 bp, 41 predicted proteins | sample Fen_T0_1_FD_202505 | JGI IMG/M metagenome (GOLD analysis project Ga0302321, IMG submission 202505) | Peat permafrost microbial communities from Stordalen Mire near Abisko, Sweden - Fen_T0_1 | ecosystem: Environmental > Terrestrial > Soil > Wetlands > Permafrost | place: Sweden: Abisko... | reverse complement strand
CTTCGTCGCGCCTCGCCATCCGGGCGCCTCGCCCGCGATCTTCGGCCGACTTAGCCATTCGCGGGCCTAAGCCAGCCGCAAGTCCCGCGAATTGAAGCCCATTAGATAGAGCAGCGTGTCCAGCCGTTCGTTGTGATTCAGGCTCATGTCAGCGACTTCTTGCAGCTTGGGCTTCGCGCGGAAAGCGATGCCCAGGCCGGCGGTCTGCAGCATGAAGATGTCGTTGGCGCCGTCGCCGATGGCCACGGTCTGCTCCAGCCGGCAGGTGTACACCTGGGCCATGTCCTTCAAGATCTGAGCTTTGCGCTCACTGTCGACGATCGTGCCGCGCACCTTGCCGGTGAGCTTGCCGTCCAAGATTTCGAGCTCGTTGGCAAACGCGAAGTCGAGCCCGAAGCGCGCCTTCAACTCGTCGACGAAGAAAGTGAACCCGCCGCTGACGAGCCCTACGCGGAAGCCGAGACTGTGCAAAATCTTCACGAAGCGATCGGCGCCGGGCGTGAGCTCGAAGCGCTCGATCAGCGAGCGCGCGCGCTCGAAGGGCAGACCTTCGAGCAACTTCACCCGCTCGGCCAGGGCCTGTTTGAAGTCGATTTCGCCGCGCATCGCGCGCGCGGTGATGCCCGCGACCTGCTCTTTGCAGCCGGCCAGGTCGGCCAGCTCATCGATGAATTCGCCCTTCACGAACGTCGAATCAACGTCCATACACACGAGCCGCTTACTGCGGCGGAACATGTCGTCGCGCTGCACGGCCAGATCCACACCGAGCTCCATACCCAGGCGGAGCAGGAGACCGCGCAGCTCGCCCAGCTCGGTTGCGCTCAGCGCAGTACCGGCGGGCAGATCCACGATTAGCTCGAGGCCGTCCAGCTCCTGATCGCTGAGTGAACGGATCTCGCGGATGTTCATGGCGCGCTTGGCCATGAAGCTGGTGATCGAGGCCGTGGCCACGCCGTCGCGCAGCGGCCCGAGTACGGTGACACTGAGTGAGTTCACGTCTTTCCGCGCGTCGTGCACGGATTCGCTGATGAAAGGCATGACCTCGAACCTCAGCCCCATGTCCGTCGCCGCGAATAGTAGCTTTCGGAGCGCGTACGAGTTCCTCGGAATGTCGACGATCGCCGACAACATCAAGTAGCCGTGCAGCACGGACTGGCCGATGTTGATGAGTTGGGCGCTCTCGTCTTCGGCGATCACTTCTGCCAGGCGTGCGGTGACGCCAGGGCGGTCATTGCCTGCGATGTGCAAGACCACGCGGTCTGGGTGCTGAGTCGTCGTCATGGGGGCGCGTAAGCTACCCTCGTCGCTGAATTTTCGGAAGCAGCTTCTAGGGTCCGATGTGGGCACTTGAGTGAGTATTGCCCTGCTCGGGTGCAGCTCGGGCCAAGCCGGTTTGTGCTTGCAGTTGTTAAACCGGTGACCGAAGCTACCAAATGCCAGCGTGAGATCCTCAGTTCGTTCGTCTACATCTGCGCGAGTTTGCGGGCTCCGGTTCCTGAGCATCGGGCTCTGCTTGGCCGTCGGTCTCTTGGCGGCGGCGCGGGGGCAGGCGCAGTCTGCGCCCGCTAGCGCGTCGGCCGCGGCTGCGCCTGTAGCTTCGGCGCGACCTTTGCCCTCGGCTGCGCCGTCCACGCGCATCTCCGCGCCTGCAACAGCGACTGCCACTGCGCCCCTCATCGCGAGTGCGCCCTCCGCTCCGTCCGCGGCTGCACCCGAGCCCGCGGCCGAGTCCGCCGCGGAGCCCGCTGCCCCCGCGCCGCCCCCACCTCCGGTCCCGACTCCGGCTGTCGCGCCGGTACTCAGCGCACCGCCCGTCACGAGTGCCGTCCCAGCCTCGCCGCCGCCGAGCGCTTCCGCGTCGCCGGTGCCCAGCGCGTCGGCTTCGCCGAGCTCTGCCTCTGCGGTCGTGCGCTTGGGGGACGCACCGGTGTTCACACTGCTGGTCGCCCGCGGCAACAAGTCCGCCGAGGTTCGGGCGCGGGAAGCGAGCGACGCCCTGCAGCGCGCTTTCAAAGCCGATAAGTCCGCCCCCCTCACGCGTCAGCCCGAGGGCGACGTCGTGGTGGTACGAATCGGCCAGATCCCGATCGTCCAACTCAGCCAGGAAGATGCGAACGCGGCCGGCGAAACTTCGCTCGACGTGTACGGCGCTGGCATCACCGCGAAAGTTCGTGAAGCGCTCGATTCAGAGGGCAGGCGAGCCGCCGTTGCCAAGAGCGTCTTTTCCATCTCGCTCTTGGTCTTCTTCGGCCTGATCGCTTTCTACCTGATCCGAAAGCTCGGCGAATTTGCCGACCGCGGCCGCGAATTCTTGGACACTCGCCCCGATCGCGAGCTGTCAATCAAGGTGCAGAAGATCGAGATCGTGCGCCCGGCAACGCTGCGCAGCAGCGCGGTGATGGCGCTCAGTTTAGGCAAGTGGCTCGGCCAAGCCGTAATTGCCTATGCCTGGCTGGTGGTCGCACTCTCGCTGTTCGACGCCACTCGCAACTACACGCAACGTTTGACCGGCTTCGTGGTCCTGCCCGCGTCGCAGCTGATGGAGCGTTTGGCGAGCGCGCTGCCCCTGCTAATCGTCGCCGCAATCGCCTCGCTGGCTGTGTTCGTGCTGGTCCGCTTCGTCGGCTTGTTCTTTGCCAGCGTGGCTCGCGGAGAAACACCGCTGCCCTGGTTGCCCGCTGACCTAGCCGCGCCCACCAGCGTACTGCTGCGCTCGGCAATCGTCGTTTCCGCGTTGGTCTTCGCCGGGCCGATCGTGACCGGTGACGCCAACGGCTCGCTCGGTCGCTCCGGCGCGGTGATCTTGGTCGCACTCGGTTTGGCCAGCACGCCGCTGCTCGCGTCCGGCGTGGTCGGGGTGACCGTGCTCTTCGGGCGCCGGCTTCGGGTCGGAGAATTTGCCGAGATGGGCGGCGTGATCGCGAAAATTTCGGCGATCAACCTGCTCGAGGTTCGGCTGTTGGACGCGCAGCACGTCGAAACACGAGTGCCGCACTTGCTGTCGCTCAGCCGCCCGCTGCGCGTGCTTGGGATGCGTCCGCGGCTCAGCGTCGATGTCGCGGTTGCGTCGAGCGCAGCCCAGGACGAGGTGCGTGAAGTCCTAGCCGGGGCCTGCAGAAAATGCGGCCAAGACGCGCGCCTGGATCTGCTCGGCTTCGATGTCGACGGTGTTGTCTACCGACTGAGCGCGCTGTGCGATTCGCTGGACGCGCGACAGTCACTGGCCGAAACGGCCCTGAGCGATTTGCATTTGGCCGGGATCGCCCTCGGCCGTTCGCGCGCGGTGTCTCGGTGAACGCGGTTGCGTTCTTGCTCGGCCTATTGGTGCTCGCCTACTTGGGCAGCATTTTGGTCGGCGGTCGCACCATCCGCGGCTTCGGTCTCGCCTCGGGTGCCGAGTACCTCGTGCTGGGTTTCGTGCTCGGGCCTCAAGTCTTGTCAGTGGTGAATCGCTCGCTGGTCGAAACTTTTCAGCCCGTGATTTTGGTCGGCGTCAGCTGGCTGGGCCTCGTGCTCGGGGTAAGCTACCTACGGGTCGGCGAACGGCGCGTGCCAGTGCCGCACATTGCCCTCGGCGTCGCCATGTCTGCGCTAGTCAGCGCGTGCGTGTCGGCGGTCGTGTTTTTCGGCGCGAGTTATTTCTCACCTTTGCCGCGGATCGAGGTGATCGCGTTCGCCGCCACGGCTGGCATGGCCTGTTCCGAAACCACTCGTCACAGCGTGCGTTGGGTCGTGGAGCGTTACGGCGCCAAGGGCCCGCTCGCCGATCTCGCAGCCGATACGGCGCGAGCCAGTGCGCTATTTGCCGCACTCGCGCTTTCGGTCGTCAATGGTTGGCTACCGGGCGCGGCGCTGCCGGGGATTTCCGTGTTCGAGCGCGTGCTCGTTTCGATTGGTTTGGGCGTGGTGCTCGGCTTCACAGCGGCGTTGCTGCTCGGCCGCGAGTTCCGACGCGATGAAAGCTGGGGCATTTTGCTCGGAACCTCGCTGCTCGGTACCGGCGCTGCCGCACGGCTCAACTTGTCCCCATTCAGCGCCACGTTCGCCATGGGGCTTACGCTCGCCATCGTGTCTCGTCATCGCGTCGATATCAAAGCCATGATCACCCCCACCGAGAAGCCGGTGCTGCTGCCGGTAGTGCTGCTGGCGGGCGCATCAGTCAACGTCAAGCTGCCGATCCCGCTCTTGGTGTTGGTGGCAGCGGCGCTGGTCGCCAAGATTTTCGCCCGCGTCTTGTGCGGCTCGCTGCTCTCGGTCACAGCCAAGGCGGTGCGCGGCGTCGGCCTGGAATTCGGCGGGAGTATGCTGTCCTCGGGCGCGCTCGGCTTGGCAGTGGCGTTGGCGCTTTCGGTTCGCCATCCCGGCGTGGTGGCTGACACCGTGCTGCTGCTGGCGGCAGTGGGCGTCCTACTCGGTGAGTGGCTCGGTCCGGCCGCGCTGCGCCGAGCCTTGGCCCGCGCCGGCGAAATCAAACCCGATGTCCCACCCGAAGGCGCCCAACCGACGTTGCCGAGCGAAGCATGAGCGGGCACGGCGGACCCAAAAAAACCATCGCCACTCGCGCCATTCAGGCCGTGTCGCTGCTGGTCACTTTCGGCGTGCTGTACGGCGTCACCCGAGTAACGCCCGAGCTCGAAAGTCATTTGGGCACCGTGGCAGCAGTTGGCTTCTTGCTGCTCGCCGGTACGCTGATGAGTGAGCTGCTCGAGACCATCGGCCTACCCCATCTGTCCGGCTATCTGCTGGCAGGTATCATCGGTGGGCCGCACGTCCTGCATTTGGTGGATCACCACACGGTGACCGAGCTTTCGCCGGTGAATACACTGGCCTTGTCACTGATCGCGCTCGCGGGCGGTGCAGAATTGCGCCTCGAGACCCTGCGCTCGGTGGCGCGTGGCCTCGCCTGGGCCACGTTGATCCAGAGCACGTTCGTGCTCGTGTGCATGGCGGGAGTGTTTTTTGCCATTGCTGGTTTCGTGCCCTTCACGCAGGGCATGAATTCCAAGGCTTTGGTCGGCGTCGCGCTGCTCTGGGGGGTGCTGGCGGTCAGCCGCAGCCCCTCGGCCTGCATGGGCATCCTGTCGCAGACACGCGCCAAGGGCCCGGTCGCTACCTTCTCACTCGCTTTCATCATGCTGTCGGACGTGGTGGTCGTGATTTTACTCGCCACCATGTTGATGTTGGCGCGCCCGCTGATCACCTCCAGCGGCGGCATCTCGATCGAAGACTTCACGGTCCTTGGGCACGAGCTCTTGGGCAGCATTGCGGTCGGTGTCACGCTTGGCTTGGGCCTGGCGATCTACCTGCGTTTGGTCGGTCGCCAATTGCTCTTGGTGCTTTTGGCCATCGGCTTCGGTCTGAGCGACACGTTCTCCTACATCCATGTCGATTCGTTGCTCGCGTTCCTGGCAGCCGGCTTCGTGGTCACTAACCTGTCTGATCAGGGCCCCAAGCTCCTGCACTCGATCGAGCAGACAGGTAGCGTCGTGTTCGTGGTCTTCTTCGCCACGGCCGGCGCGCATTTGGACATCCCATTGCTCCGCAAGCTGTGGCCGGTGGCCGTTGCCCTGTGTGGGAGTCGCGCCTTGTTCACCGTGGTGGCGGGCCGCATCAGCAGTCGTCTCGCCGAGGATCCGGCGGTGCTCAAGCGCTGGGGCTGGTCATCCTTGGTCTCCCAGGCGGGGCTCGCGCTCGGTCTGTCGGTCGTAATCGCTAAAGCTTTCCCCGGTTTCGGCGAGGGCTTTCGGTCGCTGGCGATCGCCGCAGTCGCCCTCAACGAAATGGTTGGCCCGATCTTGTTCAAATTCGCGCTCGACCGGGCGGGAGAAACTGACCGCCACGCCCCCGAGGTGCGTCCGAGCCTTCCCCCAGCCGCGGCCGCAGAGTAATAAATAGTAATTGATTACAGAAGGTTAGATAACATCTTCGAATTGTACACATTCCCTATTCGCTAAGTAGGGTTATGCTGGGGCACTTCGCGATGATGATCGACCCCAAGGTGGCGCTTGCCGGACTGTTCGTAGGATTCGTGGTCGGCCTGACCGGCATGGGAGGCGGCGCTCTGATGACGCCCATCCTGGTGCTGTTGTTCAAGGTCCAACCCTTGGCCGCAGTGTCGAGCGACATCGTAGCGTCCATGATCATGAAGCCGGTTGGCGGCGGTGTTCACTGGCGTCGCGGCACGGTGAACACCGAACTCGTGCGCTGGCTGGTGGTGGGTTCGGTGCCGTCGGCATTCCTCGGCGTACTGCTGCTGAAGAGCTCCGGCCAGGGTGAAGCGTTGCAGCACCATGTCAAGTTGGCGCTTGGCGTCGCGCTGTTGGTGGTCGCCCTGGGCTTGATCATCCGTCCGCTCTTGAGTCGCGGCCGCCAAGCGGGCGATAGCATCGCGCCGCTGGTGGTGAAGAAGCTGCAGACGGTATTAATCGGCATCGCGGGCGGTCTGGTCGTTGGTCTGACGTCGGTCGGCTCTGGCTCGCTGATGATCATTTTGCTGTTGATGCTTTACCCTAAGTTGCGGCTATCCGAACTCGTGGGTACCGACCTCGTGCAGGCGATTCCGCTGGTAGCCTCCGCTGCCCTCGGTCATGCGCTGTTCGGCGATTTTCAGCTAGCGTTGACCGCGTCGATCCTGATTGGCAGTGTGCCCGGCGTATTCATCGGCGCGCAGCTTTCGTCGCGAGCGCCGGACGGCGTGATTCGTCCAGCGCTGATTTTGGTGCTTCTGGGATCGTCCCTGAAGCTGCTCGGCAGCAGCAACGGAGTGCTGGCCTTGGTGATCGCCCTTTTCGCGGCTGCCTACCTAGCGGTCCGTGCCAGTGAGCAGCGCAGCGCCCGCCTGTCGTTGAAGCTACGCTGAAGGAGCGGGGGGATATCCCCCCGAATTTGCAAAAAGGCGCTTCGAACACGCAATTGTTTGGCAGGAGTGATCGCTCACCATCCTTGGTGCACACTGGATCATCGAATGAGTTTGGTGATGGCGCCCAACAATCCGAGCTCCTCGGCGAGCCAAGACGACGCCGTCGAATTGACAGCGCTGGCGCGGCTAGCGGGCAGCGGGGATCCGGCGGCCACGCGGCGCTTCCTGGATCGAGTGTGGCCGACGCTATCGCGTGTAGTCAATAGTGTGCTCGGCGCGCGTCACCCGGAGGTCGACGACGTGATCCAGCAGTCCTTGATCGCGGTGCTGCAAGCGTTGAGTGCCTTCCGCGGCGAGTGTCACCCGGCGGGCTATGCCTCACGTATCGCGTTGCACGTCGCCTTGCGTGCCCGGCGCAACGCCGCAGTGCGACGTGCGCGTAGCCAGTCACTGGCTCAGATTTCGGCGGCCGATCCGGACGCACACTGGCCCGGCTGTGACGTTTCGGCCGAACGCCGCAAGCGCGCGCTGCGAGATCTACTCACGGACTTGCCCGAGGAACAAGCAGACGCCCTGGGCTTGCGAGTCATGCTCGGTTGGTCTTTGGAAGACGTTGCGCAGGCGACGGGCGCGCCGCTCAACACCGTGCGCAGTCGCGTACGGCTGGCGAAAGAGGCGTTGCGCCGACGCATCGAGGCCGATCCCGTGCTGGCTGATCAGCTGGAGCGTTTGCTATGAACGTGGTCGACATCCACCCGGAGGAGCTGATCGACAAGCTCGCCGAAGGGTCGCTCACATTTGCCGAGCGTAAGCGCTTGGACGCTCACCTCGCGCAGTGTTCGAGCTGCCGCTTCGAGATGGCGGTTCGGGGGGACCTGGTTGTGGACGCTCTAGCTTTCGAAGAACGTCCGGCACTAACGCTGCCTGGTGCAGTACGCCAGGAGCGCGCCTTGAGCGCGCCGCGCGAGGGGGCGACGCGGCAAGCGCGTTCGCTCCGTCCGCGCTCTCGGCGCCGCTGGCCACTGATGATGTTGGCTGCCGCACTCGTGCTGTGCGCTGGGGGCGCGATGGCCGCGGTGATCAGGGGCGCGGTCGTTAGTCGCTGGCTGCCCTGGTCAGCCGGGCCTGAGCGGGGCGAGTCCAGCGCACGCGTCAGCGCCACGAAGCCAGTCCCGAAGGCGAAGCGAGTAGTCGCCGGGCCCGCGCCTACAATCGAGCCGATCGCCAGCAGTGCAGTGCCAATTGCTTCTATCGTCGCGGCTCGTGCTCCCGAGGCCGCCGCCGTGCCAACGCCGGTGACGGTTGCGCTCGCGCGCGCGCGTTCGCAGCTCGCGGCACCCGACCCTGCGCGCGGAGTGTCAGTTGGCGCGCCAGCTCCGGTCACTGCGGTCTCCGCCGCAAGCAACCTAGTCGAAGCGTCCGCGACGCGCGCCGCTTCAGCGGCTCTGTTTGCTGATGCCAATCGCGCTCGCCGCGACGGCAACATCGATCGCGCCGTGGGCCTGTACCGCGCGCTTCAGAGTCGCTACCCGAACTCGTCCGAGACTGAACTATCGCGCGCGATGCTTGCTCAATTGCAGCTCGAGCGCGGCAATCCGGAAGCCGCGCTCGCGGGTTTCGATCACTATTTAGCAGCAGATTCACCGATTCTGGGCGCGGAAGCGCTGGTCGGGCGCGCTCGCGCCTTGGAGCAGTTGGGTAAGTCGGCGCAAGCCGCAGCCGCTTGGCGACAGGTGCAGAGCCGGTTTCCGGGCTCGGTTCACGCGCGCTTGGCAGCGACTCGTCTCGCGGCGTTGGGCATGCGGTGACGCGTGGGCGAGCAGCCGGCTATTGGGCGGCTACGAGCTTCTTGGCTGTGACGCCCGCGGCACTGGCTGCCGGAACTCCGCCGATCGTGCGCGTGTACGTCGCTGGCTCGCCGGAGGCGGTCAGCGGTTCGCGCGACGCCATTCAAGATCTGTGTTCGCGCTCCAACGTCGCGGTCGTCGTGCGCGACGCGGCTGGGGCTGACGAAGCATTGCTGGCGACTTCGCACGCGCCTGGCTTAGCCGAGGCCTACGTCGATCTACGCGTCGGCACACCACCGCGCGTCGTGGTGGTTGACGGCGAGAGCCGGCAGGATCTGGAACGTCGCACCCTGCCGGAAGGCGGCTCGCTCGAAATCTCAATCGAGACCATGGCCCACGTCGTGTGCGCAGCCGTGGAGTCGTCTTTGGCCGCGCGAACCGCGTCGCCCGCGCCGATCGTTCCGGTCGCCGCGGAGAAGGTGGAAGGAGAGGAGAAACCGGCCAAACTCGAACCCGAGCGACCGCCCGAACCCGATCAACGTTGGCAGATGCGAGCCAGTTTGTTCGCTAGTGGCGCCAACTTCGGAGCGGGTTTCCGTGCGGGCGTCGGAGCCGGGGTGGGGCTCAACCAAGGTCAGGCTCGCTGGCATTTTGGCGCGCTTTTGAGTCTGATCGGCTATCCGGCAGCAGGTGTCGAGAGTCCCGCTGGGCTGGCCTCATTCGGGCTCTTGGGTGTGCGCGCGCTGCCCCTGCTCGAATGGCAAGCGGCGCAGGGCGTGACGGCCTTTGCGGGTGTGGGTGGGGGCGGGGATTGGATTCAAATCAGCGGTGAGCGGCCGCCGCCGGGTGCGGTTTCGAGCACGACGACGACCGTGTTCGAGCCGATGGCGTCGGGCATGCTCGGGGTGCGTTTTTTGCTCGGGCATAGCGTCAGCGCGCTGTTTGCGCTCGACGCCGATGTCACGCTGGTGCGCCATCAGTACGTCGTTCAGACCGCGGAAGGAACCGAGTCCTTCTTCCAGCCCTCGCGCGTGCGGCCAATGGGCTTGGCCGGTCTCTCGCTTTCGTTCGGAGGCGGAAACGAGCAACCTGGCCCAAGGACTGAGGCCCGCCGATGATTCGCGCTGGGAAGGGCTCGCTGTCCGCGCTCGTATTGCTGGTCGGACTCGGGGCCTGCGATGGCGGAGAAATCGTCGTCTTCTCCGCAGTCCACGCAGGGTCGGCTGGAGCCAACGCTAGTGGGGCTGGATCGGGCGGCAATGCGCTCATGGCCGGGGCCAGCTTCGGCGGATCGTTGGATGCGGCGGGGAGCAGCGGCGCCGCGACGAGTGGTTCGGGCGGCGGCGGAGGAGATACGGTCGATGCCCCTTGCCAAAACAGCGACGATTGTGAGCCGACCCGGTTTTGTCAGAAACAAGATTGTTCGAGCACTAGTGGCGTTTGCCTGCCGAAGCCAGTCTCCGACGACCCAGTGCGGGCACCCGTGTGCGGCTGCGAGGACCACAGGACGTATTTCAATGATACGTTGCGCCAGCAATACCGCGTTTCCGCAAGCACGCCGAGCGAGTGCGGGTCCGTCGCCACAACCTGCAGCACCAACGAAGGGTGCGGCACCGACGGCAGCTGCTCGATCAGGCTGAACCAGATCAGTGAGTGTGGGGCCCCCGGCCTGGGCCAGTGCTGGGTCGTACCCAACGATTGCTCGACCACTATCGACAAGCCACATTTTACGGAGTGTCCGGCCGCCGGCGCCCCGCCGGGGGGGGCGCCGATGCCGTGCCTCACCACCTGCCAGGCAGTTCAATTGGGCCTCCCCTACCTGCCGGCGCCAAGAAACGCCTGCCAATGATCCAAGCGGCCTCCGGCTCTGCAGACCCTCGCGACCGGAAAATTCCATGGTTTAAAAATATCCCCGGAATTTGATCGATCTTCACTACAGCGTCACACAATTGCTACGTGAAGTTTTCGAGCCACTGGCTTGCCCAATCCTCCGCGTTCCTGTTTCCAATCTTTGGCCTCGCGCTCGCCGCCTGCGGCGGTTCGAGCGATAACCCAGCCAACGCGGCTGGTGCTGCGGGAGCGCAGGCCAGTCAGTCGGCCGGTGCTGGTGGGGCCGCCTCGGGCGACCCCAGCAAGCTGGTTGGTTCGTTCCAGGTGAAGCTCATCCCGGCCGATGATCTGGGGGCCACGGCCACGACCTCCATCGTCGGCAAAATCAACGACGGCCCCACTCCGGTCACGACGATCTGGGAAGAGCCTCAACCCGACGGCGACTGCACGCTCACCACCCCCCGCGTGCCGTTTTGCACGACCCCCTGCGGTGGCAGCGCAGCCTGTGTCGAAGACGATGTCTGCCTCGCGTACCCCACGGTCCACAGTGCGGGTGCCGTGACCATGACCGGAATCAGAGCGACCGACGGCAGCGCACCGCTAGCGCTCCTGCTGGTCGCTGGAAATTATCAAGCCCCTCCCAGCGTCCCGCTGGCGTATCCCGCGTTTGCCGAAGGCGATGCGGTAACCCTCGCTGCGGCGGGCGAGTATTTCCCGCCCTTCAGCTTGAGCAGCAAGGGCATTGCTCCGCTCGCGCTGAAGTCGACCGGGCTCGCGCTGAAGAGTGGCCAACCCTTGGCCCTCACTTGGACCAAAGGTGCGGAGAGCTCGGCCACGATCCACGTCAGGCTCGACATCAGCCATCACGGTGGCAGCAAGGGCCAAATCGAGTGTGAGACCGCCGACTCGGGCGCGCTCACGGTCAGCGCAGCGCTGATCAGCAAGCTGTTGAAACTCGGCGTCGCCGGCTTTCCCAGCGTGATCGTCACGCGCCACGCGATCGGTTCCACGGTGATTGCGCCGGGGCGTGTCGAGCTAGAGATTTCATCGACCGTCGAACAATCGGTGACAGTCGACGGCCTCAACTCGTGCACCAAAAACGCGGATTGCCCGGACGGTCAGCAATGCCAGAACGACCTGTCCTGCAAGTGAGCGCGACGAACGCCATCGTTCGCCGTCGCACGGTTCGCACGAGCGCGACGCTGACGCAGTCGGTTCCGATGCTTTTACTGCTTCGCTCTGAAGCCCTGATCTCGTGGACGATATGACTCTACGCCAATCCTTCGTCGTTCTTGCGCTCGTCTGTGGCTCGCTCGCGGCGGCATGCAGTAACTCCTCCGATTCGCCGGGCAACTCGAGCGCGGTCGTCGAAGGCGTCTGCAAAATCGGTCCCAGTGAGATTATGGATGGTACCGCGTCCACGCAGTACCTCGAGCGCATCGATTGCTCGGCCGATTTTCGAGCCATGGGCTCCGAGCCGATCGACGCGAGCATCCCGGGCGCCCGCTCGGTCAAGGTGATCCTCGATACGGCCGACTCGAACCACCAATACTTCCAGAACAGTGTGCTCTACAAAGTGCACTACGATTTCGCATCGACCCATCTGTCCGGCCACGGCTTGCCCGTGGTGCCGTCACTGGCAGAGTTCAATACCTCTCAATACTACCAGCCGGACCGCCGCTTCGTGTTGGGCGCTGTGACCTTCTACGATGGCCCCAAGGTCTGGGCGCTCGAGATGGCGCCTTACGACACCGCCAGCGCCGCCATGATGGAGGCGCTGTTTCGCAGCGTGAAATCGCACGCTTTCTTCGGGCCAGGCCTGAAATTTCACCCCACCTCCGAAGCCATTGCGCTGGAAGCTGCAAAGTTGCCCAAGGACATCCAGGTCGTCACTACGGACGACCTCTATCAGGGCATCAGCTACCAACCGCTGGTGCTCTCTACGGGCGTTGGTCGACTGCGTTTCGAGACCATCGCCACGATCGACGAGGCAGCCATTTCCTACACGGACATCGTGGTCGTCGACTCTGCGCCCAACGACATTCCGGTCGTACAGGGCCTGATCTCGCAAGACTTTCAGACGCCGCTTTCACACGTGAACGTGCTGTCTGCCAACCGCAAGACACCGAACATGGGCCTGCGCGGCGCTATGTCGGACGCGCTGCTGCGCGGGTTGGAAGGGAAGCTCGTGTCGCTCACGGTCGGCGCACTCAGCTACGATGTTCACGAAGTGTCGGAGACCGAGGCGGAGGCATTCTGGGACGACCACAAGCCCATTCCCGTCACTCTGCCCGAGGTCGACAAGACCAAGACCGAGCTGAAAGACATCGCGGAGGTGACACCGGAGCCAGAAGCCGGCGGTTCGCTGCGCGATAGCATCAGGGCCGCCGTGCTGAGTTACGGCGGAAAAGCCGCGCAATACTCGGTGCTTTCACGCACGCCCGGTGTCCCGATCGAGAAGGCGTTCGCGATCCCCGTGTACTGGTACTACGAGTTCATGGAGCGCAACGGGCTGTTCGACAAGATCGCCGCGCTGCAGGCCGACAAGGCCTTCCAGAGCGACTCTCAAGTGCGCTTCGAGAAGCTCGCCGAGTTCCAAACCGAGGTCCAGGCCGGCACGGTGTCGCCGGATCTCGAGCAAGCGCTGATGGCCAAGATCAAAAGCGAGTATCCGAATCACGTGATTCGCTTCCGAACCAGCACCAATAGTGAGGATCTGGACGGCTTTCCCTGCGCGGGCTGTTACGATTCCGCCAAGGGCGATCCGGCCAAGGGTGTGGATGACGTACTGAACGCGATCAAGTTCACGTATTCCACCGTCTGGAAGTTCCGCACCTTCGAAGAACGCGCTTACTACAGCGTGGACCACCACAGCGTGGCCATGGCGCTCCTGGTGCACAACAACTTCCCGGACGATTACGAGAAGGCCAACGGTGTGGCGATTACGGCCAACCCGTTCGACGAGAGCGGCCTCGAACCGGCCTTCTACATCAACGTGCAATTCGGAGGAAAAGTGGAGGTCGTCGCGCCGGCCGCGGGCACTACCTCGGATCAGATTTTGTACTTTTTCGACAATCCGAACCAGCCAATCACCTACCTGGCGCATTCCAACCTGATCACCGTCGGCAGTTCGGTGCTCTCGCGCGAGCAAGTTCATTCGCTGGGCGTGGCGCTCGACGCCATCCACACGCGGTTTTCGCCGGCGTACGGGCCCGCAGCCGGCAACAACGGTTTTTACGCGATGGATATCGAGTTCAAGTTCTCCAACGAAGCGGATCCGTCCAAACCCGCTGCTCTCTACGTCAAGCAAGCCCGCCCCTATCCGGGCCGCGGAAACTGAGCCCGGCATTGTCGCAAAACACGACCGCCGACCCGCAACTCCTGTTCGACGCCAGCGGCGCGAGCGCAGGGGTTGCCTCAGGCCGACGCTCGGGACCGCGCAATCTTGCGCCTACGCCGGCACTGGGCGCAGTGCCGGCAATTCGCACTGCCTTCGAGCGCTTCGAGCTCAAGTATTGGATCACCGAACCGCTAGCGCGGCGCGTGCTCGATTTCGCTCTCCCCTATCTGAAGCGAGACGCCTATGCCACGACTCGCGAAGCGCAGCGCAACACGACCTTGTATCTCGACACGCGCGGCTTTCGCTTCTGCGAAAACCACATGAATCTGTCGCCCGATCGTTCCAAGCTGCGCATCCGCGCCTACGGCAGGCCGTACAGCAAGCTCGCGTTCTTCGAGGTCAAACGCAAGGTCAAGACCATCACCATGAAGGAGCGCTTCGCGCTACCCATCGCTGAAGTCGAAAATGTGCTTTCGAGGCGCCCGGTTGGTTGTGAAATGTCGGAAGCTGCACGGCGTACACTCGGTGATTTCGTGCTGCAGATGTGCCTGCACCGCGCCGAACCCAAGCTTTTCGTCGCCTGCTTCCGCGAGGCGTTCGAATCACGCATTCCGGGTGAGGACGTGCGCCTGACGATCGACCGCGAGCTGGTCTATCAACACAGCCAGGGCTTCAGCTTCACACCCAACGAGCAACGCTGGGTGGACATCCACGAGGGTGACGACTCGCGCACTGCCTTCGGCCAACGTCGAGCAATGCTCGAGCTCAAGTTCAACGGCACGCCGCCACGCTGGATGGTCGAGCTGGTCCGTCACTTCAATCTACAGCGTGAGGCGTTTTCGAAGTACACGACCGCCGCACTGCAACTGCGTGGGAGACTTTAGTCATGGGTACGCGCGTTGGCTGGGATATCGCTCTCGCATCGTTACTGTTGTCGTTCGCAACGTCGATGATCATCGCCACCGTGTATACGATCACGTATCACGGTATCGGATATTTGCGCAGCTTCGTGCAGACCATCGCGCTCGGAGGGCTGGTTGCTTCCTTGGTCATGCTGGCCATCGGCGACGACGTGGCTCGAGGCTTGGGCATGGTGGGCGCACTGACCTTGATCCGCTTTCGCACCACGCTCAAGGACACGCGCGACCTGATCTTCATGTTCGCCTCGCTCGGTATTGGTGTTGCCTGCGGTGTCCAAGCGTTCGCGGCGGCGCTGCTCGGTACGGCGATGTTTTCTCTGGCGGCCATGTATCTGTCCTGGTCGGATTTTGGTTCCCGACTGCAGTTCGACATCATGCTGCGGTTCCAAGGCCCGGCCGACGCCGAGCACGGTGAGCAAGTGCGCGCGGTGCTCAATCGCTATTGCCGCGGCCTGTCGCTGATTGATTTGCGGAGCGCGGGCGACAACGTGCAAGAATTTGCCTATCACCTCAAGCTCAGCAAGGCTGGCACCGAGACCGCGCTGATGCGTGATCTGGAGCGCGTGCCAGGCGTGGGATCGGCCGCGATGTTCACCCGTGACGCATCCCTGGAGCTCTGAGTGTTACTTGCATCCTCTTCCCCCTGGCTCGATGCGGTTCGTGCCGCACCACGCCGCTTGGTTTACGCCGTCACCGTGATCGGCGCAGGGCTCGGCTTCGTCGCGCTGACGCACGGCAAAGGCCTAGGCAGCAACGGCAATGCTGTGGCCTATGTCGAGGCCATTCACTACGCCGTCTCGCCGATTGCCCTCGGCCGCATCGACAAACTACTGGTGCGCGTCGGTCAACACGTGAAGGTCGGTGAACCGATCGCCAGCATGGACGAGCGAGATCTGCAGGCAGCGCGCGAAAAGGCCGTGCTGCAGCTGGCGCAGCTGGAGGCCGCAGTGATCGCCTCCAGCCAAGACGAAGAGTTCCAGGTCACGCGCAGCGAGCTGTGGGTGCTCAAGGCACGCGCAGACGAGCGTGGCGACCGCGCAGCCCTTGCGCAAATCAGCGAACGGATGCAACGCTTGGACGGCTTGCTCGACAAGCAGATGATCCCCGCTGCACAGGCCGAAATGGCGCGCGAGAAGCAAAAGGAGTTAGCTGCCCGGGTCGAGACTTTCGATCAAGCCAAAGGGCGCGGCCAGGCCGGCCTCGGCCAGGTCGGCGCGGGTAATCACGATCACAGTCGCGCGGTCGACGCGCACGTGGAACCGACGCGACGCGCGGTCGAGGTTCAAAAGGCTGCTATTCGCCAAATCGATCTGCAGATCGAGCAATTGACGCTGCGCGCTCCAATCGACGGCGTGGTGACCACGATCACGCATCGCCCGGGGGAGATCGTGGCCGCAGGCAGTGAGCTGCTGGGCGTCCTCAGCGCCCGCCCAGGTGTACTGATGGTCGAACTCTCGGAAGGGATGGCCGCTCGCGCCAAGCTGGGACAAGCTGTCTCAGTGCGTTCCAAAGAGCTATTTTCCCGCGCGCTTCACGGCCGCGTGATCGAGCTCGCTCCGGAGGTGGACGAGATGTTCCCGCGTGCGCGGCCCTCGCCGGGCATTGCGGCCTGGGGTCGACGGGCAACGGTGCAACTCGATGGTGGCGGCGAAGTGCTGCCCGGGCAGGCATTCAGTGTCTCACTCGACTGACGCGCCTCGCGATAGCCGAACGGCTGAACGCACGAGTTGGTTCGGCTCGCGTCGTAAGTCTGGCTTACTCCCCGCGTGCGTGGGCATGGTGGCCTGCGCCGCCCTGATCGTGCCGATCAAGGTCCCGCGCGAGATCTCCGAGCGCACGAGCCTCGAGTTGTCCGGGGCTGCCTGGTCGGCATCTCTCTCTCGATACATCCTGGTTTCCGACGACATCAGCGACGAAGGCGCCAAGCACACTCCGCTCTTGTTCGCGCTGACCGAAGCGGGCCAGTTAGACTCGGCCCCGATCAAAATCGAGGGCATCGGTGAATTGAACGATCCGGAGTCAATCAGTCCCGGCCCGGATGGAACGATGTTCGTCTGCACTTCGCACTCGCTGAACAAGAAAGGGCACTTGCCGGAGAGCCGGCGGCGCCTGCTGCAGATCGCCCTGGGAACCGATCGCAAGGCCAAGGTCATTGGTCAGGTCGACTTGAGTGCGGCACGCAACGTTGACGGCAAGCCGCCCTGGGCTGAAGCTGGCCTATTGGACATCGAAGGCATCGCGTATCGCGAGGGCGCGCTGTACATTGGTCTCAAATCGCCGCTAACCGCCGATGGCCGGGCCAGTATTTTGGTCCTACCTGACGTTGTCTCGGTCGTGAAGTCCGGGGTCGTCCCGGCGGGTGCACTCTCGCTCTGGTCGCGCGGGCGGTTTTGCGTCCCACACGACGGCAAGACCGTCTGCGAAGGTATCGCGGATCTCGCCTTCCTGCCGGATGGCAGCCTACTCGTGGCTGGCAACGCACCGAAAGGCATGCCTACCGATGGCGGTGGCTCGCTGTGGAAGCTCAGCGTTGCGAACAGCGCGCCGAAGCTGCTCAAACGCTTCGACGGCTTGAAGCCCGAGGGCATTGCGCTGGCTCCCGATCAGACATCCGCCATCGTCGTGTTCGACACCGACGGCCGCCAGCCGCTGTGGATTCGCTGGCCCCTCTGACCATGAATTGCGTTCGCCAACTCTCGTTCGTCGTGTCGGTCACGGGCCTGCTCGCCTTGTCCGCGCTGGCCCGCGCACAGACCCCCACGGCCCGCGCCGAATTGACCAATGAGGACGCCCTCGTCCGCTTTGCGCTGGCACACAATCCGGATTTGCGCGCCGCGCACTGGGATCAAGACATCGCAGCCGCGAGCGTGACTACGGCCTCAGCACTCAACAACCCGGTGGCGCGCGGTGAGTGGTTGCACGTGCAGTCGCCCGCCAACTACGGTTGGGGCGTTGGCTTGGAGTGGGCGCCGCCGCAGCCTGGTGTGTATGGCTCCGTAAGGGACGCGGCACGCGCCCAAGTTCGTGCAGTGAAGGCGGACTTCAGCGAGCGCAGCGCGGATCTGGAAGCCAGTGTCCGCCGCAGCTTTGCCCAAATTGCTGCGCTGACCGAAGAGATCGCGCTCGCCGAAAAGTCGGTGGAGACCAGGCGTTCGGTGTACCAAGCAATCGAAAATCGAGTGAGCCACGGCGCGTCGAGTCGCATCGATCTGAGCTTGGTCCTCGTCTCGCTGGCGCGCGCTGGGCAAGAGCGGGATCTGCTGTTACTCGGCCGCGCCACGGAAGTCACGCAGCTCGAGGCGCTGGTGGGTTTGCCGCCAGATCAGTCGCTTTCGTTGACTCCACGGCTCACGAGCGCTCAAACCGAGGCGGCTCGAGCCGCGACTCCTCGTCCGCAACTGCAGGCCGACGCCGCACGCGCCGATGCCGCGGATTTCAACCTGTCCGCCGAGCGCGCGAAGCGTTGGCCGTGGCTCGCGCTGCAAGCGCGCTATCGCAAGAACGATCAGTCGAATTATCCGGACGATGTGACGGTGGGGCTACAACTGACGCTGCCCATCTTCAACCAAAATCCGGGACCGATTGCGGCCGCCGAGGCCTCTCGACTGGCACTGCGCGACGTCGCTGCCGCGCACCGCCTAGGCATCGAACGCGATGTACGGGTGCTGCGCGCCGAAAGCGTGCGTCGACGGGAGATCTCCGAGCACTACGCGCAGGCGATTGCTCCGGTGCTCACTGAACACGCGGCGCTGGTCAAGCAAGCGCTCGCCGGAATGGAACTCGACCTGACTGCGTTGCTCGCGGCCGAAGACATGGTCACGCACGGCGGAATCGAATACATGGAGGCCCGCCTCGCGCAGCGCAAAGCGGAAATCGCGCTTGCCCGTGCGCTCGGTGAATACGGGCGTGCGCGGGCCACGGAGTCGAAGTGAGCCGCGTCGGCCACGCTCTCTCCGTCGTCGCGGCGCTGTTGCCCGCCTGTCAGGGAGCCGATGCGCCTTCCACGGCCAGCGCGGACGCGGGTATCGCGGACGGTTCCAGCATGAACCGCGCCCTGACTCTACAGCTCGTGGCCGAAAAGAAGCTGTCGAAACTGCTGCCGACGAAAGACGTCGATCATTACGAGGCGAGTGGCATCGCTGCCTTTGGCGGCATGCTGTACGTGGCATCGGATAATCTGACCAAAATTGCCGCCATCGATACCTCGCTGAACAAGGGCCAGCTCGGCCCAGGGGCGGCGACGGACTCTCAATACGAAGCCATCACCGCCAGTGACGACGATCGCTTCTTCGTCATGGTCGAAGGCGCAAGTGACGCGGATGGACGGGCCGAGGTTGCCGAACTCGGTGCAGACACCGCGTTCCTCAGTCAGAGCGAAACGGATGCGACTTTCGCTCATGCGAACAAGGGCTTCGAGGGCGCCGCCTGGCTGCGGGTTTCCGGTAAGGAGTACTTGCTCGCGTTGTGCGAAAACAACAACTGCAAAAACGACGACAGCCCGCCCGGTGAAGGCCGCGCCCAGTTGCTGGCCTTGGTCGACGGCGTCTGGACCAAGCAGGCGAGCTTGAAATTGCCGGAAGCTGCTGCTTTTTTGAACTATTCTGACTTGGCCCTGCGGAGCAACGACGACGGCACGTACGCTGCAGCAATAGTCTCACACAAGTCCTCGGCGCTCTGGCTCGGAACGCTGTCGACCTCCGGCTGGGCTTTCACCGGCGCGAGCACATTCTACGCTTTCCCGCGCACCGCCGAGGGCGCGGTTCGATACTGTTCGGTGGAGGGCGTCACGTTCCTCGGCCCGAACGTGCTCGCGGTCGTCTCCGACAAGAGCGACGGCAGCGAACCGTGTTCCGACGAAGAAGAATCGATTCACATTTTCCAGATGCCGCACTGAACGCGGCCCGACTCTCATATTCCTCGAGGATGATATGCCCAGGTTTTCCGCTTTCGTGCTGTTCGCGCTCGCTGCGCTCGCAACTGTAACTGCTTGTTCGAGTGACGGACCTCCCGCTGCTGCAGTCAGCAACCCGAGCACGACCGTGGCGTTCAACGAGATCAGCGCCGCGGGGCACGAATGGCTGGAGCTATATAATACCGGTTCGAGTGACTTCGATCTCGGCAACTACGCGATCGCCGACACCGACAAGGCGACCGGCGAACCACGCACCACCAAGGCGATGAAATTCCCGACCGGTACCAAGTTGCCCAAAGGAGGCTTCGTGCTCGTCCTCTTGGGCAAGAACAACTCGACGCCAGGCCCGTATTCTGCCGACGCCTGTTTGCCGGGTGTGGCCATCGGCTGCTTCTACGCACTGTTCTCGGTGAGTCAGACCCGGGGCGAGGCGATACACCTGCTGGCGCCGGACAACACCAGTGTCTTGAACGTGATTTATCCCGCAAATCTCGACTTCGAGGCCGGTGCTGAGTTGAGCGCGTGCCGCGTTCCGGATGGGACAGGTGAGTTCACGACTTGCACCCAGACCCCCGGTGCGGCGAACGTCACCCCATAATGGCGAGCTGCTGGCAGGCGAATCGAACGCTGGGGACGCTCCTGGTGGGTGGTGCCGTGCTGCCGCTGCTCGCATGCTCGGATCGGATCACGCGCGCGGGTTCCGACGAACGGCCCACGGCCGTGATGCATGTTCCAGCCGTCCCTGCGGGGATGACTTCGGCAGATCCTGTGGACGGCTCGTGCCTGAGTCCGGATTGCGACAGCGCGCCTCTCGTTCAGCGCTTCGTGATCATCGGTGATTACGGGCTGTCCGGTCCGGACGAGGCGAACGTCGCCGCATTGGTCGCTCGTCTGAAGCCGGACTTCATCGTCACGACCGGCGACAACAACTATCCGTACGGCGAAGCGCAGACCATCGACGAAAACATCGGTCGCTACTTCCACTCATTCATCGCGCCCTATCGCGGTCGTTTCGGGAGCGGCGCCAAGGACAACCTGTTCTTTCCTTGCCTGGGCAACCACGATTGGATCCCGCTCGATGCTCAGCCCTACCTGGACTACTTCGCGCTACCCAACAACGAGCGCTATTACCAGCTCATACGCGGCAACGTGCAGCTGTTCGCTTTGGACAGCGATGTCAACGAGCCGGACGGCAATACCGTCGACTCGAAACAGGCGCATTGGCTGGACGCTGTGTTGGGCGCCGCGGCCGCGCCGTGGCGGCTCGTGTTCTTTCATCATCCGCCCTATTCGTCGGGTCCACATGGCGCGACGCTGGAGATGCGCTGGCCATTCGCCGCTTGGGGCGCAAGCATCGTCTACTCCGGCCATGACCACACCTACGAGCGGCTGGAGGTCGACGGGTTTCCGTACATCGTCAACGGCGTGGGCGGCAACGACCTGTACGACATCGCTGATCCTGTGCCGGAGAGCCTCGTGCGTCACGCTGATGTCCATGGGCTCGTGCTCGTCACTGCCAGCGCGACCGAATTCGTCAGTCGCTTCCTGGACTCGCGGGGACAAGAGCTGGACGTATTCAGCTTACACAAGGAATAATCAGGCTATCCAGCAAAACGGAGTGGGCCATCCCACTCCGCTTCACGCCCGAAAACGGCTTTCAGAGCAACGCCTTTCAGAGCAACGCGAGGATGTCGTTCAGCGTCTTGCTCGGCCGGAGTGCGGCGTTGGCTTTGGCATCGTCTGGTTGATAGTATCCGCCCACGTCCACGGCTTTACCTTGAGCTTCGACGAGCTCCTTCACGATCACGTCTTCGGCCGCGCTTAGCTTGGCCGCGATGGGCGTGAAGTGGGCCTTGAGCTCGCTGTCCTTGCTCTGAGCCGCGAGCTCCTGGGCCCAATAAAGGGCAAGGTAGAAGTGACTACCGCGGTTGTCGATGCCGCCCACCTTGCGTGAGGGCGACTTGTCATTTTCGAGGAACTTGCCGTTCGCCGCATCCAAGGTTTCGGCCAGCACCTTGGCCTTCTCGTGCTTGAACATGATGCCTAGGTGTTCGAAGGAGGCGGCCAACGCGAAGAATTCACCCAGTGAATCCCAGCGCAAGTAGCCCTCTGCCAGAAACTGCTCCACGTGCTTCGGAGCAGAGCCACCGGCACCCGTTTCGAACAATCCACCGCCGTTCATCAGCGGCACGATGGACAGCATCTTGGCGCTGGTGCCAACCTCCAGGATCGGGAAGAGATCGGTCAAGTAGTCGCGCAGCACGTTGCCTGTCACGGAGATCGTATCCTCTCCCTTGATCAGTCGCTCGAGCGTGAACTGCGTGGCCGGGGCGGGAGCCAGCACGCGGATGTCCAGGCCGTTCGTATCGTGATCCTTCAGGTATTTGTCCACCTTGAGCAGGATTTGCGCGTCGTGCGCGCGCTTGGAATCCAGCCAGAAAACGGCGGGCGTGCCGCTCAGCCGGGCGCGGTTCACCGCCAGCTTCACCCAGTCTTGCACCGCAGCGTCCTTGGCCTGGCAGGCACGCCAAATGTCGCCCGCGTCGACCGCGTGCTCGATCAGCACGGTGCCCGCGCTATCGACGACGCGTACGCTGCCCTTGGTCGAGATCTGAAAGGTCTTGTTGTGCGAGCCGTACTCCTCCGCCGCCTGCGCCATCAGGCCGACGTTGGGCACCGAGCCCATGGTCTTGGGATCGAAGGCGCCGTGCTTCTTGCAGAATTCGATCGTGGTTTGATAAACGCCAGCATAGCTGCTGTCGGGGATTACCGCGATCGCGTCCTGGAGCTTTCCCTGAGCGTCGTACATCTTTCCGCCAACGCGGATCATCGCGGGCATGGACGCGTCGACGATCACATCGCTCGGCACATGCAAGTTGGTGACGCCGTTGTCGGAGTTGACGTATGCGAGCACCGGCCCCGCCGCGTAGGCGGCCTGTATGTCGGCCTGAATCGCAGCCTGCTCCGCGGGGGGGAGGCTCTGGATCTTGCCCAATAGGTCACCGAACCCGTTGTTCAGGTCGACGCCCAGCTTGCTGAACGTGGCGCCGTGCTTTTCGAACAGCTCTTTGAAGAACACCTGCACGGCATAGCCAAAGATGATCGGGTCCGAGACCTTCATCATCGTTGCCTTCAAATGCAGAGAAAATAGGAGCCCCTCGCGCTTGGCGCGCGCGATTTGCTGCTCGTAGAAGGCGAGCAGCGCGGCTTTGCGCAGCACCGTGCCGTCGATGATCTCGCCGGCCTTGAGCGGAGTTTTGTCCTTCAAGACCTTGACGCTGCCATCGGCAGCGACGAATTCGATTCGCACATCGGTGGCCGACGCTACCGTGACCGACTTTTCGTTCGAAAAGAAATCGTTCTCGCCCATGGTGGCTACGGTGGTCTTGGAATCAGCCGACCACTTGCCCATCGAGTGCGGGTGCTTGCGCGCGTAGTCTTTGACGGCCTTGGGCGCGCGGCGGTCGGAGTTGCCTTCGCGCAGCACCGGATTGACGGCAGAGCCCTTGACGCGGTCATAGCGTGCTTTGGCGTCCTTCTCCGCGTCGGTCTTCGGCACCTCGGGATAATCCGGAACCAGAAAGCCGTGCGCTTGGAGTTCCGCAATTGCTTCCTTCAGCTGCGGCACCGAGGCGCTGATGTTGGGAAGCTTGATGATGTTCGCTTCGGGCCTGAGCGTCAGCGCGCCCAATTCGGCCAAGGCGTCAGCGACCTTCTGTGCGGGCGGAAGCAGATCGCAGAACACCGCGAGGATGCGACCCGCGAGCGAAATGTCGCGCGTCTCGACGCTGATGCCCGAGTGCTTGGTGAAAGCCTGCACGATCGGCAAGAGGGAATAGGTGGCGAGCGCCGGGGCCTCGTCGGTCTTCGTGTAAATGATGATGGGCTGTGCGGACATGGTGGAAATTGTGCGGATTCTGCCATCTATCTCGGGCCTAGGGAAGTTCTGACCGCAGCTTGTCGTGATCGATGGCAGACGCGAACAGCTTGTGATGAGGGAGTGAAGGGGCCGGAGCTGGGTTCTGAGTCATGCCCGCCTTCAGCCCTTCGGGTGTTCCGAAGCGGCTCGCGCAGCAGCCGTAATTGCTCCCGCTGGATTTCGACGCGCTCCGTCGGCGCCGGCACGGAGCGTGCGCGTCGCGCGTGACTCAGCCCCCGCCTCCGACCACGATTCGTGTCTCGCGCCGCTGCCGCTGCCACCCCGACCCCAGTCCGACGCACTTCGGGACACGCGAAGGCTCGAAGCCGTCTTCACTGGGCAGGCGCGGCGCAGCAACGAAAGCAGCCGGCCGCGTAGTCCGGCGAGGTCAGAAGGTGCCGACCAGGCCGACCGAGCGGAAACCCAACGTCGGTGTCACTCGCGGAGTCGATTGGCGGGCTGATCGGTCGCCACGGCTCACGTCCACGATCAAGAAGGTGAAGCCTGCGATCAGGCCGACCCCGCCACTGACCATCCCAGCGATACCGATTTTGGATTGCTGGTCGGTTTCCCGGTCCTTGGCGTCGATCTCCGCCTGCTTCACCTTGTCCGCGCACTGGTTGCCTCCACATTCCTGGTAGAGCTTGTCCGACTCGTTGCGTGAGCTACTCGACTTCAGCAAATAATAGGTGCCGATGCCTGCGCCCGCCGCCCCGAGCGTGAAGGCGGCGATGGATGCGATCATCAGCCCGGGGCCGTGCCCACTCGAGCTGTCGACGTGGGCGACTTCCTGCGCAGGCGTCGGTGCAGTTGCGTTGCCGACTGGCGTGGCCGTGGCAGCGACCGCTGCGCTTGCAGCCGGTCCCGCAGCAGCGGTGCTCGCAGCCGGCGGCGGTCGCCCAGCGCCCGTGGAGCGTAGCGTGAGGGTGACTGATTGTTTCGCAGCTTCGGCGAGCTTCACGGTGACCGGCTCACTGGTGATCGTCGGGCCGCTGGCCTTGAAGACGTGTTCACCGGGATCGGCGGGCAATGGAATGCCAATCATCGCGGCCGGCAATGCCGTGCCGTCCATTTGTACGGTCACGTCAGCGGCCGTCGTCGCGCCACGTAGCGTCACGGTCACGGACGGCAGCCGGTCGTCGAGCGCGTCCTGCTCTTGCTCGGCCGCATCCTGCGCGCTCACGAAGGCTTTCGGTGCGTTGGCCTCCAGCGTCTCGCGGCTGATCTTGAGGTAAGTCTCGTGGGCCGCGACCAGCCGGCCAAGCTTGGCCTGGGCGCGAGCCATGAACAGCAAATGCGTCGGGGAATGCACGAGCTGCTCGGCGCGCGACAAGTAGTCGATGGCCTTCTCGTACCTGCCGGCGTCGAATGCCGCGCGCCCGTTGTTAGCCGCGTCCCGAGCCGTAGCTCGTTCCAAGTCAGTCTGGGCAAACGCGCCGTGCGCGGCGATGAATACACAGACGCCGGAGACCAAGCAGGGGATTGTGCGCATTGCCGTTTCGCGCTGCATCGTAGGGCAGGGGTCTCAGTCCTGCCAACTGAAACTCCGCCGGTCGAAGATTACCGCACATCCGTGCGCTCAGTCGCGAGCTCTGGCACGCCCGTGCGTTCCGCGCGTCTCGCGGCGGGGTCATCTTTCCGAAAAACGAAGGCGAACAAGATGAACAGCGTCCAAAGCAGTGAAAGCGAATAGAGCATGGCTTCTCCGCCGCGCTTTTCGAACAAATAGCTGGAGGCGAACGGCCCGAGCAGCATGCCTGCGGCGTAGAAAGCATTGTAAATCGACGTGCTTCGCTCGTACTCCAGGGGGTGCGCGACCACACCTTGCAGCGCCAAGCTCACCGGTGAAATGCTAGCCAAGCTTGCCCCGGCCACGAACACTGCCGCGCACATCGTGGGGTAAGCGTCGAGATACACGAAGCCGAGCACCATCGTCATGCCGATGATGCCGAGGATACGCATCAAGAGCAGGTGACCGTAGCGGTCGCCGAGGCGCCCCGCGTAGTTCGAGAACAAGAGCATTCCAGCTGCGAAGTAGGCGGGGATGACGATCGTCTGTGACTGGCTGATGCCTTTCCGCTCCATCAAGTACAGCGGCAGAAAGAGCACCACGCTGGCCTGAAAATAGCCGTATGCGAAGGTGCCGAAGCACGAGGTCTTGATCCGCCAGAGCAAAGCCAGCGCGGTGCTGCCCTTGGCGATCGACGCCATCGGATGATCTTCATGAAGCTCGCCGCGAACATCCGGCGCCAAGCGCAACAGGACGTAAGCGCTGGTACAGATTGCGATCACTCCCGCCAAGACGAAGGCGAACGTCAGAGGTAGAAACTTGCTACACGCATACGCGAGCAGCGGCCCGCCTACGTACCCGCAGGCCACCGCAATCGCATACAAGCTGGTTGCGAAGGCTTTGTTGTCCTTACCCGACCGCGCGAGCAGGATGGACTCCGAGCTCACCCAGACCCCAACCGAGCAAGCGCCATCGAAGAACCGCAGGGCGGCGAGCACCCAAAACGTGTGCGTGAATGGAAACGCGACCACCGCGGCGGCGTACCCTGCCAGCGAGACTGCCAGCATGTGCTTGGCCGAGAATCGCCGTATCAGAGGCCCCATGGGCAGCGAGAAGGCGACGATACCCGCTGCAAACCAGGCAGCCAGCTGACCGATTGCGAGCTTGCTCACGCCATGCGTGGTCAGGAACCTGCCTATCACCGAGATAGCAGTGCCGTAGGCCATGCCGAGCGCCAGTGTCACGCCATAGACGCGCCAAACGTTCGGATCCGGGACGCGCTGAACGAAGCTTCGAAAAAACGAAGCGCCCTCGGCCTGCTTGCCGGGGCGCCCCATTTCGCTCACGAGCTCCGTCGATACGGGCTCACTCATCGAGCTTCACTCGGCCGCAACGGGCAGCGATTCTTCGTTTGGCTGGAGCTTGACGAATGGCAGCACGACTGCGAGCTTCGTGCGCGCGTTGAGCAGCGCGCCCTTGGCCACGACCGGTGCTTGCTCCTTGGTGATCTCGTAGATCTCACGGCTCGCCTCGCGCACGAACTTGGCAGTGCTATTGGCCTTCTCGGGCGCACTCCGTAACGCTTCGCGAGCGAACGTGCTCACACTGTCGAACAATGAGCGGCCGCTGCGCGTGATCAGCTCGTAGCGCGACTTGCCGTACACCTCGGCGATCTCGTGCACGAGATCGGCCGACGTCGATGCCGCGTAGTGCCCCGACTTGTGCAAGGGCGATGCGTAGCGCGGGTTGTCCGCTAGGAAGCTCTTCAGCTTCTCGACGGTCAGGCCGGTGTCGGCGAGCGCTTTTTCGAACTCGACCTGGGCCGCTTGACGAGCTTTGAATAGGTACATCTGCACGCGGCTCTGGAAGTTGACCGCGCCGTCACCGCTGGTCTCCACCGCGCAGAAGATGGTTCCCGGGAATTTCTCGTTGATCAGCGATTGTACCCCATCGCTCACGCCCGAGCTCGGCATGCAGCCGAAAGGCTTCACGCTGAGCGTCATCGTCGCCTTACTCTTGACCACGTTGAGGATCAGCTTCCCGACCTCCATGTGGCCTTCGCCGCCGCGCAGATCGTTGTTGTAGTAAGGCGCTGCCACCTCGGCCACCGCGTCCATGTCCGGCAGATGGTAACCGTAGAACCCGCCCGCGTAGGCGAATGTCTGGAATGCGCCCCGCAGGGCCAAGTTGCCTGCCCACAGCCCGATCTTGCGCTGAAACACCCCATACTCACCGGTGCCGCCCAAGCCGTACTTGCTCTTGTCCATGCCGCGTAAGGTGGCGCGCGACGCGGTATCGAAGCGAACCTCCCAGAGATTATACAGAATCCAGGCCGTGACGAATTGAATGTCGGCCTCCGCGCCTTCCTTCTCGACGAAGCGCTGCAGCTGGTAGTTGCCGTCCCCCTCGGTGGTCATGGCCCAAAATTCACCGATGATCGAAACCTTGGGCTTGGCCGTCGTACGGTCGACTTCGACCGTCTTGAAGATCTTTTTGGCGCGCATCAAGGCGGCCAAAATAGATTTCTTGTGTAGCAGCGCGTCGCGGCAGATATCTTTGGCCTGCGCGATGGCGGCGTCGGTGGCTCCCGGCACTTTCTCGTACGGGCGCAAGCGGTAGCCGATGCCGTTGATCACGTCGCCGGCGATCAGCCCCTTCAACAGGCCGATAAAGAACGCCGGGTTCAGCTCCAAACCGCTCGCTTCACCGGTAGCTTGGCTCAGCCCGCCCTGTTGCTGGAACAGCATCACGCGGAAGCCGTCGAAACCCGCGTCGCGCAACGCCTTGCGGTACTCGGTGACGTACATGCCGAAGCGGCACGGGCCACAGGCCCCGGCGGTGAGGAACACGTAGTTGTCGATCACCTCTTTGGTGGTCAAGCCCTTCTTGTCGCGCAAGTGGATCAGGTACTGCACCAAGTTGCCGACGGTGAAGTACGTGGGATTGCACTGGGACTTATTGCCGAACTCTTTGCCCACGCTGAGCGCGTCGTAGTTGGGTGGGTCGAGCGGGATGGTGTTGTAGCCGAGCGCGGAGAACGCGCCCGAGATCAAGTAGTCGTGGGCGATGGTCAAGCCACCGATGAGCAACGTGATCTTGCCCTTTTCGGACTTGGTGAACATCAGGTTCGCCATGTCCTCGACCCACTGCTGCTCGACCGCGATGCCGAGGCGCGCGCGCTCTTCGTCTTCGAACTTCTTGAGCTCCGCGTCGATGTCCATCGCTTGCCCCGCGATCGGCAGGCTCTTCTTCTTCACTGTCGCTGGCGCGTCGAAGCTTACTTGTTGGGTCATCTGCTCATCTCCCTGGGGTCTTGCTGTTCGCTCTCGAAAAATCGTTTGTTTTCACTCAGCCGCGGGGGCGGCTTCCGTCGCTCGTTGAGACAGATCGATCGCGACGATCGAGCCATCCGCCTGCTTCCGTCCCAAACGAAATACGCCTTTCGGCGCTTCTACTTCGGCGGAGCGGCGCGCTTCGTAGCCACGCACCCGCTCCATGGTCTCGGCGATCTGCTTTTCGATCGCCGGATCGTGCTGCTTCGCAGCAGAAAGTTGTGCTTGCTTGAGACCCAGCAGCTCCAGGCGCTTCTTGTCGATCGAGAGCGCCAGGTCGCGCTTTTTGCCGGCCAAGTCCTCAAGCCGCTCTTGCGCTAGGCGCAGCGAGTGGGCGTAAGTCTTGACCCGAATCTTGATCGAGCCGCCCGGCTTGTTGGCGTCGATGTCGTGGAGCGCTGCCGAAGGCGTCTTCGAGGTTTGGATGATGTCGGCGATCAAGCCATAGGTCGGGGCATCGTGACCGCACTTGAAGCTCGAAAGATCGAGCACGGCGACATTGGGATGGTGTGCCGCGAAGGCCGCTGCCCACACCTTCATCGCGCTGTTGACCGAGTAGTTCTCGGGCCACACGTGGTTGATTTCGAGCGGGCTCTTGATCACTCCTCGGTCGAGCTCGTCCTTGTAGTAGCGGTCGAGGTACTCGCGGTCCTTCGGGATCGAACGAATGCTCAGGATTGGATAGCCCAGCACCTGGAACTCGTCTGGGATACCGTGATTTAGACCGGGATCTGCGTGGTAAGGCCGGTTGAGGACCAGGATTGCGATTCGATCTTCGGCCTCGACGGTCTCCAAGATGGCCCGGCCCTTGTCTTGCAAATCGAGGTCGAAGGCTTTGAGCGCTTTCCAGGCTTCGGTGCAGGCGTGATCGTTCTCGTCCTCGGTGATCTCCAGGCGATCCTTCCAGGTCTCGAACATGCGCCGCGCGAGCAGCGTGGGCTCCTCGAAGGAAAGCGCCGGGTCGAGGTACTCCATGTTGCGCACCGCGAAGAAGTCCACCTCTTTGGTGAACGCCGCTTTGGTCACGTCCGGCGTGCCGGCCACGATCGGGCACGATGCGTTGTCCTGAGTGTCGGCCACGAAGTTGTTCACGTGCGTCAGGATCGGGAAGAAGATGTAGTTGAGCCCTTTGTTCCGTTCCGGCTCGTGCTTGTGAAAGAGCAGGTTGTGGATGTGCGACTGCACGACCTTGCTCGGGAAGCACGGGTCGATGGAGCCGTATTTGCCGCCCTCGACCCAAGTTTCTTCGGTTGTGGCATCACTCCAGACTACGTTGGACTTGCCCACACCGAGGGCCTCGAAGTAGGTCCGGAAGAACGGTCCTGTGCTGTACATGTTGAGCACGCGCGGCATACCGACGCGGATCTTCTTGCGCCTTTTGGCGGCTTCCTCACTCGATCGCTGAAACGGACGGGTAATGGTCTCGCGCTTCACGCGAAAGAGCGATTTCGTGACCTTCACGTCCTCGACCGGCGTGCCAGCGGCGGGCTGCGGTGCCCACTCGTAGAAGTGGACGAAAGCCCGTTCGCCTTCGTAGTTCACGACGTTTGGGAACGCAGCGGCTGTCTTCCTTCGCTCTTCCATGAGCGAGAGCATGGCGTCTTTGCTTTCGACGGTGCCCTTCTCGCAAGAAAATCCCGAAATGTAGCGAGTGGACGAGCCGTCCGGGCGCGTGGTGTCGATGAACGTGCGCTTGCACTCGTTCGGACAGAAGTGACACACCGTCTCTTCGTCGTTCTTGGTCTTGTACTCGAGGTTCAGCGCGGCCTCGATGCCGATGAAGCGCGTCACGCCGCTGCGCTTGTAACGCCGCAGTGTCTCGATCGCCGCGCCGATGGCGCCGGCTTCACCGGTGTGCGGGTGCACGAACACCTGACCACCTGGCACGCGCTGCTTGATGTAGTCGACCTGCGCTTTTACGGCGGCGAGGTTGTATTGCGTCCCGCCCTGCAGCACGAAGCGCGTGCCGAGCGAGGCCAAGCGTGGGATCTGCACGACGTACTGCCAGACGTTCTTGGGCAGCACCTGCGCCAAGCCTGCTAGGAGCTCTTCCTTCTGGTAGCCCTCCTTCTGGAAATTTACCCGATCGGAATCGAGGAACACCGCGCAGCCGTAGCTGAACTTCGGCGCCAGTTCGGCTTTGAACGCAGTCTCGGCGTATTCGGTGACGGGGATGCCGAACTGATCGGCCATCGCCTGCAAGAGCATGCCATTGCCTGCGCTGCAAGAGTTGGACAGCTTGAAATTCTGGATGTCGCCGTTCTTCATGAACAAGACCTTGATGTCCTGTCCGCCGATGTCGCAGATCACGTCGACGTCGCCGAAGAAGTGCACGGCGCTCATCATGTGGGCGACGGTTTCGACGATGTTCACGTCAGCCATCACACACTCTTCGAGCACATCCGCCGCGTAGCCCGTCGCGCCGAAGCCGACGCATTCGAGCGTCGCGCCTTGGCTCGTGACCTGGCCCTTGATGTTGGCCAAGAGCTCCTTGGTATCTTGGATTGGGTTGCCCTTGGACAGCTGGTAGGCCTTGACCAACAGCTCTCCGTCTTCGCCAATCAGCACGGCCTTCGATGAAGTCGAACCACCGTCGAGGCCAATGATGCCCTTGACGTGTTGGCCCGGCGTGAAAGTCGCGGCAATGAACTTCGGGATCTTGTACATCTCCCGGAAGTCGGACATCTCTTTCTCGCCTGCAGACAGCGGAGGCCCCGCTTGCTCACCCAGCCGCGCGCGGCGACCGTTCTGAATGAAGTCGCGCAGGCCTGCCACACCGTGGAAGCGCCCTGCTTCGCCGCCTTCGGCGATGCCGAACATCGCGGCGCCGAATGCGGCATACAGCTCGGCGTTTTGCGGCACGAAGATCAGCTCTTCAATCGGCACGTCTTGCGGATAGACGAAGCCGCGGTCGCGCCACGTTTCGGGGATGCGCTTCCTCCAGCAATCCTGCAAGAAGGGCAAATAAGTGTTGGGGCCGCCAAGCAGCAGAACGCGCGGTTTGAGCGTGTTGCCGCGCGTGAGCACGCTCAAATTCTGCAGCACGATGGCGTCAGCCAGCGAGTTCAGCACCTCGTCCTTGGGGATGCCAGTCTTGACCAGGTTCACGATGTCCGTCTCGGCGAACACCCCGCACTTCGCGGCCACGTGGTGCAGCTTCTGGTCGTTGAACCGGAGTGAAGTCGCAAAGCCCGGTTCAGCACCGACCTTGATCATACATTTGTCGATCGTGGCGCCCGTGCCGGACGCGCACTTGTCGTTCATGGACGTGCCCGCGGTCTTGGCACCGGTCTGAGCATCCTCCTTGAACATGATGATCTTGGCGTCTTGGCCGCCGAGCTCGATCACTGACAAGACGTCCGGGTGCTTGTATTCGACCGCGAGCGTCACGGCGTTTACTTCTTGAACGAATTTCGCGCCTGTGGGGCCAGCCAAGGGACCGGAGCCAGAGCCCGTCACGAACATCTTCCAGGCGTCCGCCGGTTGATCGGGGAACGCAGCCAAGATCGTTTCCAGCAGCTCTAGGACTTTCTCGGGCTGCTTCGTGTGGTGACGCTGGTAGTCGTTCCACAGGATTTCCTTGGTTACTGGGTCGATCACCGCCGCTTTCACGGTCGTCGACCCTACGTCCATGCCGATCACCAGCTCGCCGCGATGTCCGCTCATTTTGCTCTACCCTCGGTGAGGTGCTGCCGAGCCAACGCCCGGCAAGCTCAACTGACGCGCGTGTCAGTCTATCCTCCCACCGGGCGCGAGATGCAAGCGGCGCGATTGTTTCGCCGAGGTGACGGTACCGTCAGCCCCCGTCTGCCCCGTCAGCCTTGCCAGACTGCAGCAGGCCGCGTCAGTTGCGGCTAGCGAGTGGCGGCTCCGCGGCCGGCTCGCGTCGAGGCGCGGCGTTCTTGGGTGGGGTGGCGGGCGGGTTTTCGGGCGCGATGATCTGAACCGCTGGCCCCGGCTTGCGCTGCTGTGAGGCAATTTCCAAGAAATCGTGGCCAAGTGCGCCACCGTATTGATCGGCAACATCGACGCGCAAAATCCAGGGCCCTGGTTTGGTGCTGGGGGGCACGACCGCGTGCAGGGTGTTGCCGTCTTGCTCGAAGTTCACGTCCACTGGGTCCAGGCCGACGGTAACGGTTGGCACAGCCTGCAAGAACGCCGGGATCTCGCCGCCGTTCTGGGACTTGAGCTGAATATCGATCGAGATTGGGTCGCGAGGCCAGAGCGCGCGTTGGGGTCCGATTTGCACGTCGGCGTAGATCCCGCGCGGCTCCAGGCGCGCGATTGCCGTGTCGAGCACGCCCGGCATGCGGAAGCCGATCACGGTCTTCTGACCGCGGTACAGGCCGGCGCCTTGCGCAGCAGGAAAGTAGCGGCCTGCACCCAGGTACGTCATCTCCAAGCCTGCAGTGTTGGTGAACTGAACCTGCTGGCCGACGCCGATATAAATGGCTTGCTCGGTGCTGTAGCCGCCCGGCGGCACCACGACGCCAATCACGCGCAGTTCGGACTCGGCGCTCCAGCCGCCTTCCATGCCGCGCCCATCGATGGAACGCAGCGCGACCGCATATTTGCCGGCCTCCACCGGCGTCAGGGCGGCGTCCCATTCCGGGTTGTTGGTGGTGCGCTGATCGATCACCTTTCCGTCCGACAGGCTGCGTAAGCGAAGCTCGTAGGCCTGGGCACCCGGCACGCGCGTCCAGCGGAAGCCGCGCATGCCCACCGCCTCGTTGGGGGCGAACCACATGCGTTGAGTGCTGGTCAGGGTCGGACCGGATAAGCCCGGCTTGGCCAGCGCGCTCGGTTCGTCTTTGCTCAGTGTCGCAGTCCAACCGAGCGGGACTGTCTGCCAATGATCGCTCAGCAGGCTGCGCACCTCACCTTCGACATTGGCCGTGGTTGCTTCGCCGCCGTCGACACGGAACGCCGCGTGACCCGCGATGACGATCGCGCTGAGTTTGCCCATGCTCGCGAGCACTGCGTTGCGGCCGGCCTTGGGTAGTTCGACGTCGACCCGCCCGCTCTGCAGCGCAAAGCTCCAAGTCCAGGTGCGTGCCCCGGGCGTCAAGGCCAAGAGCTGCGGCAAAGGGAAGACCCTGAGCGACGAGTTGGGAGCGACCCGCAGGCGTGCGCGACTCGGTAGCTCGATCACGGCTCCTGCTGCCGAGGTGCTGAGCATGCCGCCCATGTTCGTGGCGCTGCCGGAGATCACCACCGGTTTACGCGGCGTGGATTCGGCCCGCGCGCTGGTCCCGGCCGCACACACCAGTGCGCCCAGCACACACGCCAAGTAACGGATTCGAACTCGCGTTGGTCCCATGACGCTGGACAACGGCTTCGGTCGCCGCGACTTGAGACTTTTCGGCCGGGAGGGCGAAGTCTGTGCGTCCTTGCGTAGCTTCTCGGACTACACTTCCTCACCATGGCGACGACACGTGCCAAGAAGAAATTCGGGGCTTTACCCAAAAATGAACGACGTCAGCAGATCCTGAGCGTGGCGCGAGAGGCGTTCGCCAAACGCGGCTATCACCAGACGACGATCGACGACATCGTTGCCCAAGCGGGTGTCGCCCGCGGCACGTTCTATTTGTACTTCGAAGACAAGCGCGCGGTGTTCTCTGATCTGGTCGATCGCTTCGCAGGGCAGCTGTCGATGGCGATCGTGCGCATCGTTACCGACGACGCTGGCCGCTCCGTGGTCGTTCAAGTGCGTGAAAACATCCGCGCCATCATCGCCACCTGCCTGGCGGAGCGCGCGATGACCAAAATCTTGTTCACCGACTCGATCGGCGTCGACCCGGCCTTCGATCGAAAACTGCAGACTTTCTACGATACCGTCGTGCAGCTCCTGACGGACAGTCTGAAGGACGGCCAGGCTCTGGGCATCGTGGCGGACGGTGAACCGCGTGTACTCGCCTACTTGACCATCGGTGCCTTGAAAGAACTGCTCTATCAAGCCGTCACGCTCGGCTTCTCCGAAGAGAGTGCGGACGTGCTCACCCAGCAAATGTTCACCTTCCTCAGCGGTGGCTACCTTCGCTTCGGGGTCGCCGCCGTGAAAGAGCCCAAGAAGCCGCGCAAGCGCTGACCAGTGCGGAACCAGCCTGCAGCGCGGGTGACGAAATAATTTGGAAACACAGATGACGCTTGGATAAATCGACCCGGAAACGAATCTTGGGGCTATCGGGAACCCAGGTGATGGTTATTTTGCGTCGGAAAGTGGCGCTTTCCCGCTGAAATACTTGACCAAGTGCGGTTGAAAGCGCATGGACGACCCGGCGAAAACACCTGGGTTCGCCCTAAATAGGCCGCCATGCAAAACGATCTCTCCGAGGGCTCCGTCAACACGCTGAGCCTCGCGTTCGCCGAAGGGCTGTACGCGGACTACCTGAAAGACCCCAACCTGGTTCCGCCGGATTGGAGACAATACTTCGCCGAGCTGACGCCGGATGCGGACTTCAGCCGTGCGCCCAAGCTGGGGCCCAGCTTTCGGGCGGCGAGCTTGTTCAATGCGCCAATGGCGACCAATGGCCATGCGCAACCAGTGCTGAACGGCAAGAGCAACGGAAACGGTCATTCGGCGCCCGGTTGGGGCAACGGCGTCTCCGACGTCGCGGTCCGCCAGGACCGCGTCGATGCGCTGATCCGCGCCTACCGCGTGCGTGGCCACATGATCGCCAAGATCGACCCACTCGGGCTACCGAGGCCGCTGCAGGCCGAGCTGGACCCCGAGTTCCACGGTCTGCGCGGCGACGATCTGGATCGCAAATTCTCGAGCCGCACCATCTTCGGCGCTCAAGCGCTCACGCTGCGCGAGATGCTCACCCGCCTGCGCAACACCTACTGCCGCTCGATTGGCGTGCAGTTCATGCACATCGACGATCTGAAGGTCAAAAACTGGCTGCAAGATCGGATGGAGGGGTCGGAGAATCGCGTCGAGCTGCAACGCTCCGAGCAGATCCGGATCTTCACCAAGCTGACCGACGCCACCACCTTCGAGGACTTCTTGCGTCGCAAGTTCTCGACCGTGAAGACCTTCTCGCTCACCGGTTCGGAGAGCTTGATTCCGCTCTTGGCACTGGCCATCGACCGTGCAGCTGAGCACGGCGTCGACGAGATCATCTTGGGCATGGCCCATCGCGGCCGACTCAACGTGCTCGCCAACATCATGGGCAAGAGCCCGCGCGAGATCTTCCGTGAGGTCGAAGACAGCGATCCAGAGCTTTATTTCGGTAGCGGCGACGTGAAGTACCACCTCGGTCACAGCTCGGATTTCGTGACCGAGAGCGGCAAGAAGGTGCATCTCTCGCTGTGCTTCAACCCGAGCCACCTGGAATTCGTCGATCCGGTGGTGCTCGGCCGCGCGCGCGCCAAGCAAGACCGCGTCGGCGATACCACGCACGCGCACAAGCTCGGTCTGTTGATCCATGGCGATGCCGCGTTCGCCGGTGAAGGCATCATCCAAGAGACGTTGAACTTGAGCCAGTTGGACGCGTACACCACGGGCGGCACGCTGCACGTCGTAATCAACAATCAGATTGGCTTTACCACCCCACCGTCGCAAGGTCGCTCCACGACTTACGCCACGGACGTGGCGAAGATGCTGCAGATCCCGATCTTCCACGTCAACGGTGAAGACCCGGAAGCGGTCGCTCAGGTCGTGCGCTTGGCCATGGATTTCCGCGACACGTTCCTGCGAGACGTGGTGATCGACATGTACGGCTACCGTCGGCATGGTCACAACGAAAGCGACGAACCCGCGTTCACTCAGCCGCTCATGTACGCGGCGATTGCCGAGCGAAAGAGCGTTCGCGATGGTTATCTCGAACACTTGCTGAAGCTCGGCGGCATGACCGTGTCGGAAGCCGACCGCATCGCGGTCGAGCGCCGCGAGCACCTTGAGGCGGAACTGGGCGAGGCGCGTCGCAAGGACTTCGTGAAGACTCAGGATTGGCTCGGTGGCTACTGGAAAGGCTACATGGGCGGTCCCGAGGCCAACGTCCCGGAGGTCGACTCCGGCATCTCGCTCGCGCGCGCCAAAGACCTGATCACTCGTCAGAACCAGCTGCCGGCGGATTTCCATCCGCACAAGCAGATCGAGCGCTTGTTGCAGAAGCGCAACGCCATGGGCAACGGCGATCAGCCGCTCGATTGGGGCACGGCGGAGTTACTCGCGTTCGCTTCACTCGTGACCGAAGGCTCGCGCGTGCGTTTCACGGGTCAGGACTCACCGCGGGGCACCTTCACGCAGCGTCACGCGGTGTTGCACGACGTGGAGGACGGCCACACGTACATGCCGCTCTGCCATCTGAGCCCGGATCAAGCCCCGATCGAGATCTACAACTCGGCGCTGAGTGAGGCCGGCGTGATGGGTTTCGAGTACGGCTACAGCTTGGATTGGCCGGACGGATTGGTGATCTGGGAGGCGCAGTTCGGTGATTTCGTGAATTGCGCGCAGGTGATCATCGATCAGTTCTTGGTTAGTGCCGAAGACAAGTGGAAGCGACTGAGCGGTTTGGTGCTGATGCTGCCGCACGGCTACGAGGGCCAGGGGCCCGAGCATTCCAGCGCTCGCCTCGAGCGCTTCCTGTCCGCGGCCGCGGAGGACAACATCCAGATCGTGCAGCCGAGCACGCCGGCTCAGCATTTTCACGTGCTGCGCCGCCAAGTGCTTCGCCCGTGGCGCAAGCCCTTGATCATGTTCACGCCCAAGAGCCTGCTGCGTCACCCGATGTGTGTCAGCCCGCTCGAAGACTTCTCCTCTGGTCGCTTCCATCGAGTGATCCCCGACCTGCGCGCGGCCAAGCCCAGCAAGGTGATCGCCTGCACCGGCAAAGTCTATTACGACTTGGAGAAGCGCCGCCAGGAGCTGGGTCGCAACGACGTTGCCATCGTGCGCATCGAGCAGCTGTACCCCCTGCCGGACCGGCACATCCGCGCCGCTATCGAGCATTGTGATGACGGCACGCCCATCGTCTGGGTGCAGGACGAGCCGGAAAACATGGGCGCGTGGCGTCATTTCCGGGCGCGCTTCGGAGCAATGCTGTTTGGTCGCTTCCCCTTCAGTGGCGTATGTCGGACCGAGTCGGCAAGTCCGGCCACCGGTTCACACAACTGCCACAAGCTCGAGCAGCAAGAACTCCTCGAGCGCGCGTTCGCTTGAGGAGCGCCGCCCAGGTAATTTCCAAGAGTTTGTTCTACAAGTTGACCGATCTGGGCCCCGGGGCGAAAGTCCTCGGTCCGTGGGCGCGGCCAGGTGGTTCGCGCTCTGTTCGATAACAGGAAGCGCTGCAGAGCATGGCAATCGAATTAAAAGTGCCGACTGTCGGTGAATCGATCACCGAAGTGCAAATGGGTGAGTGGCTGAAAGGCGAGGGCGATAGCGTCGCGCGCGACGAAGTCATCGCCAAGATCGAAACCGACAAGGTCACGGTCGACCTCACCGCGCCCAATGATGGCGTGTTGTCCCAGATCAAGGTCAAGAAGGGCCAGACCGCCAACGTCGGTGACGTGATTGGTTACATCGAGGAAGGTGCAGCAGGCGCCGCCGCCAAGCCGAAGGCGGCCGAGCCGGCGAAGTCGGAGGCGCCGAAAGCGGAATCGCGCAGGCCGGAACCCGCGCAGGAAGAGCGCCCCAAGAGCGTGCGCCCAACCATTCCCCCGCAGGGCTTTGCGCGCGTCATGCCGTCCGCGCGTCGCGCGCTCAAAGAACGCGGCCTCAACCCGGACGACGTGGAGGCCTCGGGCCCCGGTGGCCGCGTACTGAAGGAAGACGTCGATCGCTTGAAGGAGAAGCCGGCGGCCAAGCAGCCACCAGTGGCTCAAGATCGCCAAGAAGAAGTCGTGGCCATGAGCCCGTTCCGCAAGCGCATCGCGGAGCGCTTGGTGCAGTCTCAGCAGACCGCTGCGCTGCTCACGACTTTCAACGAGGTCGATATGGGAGCGGTGATGGACCTGCGGAAAACCCATCAAGAGGCGTTTCAGGAGAAATACGGCATCAAGCTCGGCTTCATGTCCTTCTTCGTGAAGGCGACGATCGAAGCGCTGAAGCTGATCCCGTCGGTCAACGCCGAGATTCGCGGCAATGACGTCGTATACAAGAACTTCTACGATATCGGCGTGGCCGTTGGCGGCGGCAAAGGCTTGGCCGTTCCGGTCATTCGCAACGCCGAACGCCTGGGCTTTGCCGAGGTAGAACAGACAATCGCCGATTTCGGTAAGCGAGCCAAGGACAACAAACTCGAGCTGGCCGAGCTCCAGGGGGGTACGTTTACGATCACCAACGGCGGCATCTACGGTTCGATGATGTCCACGCCGATCGTCAACCCTCCGCAAAGTGGGATCCTCGGTCTACACGCGATTGCCGATCGGCCGATGGCCATCAAAGGCCAGGTCGTGATTCGACCAATGATGTACGTCGCGCTGACCTACGACCACCGCCTTGTGGACGGCCGCGAAGCGGTTACATTCTTGAAGCGCATCAAGCAGTGCATGGAAGAACCAGCGCGCATCCTGCTCGAGGTGTAACGTGAAAAAACATGATTTGATCGTGATCGGTGCCGGCCCGGGCGGCTATGTCGCTGCGATCCGTGCGGCGCAGCTCGGCTTGGACGTCGGCTGCATCGAGGACGAGGAGGCTTTGGGCGGCACGTGCGTACGTGTCGGCTGTATCCCCAGCAAAGCGCTCCTGGAAGCCAGCGAGCGCTACCACGCCGCTGGTCATGATTTGGCCGATTTCGGCGTCAAAGTCTCCGGTGTCGAGCTGGATTTGGCTCGTATGCTGGAGCGAAAGACCAAGGTCGTGGCTCAGAACACGGGCGGAGTCGCCTACTTGTTCAAGAAGAACAAGATCACTCGCTACCGGGGCCACGGTCGCATCACCGGTCCGGGTCGCGTCGTCGTCGAAGGGCAGGACGCAAACGAGCTCGAAGCCAAGCACGTGTTGATCGCTACGGGTAGCAGCGTGGCGCCCTTGCGCGGCGTGACCCTCGATGGGGACCGTATCGGCACCAGCACCGAAGCCCTATCGTATCCGGAGGTCCCGAAGCACCTGGTGGTGATCGGTGCTGGCTACATCGGGCTCGAGCTCGGCTCGGTCTGGAACCGTCTCGGCGCCAAGGTGACCGTGCTCGAATACCTCGAGCGCATCTTGCCAGGCATGGACTCTGACATTGCGGAAGAAGCCGAACGCATCTTCACCAAGCAGGGTATCGAATTTCGCCTGGGCTCCAAGGTCACCGGTGCCCGCCGCGAGGGCGAGCAGGTGTTCGTCAGCGTCGAGGGGCAGCCCGATATCCAGTGTGACCGTGTATTGGTCTCCGTCGGTCGCGTCCCGAACACGACCGGTCTCGGTCTGGACACGGTTGGCGTCGAGCTCGATCCGCGCGGGCGCATCCCGATTGACGATCACTTCCGCACCTACGTTGCCGGCTTCTATGCCATCGGTGACGTCGTCCGGGGCCCCATGCTCGCGCACAAGGCCGAGGAAGAAGGCATCGCCTGCGTGGAGCACATCGTGACCGGTTACGGCCACGTGAACTACGACGCGATCCCCGGGGTCGTGTACACCCATCCAGAAATCGCCTCGGTCGGCAAGACCGAAGACGAGCTCAAGACGCTGAACGTGCCGTACAAAAAAGGCATGTTCCCGTACCTCGCCAACGGGCGTGCCCGCGCGCTCGGTGCAACCGAAGGGCGCGTGAAGATCTTGGCACACCGCGACACCGATCGCATCTTGGGCGTGCACATCCTCGGGGCACACGCTGGCGACTTGATCGCGGAGGCCGTGGCGGCGATCGAGTTCGGGGCTACGTCGGAGGATATCGCGCGCACCTCGCACGCTCATCCGACGCTCGCCGAAATCGTCAAAGAGGCAGCATTTGCCGTGTCAGGGCGCGCCATTCACATCTGAGTCGGCAACCACCACCTTGACCTCCCACTGACTGCCGCGCCGCCGCAGTTCTTCGGTGTAAATCGATTCACGGTGTACCGTTCGGGACAGCACCGTGGCGATGGCACATGCGGTGAGTAGCGGCAGCACGATCGCGTAGTCGCCTGAGAGCTCGAAGACGAGCACGGTGGCCATCAGCGGAGCGTGGGTCGTGGAGGCGATCATGGCGGCCATGCCGACCAGCGCGTAGGCCGCGACTGCGCCAGTGCTGCCGGCTGGCCCGAAGCGCAAGACCAAGTGGCCGACGACGCCGCCCAGCGCTGCGCCCAGCAGCAGCGAGGGCGTGAATACGCCGCCTGGGCTGCCCGAGGAAACCGAGGCGGTCGTGGCGATCGCTTTGGCGAGCAAGATCAGCAGCAGCAAACCGATGCCCAGGTGCTGGCCCAAGATCAGGTTGATGGTCTCGTAGCCGTTGCCCGTTACCTGTGGCAGCAGGATGGCAATTGCGCCGACCACTGCTCCGCCGAGTGCGGCCCGCGCTGGTCGATGCCCGGTTACTTGGGCGAACAGTCTCTCCCCGCGTTCGAGCAGAACCATGAACAACGGCCCCGTGACACCCGCGAGCAGCCCGAGACCGGCGTACAGCGCCAATTCGGTGTTGGAATTCATGCTGAACGTGCGCTGCCCGTAGATTGGTCCGCCGCCGATCACGAACCTGGTCAGCGCCGTAGCGATGGGCACGGCGATAATCACGGGCAGCACCAGGTCGAGCGCGATCACACCGGTGACCACCTCGACCACGAACAGCACTGCGGCGATCGGTGTGTTGTAAGCAGCCGCGAAGCCGGCAGCAGCGCCAGCCGCAATCAGGGCTCGGATCTGACGTTCGCGCAGCCGAAACAGTCGCCCCAGCGTGCTGCCGAGTCCGCCGCCGAACTGGATCAGTGGCCCTTCGCGACCCACCGACCCACCGGACACGATTGCCAACCATGAGCCAATTGCCTTCAGCAACGTGAGTCGCAGCGAGATCCGCCCTCTGCCTAGCGCGACGGCTTCCATCACTTCACCGACCCCGTGCCCCCCTTTCAACTTCGCGGTGACCGCGCCCAAGAACCCTGCCAGCGCCGCGCCGATCATCGGCACCGCAACGCGCGCGTACCAGGGCAAACTTTCGAACGCGGTCAGCACGTCGCCGGCGCCGTAGCCGTGCACGAATACCCAGCCGATGCTGTGCCGGAACAGCACGGCGAAGCCCGCGGCGCCGAGCGCGACTCCCAGCAGCGCTGCACAGTAGCGCGCTAAATTTCCCCAAAAAAGCCGGTGACCCGGTGAGCGGGAGGGGCGCAGGGTAGGTCCAGATGAGACAAAAGTGGCGGGAATGCTCAACGCTACCCCGAAATTTGGCCAGACTCGGGAAACTTTGCGAGATTTGTTGGGTAAAGCGGCTATAGACCGGGACCTTCAATGCAAAAACTTACTTCGTCCGAGGGCCTGCTGATCGTCGTGGAACTCGGAGCCGAATGGCCAAGCTCGGAGATCGAAACCTCGCGCAACGCAAAAGCGCGCCGAGTGTTGGCGCAAGACGAAACGGAGTCGCCTGCTACGTTCGCGCTTCGCGTCGCCGAGCAACTGAGCAGTTCCTTCCCTAGTGGAGTGGCCTTGGCCAGCGTGGTGGTTGCTTGTAGTGAACGCATTGACGCTCACGCACAAGGTGGGCGCGCCCAACTAGCGCGCACCGCGGCGAGCGCGCTCGGGCGGGCTGGTGGTGGCACCCTGTCGTTCGTGGCGTGTGATAGAAACGACGCTCGCTCGAAGCCCGCCATTTCGACCCTGCTCGCCGAGGTCACGCGGGAATTTCAGAGCGCAGGCGTGGAGGTGAAGCTCAATTTCGGCCAACCGGCCTTCGCGCTCACGGAAGACGCCGCCGCCGATCCTACGTCGCGCACGACGGCCCGGACTCCGGCGCCAGTCAAAGACGCCGTGCGCCGCGTCGCCTGAGCTGCAGATCGCACCCACCTTTGCGGTACTTTCGTCAGAGTCCGCCCGAGCCAAGCCGCGCGAATCGCCGGCGCGCTCGGCGCTCGGACAATTAGCGGCCTGGTCGCGAGCTTCGTCGTATAATCGAAAGGTCCCGTTCTCCTGGAGGAACGCTCCGCGATGTCGCTCGAAGTCGGTCAGCTCCTAGACAACAAGTATCGCATCGTGAAGATGATCGGCGAGGGCGGCATGGGCGCCGTCTTCGAGGGCGAGAACATACGCATCAATCGCCGGGTAGCGATCAAGGTCCTGCACGCCGCGTTCGCGGGCAACAGCGATGTGATGCAGCGCTTCGAGCGCGAAGCGCAAGCGGCGGGTCGCATCGGCAACGATCATATTTTGGAGGTGCTCGATCTGGGCAACCTGCCCGACGGTGATCGCTTCATCATCATGGAGTTCTTGGACGGCGAGCCGCTCTCGTCTCGGATCAAGCATCACGATCGGCTCATGCCGCACGAACTCGCGCCGCTGATGCGTCAAGTCTTGGTCGGCTTGGGCGCCGCGCACGCCGCAGGCATCGTCCATCGCGACCTGAAGCCCGACAACATTTTCATCTTGCGCCAGAAGGCCGGGCAAAAAGACTTCGTCAAAATCATCGATTTCGGCATTTCGAAGTTCTCGCCGCTCAGCGGTGACGGCATGAAGATGACGCGAACTGGCGCAGTCATGGGCACGCCGTATTACATGTCTCCCGAGCAAGCGAGTGGCAGCGGTGAGGCGGACGCGCGCAGTGATGTCTATTCGCTGGGCGTGATCATGTTCGAGGCCGTTACCGGGCGGGTCCCGTTCGACGCCGGCACGTTCAACCAGTTGATGTTCAAGATCGTTTTGGACGCCGTGCCGCCCCCGCAGTCAATCGTTCCCGACCTGGATCCGGCGTTCGCCAGCATCGTTTCAAAAGCGATGGCTCGGGATGTCACACAGCGCTTCCAGAGCACTGCAGAAGTGATCCAAGCGCTCGACGCTTGGGCCTCGAGCGGGCAGTCGGTGGCGTTGCCGACCGCCATGGATGCGTCTCATGCGGGGCACCTGCCGTCGGCGGCGCGAGGTTCGATGGCCTCGATGAGCGACGCGGCTGTGCCGGTCGCGGGCCAAAAAACCGCCGGCACCTGGGCGACGTCACAGCCCGGCGCAGCGCCCCTCGCGCCAAAAAAGAGCGCTGCCCCCGCAATCGCCGCGGCGCTCGGGATTGGCGCGTTGGTGCTCGCTGGAGGCGCGTATGGCGCCTACGCGCTGCACAACTACCGATCATTGGCAGTGGCGAGTTCCGCCGCCGCTGGGGTGAGCTCCGCGCCGCAACCGTTGCCGACCGCGATACAGCCCACGCCGCCGGAAGCGCGCCTGATTCCAAGTGCAGCGGCGTCGGTCGCCGCGCCCGTCGAAGCCATGACCCCGGTGCCGAGCACTGCGAAAGTCGCGCCCGCGCGGCCGGCAGAGCGCGCAGCGCAACGAGCGGCGAAGCCCGCCGCCAAGCCTGCGCACGCCCCTGCTTCGAAGCCCGGCACGCCGGACTTTGGCTACTGATCCGGCGCCTCGCCTGGCCGTGCCGCGATAAGCAGTCAGGCTGTGTGTAGGTCAGTCTGCGCCCGGGGACCTAGAGGACTTAGCAACGCGTGACTACACGCGAGCTGCCATCATTTACGCCTAGCTGCACGCGAGGAGCGTTCAGGGTTGACGAATCCAAAAGATTGGGGGTATCTCCTATTTTGGTACGTTGGGAAACCATTTCTCGAATCGCTTTTTGGGATTCGAACCGAAAAATGTCCCACACGTAGAGGCGAGGGCAAAGTGCCCAGGGTTTAGCTACAGAGGCGCGGGGTCGAAAGCCCACGCGGAGGGATGACATGCAACAAACGGACGAAACACTGCTTTCGGTCGTCGTTCTCGAGCTTGGCTCAACGTGGCCACCGTGGCTCGCGGAGTACCAAGCGCAAGCGCCGAATTCGATGGTCATCGTGCAATCGGTGGACGAATCCGCGGCGTTATTTGCGCAGCGTATCGGTCGCAAGATGGACGAGGTCGGTGGGCGAGAGGCCACTATTCACGCCGGACTTTTGGTCTGCAATGGCGTCCTCGACGCGGCGACCGTCGCTGCACGCGAAGCGATTTGCTCGGCGCTCTTGCGCGTGATGTTGAAAAGGCAACGCGGCGAGCTCGTGCTCGCCTCGGATGTGACGGCCGGCGACGCCGTTCGTCATCAACTGTTCGCACTCGCCGGCACATTGTGTGACGATTTGGTTGGGACTCGAGTCAGTGTGCGGGTTCGCTTCGATACCATTCGTCCGAGTCCGTCGGTCAGCGGCGTCAGGAAGAGTGTCACTCCCGCCGCGTCGGCCGAGTCTCGCTCGGACGACGACGGCCGCGCATCGAACAGTTCGCGCTGAGTACGCCCGGACCATTCGACTCTTTCGCCTTCGAAGGCGCGCGCGTGCGCGCGCCTCCCAGCCAGCGCAGCTTGACACGCCGCGTCACGGGCCTTACTCGTTGGATCTGCATGGCAAAGTCCAACGCTGATCGGCGCGTGGCGATCGTTTCTGGCTTACGCACGCCGTTCGCCAAGCAGGGTTCGGCATACAAGGACCTGAGCGCGCTCGATTTGGCAAAAGTCGTGGTCGCGGAGCTCTTGCAACGCACGGGCCTCGAACCGCGTGAGGTAGATCAGGTCGTCTACGGGCAGGTCATCCCGTCGTTGAGCGTACCCAATATCGCCCGGGAAATCGTGCTCGGCACCGGTATGCCGCGATCGATCGAGGCGTACAGCGTGGCCCGCGCCTGCGCCACGAGCTACCAGGCGGCGGTCAACGTTGCGGAGTCGATCATGGCCGGGGTCATCGATTGCGGCATTGCTGGAGGCGCCGATAGCGCCAGCGACGTGCCCATGGCCGTGAGCAAGCGCCTCACTGCTGCCTTGGTCAAAGTCAGCAAGGCGCGCTCGCTGACCGAGAAGCTGCGGGCGTTCGCCGGCATGGGTACGGCCGACCTTCTACCGATCCCGCCCGCCCTCAAGGAACCCTCTACGGGGCTGACCATGGGCGAGAGCGCGGAGAAGATGGCCAAGGAAAACGGTATCTCGCGCGCCGACCAAGACGCTTTCGCGCACCGCAGTCACACGCTGGCGGCGCAAGCGTGGGCAGATGGCCGGCTTCGTGAGGAAGTCATGCCAGTGTTCGTACCGCCGAACTACGAGCCATTCGAGGAGGACAATCTGGTTCGAAAAGACTCCGAACTCGATGCCTACGCCAAGCTCAAGCCAGTATTCGATCGCCAGTACGGCTCGGTGACGGCAGCCAACAGCTCACCGCTCACGGACGGCGCCAGTGCACTCTTGCTGATGACCGAGAAGAAAGCCAAAGCCTTGGGCTTCGACGTGCTCGGCTATCTACGCAGCTACGCTTTTGCCGCGGTCGACCCGGCGGAGCAATTATTGATGGGACCCGCATACGCTGCACCGTTGGCGCTCGACCGCGCCGAGTTGAAACTCAAGAACATGGACTTGATCGATATGCACGAGGCCTTCGCTGCGCAAGTTTTGAGCAACGTGCAGGCTTTCGAGAGCGATACCTTCGCACAGCAGAAGCTCGGTCGCGAAAAGCGCATCGGCAGAATCGACTGGGACAAGTTGAACGTGTCCGGTGGTTCGATTGCGCTCGGTCATCCCTTTGCTGCAACCGGTGCGCGCCAGATCTCGCAGGCGTTGCGCGAGCTGCGTCGTCGAGGCGGGCAGTACGCCCTATGTACCGCGTGCGCGGCCGGCGGACTCGGGGCGGCCATGGTTTTGGAGGCCGGCTAGTGGCAGCCGTGTACTCCAGCAGTTCGCTGCTCGTCGAGCTGCGTCCAGATGGCGTGGCCATCATCCGCTTCGACGTGGGCAGCGAGCCGCTGAACACGCTCAAGGCGAGCTTTGCCGAAGAGCTTTCGGGGATGCTTTCGCGTCTCGAGCAAGATCCTGCACTGAAGGCTGTCGTGTTCACCTCCGGCAAGCCAGACAGTTTCATCGCTGGGGCGGACATCTACATGCTGCACTCGGTTCAACGTGCGGAGCAAGCAGCCGAGTTGTCGCGTGCCGGTCAACGGGCCCTCAGCGGCTTGCTCGGCTATCGAGTTCCGGTCGTGGCCGCGATTCACGGCGCTTGTTTGGGTGGTGGGCTCGAACTCGCGTTGGCTTGTTCGGCGCGCGTTGCCAGCACCGATCCCAAGACCGTGCTCGGCTTGCCCGAAGTGCAACTAGGAGTGCTCCCCGCACTGGGCGGGACGCAACGCCTACCGCGCTTGATCGGCGTAGAAAGTGCGCTCGACTTGCTGCTGACCGGCAAGCAAATCGACGGACAACGTGCACTGCGCATGGGGCTGATCGACGAACTCGTGCCGAACGCCATTTTGCTGGACGTGGCCGCTCGCTTGGCACTCTCGCGCGCGCTGAAACCGCCCGTCCGAAGCTCGCGCTTCCGCCGCTTGTTCGACAAGCATGAGCTGAAGGAGTTTGCGCTCGCCGAAAATCCCATTGGTCGCAAATTTCTGTTCGAAAGGGCCAAAAAACAGCTCAAGCTCAAGACCCACGGAAACTACCCGGCTCCCGAGCGCATCTTGGAAGTGGTGAAGTTCGGCCTGGCCGAAGGGCTCGCACTCGGCCTCGAAGCGGAGGCGAGCGCTTTCGGCGAGCTGCTGGTGGGCGACACGGCCCGCGCGTTGATGCACGTGTTCTTTGCCAGCACAGAGCTCAAGAAAGACACCGGCCTGGACGTGACCGGCATCGAAGCGCGCCCAGTGCGGCGCGTGGCGACGCTCGGAGCGGGCTCGATGGGTGCGGGCATCGCCTACCTGACGGCCGCCGTCGCCGATGTCGAAGTACGCATCAAGGATCGCGACGAGGCAGCGCTCGGTAGAGGACTGAAGCAGGTGCGCGATATTTTGGACGAGCGCGTGAAGACTCGCCGCTTGGCAGCGACCGAGCGAGACCTGAAAATGGCTCGCGTTACCGCCACCACCGACTACGACGGCTTCGACACCGTCGATTTGGTGATCGAAGCCGTGTTCGAAGACCTGAACCTGAAGCGCCAAGTGCTCGCGGAAGTCGAAGAGAGGACGGAAAAAACAGCGATCTTTGCCTCCAATACCTCCTCTCTGCCGATCAGCCAAATCGCGGCAGGGGCCCGTCGCCCCGAGCAGGTGATCGGTATGCATTACTTTTCGCCCGCGCACAAAATGCCATTACTCGAGGTGGTGATCACCAATGCCACGCTGCCACGAGTCATCGCGAGCTGCGTCGAGTTCGGCAAGCGTCAAGGCAAGACGGTGATCGTCGTCCGCGACGGCGCAGGATTTTTCACCTCACGCATTCTCGGTCCGTATTTGAACGAGGCATCTTTTTTGATCGCCGACGGGGTGCCCATCGAGGAAATCGATGCGGCGCTCGTCGCTTGGGGGTTTCCGGTCGGACCTGTGGCTTTGTTGGACGAAGTGGGGATCGACGTGGGGGCGAAGGTTGCGCATATTTTGCACGCGGCATTCGGCGTGCGCATGGCGCCCCCGCCAGGCATCGAAGCCCTGTTGAAGGATGAGCGATTCGGCAAGAAGAATCAGCGCGGATTCTACTCCTACACTGGCAACAAGAAAACCCAGCGCGTCGTCGACGAGAGCGTTTACTCCCTGCTCGGAGTCGAACCCAAACGCGCATTGCCCAAACACGAAATCGCTCAGCGCTGCGCGTTGCAAATGATCAACGAGGCGGCGTATTGCTTCGGTGAAGGCATTTTGCGGAGCGCTCGCGACGGTGACGTGGGCGCGATCTTCGGGCTAGGCTTTCCGCCCTTTCGAGGCGGGCCATTTCACTACGTCGATGCCGTGGGCGCGGCGGTGGTAGTGCGTCGTTTGGAGAGCTACGTGAGCTTGCTCGGACCGCGCTTCACTCCCGCGCCAGTGCTCACGGAAATGGCCAAATCCGGCGGTACCTTTTATGGCTCGGGGGCCATAGCCGTCGGCCAACGCCGCGGCTGAATGCCGTGCCTGCTGGGCTCGCTGACGGGATCAAAACGAAACGCTCGAGGTGGCGTGTTCACCTCGAGCGTTCGCGATTTATGCGTACCGGCCGGTTACTTGTTGGGCTGCGGTGTCATCCGTAGATACGGGCGCAGCTCCCGATGTCCCTTGGGGAAGCGCTGCTTGATCTCAGCGGGATCGGTGATGCTCGGCACAATCACGCAATCATCGCCGTCCTGCCAATCCGCGGGAGTCGCGACTTTGAAGTTGTCGGTCAACTGAAGCGAGTCAATCACGCGCAGGATCTCGCTGAAATTGCGGCCAGTGCTTGCGGGGTAGGTGATCGTGGCGCGGATCTTCTTGTTGTTGTCGATGATGAACACCGAGCGCACGGTCAACGTGTCGTTCGCTTCGGGGTGGATCATGTCGTAAAGCTTGGCGACTTTGCGATCAGAGTCAGCCAAGATCGGAAAATTCATCTTGGTGTCCTGGGTCTGTTCGATGTCCGGTACCCACTTCAGATGGGACGCGGTGTCGTCCACGCTAACCGCGATCATTTTGACGTTGCGTTTGTCGAACTCTTGCTTGAGCTGCGACGCACGGCCGAGCTCGGTCGTGCAGACCGGCGTGAAGTCCTTTGGATGCGAAAACAGCACCGCCCAACCATTGCCGATGTAATCGTGGAATTTGATTTTGCCTTCGGTCGAGTCCTGCTCGAAGTCAGGCGCAATGCTACCGATATGAAGTCCCATGTAATTTCATCCTCCGCGTGAGCGCGAAAGTATGACGCGGGTGGCGGGCTCTGCCCACGAGCAATCGGGAACCGGTCCCGGCCGCTCGCGAAGTTTTTCTCGTTGCGAGACAACATAGCGATATCGAACGGTTATAGGCGTTGTAGCGATCTTGCCGCGGGACACGAAATGGCGCCAATGGCGTACTCGCGGGACCGCACAAGGGCTAGACTCAATCGCGCTTTGCAGTTTCGGCCCACCTTGCTGCTGCTGTGCGTGATGGCTGCGCCCTCGCTCGCGAACTGCAAGCCGTCGGCCGGCAGCTCGTGCGACGAGGGCGAGGCGCGGTGCCTCGATGACAGGCGCGAGCTGGTTTGCCAAGCCGGCAGGTTCATCGAATCGCCGTGCAGAGGTCCGGGCGGCTGCCGCCTGACCGACAAGGGCACGAGTTGCGACTTCAGCGGCAACCAGGTGGGCGATCCGTGTAGCGCCGACGACGAAGGTACAGCCAGCTGTAGCAACAGGGACGGCATGCTCGCCTGCCACGGCGGACGGTACGCACTCGTGCCTTGCCGTGGCTCGCGCGGTTGCGTGAACGCCGAAGGCCGCGCTCTGTGTGATACGTCGATCGCGGAGCCCGCGGATGTGTGCCACGACGACAATCTGAAGGCCTGTTCGGGAGATGGCTCGCAGGTGCTGATCTGCAAGCAGCACACGATGCAACGCTTGTATCTGTGCCGTGGCAGGAGCGGTTGCTTGTCGTCCGCCGGCAAGCTGAGCTGCGATACCTCGGTCGCCAAGCTTGGCGACGCTTGCGACAAGAAGCTGGAGGGTCAGGCGTTTTCCTGCGCCCCGGACGAATCCGCGATTCTGGTCTGCAAGGGTGGCGCGTTCGCGCTCGATGAGACCTGCAAAGGCGGCCAAAAATGCCGCTTGGTCGGCGCCAGCACGAAGTGTCAGAAGCCTCGGAACTGACCGTTACGATCAGGCCAAAGAGATCACGACCTTGCCGAATTGTTGGCCGCTTGCGGCGTATTCGAAGGCAGCTCGCGCGTCGTCGAACTCGAACACCCGGTCGATCGGCGGGCGCAACGCATGACGGCTGACGAGCTCGAGCAAGCGCAGGAACGTATCCCGGCTACCGACGAACACCCCTTGCAGGCGAATGTCTTGCATCAAAATCGGGCGCAAGTCGAGTTCCGGCCGGGCGCCTGACAATACGCCGACCACGCTCAGACTACCGCCCAAGCGGAGCGCGCGCACACTCTGCTCGAGCGTTCCTGCGCCGCCGACTTCGAGCACGTGATGCGCGCCTTCGCCGCCGGTGAGCGCGCGCACCGCATTGCCCCACTCGGAAGTGTGCGAGGTATCGATGCCATGCTCAGCGCCCAGCGCGATCGCTCTCGCCAGTTTTTGCGAGCTGCGACTGGTGACGATCACCCGCACGCCCAGCGCTCGCGCGATGCCTAGCGCGGCCAGCGAAACGCCGCCCGTGCCCAAACATACCAGCCATTGCCCCGCCTGCAGCTGAGCGAGCTCGACCAGGGCGCGATACGCCGTCACGCTCGCGCACGGCAAACATGCGGCTTCCATCACGCTCAGCTGGGGCGGCACCGCGACCAGCGCTTCGGCGTTGGCCACGAAGTACTCCGTCAGCGTGCCATCCTGCGGCCCGCCAAGCGCGCTTCGGCGTGCCGCTTGCGTCAGTGGCCCGCTCGACCAAAGCCCAGCAAATATCGGGCATACGCGATCGCCCGCGCGCCACTCGCGCACTTCCGCGCCGCATTCGACGACTTCTCCGGCCGCGTCCGAAGCGACCACCAGCGGTAGCTTTTGGCGTGGGTTGTATTCCCCCCGCGCCATCAGCACGTCTCGCGCGTTGAGCGAAACTGCCAGCACGCGGATCAGGACTTGGCGCGGCCCGCAGCTCGGCTGCGCACGCTGCTCGATGCGCAGATTTTCGAAGCCAAATCCAGAACTCAGACACCAACTGCGCATGGCCGGAACAATCTCGCGGGCATCGCTAGCACCTGTCAAGTCTCGCTGAAAGCGTGACCGAGAGAGCCGGGTTCGTCCAGCACGACGAAGACAATCGAGGCTGAGCAAGCGGGAACCTTGCCCCAACGGCGACGTGGGTTCTTGTAGCTGCTCGGTCGCGGCCGTTCACGAACGGAAAAGCGTAGTTTGATACCAACCACGGTTTTCGTTTGTGAGCCGCCCCTTCGCAGACCAAACGCGGCGCGGTCTCGCCTGCGCCCGCTATCGGCGGGTCTGCGTCACGCACGTCGACCTCGTATCCGTCGAACCCGGGGCGTAGCGAGTGAGGATGGGAAGAACCACGCGCGAGCTAATGCGCGAGTAGTCGCTCGATTGCCGACAAGCGCGTGTAGGCTTCGACGTAACCGGGTTTTCGGAGACGGATCTGGTCGTGCAAGAAGCGACGAATCGCCCCCAGCTTGGTGCGATCCAGATTGGCCAAGCTCGGCTGCGAAAATAGCTGCGAGAGGCGTGGGAACTGCGCGGGGGGTGTCGCGTTGAGCAGGCCCGACAGTCGCGCGAAGTCGTCGACGTCATCGTTGCTTTCCAAAGCGCGCACCAGCTCGCTGCCGGCGCGATCTGGGTCACGCTGCCAAAGGCACTTGAAAAGCGCGGGGCTCTCGATGCCGCGCTCCAGGGCTTCCGTGAGTACGAAGTCGGGCGCGAGTGCGAAAGCGTGGGCGTCTTCGGCCCGGGCCGGCGCCGTATCGAGCGCGGCGATGAATGCGCGCCATTGGGCATCGCCAAAGCTTTCGTAAGGAATGTCGCTGGCGCGTGCGTCACACAACAGCGCTTCCAAGAGATCAGGCGGAATGTGCGGCCAAAACCAGCTCGAGTGTGCCGAGCCAGTGGCTAAGAAACCCGCGCCGAGCGCGGGTCGTTGTGCCTCGTCCCAGGCTTCCCAAATGGCGCAGGCAACCGACGAAAAGGCTACGCCGCGTTCGTTCGCGAGGGCTTGCAACGCGGGCAGGCCAAGTTCACTCTCGGCGACGCCGGCGACAGTGCCCCAGCTGAGCACGCCATGCATCACTTCGTCCAAGATCACCGAAGGACGTTCCAGGATCTCGGGTGAATCCAACGCGCCGAGCGCGCCGATTTCCGTTCGCAACCGAGAGATCAGTGAGAACGCACGCAAGACCCAAGGCCGGTCGGCTTCGTTGGTGGGCAAATCGCGCGCGATGATCGCGCACAGCGCGCGCAGCTCCGGCCTCGCTTCGCGCGCCTTCCAGGGCCGGAGCAGCGGATGGCGGCGGCCGGCGCGTTGACCGAGTTCAGCGCTGATTGAAAACGCTGCCAGGTACCAGATCCCGCGCGATAGCAGGGCGTCGCTCTCGGGAGTTGGATACTCGATGCGCGGGCAGGGCAACTGATCGGGAAACTCCAAGCGCGCTTCCAATACCTCGTCCCAAAGTGCTTCGAGCGAGTCGGAGCTGAGTTCGGCACCCGCGAGCAGTGCCACGCCGGCCGCTCGGAACGTCATCTCCACGGCGGCGATGTGACCTGCACTGTCGCCGCCCTCCAGTTCGAGCACTCCGTCGATGAAGGCGCTGCCTCGATCGGAGAGCCGCTGCACCAGTTCACGCGCGACGCTCGGCGCCGCGTGACTCCGGAGCAGAGCCTCGCCGAAGTCGTTCGTCGAGCCGCTGACCAACGCTCGTGTCGCGTCCGAACGCAGCGCGTTGGAAAACCAGCGGGGGCCGAATGCCAGGCGCGCCTCTGGGGGTTCGTTTGCCTTTGCCTGGCTCGTGACCTCCCGAAGGAGCTCGGCGCGTTGCAGCGCGCGCACGATGCGAAACGCACCTGGCGGGATCTTACGCGCCGCCTTCTCGATATCGGACGGGCGGATCCCGGAATCAACGCGACTGAGCGAGAGCCGCATCCAGTCCAAGTCGGCGTCCCGCTGATGTTCGAGCGGTACCAGTTCGAGCCAACTCTCGAGCGAACGCGGTTCATCCCACGCCACCTCGGAGTCCGCGAGCAGGCGGTGCCCGAGGCCGACAAGGACGTCGTAGCCATTGCGCTTCAGCCAGGCGGCGTGGGCGGCTTCTGCGTCGAGCGTGGCGAGCAGACGATCGCGGCAAAATCGCTCCGCTAGTTTTTGGGCGGATTTTCCACGTAGGGCCTGCACACCGTGCTCGTCGGCCAAGCCGCACAAGCCCAAGGCTGCGCCCAAACCGTCCAGAATACCGCTGTCACGCATCTCGCCTTGCAACCACTGCCGGGTCAGTGCGGCATCGAAGCGCCCATCCGTGGGCAGGCGTGCCGCGACCCAGTCCACCAGCTGGTCCAGATAAGTTTCGATAGCCGGGGCTGAGTGCACTTGCCAGGTTGGATTGCGCGGGTCGAAATCGGCGGCGACGCAGATCTCGGCACGGGGCGCGTTGGGCAAGGGCTGGGCGTGCTGCGCGTGCAGCTCGACGAACACCGGGCCGCGCTCCGGGAGTTGGCTCAGCGCTTCCTCGAAGGTCGAGGCTTCGATCACGTGAGCCAGCCCGCGGGCCTGTAGGAACTTGCCCACCAGGGAGCGGCCAGAGCCGCTGGGGGCCCGCCAGAACGTGCTGTTGTACGCGCCGGGCTTGAGCGCGGCCGGAGGCAGACCCGGACAGAGCGGCTCGTCCAAGAGATCGAGGGCTCGCCCATAGCGCAGGGACGTGAGGCGCAAGCGCCGGAGATCTCCGCGCGGGCTGCCGCCGACCGAGACCCCAGGCGCTCGCAGGTCGTCGAGGGGCACGCCCAATACCTTGGAGAGCACCCGCTGAACGCCCACTCGTTCGGCCAGCCAGTCAGCCTCCTGGTTGCGATCGAGCTTGCTAAAGATGCTGGCCAGCGATCGCTCCGCCATCCGTGACTCATCTGGCCAATCCCCGCTTTCGAGCGCGGCTCGCGCGAGGTCACCGTAGCTCCGGCAGCCCGAATCCGACTGGTCCATCAGATCACGCAGCCAGCCCATCAGTTTTCCGCAAAAAGCTCACGCATCTAGGATCGATTATTGGCTGATAATGCAAAAAGATGCAACTTGCGTCAGGAATATGGCGCTGCTCTGGGGTCTGCCGCCGCAACCTTGAGCTGCTGGTTCGCGACTTGGGAACTAACGACGCACCGCGATCGCCCTCAGTCCCCACCCGAATGGTCCGGATCGGGGTGTCGTTGGGCACGGCGCATTTTTGTGCCAAACGGCACAGTTACTCAAAATTTCCTGGCGAATTTAAGGTCATTGGGTGTGGCATGTGCCGTGCTTTGGCTTGGTGCTGATGGCCAGTTGGGCAGACCGTTTTTGCGTTCAGCTCCCCTCATGCGAGCTCGGCTCGCTCGCTTCACTGGGGGCGTGCTCGGGCGCTGGCAATCACGGCTCGGAGCCACGAGGCAGCGGGCACACTCAGTTCATGTCCGATCGCCTTGGATCGAGGTGCCGATTGCCCGTCAACGCCGCCGGCTTTGCGGCCAATGAGCTCGCCCCCGAACTGGCGGGCAAAGCCGCCAACGTTGCGGCTAAAGAGCCCGCTCCCAGCAGGAGCACCGGCACCCTTTGGGACAGCGCCGTGGCTGAGGTCGTCGACTTCCGCCATTAGGCCGAGAAGCAGAGCTTGCAGTGCCGCGCGAACGGTCGGGGGACCGGGGGGAACGCGTTCGATTCGGTGCGGGTCGTGGGGGGGCTGGGGGGGATGTGACAGGGGGGACCGAGCCAAACTCACATGAGTCGGGCTCGGTTTTTTTTTGCGCGTCGATGCGCCAACTGCCCAAGCCACGGGCCGGCCGCTGCGTCTGATATTCGAAATGGCCGAACTGCGTGAAAGCTCAGGGCTACATTCGCTCGCGTCGTTGCGCGAGCACGAGAAGAGACACGCACAGCAACAGGCGGACGTCGCGCGTGCGCGTGCGGAAGCCGAGCAGCGGGCGCGCGATGAGGCGGCGCACATCGAGCACCAGCGCCGCCTCTCGGAGCGCGCGGCGCTCGATTACGCCGAGGCCGCGCGGCGCGCTGAGCTCCTGCGGCTCGAGACCGCACAGCGTGCCGAGTTCGAACGCGCCGAAGGCCTACTTAGAGCGAGTGCCGCGCTGAAGTCGCAGCTGGAGCGTGAGCGTGAGACGCGCCGCGGCGCGGAGTTGGGTTTCACGGCACGGCTGCTCAGACAGCGGCTTTGGGCCAGCGTGTCGACCGCGCTATGTGTCAGTGGTGGACTCGCCGTGGCCGGGCTGTACTTCGGCGCGTTGCGACCCAGCGCCGAGCACGCGCTCGCAACAGCTCGACAATCGCTGCTCAGCGAGCGCCAAGCTCGCACCGAGGCTCGAGAGCGCGAGGCTCGCTCGCTGCGTCTTGCCGACGAACTCGGCGCCCGAGTAGCCGTTCTCGAGCAGACTTTGCGCGCAGAACGGGAACAGCGGTCCGCGTCGCTGGCGAGCTTGGGCTCGACGCGAAAATCGTCGACTCGCTCGCCGCTGCTCGCGCTTGAATCCGTCAAACCGTGCCGCGACGATGGCGATCCGCTGAATCCGTGCCTGAAGCGCTGAAACACTTGTCTGCCGAACGCCTACGAACGCGGCCGCGTTCCGACGCTGCCGCCGCAGCGGTAGTTCCGAAGTAGTCTAGACTCCCGCGATCACGCGACGCAAAGTGTCCAACAAGAACAGCTCGGTCTGAT